>Ga0307982_1003161_pt1 | contig 13177 bp, 10 predicted proteins | sample OrgLakmetagen989_FD_201847 | JGI IMG/M metagenome (GOLD analysis project Ga0307982, IMG submission 201847) | Saline water microbial communities from Organic Lake, Antarctica - #989 | ecosystem: Environmental > Aquatic > Non-marine Saline and Alkaline > Saline | place: Antarctica: Organic Lake... | reverse complement strand
CCGACAGTGACCGGCGGATCACGCGCATCTGCTGGCCCGTCGCCTCGGCACGCAGCGCTTCTTCCTCAAGCTCGGGTTCCTTCATCATCCAGTGCGCCAGCCGGCGCAGCAGCTCGAGCTGCGGCCCGCCCCCCTCGAAGCCGCGCCCCCAGAGCCAGGCGTGATCCGAGGCCATCAGCGCCACGCGCCCCTCGCCCACGCGGTCGAGCATCAGCAGCGGGCGGTCATCCGCGCCCGACATCACGACATCACCGCCCGTGGGCGTCACCTCGATCTGGCGCATCCAGCGGCCCCAGTCGCCATCGAACTCCTGCAAGAGCCCGGCGGTCACCGGGTGGCGCTCGCCGAGATCGGTCACGGTGGGGCGGTACCCCTCCTCGACCACGCGGGCGGTGGGACGGGCGGGCACGAAATCCTCGAACGGGCCGCGATAGATGCTTTCGGCACTGGCAAAGGCCGGCCCCGCCGCCAGCAGTACCGCGCCGCCCTCTTCGACATAGCGCCGGATATTGTCGAGATAGAGCGCTGGCAGGATGCCGCGGCGCTTGTAGCGGTCGAAGATGATCAGGTCGAAATCATCGACCTTTTCGAGGAAAAGCTCGCGCGTCGGGAAGGCGATCAGCGACAGTTCCCGCACCGGCACGCCGTCCTGCTTGTCGGGGGGTCTGAGAATCGTGAAATGCACCAGATCGACGGAACTGTCGGATTTCAGCAGGTTGCGCCATGTGCGGGTGCCGGGATGCGGCTGGCCCGAGACCAGCAGCACGCTGAGCCGGTCGCGCACGCCGTTGATCTGCACCAGCGCGGTATTGTTGCGGTCGGTGAGTTCGCCGTCGGCCATCGGGGTGGTGAATTGCAGCACGTTGCGCCCGGCATGCGGCAGGGTGACGGGCAGGGTGATCGTCTCGCCCAATGGCACGGTGAAGCGGCGCGGATCTTCGCCGTCGATCGAGATGTCGAGCGGCACCTCCTCCACGCCCTCGGGAGCGGCGCCGTCATCGTCGATGCGCAGTGTGAGGCGCACTTCCTCGTCGAGGATCGCGAAGGCGGGGGCATTGTCGACGGTCAGCCGTCGGTCCCAGTCGCCGGGCCGTCCGCTATGCAGAAGATGCAGCGGCGCGGGCATGTCGGGGGCGTTGTCCATGTCATGCACCCGCCCGTCCGACAGCAGCATCGCGCCCGCGATGCGGCCGCGCGGTTCCTCGGCCAAGGCCCGCGACAGCGCGGTCATGGCGCGCGTGCCGCCATTGTCGGGCGCGTCGGGGACGGTGATGCGCCGCACTTCGGTGTTGTCGCGCGCTTCCAGCCGGGCGGCGAGCGTGTCGGCCATCTCGGCGGTCTGTGCGGCGCGGTTGGCCAGGCCCTGGCTCGCGCTTTGATCCTCGACCAGAAGCACGATATCGCTGAGCGGGGTGCGGTCCTCCTGCTGGTAGCTGGGGCCCGTAAGCGCGGCGAGCACGGCAAGCGCCGCGCCCGCGCGAAACGCCCAGCCCGACAGCCCGCGCCGTAGCGCGAGGATCAGACCGGTCGCGGCCAGAAGCCCGAGCGCCGCGATCAGCCAGACCGGCACGAGCGGGTCGAAGATCACGCTGCCGGTCATTGGCCCAGCCTGTCGAGCAGGGCGGGCACGTGCACCTGGTCGGATTTGTAATTGCCGGTCAGCACATGCATCACGAGGTTGACGCCGAAACGGTACGCCATCTCGCGCTGACGCTCGCCGGCATAGCCGCGGCCGACGGGAAAGATCGGGTTGCCGCGTTCGTCCACCGCCCAGGCCGTCGCCCAGTCATTGCCGCCGATCACCACCGGCGTCACCCCGTCATTGAGGTTGCGAAACGGCATGCCTTCGATCCGTTCGGCATCGGGCGGGGCCGCTTCGACCCAGACGTCGCGACCCTGATGACGCCCGGGAAAATCGCCCAGCAGGTAGAAGGTGCGGGTGAGGACGTGATCTTCGGGGACCGGCTCAAGCGGCGGGATGTCGAGGGGGGCTGCAAGCCGTTGCAGCTTTGCCCCGTTGGGCGAGGATGCGCCGAAGCCCGCGATATCGGCATCGCGGGTGTCGAACACGATCATCCCGCCGCTGCGCAGGTACTGGTTGAGCTTGGCATACGCCTCGTCCGAGGGGATCGGCTGATCGGTCGTGATCGGCCAGTAGAGGATCGGGTAGAAGGCCAGCTCGTCGGTTTCCAGATCGACGCCGATGGGTGCTGCGGGCTCTACCGTGGTGCGGAAGGTCAGCGTGCGCCCCAGCCCGCGCAGACCGGCGCGGGCGGCGCGGTCCACCTCGGCGTTGCGGGTCAGGACATGGGCGAGCACGACCTCTGACGTGGCCTCGATCGCGCGGGCGTCGTCTTGCGCCTGCGACGGCTGCGGTGTGGCGAGGCCGAGGCCGAGAACCAGCGCGGCGGCGGCGCGCGCGGCCCAGAGCCGGCCCGACAGCGCCAGCGAGGCGACGATATCGGCGGTCAGAAGGATCAGCGCCGCCGCCAGCAGCCAGCCCCCCAGCGGTTGTTCGGGCGCGCGAGCCAGCCCCTCGACAGGGATGCGCGCGGGCCATATGGCGGGCGTCAGCGTGGTGTCTGCGGCGATCACGTTGCGCGCAAGGCTGCGTTCGGGACCCTCGTAAAGCCCCGGCAGAAGGTCCGGTCCAAGGGGCGCGTCGAGCAGGTCCTCGCCGGCGACGCCGGGGCGGGTGCCGGCCTCGTCGAGCTTGCCGAACGCGTCGAGCACGCGGGCGGGCTGCCATGTGGTGCCCGCAAGCTCGGACATCTCTGGCGCGGTCACGGCCGAGGAGGCCGCGAGCCGTTCGAGCATCTGCACGAACAGCCCCGACAGCGGCAGCGTGGACCATTCGGCATTGGCGGTGACGTGAAACAGCACGACCTGCCCGGCCCCGATCCGCTTGCGCGTGACCAGTGGCGTGCCGTCGCCAAGCTGGGCGATCACACGCTCGGACAGGGTGGGGTCGGGCTGGGCCATGACCTGCGCAGCGACCGTGACGTCAGCGGGGATCGCGAGGCCCTGAAACGGGCTGCCCTCGGGGAAGGGGGCGAGGGTTTTCGGCTCCCCCCAGCTCATCGCGCCGCCGACGGTGCGCCCGCCGGCGCGCAGGCGCACGGGCATCAGGGGCGCCTCTTCGCTGCGCGACAGGTCGCTGGCCGCAACGCGCGGGCCGGCAAATCGCAAGAGCAGCCCGCCGCCGTCGATCCATTCGGCAAGCGCGGCCTCTTCGCCATCCGACAGCGTCGCCACATCGGCGAGCACGATCACATCGGGGTTGGCGGGCAGCACATCCATCAGCGCGCCTCGCAGCAGGTCGGCGGTCGGATCGAACGCCTGTTCAAGGTAGTGCAGCGGCGACAGAAGCTCGAGCCCCTCGCGATCTTCGCGCCCCGAGATCAGCGCCACCTCGCGGCGATTCAGCGCGTCATCGGTGAGGGTGACCGCCCCGGCCTGCGCCTCGCCCGCGATCTCGAAACGGGTGATACGGGCGCGCAGTTCGGCCGGCAGCGACAGGCTGCCTGTTGCCTCGGGCGCGCCCTCGTCAAAGGTCATCGGCAGGGTGGCCAGAACGCGCGGCGTGCCCGCCGGATCGAGGCCGTGAGCGTTCACCGTGATGTCGCGCGCGGGGCCGGGGCGGGCGCGCAGCGCGGTCAGATCGACACTGGCGTCCGACAGTTGCGCGGGGCGCAGCCCGAGGACGCTGCGCGGGCTTTCATGCACGGTGACCGGGCCGCGTGCCTCGAACGCTTCGAGCAGTGGCGCGCGGCCGGCGTGGTCCAGCCCGTCGGAGAACCAGCGGGTCTCGAACGCCTCATCGCCCAGCATTTCGGCGGCCTCGGCGAAGGTCCCGGGCGTGGGCGCCCATGGGGAAGGTTCCAGCCCCGGCAGGCGGCTGCGCACGGTGCCTGCGGCCTGAAAGGCCGGTGCCTCGGGATCGCCGAGATCGAGGATCGCGGCGGCGCGCCCGGCGCGGCCCGCATCGGCCAGAAGCCCGTCCATCACCGCCACCTGTGCCGGCCAGTCGCGGGCGCTCGCCCAGCTTGCATCGGTCACGATCAAAAGCGGACCCTGCGACGCCGCCTCGCCCTCGCTGCGCGGGTTGAGGATCGGTCCGGCCAGCCCGATGATCACCGCCGCCACGGCCAGCATGCGCAACAATAGCAGCCACCACGGCGTGCGGTCGGTCACCGTGTCGTCATCCAAAAGCCCCAGCAGAAGCGCCACCCCGGGAAAGCGGCGGCGGATCGGCGCGGGCGGCACGGCGCGCAGGATGATCCACAGGATGGGTAGCGCAGCGAGGGCCAGCAGAAGCCACGGGGCGGCGAATCCAAGTGCGCCCAGCATCAGCCCGCCGCACCCTTGTCGAGCGCGCGGTAGAGCCACAGCAACGCCGATTGCGCGCTCTCATTGGTATGATGCAGGCCGTGCCGCCAGCCGGTCGCATTGCAAAGCGTGACCAGCTCGTCCTTGCGCTCGGCCAGACGGGCCAGATAGCGGTCGCGCAGTTCGCCGGCCTTCAGCGTCTCATGCGCCATCGTGCCGCCCATGCTCTCGAAGATGGTGCGCCCGCGATAGGGAAACGCCTCTTCGGCTGGGTCGAGCACCTGAAAGACCACGCCGCGCACACCGCGATCGGCCGCACGGGTCAACGCGTCGCGCAACCCGCCGATGTCGCCCATGAAATCCGAAACGAGCAGCGCGCGGCCCTGCGGGACCAGGCCAGCCATGTCGGGGCTTGCGTAATCCTCGGGGCTGTCCTGCATCAGCGCGAGGCCCAACCGGCTGAGCTGTGCCTGACCCCGGCGCGGCGGCAGCGCCGCGCCGGTCAGCCCGACGCGTTCGCCGCCGCGCACGAGGCACACCGCGATCGCCAGCGCCAGAAGCCGCGCGCGATCGGCCTTTTCGGGCAGACCGGGATCGCTGGTGAACCGCATCGAGGCGGCGGGATCGACCCAGAGCATGACGCTTTGTGCGATCTGCCATTCGCGCTGCCGCACGAATTGCGCATCCGACCGGGCCGAACGGCGCCAGTCGACCATGCCCCGGCTGTCGCCCTGCTGAACGGGGCGGTATTGCCAGAAGTCGTCGCCTTGCCCCGCGCGCCGGCGGCCGTGTTCGCCCAGAAGGACCGTGCCCGCCAGATGCTCCGCCCGGGCCAGAAGCGGCGGCAGGCGCGCGGCCTCGGCTTCGGCCCGTGGTCGCAGGGCGTGGGGGGTGGTGTCGGTCATCAGGCGGCAGCCCGGCCTTGTGTGACATCCTCGACCGTGCGCGCAATCAGCGCGTCCAAGCTGTCACCCCGGGCGCGGGCGGCAAAGTTGAGCGCCATCCGGTGGCCCAGCACCGGCAGGGCGAGCGCCGCCACGTCGCCCGCATCGGGGGCAAGCCGTCCCTGCAGCATCGCGCGCGCCCGCACCGTCAGCATCAGCGCCTGCGCGGCGCGCGGCCCCGGCCCCCAGGCCACGCTTTCGCGAACGCGGTCATCGGCACTGGCATCATCGGGGCGGCAGGCGCGCACCAGATCGAGGATCATCTCCATCACCGCCTCGCCCACGGGCATGCGGCGCAGCATCCTTTGCGCATCGATGAGATCGGATGGCGTGAACACGGCATGCGCCTCTTCCTCCTCGGTGCCGGTGGTGGCGAGAAGGATCGCGCGCTCTGTGTCGCGGTCGGGGTAGGGCACCTCGATCTGCACCAGAAAGCGGTCGAGCTGCGCCTCGGGCAGGGGGTAGGTGCCCTCCTGCTCGATCGGGTTCTGGGTGGCCAGCACGTGGAAGGGTGGCGGCAGCGGGCGGTTCCGGCCGGCCACCGTGACCTGCCGTTCCTGCATCGCCTGCAGCAGCGCCGATTGCGTGCGCGGGCTGGCGCGGTTGATCTCGTCGGCCATCAGAAGCTGGCAGAAGATCGGCCCGTCGATGAACTTGAACGCGCGCCCGCCGTCCTGGGCGGTTTCCAGAACCTCGCTGCCGAGAATGTCGGCGGGCATCAGGTCGGGGGTGAACTGCACCCGGTTGGTATCGAGCCCCATCACGGTGCCGAGTGTTTCCACCAGCCGCGTCTTGCCGAGCCCCGGCAGACCGATCAGCAGGCCGTGCCCGCCGCACAAGAGCGCCGAGAGAGACAGGTCGACGACACGCTCCTGACCCACGAAACGCCGGGTGATCGATTGACGCGCCCGGGCCAGTTTCGCCTCGAGCGCGTCGAGGCCGGCGAGAAGGTCGGGGTCGTCGGTCATGGCAAAACTCCGGTTACGCTTCTACATATATAATGAGTGTATCTCGGAAGATGGAAATGGCAAAAGCAATGAGCGAAAAATCCCTGACGCCCCCCTCCGCCGAAGGTCTTGCCCAATCCGCCCGCGCCGCCAAGGCCAAGGGCAGGGGCCTGCCGCCCGTACATGACTGGAATCCGCCGTTTTGCGGCGATCTGGACATGCGCATCGCCCGTGACGGCACATGGTTCTATCAGGGCACGCCGATCGTCCGGCCGGGTTTGGTGCGACTGTTCTCGACCATCCTGCGGCGCGACGGTGATGCCTATTTTCTGGTCACACCGGTCGAAAAGGTGGGGATCACGGTGGAGGACGCGCCGTTCGTGGCCGTCGATTTCGAGGCGGCGGGCACGGGGCCGGATCAATCGCTGACATTCGAGACCAATGTCGGGGATTTTGTCACCGCAGGCCCCGATCACCCGATTCGCGTGGTCCGCGATACAGGTACGGGCGAGCCGTCGCCCTATGTGCTGGTGCGCGCGGGCCTCGAGGCGCTGATCGACCGCAAGAGCTTTTACCGGCTGGTCGAGATCGGCGACCGGCAGGAGGGCTGGTTCGGCCTGTGGTCGGGCGGTGCGTTCTTCCGCATCATCCCCGAGACGGAGCTGCCCTGAGCGGCATCATGCGCCGTGATATCGCCTGCGAATTCCCGGACGCTCGTGTCCGGTGAATTGGGGGTCGCATGCGGCTCCTGACCGTGCGCGGGCCAAAAAGCAAGAATGTTGCAAATTCATTGCGATCACGGTTGCAAAAATATCTTGCTTCACTGCGCCAATTGCGTGATTTGTGTGGACGGCGGCAGCCCGATACGGCGCTGCCAGCAAAAAAAATGAACCTGGGAGGTTACCCGTGACCATCACGAAAATGACACTGCGCGGCACGACGTTCGCCGCGACGCTCGGCGCACTTGCCGTGCCCGCCACCGCCGAGATCGACGAGATAAGCTGGTCGGTCCCGATCAGCTTTGCCTCCAGCCTGACCGCGCTTGGCGACACGCTGCCATGGGTGGCGGATCGGCTCAACGCCGTCTCCGGCGGCAAGATCAACATCAACGTCGTCGAACCCGGCGCGATGATCCCCGCGCTGGCTGTGTTCGAAAGCGCCGCGACGGGCCAGATCGATGCCGGCTATAGCTGGATGGGCTACGAGCGCGGCCAGGTCCCGGCCTCGGCCCTGTTCGGCGCGACACCGTTCGGGCTGGAACCGCACGGCTTTGTCGCGTGGATGTACGAGGGCGAAGGCGATGCGCTGCTGAAGGAAACCTTCGAGCCGTTCAACGTCTATCCGATCCTCTGCGGCACGATCCCGCCGGAAGCGGCCGGGTGGTTCAAGTTCCCGATCGAGAGCGTCGATCAGTTGGCGGGCCTGAACATGCGCGCGGCCGGTGTCGGTGGCGAGATCATGAAAGAAGTCGGCATGTCGGTCACCGTGCTGCCGGGTGGCGAGCTGTACCAGGCGCTGGAAACCGGCGTGCTGGACGCGACCGAGTTTTCGCTGCCCACTGTCGACGATCAACTCGGCTTTTATCAGGTCGCGGATTTCTACCATCTGCCCGGCTGGCACCAGCCCGCCACGTCGCAGTTCCTTTACGTAAACATGGATGTCTGGAACGGCCTCAGCGAGCAGACCCAGGCGGTGATCGATACCACCTGCATGGCCGGCACGGTCTATGCCATGGCACGTGGCGAGGCGCTGCAGGGGCCGGTCCTGACCGAGTTCCGCGAAAAGGGCGTCACGGCGACGCAACTGCCCGAGGAAGTGCTGCAGGAATTCCGTGATGCCACCGAGGTGGTCATGAAGCGCGAGAGCGAAAATGACGAGCAGTTCGCCAAGGTCTACACGTCGATGAAGGAATTCCAGGCGGCCAACAAGCCGTGGCACGAGCTGGGCTATCTTCCGCGCGACTGGACGTGGGACAACGAACCCTCCGAGTGAGGGCTTTGCGACTGACACGTGACTGAAGGGGGAGGGGCGACAGATGTCCACAGACAAGGACGATTATGTGTCCAATCTGACCGATGAGGGTCAGGATGCCATCGTGGAGCCTGCCGCCCCCAACCCGCTTTTCTCGCGGATACTCGACGGGATCGTCACTTTCATCGCGATCTTTGCGCATGCCACATGGATCATCCTGGTCGCGGTGATCCTCGCCAATGTGGTCATGCGCTACGTGCTGGGCGGCTCGATCGTCGCGCTGGAAGAGCTGCAATGGCATCTTTACGCCTTCGGCTTCATGGTCGGGCTGTCCTATACGATGGTGCATGACAAGCATGTGCGCGTGGACGTTCTCGCCGAAGGCTGGAGCAAGCGCCGCCGCGCCCGGATCGAGATCGGCGCGATGCTGATCCTGGTGATGCCGTTCGCCGGCCTCATCCTTTACGATTCGCTGGCCTTCATCGAGTTTTCAATGCGGCTCAATGAGAGTTCCCGCTCGCCGGGGGGGTTGACCCACAGATGGATCATCAAGTCGGTGATCCCGCTCGCCATGGGTCTGCTGATCCTTGCCGCGCTGGCCCGCACCGCCCGCATGGTCGCATTCCTGCGCGTCGCGCAGTAACCGGTTTCATTCAGGAAAAAGAGACAGACAATGCTTGGCCTCGCCGCTAACGAACTTCTTGTGCTGTTGATGCTGTTCATGTTCATCGGGCTGCTTTTCATGGGCGTCCCGGTGGCATGGTCTCTGGCGGGCACCTCACTGGTGGTCGCGTTCCTGACGATCCAGCTTGCCTCGCAATTTGAGGTCAACACGCTGTTCTTCGACAGTTGGCGCGATTACCGGATCATCGTGCAGCGCATCTACGGAACGATGGAGAACGCGGTCCTTGTGGCCTTGCCGATGTTCGTCTTCATGGGGCTGATGCTGGACCAGTCGGGGCTGGCCGAAAAGCTGATGCGGTCGTTTGCCGACACGCTGGGGCGGGTCAGTGGCGGGCTTGCGATGGCAGTGGTGCTGATCGGCATCCTGCTGGCGGCCTCGACGGGGATCGTCGGTGCCTCGGTGGTGCTGCTGGCGACCATTTCACTTCCGATCATGCTGGAGGCGGGATATGACAAGCGCCTCGCCGCGGGGGTCGTCGCCGCCTCGGGCACGCTCGGCATACTGATCCCGCCCTCGATCATGCTGATCATCATGGCCGATCAGCTGTCGCTTTCGGTGGGCGAGCTGTTCATGGGGGCCATCGCGCCGGGCCTTCTGCTGGGCTTTGCCTATCTGATCTACGTCTTCCTGATCGTGGTGGTGAAGCCGGGTCTTGCACCCAAGCCCAAGCATGTCGATCCGTTCTCGTGGAAGCTGGTCCTCAATACTCTGCTGGCGGTGCTGCCGCCGGTGGGGCTGATCCTTGCGGTTCTGGGCACGATCTTTCTTGGCATCGCCACCCCGACCGAGGCGTCGGGTATCGGGGCCTTCGGGGCGACATTGCTGGCGCTGGCCAATGGCCGCCTGAGCCTCAAGGTGATCTGGATGGTCGCGGTGCGCACGACGCTGACCACCGCGTTCATTTTTGCGATCTTCGTCGGTGCGACGGCGTTCGCGCTGGTGATGCGGGGCCTGGGTGGCGATCAGATGATCGAGGGCGCGATCCTGTCGATCCCGTTCGGTGCGACCGGCGTGGTCCTGACGATCCTGTTCTTTTCCTTCCTCGCGGGGTTCTTCCTCGACTGGCTGGAGATCACGCTGATCTTCCTGCCGCTGGTCGGACCGGTCGTGGTCGGGCTGGGCTTCGATCCGATCTGGTTCGTGGTGGTGTTCGCGGTCGCGCTGCAGACATCGTTCATCACGCCGCCCGTCGGGTTCTCGCTGTTCTACCTCAAGGGGGCGGCGCCGCCGGCGATCACGACGCGCGACATCTACGCGGGGGTGGCACCCTTCGTGCTGATCCAGTTGATCGTCGTGCTGTCGATGGTGTTCATACCCGCGATCGTGACCTGGCTGCCCACGGCGGTCTACGGCTGACACTGGCGGAGATGTGAGAAAGGCCGCGCCGCCGCTGAGGGCGGCGCGGCAGATCGCGGTTCACTCGGCGGGCGTGAGCTTGTGGATCATGCCCTCTTCGGAAGACACGTAGAGGCTGCCATCCGGCCCGGTCACGAGCGCGCGAAAGCGCTGCGATTCCATCGGCAGGGTCATCTCGGTGACATTGAACACCGAAATCTCGCCGCCCTCCTCGCTCAGTTCGACCACGTCGATGCGCTGACCGACCGGGGTGCCGCCAAAGCCGATGCCCATATAGCTTACGGCCATCGCGCCCTGCCAGTCGCCCCATGCCTCGCCCGTCAGGATTGCGGCACCGGAGATGCCCTGCGACCAGCCATTGTTGGTCCAGATCGGCGGCATCGCGTCGGGATAGGTGTCGAAATCGGTCATCGGCATGTAGGCCCGCCGCTCGTACCGGTTCATGCCCTCCATCTGGTTGGGCTCGTAGCCGCAATAGCCGTCCGGGCAATCGCCACGCCCGGCCATGTTGGGACGCGGATCCCAGCCGCCATTGCCGCCGTTTACCAGCACGGTAAGCTCGTCGGAATGCCACGGCCCGTGTTCGGCGGTGATCGGCGTGCCGGTGCCGGGGTGAAAGGCGATGCCCTGCACGTTGCGGTGCCCGTAGGTGTAGATCCGCGCGTCGAAACCCTCGGGCGGGCTGTTGCCTTCGGCGGCGTTGCCATCGGTGTCGAGGCGCAGCACCTTGGAGCCCATCATCGTCGGGCTTTGCGGCACCTCGGCATTGTGGTTGTCACCGGTGGTCAGGAACAGGTGTCCCTCGGGGCCGAAGGCCACCCGACCGCCATTATGCGCGCCGGGTCCGCCAAAGGGCTGATCGCTGGCTTCCATTTTGTAGGGCACGTCGTCCACCAGATCGGTGCGCCCCGACACGCCAGTGAACTCCTCATTCACCTCGAGGCGCATCAGCCGGTTGGTGTGCGGGTCGGACATGTTGGAGGTCGAGTAGACGTAGATCCGGCGATTCTCCTCGAAATCGGGATCCACGGCCACACCCATCATCCCGGCCTGTCCCTCGCAGAAGAGATCCTCGCCGTTGCTGGCATAGCCTTCGGTGTCGCCGACGCCGAGCAGTGCGTTCACCTCGCCATCCGGCATGCGCACCGACAGACCGTCACATTTTTCGGTGAAGAACATCGTGCCATCGCCGAGGAACGCCATGTCCCACGGCGCGTCGAGATCCGACAGCACCACCTCGTGGCTCAGGCTGCTGGTATTGGTCTGTGCAAGTGCGGGCATCGCGGCCATCATGGCCGCGACCGAGACAAGCGGCAGCGCATATCTGGTCTGTGGTCGATTTGTCATTCCATATCCTCCCTGTGGAACTGACGGGGCTGTCGGCATGGCCGACAGTCCCCCATGCGGGACGCGTCCTGCATGGCTGAAAGCTTAGGGGTGGCCACGTCGCAGGGTCAATAGCCCATGACGCTGCCCATGCTCAGCCCCACGACCGGGGCGACCATTCCGCGCCGGTCCGCAACCGGCCTAGCCGCGCCCGCGATAGGGCGGCACGCCCTGATCGGGGATCCAGACGCCGTCGGGCATGCGCCCCGTCTGCCAGAACACGTCGATCGGGATGCCGCCGCGCGGATACCAGTAGCCGCCGATGCGCAGCCATTGCGGATCGAGGAAATCGACCAGCCGGCGGGCGATGGTCAGCGTGCAATCCTCGTGGAACGCGCCGTGATTGCGAAAGCTGGTGAGGTAGAGCTTGAGCGATTTGCTCTCCACCAGCCAGTGGCTCGGCACGTAGTCGATCACCAGATGCGCGAAATCCGGCTGCCCGGTCATCGGGCAGAGCGAGGTGAACTCGGGTATCGTAAAGCGCACGTTATAGCTCACATCCGCCTGCGGGTTGGCGACGCGTTCCAGCACCGCCTCGGAGGGGTCCTGCGGTATGCGGGCGTCGCCGCCGAGCTGCTTGAGATCCTTGTAGATGTCGTCGGTCATCATCCGTTCCTTTCAGACACCGCGCTGGTTGCCCCAGAGCGTCACATGCAGTTGCGGCAGGACATGCGCGGCGAACCAGCCGTCGCCGACGACCCGATCCACCAGCCAGCGCATGCGGGCATCGAGGCCGTCGCGGTCCACTACCGCGCTGTCATCTTCGGGCGGGGGCGGGGTGTGGTTGCCGGGCTGCAGGTAGAGCGGCAGGTCGGGATAGCGCCCCGCGACCTCGCGCGCCCACAGGTAGTCGGCCTCGTCGAAGATCACGATCTTGAGCACGGTCCTGCACGAGGTGTCAAAGTTGACGTCCCGCCCGGCGGCAACGCCGGGCAGCGCCGGACCGCCCCGTCGCACCGCAGGTGCGCTGGAAAACATTGGCACGCCACCGGCGTGACGGGCGGGCGCTTCTCGCCCCCCCTCGGTCGGTCGCTGCCCTTCCACATCACACCGACTGGTGGCATCCAGACAGGCCTCGAACGCGGCCCAATCCACCGACATGCCCGACGAGGGCGGCTTGGGGCTGAGCACCAGCATGTCGAGATCGGCGAACCAGTCGCGGGCGATGCTGCCTTGCGTCTCCAGCGCGAAGCGGTAGTCGCGCGCACGCCCCGCCGTGATCAACGGGCCCAAAGGCTGGATCGCGGGATTGCCGCCCGACAGCGTGACCATGATGGGCCTGTCGCCCGAAAGCCGCGCGACCTCTGCCATCACGGTCTCCGCGGCCATCGGCGCCCATGTCGCGCGATACTCCGCATCCACCGCGTGCAGGCTGTCGCACCAGTCGCAGCGGTAATCGCAGCCCCCCGTACGCACGAAGACGGTGGGCTGGCCGATCAGCGCGCCCTCGCCCTGGATCGTCGGGCCGAAGATTTCCGAGATGCGGATCAGATCGCTCATGGCCGGTATTCCGCCCAGGTCTTGGGGGTTTCGCTGACGCGGGCAGCGGTCACCTCGGG
>Ga0307982_1003160_pt1 | contig 13178 bp, 7 predicted proteins | sample OrgLakmetagen989_FD_201847 | JGI IMG/M metagenome (GOLD analysis project Ga0307982, IMG submission 201847) | Saline water microbial communities from Organic Lake, Antarctica - #989 | ecosystem: Environmental > Aquatic > Non-marine Saline and Alkaline > Saline | place: Antarctica: Organic Lake... | reverse complement strand
GGCCGAGAATGTGCTACCCAACTTGTCAGCAACTGCCGTGGTGCCCGGCTCATGGGCATACGAGCAACGTGGCCAGCCCAACGAAGAAGCCGATTGTGACTACAAAGAAAGACAACACGGGATTTTTTTTCATTCCACCACCAAGAATCGAACTTATTTTTTTCCGTGGTTGTTGCAGCAAAGGTCGGGTCCGAACTTTAAAAAAAAAATCTCACTTTCTTCGTTCTTCTCAACACGCAACAGTCGCGATCGCTCACGCCCCAAAGCCCCTAAAATTTCCGCCCTTACTGAGACCAATGTGCCCGGCCCTGGCCCGGTCGCTGATGAAGCGAACACCTGGGAAGACCTAAGCGGCAAGCAGGGCGTTCTTAAACGCCTCCTGAAGCCGTGCCCCGATGAGCGCGTCCTGCCCACCGCCGGTGACACCGTTCTGGTGAATTATGTCGGAACTTACGACGGCAAGGAGTTCGACCGGAACGCGAGCGGGTACGTCTACTAGAGAGTTACTTTTTATGCGCTTTACTTAGATGTAGCCGCTGCGCTCACTAATTATTTCCTTCATCGCACATCCTTATTCACTCCGCCTCGTGGACAACCATCCATAGTCACGATACATAGTAGTAGAAGCCAATCGCACGACCCGGCTGTTGTAGTCTAACTTTAACACATGCATGTGTTTGTTACGGCAGGCATCCTTTTAAAGTCGTGCTGGGCGAAAACAAAGTGGTGAAGGGATGGGAAGTGGCCCTTTTGACCATGGCGGTTGGCGAGACAGTGGCACTGCGGCTGGCTCCGGAGTTTGCCTACGGTTTCACCGGCAGCAAGGGCATCGGCTCGCAAGTCACCATTCCACCTGGCGCCACGCTCGACTTCAAGGTGGAGATCGTGTCGGTGACGCCTGGCGAGAAAGTGGTGACTCTGGACGAGGAAAACCGTGCGCGCCTCGCTCAAGTGCGAGCTGAGAGAGCCGCGGCAGCGGAGGCCGCAGTCAAGGCCAAGGAGGCGCAAGCAGCAGCGAAAGCAGAGGTAGGAAACAAGAAAGGGCTCTTTTTACGAAAATGCATCATGCACACTCTTGTCTCTGTGGTGACATGCCTTGAGCCCATGTCGCAACTGTGCTTGTCATATTTTCGAAGGCTTCGGCGAAGCTGGCGACCAAGGCAGCGACCAAGGGCAAGAAGAGCAAAGGAGCGGGCATTTACGTCCCCAAGGAGAAGGTCGAGAAAGGCAAGAAACCTGCCAAGGGTTCGAAAAGCTCGAAAGCCGCTGCGAAAGGCCAAGAAGAAGAAGAAGAAGAAGAAAAGGCCGACCCTGCGAAGGACAACCAGGAAGGAGAAGAGGCAAGCCTCGAGACCAAACCCGAAGCGGCGGTGGAAGGCGCCGAGTAAGATGTGGCTGGGTGCGGTCATTGAATTTTGAGTGCTTTCTTAGAAATTCCTTTGGACTGCGCTCACGACGAGGGAAGTACGCGAATTGGAACATTAGTTCCTATTTTACCTTTCATCTTTCATCTTCACTGCCCTTTCCTCTTGACTAGTTCATTAACGCAATCATCGGAAAATAGAAAATTTCAAATACGAATAATAAACACTTCCTTATGGGAAAGTAGCGAGAAAACGGGTTATGCGAAAAATACTTCCCGTTGTAGCCTACTGTAGTCAGCGATGCCGCATACAGATATATAGCTTCCCTAGGTGTTAACTAGCTAGAAGTGCCAAGGCCGGATTTCGGCGATCGGCGGAGTCGGAGTGAATTTCCAATTTCGTTGGAGAACCATAAAGTCGAACTTGGAATTTAGAACACAGAACACGAGCAGGCCAGGGCTATAGGATTTTGCTTTACATGCCGCCTAGCTTCAAGGGAGGTTAGTTTGAGAACACGGCCATGTGCGCTCAAGCTGCTGCTCGAGGAGGCTACTCAGGTCCAGCGAGAACCTAAGGGGGAAGGGGGGGGGGCTGATTTTCTGCGCCTGGTTGAGCCGAGAGAGCCCTCCCCTTTTGTCTGATGGTCTGGTTGAGCAGCGACTCACGAGGAATAGGCAGTCTTGCATCTTCTGAAGGGATCTGAAGAGGCACTCCGGATTGTTTCAAGGAAAACGCAATGAAAGAAGATGGCGCTTGCTGCTGCTTATGATCCATGTGGTGCTTGTGGCCTCCTTCTTCTTGGGCTGGCCCCTCAGCGCACGAATCACCCATGTGCTGCACGCATTCTGCCACGCTTTCAGCCACCGTAAACTCCACGATAAACTCAGCGCTTATCTCAGCCACCTGTGAGGCCAGGGAGCCTGCTGCTTTTTCGCCCGCAGCGCTCGCTAAGGCACGCGCGGTCGCGTGCAGAGGTGCGCGAACTTGACGCACGCGTGACGCGGCAGCAGCCATGAGGAGCGGTGTGTTCTCGTCTTCTTCACTGTTGGAAGGTTCTTTCGTGTTCGTAGGTTGCGAGTGAGGAGCAAATGAGTCCGATTGAGGGTGCTGCTGAGGAGGAGCAGCAGGACGACGAGCAGAAGAGCACGCTTTGGAGGGCAATGAGGTCGAAAGAGGTTGGGTTGCAGAGGGCACGGCACGATACTTCTTTGCTTCTTTCCATGACCTATTATCATCATCGTTCTCGTCCACCAGTCGCGCCGCTCGTGCCGAGCCTCTTCGCGCCGCCCTCAGGGCACTTCGCGCCGCTGCTGCCAGTGCCACCTGCGCCTCCTGCTCGTCTTGTGCTTTGAGCTGCAAGGTTCGCCTCAACTTCACCTCGGCACTCTGTAGTGAACGCAAGCGCTCCTCGAGTAACGCCACCTTCTCTGTGCCAGTTGTCAAATGCTTCCTGAGAGCAGCAGCGGAAGTAGTGGCCTCATGCAAAGCGGTTGCGTCTCTTTTTTGACACGCTTTTAAAGTAGTGCCCATCGCTACTGCATGCTTCAACTCTTTCCTCACTGCCACGAGGTCAAGATTCAAAGCAGCCTCATTCGCTGCCACTCCTTTCGCTTCAGCGTCCCTCTCGGCTTTGCTTGCTGACACAGCCTGCAGGTCCACTCGCCCCCCGTGAGTTTGTGGTCCTAATGTAGTGTTGTCAGAAGCACGAGACCACGGCAGAAGCTCAGCTCGGGCAGATTGTTCTCGCTGCGCGCATTGTGTTGCTTCAAGCTTCAGGTGCTCGAGGTCCTGCGCGTGAGATGCCTGTAGCTGCACCTCAGAAGACTCCTCTTCTTTTTCGTTCTTCATCTTGCTCCCTCCTTCATCTTGCGCATCGAGTTCCTGCCTCAAGAGATCAGCCGCTGCCTCTGTAGCTTTTAACCATTCCACTTTCGTGGCGAGGTCGCTTTCGAGTTTGGTCGCTTCAGCAGCTGCGTTTTGGGCACTGGCCTGCACTCCTTCCGAAGAAGCATGGCCGCTGATAGCGTCTTTCTGTGCATATTGCACTTTTCGACGCCATTTCTTCACCTCTTCGGCGAGCCCGGAGCCTTTCTTTGCTGCCACATGTAACCCTTCTTCGATAGACCGCAGCCAGCCGGAGAGCTTTGACTCAACTTCACGTTCACTTCTATCGCTTGTGGTGTTGCCATCATCTTTGCCTAAGCTCCACGAGGGCATTGCTCTCACCATTATCGCTCTAGCTTTTTCCTCGAGGTCAATGAAGGTTTGAGTGTTCGAGGCACGCTCATCTGCCATTCTCGCTTTGACTGTGCGATGCCACCACTGCCCGAAAGCTTTTCGCATTTGCATGCGCTGACTGCGCTTCTTACTTCTAGAAGCTGTGCCCTTCAGCCACGTGGATCGCATTACTACAGAGTGCCATGCCTTAAAGATTCGGCGGCGGAGTGCGATGGTGCGTTGGCGGTGGAACGCGCGCAGGCGCTGAGGGTGTACTGTGCACCAGAGCCAAGAGCGGAAAGCACGAGTTACTCGTATGCTAGCCCACGCTAAGATGAAGAGCTTCAGAGTGGTTTTCAGGTGAGTGATATGCCGCACGCCTTTCTTGAAATGTCCGAAAGCGCGTCGCCTCTGCAGTACAGCCGCATGAGTGATAGCCAGGGCTGAGGTTTCTCTCCTCCGCACAACTCGCCTCATGTCATGCGTCCAGAACCAAAACATGTCACTCATGGACTGCTTTGCATGCACGGAAGTCAAGCGAATCAGCGCACGGCGGGCAGCGCTACATGTAACGGCATGCTGACGTAATCGCTGCCAGGTGCGCAGAATGCGGCTGCGCTTCCCCAGGAAGGTTGCAGTGTTATTAAGCTCTCGCTCGCGGTGCGCCGTCAAAGTATAGGCTCGAAATCGAAGGAAGTGTCTGCGGGTCTGGGTGAGTCGTTTCAACCTGTGTAGCACGAGAGCGCGCTGCCAGCGATGCAACGAGTGGAGAGCGCAGCAACGATCGCCGCGTAAAGAGAGGACGGTGGCAGAGGCAACTGCTGCTCGATGCCACCTCATCAAGATGCTTCGACACCAAAACGCCAAAGCTTGGAGTGAAGCAGCGTGCCATGCTTTCGAAGCGTGCAGCTGCCATTCTTTGAGCACCCTTTGTAAGGTCCCTTTCGGCCGCAACAGCTGTCGTTGCTGCTCAGAGACTAAACCAGGGAGAGGGTGACGAGACGACGAAGGTTTTGGCTGAAAGTGGCTCTCGCTGTTCAAAGCGTGCCTGTGGTACTTCTGCTGTTGGTGCCATATCAACCATTTTCTCCACCATTTAGCCAGCCTTCGCTTGGATTGGCGATGCTTGAACGGCGCCAACGCCTGAACACCAAACACCCATCCTAGGAAAGCGCTGCGTAGGTCTTGCTTCGACGAGACAAGCCGCAGCACTCGCTTCATTACAGAGGTTTGTCGGAGTGTTTTCAGCGCAGATCGAAGTTTGCGCTGGACTTGCTGAGGTTGAACCACTAGGCGGTGCCTGCGACGCAACGAGGCGATTCGCACCAGCCGAGTCCACACTGATCGCATGAGCCGATGATCCACGGAAGGCAAGAGCGAGCCCACTGCTTTGCGGGCAAGGTAATCTGCTTTGGATTCGTTTATGGTGAGGCGACCACATCCAACCGGAAGTCTCTCTTTCGCGACATCGCAAGCCAACAAGAGGGCCGCATACGCGCGTGCCACCTTTCCTTTCGCGCGTCTCAACGGCTCATTGCAACCTCCTTCGCTGGAAGAAGATCCTGGAGTCTTCTCCGTGAGTTCACGCACTCGAGCAATCTCTTCATCCAACAATGTCATGATGGACTTCGCTCTTTTCTCTGCACCAATGAGCAATGAGCTTAATTCGGCGCGCGCACCCTCGGCCACAGCTACATGTTGAGAGAGAACCACTTTCTGAGGAGAAGGCTGGATAATCTTGCCTGAGCAGGCTTTGGTTACAGCAGCAGCAATAGCTACCTCCACAGTAGCAGACACCTTCTCAGAAAGGAGTCCTTTTTGCAGTTGTTGTTCTAAGGCTGCTTCCTCTCGAGCATCTGCCTCTGTCGCAACCTCTTCCTGAAGTATGAGAGACTCTCGAACTTTTTCGGTAGCCTCTAGCTGTGCTCGTAACGCAGACTCAGCCACACGAATGGTTGCTATGCGAGATGTGCGGAGCTGTTTGAGGCCTTCAAGGGCCGAAGAAAGATCAGCTGCACGCTGTTCGAGCAAAGAATGATCGTTCTGGAGGCCAGCTAGAATCTCTAAAGCTTGCCGCACGCGCTTTTCCAGGTCCCGCATCGAGGACGCATCGCCATCGCCAAAGCACGCAAACGCCCTCGCAAAGTCGCCAGCACCGTGATGCTTCTCTAAGGATAATGCGTCGTCAGTGACCTTATCGCCATCACAATGAGGAGCAGCGCTAGCAGGTGTCACATGTAAGTGCGCAAGGCTATCGAGGTGAACCTCTGAGGAGCCCCAATATGGCGACAGCATTTGATGAGGTTGAGGAGTGACAGCCTGCCCCTTGAATGTGTCCACTAAGAGCGCGGCCTCTGTCGGGTCGCTACATGTGTCCACGAGCACCGATTCGGCTGCTGCAAGCTCTGAAGGAGGCACCTTCATGAGCGAAATACCTTCTTCTTCTTCTTCTTCTTGACTTCGCCGCACTGATTCCTTCCCCTTTCCTTCTTCAACAGATGGTACAGTTGCTGGCCTAGCCGTCTTCTTTATCTCTTCCTCTGCTTGCGTCTGTGCTCTCTGTGCCATGTCATGCACTAGTATCGAAGCACCAACGGGAATTGATTTATATCCTTCCCTGCAGTCTTCACTGCCAAGTTCCGAATCATGAGTCTTTTGGAAGTGCACTCCTACATTAGAAGGAGGAGACGCAATCGATGTTGATGGCTCATCCGTGGGCTGTGCTTCTTTCATTGGTCGACGACTTTCATACTCGTCAACTTTACCCTTGGCAGCAGATGAGCTACCATGCTGCAATTCATCCGCCACCTCTCTCACTGTTTCTTCCCACGCCGCCCATTCACGATCTTCCCTGTAGTATGTATCGCCGCTCCGTTCCTGGTTAGCGTGTGCATTGGCGTGTGCGGTGCCTTCCACGCGTGCTCCCAGACGGCCATCAGTGCGTGACTTTGCATGTGGCTCAGCACGAGGCAATGGTTGCTGCTGCAGTGGTAGTGGGATGCTTGAGCTTCTTGGCCTTGCAGGAGGGGTCATGGGAGTCGGAGGTGGTCGCAAAGACACGAGCGGGCCGGGTGACACGGGCGGCGATGAAGAGAGCAACCCAAGGGGTCTCCGAGGAGGGCTGCTTCCTTGCGCTTCTTCTTCTTCTTCTTTAGGTGCACGCGCCTCTTCTTCCTCCTCATTTATCACCATAATAGGAGGTCCCCAGAGTATGGTGCCATAACAAGCGCTGCTGTCATTGTCGCACATATAGCTCCCAACAGTAGCAGTAGTCGTCGTTCCCCATAAAGAGTTTCCATAAGTATGCAAGTCATTTCCCCCACAGCTACTATCGTCGTCGTTTTCCTCGTAAGCTCTTCCTCCACGCAAGCTCTCGATGTCGCTTCTTATCTCTACCAGCGCCTAAAAGACAACGACATGAAGACGCACATGGGTTGATGCACGCTTACAAATTGAAGTAGTCAAAACAAATGCGAAGGATGCTCACCTTTTGTTGGGCCATAAGCGCTGAAGTGAAGACGCGCTCCCACGCACTCGCAGTCTCAGCAAACGACATTCGCCCAACAATGGCCGAGGAAGCTTCCGCCACTTGGCACCCTGCTTTCGAAGCATTACTGGTATGAGTAGTTAGCAGGTGGCAAAAGCGCATGCTTAAGCCATCTTGAATGGCTCGATGCACTCGACGAGCTTCCTTGAGGTCAGCCTCCACTGCTCGTGCGAGCGGCTGCCACTGCTGCAGCACTAGTCCCAGAGGCCGAGGTCGCTTTCGCTTGCCAGCACAGCCATTTGGCCACTGCCTCTCCGAGCACGCTTCATGATGGTGGTGGTGGTCCTCCGTGGCGATCGGTGACGCGTAGTCCGGCGGTCGAGTGGCGCGATGGGCCAAGAGGTCGAAGTGCAGCTTCAAGAGAGGAAGTAGGCGGCGTGAGAGCATGTCCAAAGTGGCAGCATTCTCGAAACAGGCGCGCTGCACGGGAGAGAGACGAGAAGGACAAATAGAGATCAAGGAGGAGGGTGACGAGGGTGTATCACGAAGAATCTTCACAGAATGCGCAGCGTATCCCACCAACCTGCAACGGAGCCTCCTTGCGAACGCTCAAGCTCGCTGTCTGCCGCTCGCCTTGCACCACTGCTCGTGTGTCGAGCACTTCTAGCTTGGGTAGGTGGTGTAACAGCTGAGCGCGGTAGTTGGGCATGCGAGCGACCATGTTGCCCTCCAGAGCCTTGAGAGGGAAATAGGGGAAAGAGAGCAGACGTGCAGGTGCAAGTTCGAAGGCAACGAACACGTTGAGACGAGCACCCCTGTTGGCAAATCGTAGGCCTCATGGAACTTTATTTTAAAGTAAAATAAGGGTAATGAGCACATACCAGCGTGGAGAGGAAAGGAAGCTGGGTCAAGGGAATGAGGTCCTCGAGGTAGTGGAGTTGGTTGTTCGAAAGGGAAAGAACTCGCACGTTGGTGAAGCTGACCAGTCCAAGCGCGCCCATTCCACGTCTTGCAATCGCCCGTCTCAAGTCTCTTGGCTCTAAGCTTTGGCTGTGCTCTCGCAGCCTTCCATCTCTTAACCGCACCGATGGTTGCTCTAGCTCACTGTCGTCGTCGTCAGTGCCACTGAGACTTCGCAACGAGTTGTTGCTGAGGTGCAATTGGTGCACCTGGGACGCGATTTGGGGCGGCACCTCAGCGAGACTTGTGACGCACTTGGAGGCCACCGAGAGCTTCGAGCCGTGCTGGCTCAGCGTTGGTCGCTCTGCTTGGCGCATGGCCTGCCCTAGGCTTAACCGCCAGGCGACGCGAGAATGGTGCTCCTGGCGCCGCGCTGGGGCTGACGAACTCCTCTTTTGACTGGCAACCGACAAGGCTCTTGCAGTACTACGAACAGCTGAACGCCGTACCACCGATTGACTTCGCGAACTCATTCTAGCAACTTCGGTTGGGCGCGTTGAGGATGTCATCGCATGTCTTTTAGAGGGACGAGTCGTGAGTGAGGCCACCGCACGGTCCACACGAGCGCCGAGCGACATGTCGCGCACCGGCCGCGGTGGCGGCACTGGTTTCTTCCAAATCGCTTGACGGGGTGTTGAGTCATCCTCTGGTGCAAGGCCACGCGTGTCGCGAACAGCTTCGGTAGGTGCAGTGGGCATCACAGCGTCCTGACTACTGCCAGTCGCAACATAAACCGCGTCAGCAGTTCCAAGCTCGACGCCGCCGCGAGAGGCACTTGTCGCCTGTCGGCGCATGAAATCCTTCGCGTAGCTCATGCAAGACTCGATTCTATGTTACTTCCATAGTGAATCACTTTTTGAATGCCATTTTTGGCACCCACATCACATGGTTCAAAAAGAATGATACGCACTAATGTAGTACAGAGGTCAAAGAGAAAAGGATTCAAAATTTAATAGCCGAGTTCTAAAAATGGAGAGTACGCTAGTCTAGATAGCCAACAGATGCAGTCTAGCCAGTACCCAAATGCATAACAACGAGCTCATCATCCCATGCGTAGTTGTTATTCTAGTGTGAGCTAGGCTAGAATCTAGTATAGACATCCTTATTCGTAGCTTCTTCGCTCGGCTTGAAGCGAAACTAAAAGAAGACAACCACTGGCTCGTCTAACACCTAAGTTATGGCATCAGTTACAGACTCGCTTGCCTTGTTAAGAGACCTTGGTGTGGCAGGTAGTGAGTACCAATTGCAGCAGCTGCTGCAGCGTGCAAATTATAACGCTGAAAATGCGTTAAATCAATACTATGACAAGGGCTTACCACCTGATTCCACTACTCCTGCACCCAAGCCAGTCGGTGCTTGTTCGCATGGCAACGGCCCTGACTGCCCCGCTTGCACCAGCCGCCACACGAAAGTTACTGCTCCCAGTCGTGACTCAATGTGCTTTCTTGGGCAGCGCCTCATCGTTGGCATCTGCACCACGAAGCTTGGAAGCTGTCGGGCTGGGCAGCAAGTGGCTGTTCATTTAGATGGACTCGCGCGAAGTTCGGAGGGACCTTGCTCACCTAGGAGTCGTGGTGTTTCGAGTGCACCACACAAAATAGATGGAACCCGAACGTCTGCTGCGGAGCCTTCTGCGTCGAAAGGAATCTCCGAGTTTTTCGGCGGGAAGGGTCCAAGTGTTAGCAAGAGTACAGGTGGCTCATCTGGAAGCAAACGAAAACGCCCAATGGACACCACCAACAGCAAGGCAGTTCGGCGCACAGGCACTTCGAATGGTACTTCGATACAGTTTGTCACTCTTGGTGACGCCAGGCACGAAATGACGGGGCGCCTGCCGAAGCCTCTAGCTGATGCTCTTGAGCCCTTACTACGACTGAAGCTCGTAGGAGTGCACGCATCTGTCTGCTGCGACTTCACATCTGCTCCACTTTTCGCTGAAGTGCCTTTGCTGCTCAGGTTCACTGTACACCCTGCTGCGTTTGCCCTCCCCGAAGTTGACGCAACTGCGTCCGGTGCGCCCGACGACATCGCAGTAGACCCTTGTGTATTTGGGAGACCTGAGCCGCTACCTTTCCGTCTCGACGACCCATCGCTCCCCGCTGCTAGTGCTGGCTTCTTCCGACTCCTTCAGTGGATCCACGACAACACAAGTATAGATCTTGTTGGTCCTACCCAAGCGTCTACAGTGGAGCGCCAGGCGTCAAGTGCTTCAACCGAAGATGAGAGCCTAGTTGAGGAAAACGAAGTCCCCATCAATGCTGCTGATGCGAGCTTCCTCGTGGGTGAAGGAACATCGGCCTCAGATACGACGTCGACGAGTTCTTTACCATCTCCTTCTTCGTCCTATGCAGCATCAGCGGAGACTTTATCAATAGTAAACCCCCCTCAGTTGTCTCTCAATCTGAAGCCTTTTCAACTTCATGCTGTAGCATGGATGTTGCAGCGGGAGGCAGCGGCAGTGAAGCTTGAAAACGAGGATGAAGTTGACGCGACATCCGATGACGCTGAGGCGATACTCGAGTGTAGTGATGGCGGTATCATTGCGAAGGGTGTTTCATCACTACATTGCACTGAAAGATCTGAAAGCGACATTGCCCTGTGGGAGGAGCGTTGGATTGCGCGGCACTGGCAGGTTGTTGGACACGGTGCAGGTGGTGAAGAGAAGCTAGAGTTAAAAGATGGAAAGAGGTTTTGGCTGAACCCTTTTGGACGTCGATGGCGCACCGAGCGTCCTCACAAACCTTGCGGGACTGCGGGTGGCATTCTGGCGGATGAAATGGGTCTAGGCAAGACCATAATGATCCTCGGCCTCCTTTGTTCCGATAAGAATAATCGCATGGCAGCACAACAGGCTACGAACAGTGGTAGTGCTCGAGCCACTGATGGTGGCGTGACATCGGAACAAGACCTCGCTAAATCAAGAGGGCGATGTAGCGGCGGCACATTAGTGGTGTGTCCAATGAGTCTCATTCAGCACTGGTACGACGAACTCACTCGGCACACACAGCTGCGGAAAGGAGAGAAAGGCACGGGGGAGTCTGCGAGTGCCAATGCAGGCCCGCTCACTGTGTGCATCTACTACGGCAACGACCGGTCAAGCACGAACCTTGCGAGCAGTACTTTTGATGTAGTCGTAACAAGCTATGGCGTCCTGAGCTCTGAGTTTAGTACTGGAGCGGCAACTTCGGGCATCTTTCAAGTGAATTGGAGAAGAGTGGTCCTCGACGAGGCGCACACCATCAAGAACACGGGCACTGCGGCGGCCGTTGCGGTGCGTGCTTTAACTGCGGCGCGGCGATGGGCTGTCACTGGCACGCCACTTCAAAATGGTTTAGGGGACGTCTTTGCGCTTCTACGGGCGCTGCATCACGAGCCGTGGTGTGAGCCTATCTGGTCGCGCGAAGCGGTCACTAAGCCACACCTCAAGGGAGACCCCGCGGCGTTGAACCGGCTTCGCGCTGTGCTGCAGCCCTTGATGATTCGCCGCACCAAAGCAACCCTCGGGGAAGACGGCCAGCCAATTGTGGCATTGCCGTCCAAGGAAGTGGTTACTGTGAGCCTGACTTTTTCAAGCGCTGAACGGGAATTTTACGACTCGTTGCTGGCGCGTTCGCGAGGCGTGATTAACCGCCTCGTTGCGTCCGGCTCCGCTGCGACCTCGTACATTCAAATGCTCACTCTGCTCTTGCGCTTGCGTCAAGCATGCTCTCATCCTTTTCTCTTGCTTGGCAACGAGTTTACGGGTCGAATCCTGAAGGAAACGGCGTCTCAGCGACCACGGAGCAGCCGCCGCCTCACAGGGCTTTTAGGAGAAGACGCACCAAGCGCTGAGCATGCTTGCGATACCACTAACATGGAGCAAGAGAGTTTGGCCTCAGCTAATTGTGCCAATCCAGTTCATAGCGAAGCAGCGACGAGCGATGTGTCAGATTTGTACTTGCGCGCTTTAATGGGGAAGTTCGGTGCCAACAATGAAAGTTCGAGGAACAATGCCGGCGATTCTGGTGAGAACCAACACAGTCGAGTAGCATTTTTGACTCAAGTGTCTCAATCGATCACGAGCGGCCTCGAAGAGTGCGCAGTCTGCCTCGAACCTCCCTCGTGCCCGACGCTATTGCACTGTGGCCACACCTTCTGCCGTGCCTGTTTGTTGAGTTGCTTTGCCGCTGACGCCAAGAAGAAGAAGAAGAACCATTCATCCACGAGAACACACGCCGAAGATGTTGAAGAAGGCGCCGTGGACGGTGTCTGCCCGTTGTGCGAAGAACCCGTAAATTTGGCCAAAGTGCTTTCGGTGGACCCTACTAGAGGCCCCGTGGCGGCATTCTCGCCTTCTCGTGGTGATAGTGTAAAGAGCACATCTGCTGCTGCTTCTGTCGAGGCGACGTCATCTCCGAGCCTTTGGTTCGGCAAACATGCGTCATCAAGCAGCGTCTCGAAGGGCAGTGATGACAGAGATGACAGAGGTGGTGCGTCGGAATTGCCGAGCTGGCGCTCCAGCACGAAGCTTGATTGGCTGAAATCTCACCTCACTGCTCTGCACCGCGATGAGCCACGCACGAAGGTGAGGAGGAGAAGCCTTTTGAAAAGAAGAAGCTCACCTTGACCCCATCATAGATTGGCATTCTTGCTTACTTCCCTCTGTATTTCTTTGTTCTTCTCCTTCTTCTCCTATTGCAGGTTGTGGTGTTCAGCCAATGGACTTCGATGCTCGACCTCGCTCAGTGGTTTGTGACGACGAATGGCCCTGATGCCAACAGCGGAGTTCGCAGAAAGGAAGCCTTCTTATCGTGCGTGCGTCTGGATGGCTCCCTAAGAAGGGATGAGCGCGAGCGAGTCTTGAAGCAATTCCGCAGCCCGAGCGGCCCTCCCATCCTGTTTGCTTCCCTCAAGACCTGCGGAGTGGGCATCAACTTGACCTGCGCCTCGTGCGTCATCATGCTCGACCTTTGGTGGAACCCCGCGGTGGAAGCGCAAGCGCTCGATCGGGTGCATCGCCTGGGGCAATCTCAAGCTGTGCGAGTGTGGCGGCTCACGGTGACTGGCACTGTGGAAGAAAAACTCCTCGCTATGCAGGTGCGTGGTTGCTCTCGATTGCATTAGAGCAGAGAGGTCGAGCTGTCTTTTTTTCCTATTGCGGTCTCAACATG
>Ga0307982_1003159_pt1 | contig 13179 bp, 6 predicted proteins | sample OrgLakmetagen989_FD_201847 | JGI IMG/M metagenome (GOLD analysis project Ga0307982, IMG submission 201847) | Saline water microbial communities from Organic Lake, Antarctica - #989 | ecosystem: Environmental > Aquatic > Non-marine Saline and Alkaline > Saline | place: Antarctica: Organic Lake... | reverse complement strand
GCCAGTCAGCACGCCAGTCAGCACGCCAGGCAGCACGCCAGTCAGCACGCCAGTCAGCACGCCAGTCAGCACGCCAGTCAGCACGCCAGTCAGCACGCCAGTCAGCACGCCAGTCAGCACGCCAGACAGCACGCCAGTCAGCACGCCAGCTGGAGCCCCAACTGCTGCAGCGTCGCATGGAGCCTCCAGCTCTCCACTTGCCCCAGTGCCGACCCCAGCCCCCTCCAGCCCACCGAGCTCCTCGCCAGCAGCAATTATAGCACCCACACCATCTTCAAGCGCGTCGTCGAGCCCTGTTGGCGCCGCTGCCTCAGCAGCTCCAAGTACAGCCCCACTTCAGACTTGCGGAGAGCTTCCCACGGATATCCAGGGAGGCGGTCGCTGGGTGTGTCTGGTTCCGGGGAGCAGCCAGCACTACGACTACCCAGCAGGGGAGCACCCTGCCGTCGGATCGCGGTGTGTTGTGGCATGCGGAGATCGTGCGCAAGTGTGGGGTCTCTTTGGCTATGCGTGCGCTGCCGATGTAGCTGCTGCACATTGGCACCCCCTGCAGCTGCCAACTGGGGCAGACGGCCGCCTACTATGGCACGTGCACGACACTGTAGCCATGCTGAGAAGCTCCTTGCCTGAAATAGGGGGGCTTTCCATGGAGTTCTTCAACTTGTTCCCCATGAAGCCGCAGTGCGTGGATGTGGCCCCCGCCCCCGCGGGCGCGCCCAACGCCACTGGGCTCTGCCAAGGCACATCCACTGTCACCTGGGACACGCCCACTGGCGCATCCACGCCTGCACTCCCAGTCACCTCGTTGCAGGACATGGTCAACATGCACTGGTGGCTAGAATCATCACTGTATGACACGCCTGCCCTGCAGCATGTCGCAGCGGCAGTTTCTGCTGACGGGACTGGGGCTGCCTCTGAAAATGTGGCGGCCTTGAACCCCGCTGATGACGATGGCATGTCTGCTGCAGGAAGACTGCTTGGCATGCAGTGGTCCGTCATCTCCGCTGCTGCAGCCAATGGCACATCTGGGTTTTTGTTGCTGTACCAGCCCATGAACGGTGGACAACACACAGCGAGGCAGCAGCTGCATGTAGTGGCACAGGTTGGGCATGTTGCCCCAGCCCTAGCCTCGCTTTTTCCGGGAATTGAGCTTGCGCCAACTGCCACCAGTGCACTGTCCCCATCAACGCAGCAAAGTGTACAAGTAGAGCTGCCCACCGAAACCAGCCTGAGGCTTGTGCTGATTGCAAGCGGCTCAGTCACCGCAAGCACACTTGTGGCTGCTGCTGAAGTGCTCACACTCAGCACACAGTCCTGCGGGGGCATCCAGCTGCTGCTGCCTGAAGCAGCTTCGACCGAGACCGGCCCCACTACAGGCGCCCTGCTTCCTCTGCACATACCAGGCTCGCAGCAGGTTCCAGCAGTTGAGACACCTTCGTCTCGCCAGCTGCAGGGGGGCGCAGTTGCAAGTGGATTCACTGCAGCAAACCTGGGCCTCAGCCTGCCATACTTGCAGCAACCTGCCACCCCTACCAAGGCGGAGCCCCTGGTGATCAGCCCTGTGTACACGCCTGCTGGCGTGCAGGTACAACTGTTCATGCCATCCCAGTTGGGGCCGTACGAGCAGCTGCAGATTGACTGCAGTGTGTCCAGGGACCAGACCTTAGCTTCGCGCCCTGCCAGTATCTCCGTGACTCCAGCAGCCTGGACGCTACTGGGCGCTGCACTGGCCCCTGTAACAAGCACCACTCCTGCTACTGGCAATTTGACTCATGAGCTAACGCTGCTGCCTTTGTGGCAGACAGCTGGTGACATGGTTGCAGCCCAGCCGTGGGGCGGCTTGCACGTCCTGGGCTGCCAAGTCACCTCATCCCTGCATGCATCGGCGCCAGCCGGGGCACCCACACGGTACAGGGCCAGCACAAACATTGCACTGCCGGTGCTGCATGCAACGGCTGTTCTGCCTGTGTTCGGCGACGCCGCCATGCAGGCTTTCACAGGGGGGTGGATGTCTGCCTGGCTGCGGCAGACGCCCTCCCAAGCCACAACACGGTCCATGCGAGCACCGAAAGACACAGTTCCATATGGCCCAGCCGTGTCGCTGGACACAGCTGGCATGAGTGTCGCCCTCATCCAAGCCCACCAAGCAGTGTCACCTGCCACTCCTGCTGAACTCCCCCCCCTCCCCGCCTACGCGTCTGTGTCTCAGCGTCTGGCCAGTAGCTCGCGCGCATTTTCAGCTGACAGTGTGCCGTTCACGCTAACAGTGACTGGCTCCCAGCAAGTTGTCCTTTCGGCTGCTGGCAGCCCAGGAGTGACCACACGCCCTCTGCATGCCAACGCAAAGAGCCCACTTAGCGGTGGCACAGGTGCCGTGCAGGCATTTGCATTTGCGCCCGGCATGCGCGTGTGGGTCGGCAGTGTTGAAGCCCAAGTGAACGGCGTGTCCTGCGATGGACTGCTGGCCCGGGTCGCACTGCCACCCTTTGAGGCGCTTTGTCAGGACAGGGCAGGAGCCCCCCCCCAGCTGACCCCGCAGAGCGCCCCCTGCGCAGGGGCTGCATACAGAGCGCTGCACGTGATCAACCCTCCTCTCATCCCGCCGCTGTTCTTGGATTCGCTTCAAAGCCTTGCTCTCAGCTCGGGTGCAGGTGCAGGGGCCTTAAACTGCTCCTGGTTGACCCCGGACCACCCTGCTTTCGCTCAAGGGCAGGCCTCGTGGCGGAGAGACAATGCATCCGTCGGTGTGGTGCTGACGCCCGCAATTGTTCTGAACAGCGTTCTCGGGGGCGCCATGAGTTGTCCGGCAGCTTGCCCGGGGAGGAATCAGCCCCCAGGCGCCGACACCCCCTCAAACACGTACGGCGTGTACGTGACGGGCAGGTGTGTGGGCTACCCTGAGCCTGGGCCCCAGTGCTTCACGGAGTCTCTGCGTTCCGTGTGTGCATTTGGGCAGGGCGGCGCCTGCTCCCCCTGCGGCAGCGGCGCCGTGTGTCCAGGGGGGTTCAGGCGCTGGCCGCTGCCGGGATACTGGGCGCCCTCTGAGGCGGCTGCCACAGGCGTAGTGCGCTGTAATGTGCCTGCGCAGGAGCGCTGCATTGGCTGGGACGCTTCATTGGGCGTCGCCCAGTGCGGCGAAGGCTACGATGCAGCTGCCCCGGCCTGCGGGGCTTGCACAGCAGGGTACTTCCCCGAGGTCAGCGGGCAGTGCGCCCAGTGCCCATCTGGGCCGGGCCACACCAACATGCTGTTTGCACTAGCTTTGTTGCTAGCAGCGTGCACAGTATTGTTCCTGGTAGTAGCGGCTGCCATCCGCTTGCTTGCTTGGATGAAGGGGGGGACAATGGGGGGTGGGCTGTACCGCGCAAGCGAGTTTGTGGTGTGGACCATCACCACGCTGCAGGTGTTTGTGCAAGTGGGGCGAGACGCCTCCCCAGGCCTTCCCAGCTTCTTGCAGAGCTTCTACGGGCACTTGCGGCTCCTGCAACTTGACTCAGCATCCTTGCTGCACCCAGCCTGCTATGCGCTCGGGGCGTTCACGATGGACATTCTGCAGCTGGGGGGGGCTCTCCTGCTTGTTGCAGTGTCCGTGGCACTCTCATTCTGGCGCAGAACAGAAGCCACTCGGAACAACGATGCTGCCCAGCAGGCTGGACCCGCAACGTGTGCGTTCTGGTTGTGGGCATTTGCGCAGGCGAAGCCATGGATGCGGCGTGCAGCCCTTGTGCTCATGTCACTGCTCTACCCCTTGGTGGCCAACACGGCATTCAAGTTGGTGAATTGCGTGCAAACAGCCGCAGCAAAGTCGGGTGCTGATGGCGCCACGCTGCAGTTGCGCTTGGCAAGCAGCACATTCTACGTATGTTATGCCGAAGAGCACTTTACTGCCGGCGTGCTCGCATGGCTATGCATCGCATTCTTTGTCATCGGGTTCCCCGTAGCATCCTTCGTTTGGCTGAGGCGGCGCCTGGATGCACGTATGCGGCGGTCCCCCGCAGCCGCCAAGTACAAGGCGCTCGTGCTGTCGTTGAAGCGTCAACAAGCGCTGGTGAGGGAACGTCGATGCAATGCTGCCTGTGGCTGTCTGTCCGCAGCTGTGTGCTGCTCAAAACGCCCGAAGACAGCGCGCAGCCAGAGCCAAGATGTGCGAAACCCGCTGGCTGCAGCTGGAGCGCCTAGCTCGCACAGAACCACGGGCCAGCTAGACAGCGACGAGGAAGAGTGGCTCGCTGAGCAGGCCGTCGCTGCAGCCGCCGCACCAGCTGCCCCGCGAGGTACCAATGCCCTTGATATCCTGCGTACCCACCGGAGCACATCTCGTGTCTGGGAGCTGTCCCAGTCCAACAAGACCAATGGACTGACTGCAGGACTGCGGGTGCCTGCTAACGCCAGCTCCCCCCGTGGTGCAGCCCAGCACTCGCCCACAGACCAACATAACCCCTTAGCGGCGCGCACGCAGCGGCAGTCCGTGCTTATGCGAGTGGACCAGAAGCTGCGGTCCCGAAGCAGCAGTGCCCCCCGCGCAATAAACGCCAGCGCCACGCACCGCACCCCCCGTCGATCCCTGGCGGCGTCTGCGGCAAGGGGCGCCGCTCAAAGCCGCAGGTGGTGCGACACTGTGGTGGCGCCTGCTGTGCGGCACACACTGTGCGTTGCGCCGCGCAGGCTTTTGAGTGCCGCGTGGCGAAATGGTCTGAAGCGGGCGGGCTGCAGGTGCCGAGCCGTGGATTCAGCCAACCAAGCCGCCCAGCGGACAGGCCAGTGCCTGGATCAGCTGCTGGACAGCACGCAAGCACTGCAGGAAGATGTGTCCTTGATCCACTTCACTGCGATCGACTACAGGCCAAGCAAGGCACATTTTCGGCACATGGATTTGCTGCTGCTTGGTGTGATGGCTGCAGTGTTTGTGTTCCTGTCCAGCCAGAACACGGTGGCTGATGCGACAGGCTCCATGGTAATCATCCTACTCTGCCTGTTTGGCCTGGCTGGGGCAGTTTATGCCCAGCAGCCGTTCCTGGAAGGTCACGAGTGGAAGGGCCCCGTGCGCATTGGGGCACTGCTGGTGACTGCGCTTGCATCAATCCTGAACTACATCGCAGCATGTGCATTTGACCTGGAAGGCTGCAATGCACCGCCTGACGCCGTGCAGGGCCTATCTATCCTTGTTGCATTTTGTGCAGCACTGTTGTTCCTTGTTCTTGTGTTTTCATTCTGGCTTGTCTTGCTGCGGGGGGCGGAGGCGGCCGGGGGGAGACGCAAGCCGAAGAAGGGCCTAGTGGCAGACGTTACATACGCCACAGGTGGAAATCCGCTCGTACAAGTCGGCTCCAGCGCCCGAGCGGCTCTGCCATCGCTGGCTTCAGCTCTGCATGGCAGCGGTGGCAAGGATGCCAAGGCTGGGCCTACCAGCGCACGCAGGATGAAGGGCCTGGCTGCGATGCAGCTGACTATGCAGCCTTCCCAGAGGCGGCTTGCGACTGGAGCTGTTGACCGGTCCAAGGGCTCTGCACAGAGCTCTGCGTCGCGCCCCGCGGAAAGGCCTGAGGCGCCTCAGGCGGAGGGCACCCCCTCCAAGTTTGCTGCGGCCACTTTGGGGCATTTCAAGGGGAATGTGGATGGCGCCAAAAGAGGCAGGATACAAAGGAACTAGCAGGATGAAGCCCACATCAAGAAATCCATAGTATTCCAGCGTCGTTTGTGCTGATCGGGAGCTAGGGGGGGCTCATTCTAGCTTGCTGTGGATTAACGCCCAAGTTGAAAAATATAGCAGACTTATAAAACATGCTTCACGCGAAGAAGTTCCTTTGTTTGGCTTCATCGATTGTCTACGATGGTCTTCGGCTGACGTAGCTGAAAACACCAAGCTTGCTTGACTGTTTGGGGTGGTGATCGTTTTCTCACACGAGGCATAATGGCGACTCTTGCGTCTGCAAAGAGTGAGTATTTTTCCAGTTTTGCTAATGAAATGAGTTTTCAATGCATTGTGGCACAGACGACCGCAAGGAGCGCTACATTCAAGCCATCTCCGAACTCGTTGCGGAACTTGCCAGCGTACGGCATGCCCTGTCCGTACGAGCTTTGACACTTTTGAACATTTGTCCCCTTTGCAGGCCTATGATGCTCGCAAATCGACCAATTTTTCAAAGCTGAAGCTTGACGTTGCCAGGAAATATGCGTTGGAGTCTACACCGCGGGTATGCACTTCGTTTTGCGGAAGTTGGCTTTACACCATCACACTTCCTCTCTGTTTCTCAGATGGTCGACATCATTGCTGCAATTCCAGCTGACTACAAAGCTAAGCTTTCACCTTTCCTGAAAGCCAAGCCCATTCGATCAGCATCCGGCGTTTCGGTGGTTGCTGTGATGAGCAAGCCGCACCGATGTCCTCACATCCACTTCACCGGCAACGTCTGCGTTTACTGCCCAGGTGGCCCTGACTCTGATTTTGAGTACAGCACACAGGCATATACCGGTTATGAGCCCACAAGCATGCGCGCCATTCGCTCGCGGTATAACCCGTATCTTCAAACCCGCGACCGAGTTACTCAACTTCGCTCGTTGGGCCACACTGTTGACAAGGTATGTTGCCTGTTGCCTGTGTTCTCAAGCACGTACGCCCCTCGTCGCTATACCCACCCGACGCCTTCAAACGACGGGTGAGGCACGTAACGGGGGCAACATCGACCGGTATTTTGTGGTCCTTCTCTGACGTCTCAGTGCTTCTCCGCTGTTGCGATTTTTAGGCTCACGACATCTTCTCGTCACAGGTTGAGTTCATCGTCATGGGAGGCACATTCATGAGCCTGGATCCAAGCTACCGTGACTACTTCATCCGCAATCTGCACGACGCTTTGTCCGGCCACAACAGTGAGAACGTGGCAGAGGCCGTCGCGTTTTCCCAAGACGCAGAGACCAAGTGCATTGGCATTACCATTGAGACGCGGCCGGACTACTGCCTGCGGCCGCATCTGAACGACATGCTGCTCTACGGCTGCACGCGCATCGAAGTGGGCGTGCAGAGCATCTATGAGGATGTGGCTCGTGACACCAACCGCGGACACACCGTCGCGGCAGTGAGTAACTGCTTTGCGCTGTCTCGTGACTCGGGGTTTAAGGTCGTCACGCACATGATGCCGGATCTGCCCAACATGGGCTGGGAGCGGGACATGGCGGGTTTCAGGGAGTTCTTCGAGAACCCTGCCTTCAGGCCCGACGGCTTGAAGATCTACCCCACCCTCGTCATTCGCGGCACAGGCTTGTACGAGCTGTGGAAAACCGGGGCGTACAAGAACTACCCCCCCGAGCAGCTCGTGGACCTGGTTGCCCGCGTGCTGGCCCTCATCCCCCCGTGGACACGGGTGTACCGCATTCAACGCGACATCCCAATGCCTCTGGTGACCTCTGGCGTGGAGAACGGCAACCTGCGAGAGCTTGCCTTGGCCCGCATGCGCGAGCTTGGCCTTGTCTGCCGTGACGTGCGCACCCGTGAGGCTGGCATTCGAGACATTCACCATCGCGTGCGCCCAGATCAAGTGGAGCTGGTCCGCCGTGATTATTGGGCCAATGGCGGCTGGGAGACCTTCCTGTCCTACGAAGACCCAGCCCAGGATATCCTGGTGGGCTTGCTGCGGCTGCGTCGCCTGTGCCCCGACAGCACATTCCGAGAGGAGCTGCTGCTACCCAGCGGGGACATGCGACTGCCAGACAGCTCTCATGCCGTTGAGGCCAAATCCACCGCAGATGCCTCCTATGCCGCGTGGGGAAGCACCCTGCAGGGCACCGGCGTGTCCATGGTGCGTGAACTGCACGTGTATGGCTCGGCTGTGCCAGTGCACGGCCGGGACCCCAGCAAGTTCCAGCACCAGGGCTTCGGCACTCTTCTCATGGAGGAGGCGGAGCGCATTGCACGCTGCGAACACGGCAGCGACAAGCTGGCCATCATTGCCGGTGTGGGCACCCGGTACTACTATGCCAAGCTGGGGTACTCGCTTGATGGCCCCTACATGAGCAAGATGCTCCTGTGATGGGTGCGTCACCTCATACCAAGCTGCTTCCAACCCTCTGGTGTTTTTCTAATGTTGAAGCAGGGCTTGACTAATTGCGACAATGTATTGTTAATTTCCCCTCCCAGCCGTCAAGCCGTGGCGGGCGCCTTCTCCGTAGCTTCCAGGGGGAGCACTGCGCGGACGTCCACAGGGCGGCTCGACGCGTCCTCCAGGATTGCAAAGAAGTCAACGCCAGTCATCCCTTGCTTGGTTGCCTCGGCCGACATAGCCTTCGCAGCTCTTAGCTGTGCTTTGCGAAGAAACTGCATGAACTTCAGTTCTGAGGGGGTCAAGTCAGGATGCCACACGTCCATGATGAGCACCAGCCGAGGTTGAGAGCACATATTCCACGCCTCATGCTCGAAAGAGTCGTCGAATATCAGCGGTGCGTCGCTCTCGTACCTCAGCGTGCATTCCCCAACTCGGACAGCGCAGCCAGCACGCTGCGAGGGGGTGTCATCGCCCCCCCCCTCAGGAGTGGCGTCCGGGGGCAGCGACAGGGGCAGCTGGATGCGCAGCTTCTTGTTGGTTGGCCCATGGTGCGGCGTGATATGCGTCCCTGGCGCCATTGCAGACAGAAAGGCGTGTCCATACTTCCCAGGCAATGCGTCCACCACAGATGCCAGCACAGGGCAGCGCTTGCGGTTAGCTGTCGTGTCCACATTGTGCAGCTCAAGATAGTATACGTTCCATTGTCCAGAGGATGTGGATGAGCTGCCCATAGCCACAGCAGGCGCCGTACTGGCCGTGCTTGGGAGCATCTCTTCGGGGGCAGCATGGTCCCCAGGGGTGTCTTTGCTGGCGACCGTGCCCGCCCAAGATGGAGCGCGGTACTCCTGAAAGCCAGAGATGGGCTGTTGATTACCCTCTGTAGAGGCTGGAGCACACAAAGCGTGCACTTCGTTCAGAATGGCCGCTTTGTTTGGCAGCCAGCGCTCACTGAGCCACACCTGGAGCTCTGGAAGCAACTCAGCATTCCATCGGTGAAGTGCGCGCAAGCCCGGTATAATCTCCGGACATCCCATTTGAAATGTACTGCTGGGCTTCTGACTCCCTGCAACCGCATGCTGGCTATGCAGCCAGGCATTTACCCTTGCAAATGCAAACTCGCCTTCAGCTGTTGATTTGCTCTTCGCAACATATTGCGCTGCCATGGCGCCGCTGAAATTGGAGAGACCCATTTCCCCCCATATATCTTCAAAATTTTCACGTTCACTTTGATCTGAGGCCATTATTGCAATATTCTCCTCGTTGAGGGTAGTACTAGTTAGTACTAGTACTAGGCAAGATCAAGAAATATCTCTCTTCGGGGATTCTTGATTGGCAGTGTTTTGTCCCACGGGAACATGGCAGAGTTAAGCAATGTGGTTGATATGTGAGCATAGGTATGTTCTGTTTATTTTGCCTGGCTGTCACACGCTCATTCTGCTTGATTTTGTAGCACGAAAAGAAAGCCCCCTGTCCTGTCGGGTCTAGCAGCTACTGCTTTGTAGTTTACTAGTAACAAACTATGCTTTGCAAATGCTTATCTCAAAAAAATGATTCGGACCCAAGAACGCCAAAACCCATTCCTGGTGCTGAAAAGTTATTTGATTCCTACAATGCCGGCGAATGTGCCAGCTGCAGCTGCGACGGCATCACCGCAGCAGTTGAAGAATTTCTCAGCTTGGATCAAAACTTTCGCACTCTCTCCTCTGGAGCGTGCTTAGCTGGACTCTTGTTCCGTTCTTTACAACTTTAGTCAGGTTGTGCCACCTATCTGGTGCCACACCCATTCCTCGTGCTTGAATGTATTTAGACTACCCGGGTGGCTGCTACTCCAGCCAAGTGTGAAAGGTGTTCGCTGCCTGGAAAAACTGATCAACTGGCAGCAGCTGAAACTCATCAGCTGGCAGCCCCGCAATCACCTCTTGTACCTTGCCAACTGTGCTCCATTCTCGGACATGAATTGCACAGAAATATGGCCGCCTGGGATTCGCTGCCGCCAGGGTAGCCAAGTCGCCAATTACGTCTTGCACCGTTCTGGATGGGTCCAAGTAGTAGTCGAAGCTAACCAGGCTACGCTTAGATTCGGGTTCATATCGATAAGAAAATGATGGGGCATACCCATTCAGAAATCCCGTGGTGCCATTCATGGTGTCTCTTGCAAAATATGCGTCCATGACTGCGGAAGTCAAGTTGGTGTCAGCTGTTACTGTATGCTCCCCTGTGGCGGAGGAGGCATCAAAGATAACAAACTCCTGCAAGTCCAGAACAGTCATGTCAGCTTGGGCCTGCTGCAAGCGGCTGTGCAGCAGGGCAGGGGGCACAGCTTTGGGGTACATGTACCCCGGCCCACCCAAGGCACCAACGAAATGGTCTTTTGCCGTAGCTTGCGCATAAAACATCTGCAGAAGCGCTGGCTGAAGCTTCAAATCAGGAAGGGTGACTTCCCATGCATAGTCAGTCGTCCCGCGCCCCTTCTTGTTCCACGCCCCCAGGCCGAGACCGTCAGTTTGAACAAGCGTCAAAACAGTCTTCCCCATCAGTCCTGTCAGCTGACCAGGGGTCAAAGGCGTATTATGTGTGTTCTTGAACTTGAAATCTGTGGGCAGTTGCACCTTGTTGCTGAAAGACAGATTCGGGTTTGTGTTCAGACCGTGCACGCGGCCGCCGTGCTTGGAGGCAAGTGTGACGAAGGTGTGCTCCTCATCCTGCTTGCAGTAGCTGTGCCAGCCCATCAAGAGTGGCTCTGGTCCCATGCTTGCAACCAAATCATCAGAGACAGCGTATTCGTTGGCCATACTGGGCACTTGACTTGGAGGAGCCGTGGAGAGGGATGTAAAGAATGCACGCTGAGAGACACCCCAGTCTGCAATCCCAGGACGAGCAAAAGGCGCACAAGCACCCCCAAGCCACACGATGTACTCTTTTGACGTTTGCGCCCAGAACTTGGCCTTGGCCCACTTGAAGATGTCTGGAGGCGACATATTTACAAAGGCTTCTCGCAAATCAAGGAGCATCGGCAGCCCAAGCTGCTGCAGCTCCACAGCCTGGCTCTCAGTTGCAACAACTGCATCCAGTACGCCAGCAGCAGTATATGCCACAACAAGACTGTCTCGTATTGCTGGGTTCCACAGCACGTAGCCATTGATCACGCTTTGGAAAGCTTGCACAGCGGAGAGAGCAGTTGTCAGGTTTGTGAATAGGAAGCCATGCTGCGATTCAAAAAACGTGCGTACCATGGGGGTGTAACTGTACACCCACTCCGCAGGGTATGTGAGATACAGCTTGGCGCCCTGCCGATTCGCCAATCCCTGAACAGAGATGGCCATTGCGTTGGCTTGAAACCCGCCGGCTGCCAGCTGCCATGACTCATCCAACTGCAAGTTATACGCTGGTTTTGTTGTGGTGTTCAAAAGTGGTGCAGACAGGGCCCCAGCAGGCGCCGAGGAGAGAGGGATCGGAAGCTGTGAGCCAGCAAGGTGGCTGTATGGCGAAAGGAGCTGGCTTGCAGGCTGTCCCGACAAGCTAGGTGCCACAGGGGGTGTTGAAGCAGCCTTAAGGATGAACGTCATGTTTGTTGACACTGGGGCGCCAGACTGCACGCTGTACTGGATGCGCAATCCACCCTGCAGCAATTGCAGCTCATGGCGCTCGGTCACATTGAAAACCCCCGTGCTGGCACGAAGCGGTGCTGTGCGATATAATATGCAAAAGTTCGATGAACTTGACTTGATGGTCGTATCTTGCCACCCATAGGGTGGTTGCATGGCAAGCTCAATGCCAACAAAAATATTCTGCACCCACACCCTCGACTGCAGCGGGGACAATCTTCCCTCTATTGATGCCGTGAAACCATCCTGCACTGTTAAAACTCCAGATGTATCGATCCATTTGCGCTGCAAAGTTAACGATCCTCCATCACTCTGAGCAGTAAGCGATCCTAAAGACAAAAGCGGAAGCTTTGTTGAGTTATGGGAAATGTCTTCTAGCCACTTGCCAGCAGCGAAGTTGCAAGTCGGGCTTGAGCTGTGAAATGGGTAACTGAGTACCAGCACTGCGCTCTATGCATGTAACTTACACTTGGAAGGAGTGCACCAGGCTGAAAGAAACACACAGTGATGCCAAGGCAAAGCCACTGTGCACTACCCGAGTCATACTTTGTGTCGGCGACAGTTTGTCCACAGCATAGATCACACGGAAGGCAGAAATGAGAATTGAATCGAATTATGATGCAATATGCAAAGCAACCGTTCTTTCCTAAATTTTACAACCTTGTTGTTGGCGTCCACTGGGCCAGTTGCTGCTGCAAGCTGAACCCCTGCCTGCAGACCCCAAAGTATCATCACCACGCCGATTCGATTCTGCTTCTAGCACCAAGCACACCAATGCGTCAACGTAAGTGCGTGTCAAATTGAATTAAAAAACTTCTTTTGGTTTCCCTTTCGTAGCAAAGTTGGCACGCTTCGATTTCATTGTCGAAAGCCTGAGTTGAAACTTGACTTACAGGTAATTGTTGCGCGAAATGCAGTTTTCAGCCGGTGCTCCAACTGCATCTGCGACGGTGTCTCCCGGCAACGTGGAAAAAGCCACACCGGAGCAAGTAGCTGCACTGCGTCCACGTGACGACGATGATCGCACCATCAACGGCGAGGAGGTGCTGTTTGTGGGTATGTATGAGTTGTGTGTCGAAATCCGCAACCAACACACCTCACTTTTTGTCTTTCAGGCCGGTCTGACGAGGCCACCTTTACCAAGGCCACCTGTGAGCTATACTGTGGATTTCTGCCATTTTTAGGGTTGTTTGGCTTGATCACCTTCTTCGTCTTCACACTGTGGTATCTCCTCCTGGCGGGATGCTGCCGTGCCCAGGAGGCTCGCCGCAGCCGTGCCTTCATCACTGCCACGCATGTGCACTACCGGCGCAAGCGGTACACGTGTGGGTGCCTGTGTGGAGGCGAGGAGGTGCTGAGTGCGCCTCTGCTGAATGTGGTGGACGCGATCTCTGACGCGGCGTGGTGGAGCATCATGGACGCCGTTCCAGTGTGTGGCTGCTGCGTCCGCCCCTGCTGTGCGACGAAGGTGCCCAACTCCGACTGCATGCTGCTGGGAGTGCTGCACCGCCCTGCTGGTAGCGTGGACCGCCGGGCAG
>Ga0307982_1003158_pt1 | contig 13183 bp, 2 predicted proteins | sample OrgLakmetagen989_FD_201847 | JGI IMG/M metagenome (GOLD analysis project Ga0307982, IMG submission 201847) | Saline water microbial communities from Organic Lake, Antarctica - #989 | ecosystem: Environmental > Aquatic > Non-marine Saline and Alkaline > Saline | place: Antarctica: Organic Lake... | reverse complement strand
AATTCACCCATGAAATGGTCATTTCGAATATATCCCCAGATACGCGCCCATGAACAATGCCAGTTCTGACGCTGTACAGATCATGTGCATTGCTCAGGAGCGTGGACACGGTCGATGAAGCTGCACCAACGAAGTCGCCAGCAGCCCCCTGGTGAAGCGACACACAAAACTCGTGAGGTGCTTGTCCACCCTTGTCTTCGGATACAACTTGCCATACTGCAGACATGCTGTGGTGTGCGTAGTGCAAGTCAGAGGCAGCTGGCTGACGAGCAGAGGCCAAAGCATCACAATTCACTGCAGTGCAAGCTCGCAGTCTCTCGAGCATAGAGCACAGCGCCAAAACCCATGCAGGATCGCATATGTGTACGATTTGGTGCTCAATGCTACTCAGGACAAAGGCCAGCTCAGCTGCTTGCGCCTGGGCACGCTGGCTGGGCAAATCTTGGCCGTCCCGTAGGTGCTTCTGCAGCTCACCGCACCGCAACTTGATGATTTTCAGCAGTAAATGGGAGCCCTTGATGCCACTCACGGCAGAATACTCGTCTGCACACAGCGTATCTGCGGCAGCCTCCCCAGCTAGGTGCACGGACAAAACGGGGGGGAGCCATGACATGTGCAGCCCCCCCCGGCGCGCCTGCGCTGCTGCTGCGCTGCGTCTCCTGCTCCTCGCATCCACAGTCCTGCGCCAGCCGGGGCCTTCATATACATCAAGGTCGTCCTGGCTCTCGAATCTGTGCAGGTTAGACTTGGCCTGGTTCAGCCGAAGCAGAACACGAGCCATCTCAGAGCGATCGCTTGCAGCGTGGGCCGAGTCCTGTACCGCTCGAAGCCTGACTTCGTCACCTCTTGAATACAATGAGACAGCAGGGAAGAGCTCAAGCATGCGTCCATTGGAGTCGTGGCCAGCGCTGTGGATGACGACACCCCAGGGTCGAGTTGGGGTCCCGAACGATACATCGCCCGTTACGGTGTTGACAGTGACACGAACAATCGTGCCGGGGTAAAACCGCCTGCCAAATCCGCCACCATAGCCCTGTCGTGTACGGTTGTGCCAAACCTGGCTCTGGCTAGACATGCCCCAGCTGTGGTGATCGCCACCAACGAAAGTGCTTGAGCTCGCCTCCCGTGTTGACACTCCGATGAAAATATTAGCGCTCGTACAGCGCTTGATCTGGATGTCAAACTTGTGCACACCAGTCCCTGGGGCAAAGCCTTTAGCACCGATTGCCGTTCCCCACGAGCGGGGCATGCGCTGTGTGGCGATGGAGCCGTTGGCAGCGATGGTGATGCTCTCTCCGCTTCGAGCCCCATCCCACAGTAGCGTATCAGCCTCGACACGTGACTGCGTTGTGGGCAGCTCCAGGCCACTCGGCACCGACTTAGCCCAAGCTGTGCTCAGAAGCTCCCCAGCTGACTGCATGCTTGTCATGTCCACCTTGTGCTCAAATAAGCTGAGGGCATCCAATGCTGTCGCAACATTAGCAGCATCCGCATCATCTGAGTCAGCGTTCTTGATGCTCTGCACAAGTGCAGCCGGGGCTTCTGGCAGCCGCAACCATGGACGCACTAGGCGTTGCTCGATTGCAGAGAACAGCTCAGCGCAGCACCCAAGCGCGGGTGCAGCGTCCCCGTGCTGCCGCTCCCAGATCATACATGTGTGCAGCATTTCGATAATGGTTGCATCTTCAGCCTTGACTCCGGTCCACAACGCCCCAGGAAGATCACCCGCACGAGCTGGCTGGTCCAAGTGGCACGACAGCGGGAGCTCGCTCACAAGCACCTGGCTGGAAATGTGCGATGATGCGCACTCGTCAAGGATCAAAAGACTCTGCTGCAGCACACATGGAGCTTCTGGGCTGATAACGACGCGCGCGCTGGCAGATGGGACAGCGAGCACACTCTGCAGCACGCTGGCAGCCTTGAGCACCAGCCCATGCACTGCCAGCGGAGTCGAGTACAGCACCATGCAAACCTGTGACCAAGCTTTCAGCCCATCTTTGCTGGTTACGCGGAGTGCCTCGAGTGGCGTCAACCTTGTCTTGGCACAGGCTCGCTGGAAGACCATCTGCCAGGCTGTCAGCAGGTCGCCAGCAGTGCTGCGATCAACAACACCCACACTCCCTGCCCGGCGTGGATATGCAATGGAATCGTCCAGGTCTGTGTCACTGTCATCCCCCTTCAGGGACAGGACTGCGTGCTCAGCCTTCATTGAGGCCATGAGAGGTGTGCCTTGAGACCTGGACGCAGCAGCCACACCACCCGAGCCCGCACTGCCACTTAGCCCAGAAACAAGCCGATTGAGGCGGCTGGCGTCAAACTTGAGTTCCTCTGGTACGAAGAGCGACTTGTCATTTGTGGCAGCTATACCAGCTGGCGCCAGCCTTGAATCTGACAGCTGCGCGTGCAGCGTGGCAAGCACAGCTGCCGTCTTGTCGGTTGAAAACGTGTCATGTTGCAGAGTCCAGCCAGCAGCTTGGTCCATGTCGTCCAGTAGCAGCTGGAGTGTGCACAAAAGCGTCCTGAGGAAGCCCTCCACGTCTGAGAAGTCGCAGTCTGCCACATGCGCCTCCTTCTGGCGTTGTGTTCCCGTTGGAATGGCTGCAGCACCCAGGTCGATGGCTGGTGGCAATGCGCCCTCCGATTCAGCACTCAGATCTTCATATGCAAGACGGGTGACGGCGGTGACAGTCAGCGGCATGCTTGCTGTCGATGCACCTTTCGTAGTTGCATGTGCGCTGGCTTGGCTGGCTGAAGCCACAAGCATGGGCGTCAGGGATGGACTCATGCTCGATAGAATCGGCGTGGTTTTCCCATGACCCACTTTGACAGCAGAGGGTGCCTTGGTTGGTGGGCTGTCCATGTCAGTGTCCACATCACTGTCACGACCATCGGATTCCACAGACGAGCCACAGCCCTCACCTGCCGCTCCGCGTGGCAGCCCTTTGCTTTCAGCAGCAGCTTCCAAATCGCTGCGAAACCCAGCAATTGAGATGATACCCACCCCTCGTACGAATGCCAACGATACATGCATCAACTGCACTGCAGTTGAACAGGCAGATGCGCCATGCTGAAGCACGTGTCCGGGATGCCTTCCGCTGTAAAGTGCAGACCGCCGCAGTAGAACCAGCTGGCGCACACAAGCCAAGCACAAAATTGAAGGGAAACCAACCAATGCACATTCAGACAGGGCGCTCTGCATGTGCTTTGCTGTGCCTGCTGTGCTGCTGCGAGGCAAGCAGCTGGACTCAAAGAAGCCGCCAAACGCCTCTCCGAGATCCACACCTGCATCATTTGACTTCAGAAAAGAAGCCATAAGCTGCGGCATGAGCGATGGCACAAGTGACACGTGCTCCAGCACTTGCTGCATGGGGCAGCAGTCAGCAGCCAAATCCAGGGAGACTGCTGCATCTACATAGCAGTGCATTGCTGTGTAGAACTCCAGCACAGCACTGCTCATAACGTTATCATCCATGTTGTACAGCGGCGCCGTGTGCTGCTGCCGGGCTTGCGCACACGCTCCCACGATGGATGCGCTGGCTGCTAGGAGACGGGCGGCTGCCAAGGCCAGCGAGCGCAGCACGGCAGGATACCTGTTGTCGCACGCAACAGCCTCGATGTACTTTTGGGGGTTCTCAGGCGTAGCTAGGGCAGCTGGGTTCAAACCAACGTCCACATCCAGCCACTCGCTGCTGGCTTCGCGCGATCTCCCCAACTGCAGCGCAAGCATGAGAGACGCATCAAGCACACGCTGCAGCTGGTGAAGGATGCTGGGAGGGGTGGAGGGACATATGTGAGCAGTACTCTCGCCCAATTGCAGCTGCTGCTGCGCCACACGGGGGTGGTGGGCCTTGAGGGCGCAGTGAAGCGCGACCATGAGGCGCAGCTCGGGGTCTGGAGTGTGGCGCAGAAGCAGTGCTCTGCAGCGTTCAGACGAATCTGCCAACAGCTGAAGCTGCCTGGCAAAGGGTAAACGTACAGAATCATTTTGCCGTTGACGCCTGCGGGTGGATGGTCCTCCAGCTGGGGCACTGCTGGAGCTAGCAGTTGCACGCCCCGCAGGGGGGTTGGGGGCAAGGCGGGGGTCCAGGCCCTCGATGCCTGCAGCCTGAGACGCACGGCGGATGACACCATGACGGTGCATAAGGCCTTCTAATGCTCGATCAGTGTCGTGAATGCAGTCTGCAGTGAGCAGGAACTCTGCATGGGCTTCCGCTTCATTGGAGCTGTCTTGAGGATCCAGAGGCGCATGTGCCAAGTCATCTGCAGCCTCGGAGGGATGCAATGCACTGACTGTCGACACCACCCTTGACAGAGCACTTTCGATGGTCCGAAATAGCTGTGCTGCCTGCGACCTTAGGCTGATGTTCAGCTTTGGCCTCGAAGCAGCACTTGAGAGTCGTCGGCGGTCCTGCGGTGCGCACACATGTCATACACGATAGGAAAATGCTGTGCAGCATCTGAAACGAACCCTTGGGCTGAGTGTACTAGATGGAGATGTCACGTGTATTTTCCAGTCCGTGAAATCTCCCAAGGAGCCCAGGGTAGCTTCCTGTGCCAGCATACAAATGCTTCAAATACCGCAGGCCGCTTCGAATGTTGCTTACCACTTGAGACCCCTTGCGAGCATGGCTCCTTTTGTCGCTTTCTTGGAAAAAAGTACGAGCTGGAGCAGCGGCTGGCCTCGGACTCAGCAAAATAGCTGGGTCTGGGTGGGAAACAGCCATGTGAACAGTTCAGCACAAGCCAAAAATGTGGATTCTTGTATAGAAATGAATGAATGCCAACAGCAGCGACCGATGCCCTTGCATGTGTTTGTCTGTTCGGTGAACACAGCACTCACGTGGTGACGTAAAGCACCACATCGGCCAAATGTTCGCCGAGAATTCTGGTTTACTCAATCAAAATCCCGTCCAGTCCAGCAAAAGCTCCAGCACAAAATCTGTGATACCGAAGGGGGGCTCTACTGAACATGAGAGCCTCCGACAATTGAGACGGAGAAAAGCACCAGATTCTTCATGTGGAATATACCAATACCAGCTTCATCTGAGTCAATTGATTGACTCGATGCTGGTTCTGCCAAGCTGGCTTTGGCGGCATAATTCCTGCAGCTCTTCGGCTTCAAACGGCAGTGAATCAGACAGCGATGGAATCCGGCACATTTCGCAGTACGCGCACCGCAGATGAAAGTGGATTTCAGCCCCAATACTTAATTGTTACTCGACCCAGTGGCAAACTCCTCAACGAGCAAAGTAAGTGCCAAGGAATGCTTGGCAGACTGCGCAACAAATGAGTGCTTTTTCCGCAGACTGCCCCCACTTCGCTGTCAGCAATGAGCACGCCGGAAGCTTTCGTTTGTCGGCATTACCCTCTGACAGCATTGATTGGACTTGCTGTGGTCAAGTCCTGAGCTTGCGCTACCGAAGTACAAGCAGCAACGTCGAAACGACTTCTACCAGCTTGGTTTTCCCAGGTAAGAGCTACCTGTACCTGGCGTATACATCTGCATCCGCTTCAACCCCCCTTTTTCAGGCCCAATCATTCGGCAATCAGTTGCTTTTTATGAGTCGTCAGGTGGTGCCACCCCATGCATCACTGTGTGCGTCTGCACACACGTTGGCTCCGTGCATCGAATTTCGTGGAAGCACCCATCCTCGCTTCGTGCGAAACTGCTCGCCAGCATCCAGACAGTGTCCCCGACAGAGATGGGTTCGGCCACAGCAGCAGCTGCGCAAGCTGCAGCCAGTATAGCTGCCAGCAGTGGAGTGGCCAGCAGCCCGCTGTCCCCTGTCACGCCCCATGCTGATCGGATTATGCTTCCCACCAGCTCTGTACTGGCCACAGATGCCACGTCTGCCCCCCAGGCTGCCCAGGTACCCACCATGTGTGCCTCGTGGGCTTCAATTGACGAGTGCATCATTGGAACAGAAGACGGCCAGGTGCTCAGCCTTCATCTGCCCCAGGAGGTGGGCAGCGACGACGTGCCAGTACACCACGAGTATGAAAGCGCTTCGTTCGTTGGCTCCCTGATCAGCTCGTTCCTCGGTGCTGCCGCCTCTGGGTGCGATCCCGTGTTGGCTGTGGCTGTGGTGGGCTCTCACCTGAAGCATGCCCTGGTTGTGCACGTGTCCGGAACAGTGCGTCTGTGGAACACACAGTCCCGATCCCTCGCACGGGAAACCCACTTGCAGCGACTGGTTGCTACATCATCTGTGGACGGCCTGGTCTGGGTTGACGGGCAGAGCTTGCAGCATGCACAGGTGTGGCCCGTGGACATTGGGGCAGCAGGCAGTGCAGTGCTGCAGTGGTGCGCCGGCGACTCGCAGTGGACCCCCCCCGTACGGCTAGCTGTGTTGGCTGGAGCTGGAGATGGCACCGCATCACTGAACATGGTGTCTTTATCCAGCGCCGCTCTCACTCGGGGCAGCTTTGCGTCGCTGGTGCGGGGCGCTGCTGGACCACACACAGAAGCCTTGGAGGCAGCATTCTCAAACTCAACCAGCGAAAACGAAACACTGGCTGAAACCCTCATGGGCTTTGACCATGTCCAGGGCACTCGTCTGCTGGATGTGGCGCTGGTACGTTCCGGGAACAGACGCTCACCGAGCTTTGCGCTTCTGTGGCAGCGCCAGCAAGGAGCTGCCGACGGAGCTGCTCTAGTCAGCTCCAACGACGACGATCACACATGCGTGTGGATGGACTCAAGCATGGACACGTTCAGTGGTCTCACCATGGCTGCCAATGCGTATGAGGATGGAGCAGTGCTCGGACAAGCCGCTGGCATGGCGCGGAGTGCCGCGCAGGCTGTCGCTGCACGATTGACCGAAGAGCTTGGTGGAGAGCTCTACGCTGAACGCGATGTGAACATGGCCTCAGTGCCGCAGCTGGGCTCCTTTGTGGGGGCTGTGCCAAGCGTGGTGGTAGGCAAGGGGGGGGTAAAAGCTGCCGCCTTGCCCCCCTCCCCTTGCACTGCTCCTGCAGAGTACAGCAACCAGAGCACTGTGCCTGTAGCGGCAGAGGTGCAGCGGGCGCTGCATTCCTCTCACGTTTTCGCTGCAGCCCATGCATCCGTGGGCAACGCTGCTGTTCCGTCACTGCCATACCCCCCAGCAGTGCAGGTGCCGTGGCTGGTTGCACTGCCCAGGAAGTGGCGTGCTGACGCAGTGACAGCCTGCAAATGCCAGATTGTGACAGCAGCAGACACCATCGATTTTGCCATGCTGCAGCAGCTCAGGCTGTCGCTGCCCTTGCAGCCGGGGCAGCAGGGGCTCATGTCGCTGCTGCCCCCCAAGCCTGCCAGTGCAGCACGCTTCACAGCGCTGCAGATGCTCACTGCAGCGGCGGCCATGAGTGATGCCTTTGGCCTCGCTCCGTTCACCGTGCAGCTGGAGCTGCCCAGCAGCATTGCCAGCACTGCTACCCTTGGTGGCTCACGAAAGGCTTTCCTGCAGGCATGCCAATCGGCCGCAGAGTCGGCCCTGGCTGCATCCAAGGCAGCCACAGCTGGAAATGCCGACCACTATGCAGATGAGGACGTACAAGTGGTGACTGTGCAGCTAGCAGATGTGCTGTTGGCAGATGGACAGCCGGACGACACAGCCCCTGTAGCGCCGCAGTTCCGACAGCCGTGCCCCTGGGCACAAGGGCACCCCCTGGTGAAGAGCATGCTGTCCAGCATGTGCATGGGGGACATTGCACGCATGCTGCTATCGGCCGTGCATGGTGCCACAGCGTCCCTGTATCCAGAGCGCTTTGACGCTTTCCGTCAGGACTTCGGAGATGACTTGCTGCAGCGTGCTGCCACCGCCCTACCCAGCGCTCGATCCCAGGCGTGGGCGTGTGCCATGCATGCGCTACGATCAGTGCATGCTGTACATTCTGCTGCGTGGGGGCTGGCGTCTGATCAGCGCTGCCTGCATCTGGTCTCCCCCCTGAGCACCTTGACGCAAACCCCACAAGCAGCCGTGCAGGATCCAGCCCTACAAAGCTGCATAACCATGTTTCATTGTGTGTCTCCAGGCATGGCTGCATCCCTGCAAGCCCAGAGCCTTGTGCCTGAGCAACTCCCAGCAGCCATTGGGCAGGCTGCAGCTCGATGGGAGCCCCACATCCTGCAGTGCGCTGCTAGCATGCCCAGTTGGGAGCCGCTTACCGAGCAAGAGGAGCAATTTGACGTGGGTCCGGTGTCTACCGGCGATGCAGCCTTTGCTGTAGGCGCCATGCTCGCCACAGCTGCCGCCGCGGCTGCATTTGCCAGCAGCCCACACGACTTCTACGTGGCCCATGCTGCCCGCGTGGCCAATTTGTGCGCATCTGCAGATAGCCAGAGTGTCGTAAGTATTCCCACAGCAGAACATCACCCGCTGGTCTTCGCTGCACAGCACCCCCTGCAAGCCACCTGGGTGCTCTTCGGCCTGTCGCCGCCCAATGTACCCTGCGCCCTGCCCCAAGATACACAAGCCTGGACAGCCCGCGCTGGGCCTGCTGTACCTCCGCTGTGGCTGGCTGCAATCGCCTGCAGCGGCAACATGCGGCTCGCTGCTGCGCACGTGGCCGCGAGTCTAGTGGAGGTGCTTCGTCCAGTGCTGGAGGGCTTAAACGCGGTGTCAGTCCTCATGCGGCAGGTGCGTGAGGCCACTGCCACCGGCTTGATGGGCTGGGCAAGTGATCATTCAGCTCGGGCTGAGGTATTCACCAGTCATGATTTGGCTGACGAGTTCGCTGCAGGCCCCGCTGGTGATGATGACGGCGAAGACATGGACCTTGCAGGCAGCAGTGCTGTCTGCTCCGTTCTGGGTCTGGCAAGCACATCCGTAGAGATCACTGTTGGCACAAATGTTGCGGCGGCAGCTGCGAGCGCATACTCCCAGTGGGTACAGGGTGAGCTCGCCCTGTGTGTGGACGCGGCAGCAGAGGGGGGGGCACTCCCAGATGCCATGGAGACTGCGCAGCCCTGCAGCGCTGAAGCAGGCATGCAGCTCACACAGCTCCTGCAGCAAGAAGCTGCAAGTGCCATCACATACCAGCTGGCCGTGGCCATGGCTGTCACCACGGTGTCCGGCTCATCCTGGATGCAGGGTGCCCCAGAAGGGCAGTCTGGCCTCTCCTGCAGCGAACTGCTGCACCTGGCAGCTGATGAGAGCAGTGTAGTGTCTCTGCAGCCACTATACGCTGCACTGTGCGCAGATGAAGCCACAGCTCGCCAGCAGCAGGCCGCTGTGTCCGATGTCGTGGCCCGTCACTCCTCCGTGCTGGCTGCCATCAACCCCGTGCCGCAGCATGGCCTTCAGCTAGCAGCATCGGTAGCCTTCACGGAGTCCTACTTGGCGCCAGATGCGTTGATGGAGTTGTATGGGATCACCAATGAGCCCCCCATGATCCCTCTCCAGGCAGTGGCTGGGGCAGCTGCGCCGCTGGCTGTGCTGCTGCAGCTGGGGAGGCAGGCAGTGGCCTTCCACACGCCATTGGATGTAGCGGGGTGTGTGCAGGATGCAGATGCACTTGTGGCCATGCTTGGCCATGCTGTTGCTGCCACAGGCTCTGCAGGGACTGCTCTGCTTCGCTCCTCCTCCCTGGCGTACGCAACCGGGAACGCACAGCCTGCTGCTCGCGGCGATGCGCTGCGGCTCACTAGCAGCGCTGCCACGGCTGGTTCCTCTGGTATGTCCAAGTTGCAAGCACAGGCCTGGTCATCCTCCCACCCCAGCTTGATGTGCGGCTCGGGGGGGCATGCAGGCAGCAGCATTATGGACGCATGGGGTGTTGTGCACTCCCGCCTCAATGTGGCCCGGCACCCTGTGGGTCTGCAGCTGCTGCCCCTGGCAAACGATGCGGCCAGCGATGTTGCACCCCTGGCTTCGGGGCAATCTATTTTCATGCCCGTTGTGGATGGCCAGCAATTCAATGCGGATGGCTCGCGACTGCAGCGACACGTGGTGGTGTTGCTGGACGGCAGTCTGGCAGTGCGAGCTGCTGACCGCCGCGTGACCACTCCACGCTCGCCTGCTGACTGTGTTGTTGTGGGAGACGTAGAAGTGCTCGTCCGCGATGCCGTGGAGGACGCCTTCACTGGCAGTATCGACTATACAGCTACCCATTCCTTCGCTAACCGGGAGCGCCAGTCCCTTTGGCACTGCGGCTCCAATGAAGCTTTGGCAGAGTGGAGCGTCGGCCAAAGCATCGACTTGAACTGCACAGACGGCAGCATCGTGCTGGCAGCAGTGCGAGCCGAGCTGTGGGGCAGCAACGCCGCATCAGCTTCCCAGCAGCTCCGCCGTGGAGACCGCATGTGGCTCCCAAAGACTGCATCTGCAAGCAAACCCAACCCGCAGGCGTGGCAAAGTGTGTGCCAGGCAGCCAATAACGCATTGCCGGGCACCGCTGTGCTGTGCGAGGGTGCTTCCGTGCTGCAAGCAGTGCTGCTTTCCGCCCAAGTAGGCATCACAGCAGCGGCAGGGTCGCTTCTCCTGGCAAGCGATGCCGACAGCACCATCTCGCGGCGCCTCCGCGAGAATGCAGTGCAAGGCCTCATCACAGGCGCTGGCGCTGAGAATGCCTTCCTTGGCACGCTGCCCGCCGTGCACCAAGCTCGGGCTGCGGTCTGCATGCAGCCCTCGGCCCCAGGCAATACCCAAGCCTTGGTGGCAGCTGCTATGGGCATTCTTGCACCACCACTGCACGGATCCAGTGTCACTGTGTTTCAAAGCGAGCCACAGCACGATGTGGAGGCTGAGAGCGCCCCATCGCCGTCGCTGGAGGCAGCCCCCCTGCCCTCCTCACCCTTGGGGTCCTACGCCACTTTAACGCCAGCTCTGCACATTACAGCGTGCCTGAGACAATACCATGCCGTATGGAATCTGGCAGGGGCGATTGCTTGTCCTGCTAGTGAACCGCAGGCTTTGTACTCTGTCGCTGAAAAGCTTGGACAGGCACTACAAGCTGAACAGCGCAGGCAGCACGCTTTCGCATCAGCTGCCAGCTCCACTGCTGTGCTGGACAGCCTGGCCAGCGCTGGCGCCCATCTCGCTGCCACTGCGCTTGTGCACACATTCTCTGCTCAACTTCTGCACGCCTGCCTACCTGCAGCCTTGTATACTGACGAGGCTCAGCAACAGGTGCTAACAGCGCAAATGGAGCCCGAGGAGAACGATGGGGTTCTGGACGTTTTGCAAGAAACCAGGGGTTTTGCCGACCTGCAAGATGCACTGGGTTGCATGTACCATCCCCCCGATGACTTGCATGGCGTCCCAGAAACCATTGTGGCACTGACTGTTGGTGCCGGCGTATCAGAAACAGCATCCAGGCACAAACACGTGTCCAGGGATGCATCTGCGCCTGAGTCTAGCACACGCCAAGTCCTTGAGCACCTGCAAGAAGTGGCAGATGACCTGCGTGACAGCAATGCTGCCCCCTCCCGCCAAGCCTCAGGTGCTGCCTCCCGTGCTGGAGTGCCAATGCTGGGGCAGTCAAGTGATGCAGACCAAAGACTTTCGCAGCTTGCCGCATACGGCTGGCGCCTACGTGCAGCGCACTTGTACGCAGTGTCGCAGCTGCTTCAGACCGTGGCTCGGCCTTTCGCTGAAATAGCAAAGCAACAGTCGCAGGGATTGGATGATTACCGCCTGTACACTCTGTCCGCGTCAGATCGTCTGCAGCCGTTGAGTGCTGCACTGGTGTGTATGCGTTGCGTGTGTAACGAAAAGGCCCAAGCCCGAGCCAAGCTGTATTTCCTGCGCGACATTGACCAGAGTGAGGGCGGTGCCACGCGCCCGAGCCATGCCTTTGGAGCTGCGGCGGAAGGCTTGGAGCTCAGTGCCCTGCCAGCAGGCGCCCAGGAAGATGGGGATGGCGACTGGGTGCCCCCGCCCCCAGCTCAAGACACCAGTCTGTCCCTGAGTCGCTCTCAATCAGCTGTTGTAGCACAGGCACAGTATGAGGAGTCCCAGCGTGAGAAGGTCATTCGCTTCACACGCAAGCTGGCCGAGGATAAGGGTGCTGTTGGCCGCCTCAGCGCCAGCGACAGCAGCAGTGTTGTAGATGACGATGTGGCATTGCTTGTGTCAATTTCTTCTCGACAGGTGGACCTGGCCCTGGATGCCTGTGAGTTCAAGCTGGCGGTTGCAGCAGCAGCAGCCCAGCCAATGCCCGACGCAGCCAGTTACACGCTGCAGAGCTTAGCTGCTCGATTGTTGGAGCACTTCAGGGTGCGCGAGTTTGTCTCCCTAGACGCTGCCCCGCGCATCTGGGGCGTCATCCTGGAGAGCATTGCGTGGCGGGCACGCACTTGCCCGGTCCCCCTGTGTATTGGAGGGGCGCACTTCAAGCCACACGAAAGCTGCGTGTACGAAGGCACAGCCCAAGATCCAGCAATTGATCTGGTTCCCTCTGAGTCGTCTGCTCAAGTCAGGCCAGGGAGCTTCACGCAGCAGGTTTTGGCGGGTGCGAAGCAGGTCGACGTGAATGCGTACTCTGTGCTGGCATCCGTAGCATCCACGCAACAGCGCTGGGCAGACGCGGCGGGGTGGTATTATGCACTGGCTTATCGCCAAGCTGCTGCTGCAGCAAATGTTGTGCGTGATCTACACGGCTTGGGCGATGGACAGCTGCAAGTGGCAATCAAGCTGCTCGTCCACAAGCTGTCCAAAAGTGGCACAGGCCCTTCCATGCGTAGCTCAGAAGCGAAGCAGGTAGCCTACGCAGCAAGCACACTGTCAGTACTCGTGGCGCTGTTGACTTGCCGCAGCACTGCACTGGATGCTGCTGTCGCTTGCTTGGCCTGCCTGCCCGCTGAGGAGGCCTTCCTTGTCACCGTGGATACTGAGGACAGGATTGACTGGGTATCGACGAAAGCGATTGCCCAGCAGCAGCCCCAGCGTGCTCAGGCCATGCAGTCCATTCTTGCCCATGATGTTGAAGTGGAGGCAGCCCTGGCTCGAGGGCAGACCCTGCTGCTGCAAACAGCACTGACAGCTGAGGCCCACGCCACACTTGGCGACGACGATGCAGCACTGAGTGCAGTTCGCGACAGTGGAGTGCTTGGGCTGTTCCCTCAGCACGTTCTGACCCCCCAGGTTCACTGGGGCGCTCTGAAGCAGGTCCCGGCTGCTCGGTCTGCTGTGGTGTCTGCCGTGTGCATCTCACAGCAACTGTGGCTAGCATGTGCCACCCGCCAGCGTGAAACGCTATG
>Ga0307982_1003157_pt1 | contig 13190 bp, 16 predicted proteins | sample OrgLakmetagen989_FD_201847 | JGI IMG/M metagenome (GOLD analysis project Ga0307982, IMG submission 201847) | Saline water microbial communities from Organic Lake, Antarctica - #989 | ecosystem: Environmental > Aquatic > Non-marine Saline and Alkaline > Saline | place: Antarctica: Organic Lake... | reverse complement strand
GAGCACGCAGCTATGGCCCCGGCCTTCCCCTCGGAAGTCGCACTATTGGGGTGCACTCTGGTTCTGCACGTGTCTCTGCTCTCTCCTGTGGCGCGGTCGCCTGCCTTGCTTGTCCTTACTTGTTCCCGTAAAAGAATCAGCACGTTCTCCCGAATCCGCTATTTGAGTAAAAACCGGTGTTTCGAACGAAACCTGGATTTTTGTAAGTAAAGTAAGTTCTACAGGAACACGTGTACTTACAGCGTCTACCACGCTGCACCACATCTATCAGTATTTGCCCATTCTCCTGTACTGCCTTTTCTGTTTACAGCTCACATCCTTAATTCGTATGAAGTTTGGTTATCACGCCCTAGCAGTGCTGATAGTCACAGTCGGTGCTGCAATTCAAGATGATGCCGCGGTGAGAGTGAGCCCCGATGGTGGCACAGAGATTGACCCACAAAGTACCAGCAGCATCCAAAGCGGTGACAAGCCACCTAGCAATAACAATGATGAAGTGGATGCTCTAACGGCAACAATCCAGGATTTAAGAGACAAGCTCACCGCGTCGGAAGTTCAAGCGGCGGCGATCAATGAGCGTTTCGAATACGCTGAAGCACTCTCGAAAAAACTTTCTGGAATCCAGGAGCAGTATGCTGCGCTCGAAACTGAGCTTGCTGTCGCCAAGTCAAGTGTGCAAATCCTCCAGATGAAATTGGACAATTCAAAAAAGCCTCGCGAAGCACGAGAAATTGCGGCCGACATGGGTGATCTAATGGCTCGAAACAGCCGAGCGGCTTATTTCGCAATTTCTGAAGCGGCGGCCCCTCATATAGCTACATGCACAGAATACAGCGTAGCTGCGGCTACTGAAGCTCAACGAATTTCTGAGATGGTTTATGCCAAGGCACTATCTGATATGACGGCTCTAGGACCGTACTACCGCGAGGTGTTGGCTCCGGAAGCCATGAAGATCTATCAGGAGAAGCTTATTCCCAACTTGGAAGTTGTGGAAAAAGCTTCACTGCATGCCTTTGCAAAGTTGCACACGGGAATTTCTGCGGCGATTTTGACAATATCTCATTCATTGCAGCCTACCTATGACGCACACGTCGCTCCCATCATCGAGGCGCATATTTCTCCCACATACAATGACGCTGTGCTTCCTTTTTTCCGTGAGCACGTAAAACCTACTTCAGATTTAGTTGTGGCATTCGCACAGCCGCTTTATGAAAAGGCACTCAATGCTGCCATTGCAGCACCAGGTGAAGTAGGTGAATACGCAAAGCGCCAGCAACCGCATGTCGAAGCGGCTTTTGCGGCATCCAAGGCTTTGGCTTCATCCCTTGCGGGTACTGCGGCCGACGCAGGCATAACACTTCACGGGGTTGCTGTCACTGAACTCTCTAAGGTTGCAGGGCCTTCATCGACACGGATCATAAACTTTGTTATTGCTAGCCTAGTGGTACTCTTTGTCATCAAAGTTGGTCCAAGGATCGTCATGTATTTCATCCGGAGCACCCTGATGAGTATCGCGTGGATTTTCAATTTTGTCATCTTCGTTTCGCTACAGCTGCCATTGTCCATCTTGTTGTCTCCCTTGTATTTTTTCAAAAGGATCCGACGAAAGCCATGATTTCTTTGCTGGGGTTTCTTAAACACCTCGGTCTCGCTCATTTCTAAGAAGCACCTTTGCACTATTACAATTGGGCGAGTGGCGTTTATCTGGACGTGGCATGGCAATTCTAGTCTAGTCTAGTCTAGTCTAGTCTAGTTCTTACTCCCCCAAAAAACAAAGAAAGCCAAGCACACAGCAGTCACAGAGGCACCCTAAGGATGCAATTAAGCAGCATATGCGCTAGTAATTTCGCTCCAGAAGGCCATTAACAATTAAGGCTCCAACTGGAACTTTTCTCCGGACAAGTCGGCGGGACTGAGTGCTCGTTCGTGTGTCACGACCCAGGTCCACGGGGTGATATACTGCATACTGCAGCTAAGGTGGGATTGGAAAAAGTTGCTAATGGCTTGAGGGAAATTCAGATAGATTCCCGCTGTTTGTTGTTAGTTATGTGCCATTGACCATCGGACTAACCGGCAGTTAAACGTTAAAGGGGGGTCGCTTATTTCGCAAAAGTGGAAAATTTGAGCTTATTCTTATTCAGATTTTGCCGCACACGCATGTGAAGCCTACTGCCCAAACATAAGTACAAGCCCCGAGTGCCACGCGCGTTGGGGTTCCGTGCTGCAAATCCCCATTTGATGGAAATTTTCAACTTATTACTTATGGCGCTCCTTTAACACGAAATATCCAGCTTCGCTGCACTGGAAAATATGAGCGATTTGGGCCAATTTTAGGCCCTCATTTCAATACTAGTACAAGAAAGGGCTTAGGTTCTTGGTCTCGGAATTACCTCACGATATGGAAAATGTTGGCCACAGTGGTAAGACCATGTGAACAGAGTAAGGAGTAATCCCGTTTCGATTTGCGCGATTTTCAGTAGTAAAACCCCTTTAGCCTTCAGCTGCCTATCCATTTCTGGAGGCCAGTTGTTTTTGTATTTCGCGAGTTGCGAGTTTTTATTCTTAAGAAAGATGAGTCTGGCTTGTGGGGAATTATTGTCTCAAAAACAATGTATATCAATATTAACGAGGCCAATGACCAGAGACTCGAACTCGAACTAATACAAACCCAAATGGCACAGAAGCCAATGCTGCAGGCAGAAGTGGGAATGCGCGTGCGTTGCGCAAACAAAGCAAGTGCGGAATGATTCAGGAGGGAGAGGGGCATTGGCCAAATTCCTCGAAAGAATTGCAAAAAGCGAGGAATTTGCGGGTGTTGCGCACTCCGCAAAACAATAAAGAGGAAGGTGCGCAAGCAAAGAAGCTCGTGACATGCGGAACACGAGGTCCACTTGGCAGAGGTCAAAGTGTGCCTTTCAGCGCGCAAGGCGCCTATTGTTCTGCCAAGCCCCCCCTCAAAAATGCAAACAACAACATGCAAGCGGGCCGCTTGTGGCCTAGCGGTCCCTCCCTGACAAAGAGCTAAACCCATATATCTTCCATCAAACGCCACGGACGCTAGTCGTGGTCGTCTTCCAGCGTTTTTCGAAACCCTCGCAAGGCCCTCCACCTTGAGAGCAAGTCGACTGTGTATACCCCGAAGAGTGCAGGTTCCGCGCTAGTGATCGGCAAGATCGTGCTGACAATGCTTGTAGCTGCCGCCAAAATAAATAAATCCTCCATTGTGCCTGCCTTCGATCAAACGAGAGTCCCACGGATAATTCAAGTACCAAGCGGTGCTGAAATTCATAACGGAAGGGTTCATCATCTGTCGGTGGTCCGAAGTTCCTAGGAATCAATTGGCCTGTGAACGTTGTTGCCAATACTCCCTCCCTTTTGATCATCAGATGCTCACCATAGTTTCTGAATTACTTGCTGAGTAACGTCTCAAAATTTTACCTATCTATGAACCAATTCCCATGCAATTCTCTGTTTTTCTATAAAGCGCCGGTTAGTTCTTCCTTCCTATCAATATTTGCGAAGTACATGTAATTACTAGTACTGCAGTTTCGTTTGAATATGCTCCCAAGAAGTATCGGAGCCTCTCAGCAAAACGATTGCTCTTCATTTCTCTAGTAAACTGCTACAACGAATTAAAAAAAATTCTTTTCTTTTTGACACGTGAAAATGGGCTCGAGGCTATAGCACCTACGGCAGCAAAACCGGCCGGTGTCACAGTCGACTGAGTACAATCTCTGCTTTCGCAACAATTTTTGTCGTGGCGCGTAAGTGTTTTGGCACCATTAAACATTAAACCCATGCGCGGCTGACAAATTTGCAGAGCATCTTGTCATGGCTGCTGCTTAGTTTCGCAGTACAGTGGCAATAGATTCTTTTGATACAGTTTATGTGCTTCTCTTCCTTCGTTGACGCCGCCCGAGACGATAGAATAGCTCCCTCGCAACCTCGGCAAATATTCTAGAGCAAATCATCGGCGTACTTAGGTCGTCGGATAGGCACCCGTCGAGAAATGGGCAACCTTGATTCGAGTGCATGGTTCGAAGTGACGAAGTAAGACCTTCGTGCGAGCATTTTGCACCAATCTCAAGCTCAAAACAATGATTTGCTCTTGCTGGCTTGTTGGTGCTGTAATTCTGCTTTACTGAGTGTGACTGTTTGCACCAATCCGAAATGAGAGCTTCTCTCTACTCGTACCCATTATTATTGTTTGCACCAATGGAAACTCTTTCCGAAATGATAGCACAACTCTTCGCTTCCATCTGTGGGCTACTTATTGTCTAGATCCTCTCATTTGGAGAGCTTAGGGATTCAGTTGCCATTTTCCCTCAGCCAGGTCCTTCTAGGCTTGCGTCAAGACAGATTTGGTGCAACACCATTGAAGTTGATGATCAGATCCGCGAAACATAACTAGGGTATATACTTCTGCCTTAGGTGCTTCATTTGAGCTTGGCTGAGCCTAATTAATTAGGAGAAAAATACACCAGAATTTGCGGGCATGCGCGAAACTTTAGCATTTGTTGCGCTGAAGGTCCCCGCTTTGGCTCAAGTTTACCGTTCCCAAAGCCCCCTCTTCATAATTTGATATTCGATGACGATGACAACCCCACATTTGAAGGAAATAATGCTCCTGGACGCCGGGAGCTGAGCTCGTTGGAGTCGAGTGGGGACTGTGGATGGGAAATAGACGAGTGCGGTTGGTACACGATAGATTCTGTTGTTGACATCTGGACGCGACAACAGGGAGCGACCTCATCAAACAGTGGTGGGTCCACCGGACCGTCAGGCACACGGAACGGCAGCTACTACATTTACAGCGAGTGCCACAATAAAAAAGGCGAAACTTTCACCTACCAATTAGACCTGGGCTCGCAACTCAGTGTTGCGAGTATCAGTTTTACGTATTTTTATTAGGCAGCGGAATCGAAGATGTGCAATTTTTATACTCTATTGACGGTTCAACGTGGACCTCATTGTGGCAAAAAACTGCTCAAGTTCAGACAAACCAAGATAGTGAATGGTTCTCAGCCAACCTTGATGCCAGCGGCACTTATCCACGATACTTTTGTTTTTCAAATGCCCAGCCAACAAAATTAATTAACAGTCGCGATGTGGCATTCGATGCGTTCTCATTGCAGTACAGTCCTTCGCCAGCACCTACTTATTTACCTACGCCAACTCCAGGGCCCATTCATGAGCCCTCCTTCAAGCCAACATACGTACCATCGCCAAATCCCACTCCAGATCCGACTGTGGTGCCAAGTTTGTTGCCTACACAAAGGCCAACACCGTTGCCCACCCCAGAACCAACTCCAGAGCCGACGTCGCTTCCGACGTCTCTGCCAACTTATTCGCTCCTTCCATCGCCTGCACCCACACAATTGCCCAGTCTGGTTCCTTCGCCGGAACCCTCACCGCTGCCCACTACCTATGATACGGTGACCATGCAAGTCTTGATGGTTGCTCAAGTTTCGAGCTCTAACGACGTGACCGAAGCAGTACTCGAGGTAGCATTAGTTGACAAGTTGGCAGGCGCAGCTGCATCAACTTCATCAACTATTCGTAACACGATAGTGGAAAGTGTCGGCAGCAGCCTAGGTGACAGTAGCAATGGACCTACCAGCAACAATGATTCGAGAAGTAGCAATTCACTCGGCATTGTTAGCAACGCTGATGGCATTAGCAGCAGGAGTACTTCACGATTTCCTCGATTGCTTGCTGGCAATGAGCTTGTCAACGTGACTTTTCACATAGTAAGCCCTCTCTCAAGCCTCGGTTACCTAAACGCCGACGCCTTTGAGGTAACTTACTTCAGCCGTGCTCTTACGATTCTACTTCATCTCACTCAACACTTACACTTGAGTACATTTCTTTCTGCTGCGAGCGCTCAACTGAAGTGCTTGTCAAATCACTCTATGTTGTTTTTCTCAGATATTACGACTTAAGCATTTGAAATTTACGACATCAATAAGCCTCTTTCAATTTTGCAATAACAGGTAGCACTGACTGTGGGCTTGACGGAGTCGTTGGAAGACGGCTCGCTTACGAGAAGTCTCGAGCTCGCCTGTGAATGCACCATGGTAGCCACGTCTATAACTGTTTTTAGTTTGCGCGACTATCCTGCCCTCTTTCCCACTCCACAGCCGTCACCGCCCCCTTCGGCTGTCCCCACATCGCTACCGACACCCTTGCCATCAGCTGCGCCCACGCCGTTACCATCGTCTGTGCCCACTAGCACGCCCACTTCGAGCCCTACCCGCCTGCGCTGCCTCCCAGGTACTTTCACCGAAGAGGTGGACTTTGATTGCAATTTTGGCGATGGTTTGTGCGGCTTCGTGAATACTGGCAGCAGCGATTGGATTGAAGGCACTAGTTCGAACTCAAGCAGTAATGGCTTCGTTGCAGGACCATCGAAGGACAGTACAACGGGTTTTGGTACTTACCTTTACGCACCTGCTATTTCACATTCTATATCAAATCAAAGATTTGCGCTGGAAGCTTCGCTCGGCAGCAGCAAAGGAATGTTGTCCTTCTACTACAACCTAATCGGTTGTGCCAACTCTTCTCTCTCCCTATTCACCCAAGGAGCTTCAGGAACCTAGACTAAAAAGTGGTCAACACTAACTGATAATAGCATCATCCACGATGGCTCTTGGCAGAACGTAAATTTAACACTGATGTCAACCGAGCTTAGCTTAAAATATGTCGCATTTACGCCGGCAGGAGCACCACAAAGCTGTGCAGTCGCGCTTGACGATATATACGTAGCAACGCTTTGCACCTTGTGCCCCAAGGGCCAATACCAAGACAGTATCGGCACGAACGCATGCTTGCCTTGTGTAAATGGCTCATATTGTGAAACTGAGGGCCTGGCTGCAGTGGCAGGCTTATGCGCAGTAGGGCAATACTCAAAGTAAGTACTCTTGTAAAATTGCCGTGAAGAAGTGCATGCACTTTAAGCCTTGTGAGTTCTTTCCATATTACTTTACTCGTAGTCTCGCAGTACTCAACTCTATGATCTCGAAACTTCGTGGAAGGATCCTGTACTTATTGAAAAATGTTATGTTTCTTCTTCCCAAAGGCGCGCGCTCTACGGTATTTTATAATGCATCTCTAATGATTTGTGCTTCATTTGTTAATCCATTAGGTACGGCCAACCATTGTGCACGTCATGCGCAGCAGGGCATTACCAGCCGAGCATTGGGCGCGGTGCTTGCATAAATGCGAGGCTGGTAAATACGTCGCATCGACTTGGAACACAATTGAGTTGGTGTGCACTACCTGCGGCACAGGACGATACAGCGTGGGTGGCAGTGTTTCGTGCGCATTATGTCCACAAGGGCGATACCAAGATGCTACAGGGTCAATAGTATGCGTTGGTTGCGCTGCCGGGTATTTCGTAGAATCTCGAGGCGCTACGGCATGCAAACAGTGTTCTGCTGGCAAGTTTTCACACCTTTGTTTGTAATTCAGATAATTGCTTGTCTTCCATTCTTGTTCATTATATATTCCTCTCCCAAAGTTTGAATTCGCGTGATGATATTGTTTGATGACATCATTCTGTATATGTACGTGCAGGATTTGTGTCTAATAGGACGGGCTCCGCTTCATGCATATTTTGCTTGACTAGACAATACCAGCCTTCAGCTGCGCAATCAGAATGGTACACGCCATTTATTTGTAGACAAGTGATACGCCCATATAATTTCAAGGAAGCTGAACTTATCAGTGTGTGTTCCTGTTTCTCGAAATGCACCACGATTTCTAAATTTTGACATTGGCATGCATTTGAATTCGCTCTTATCAAATCGATACTTCAATTTTGTAGCATCAGTTGCGTCTCCGGAAAGTTCAGCACCGTCGAGCGGTTGGATTGCGTGCAGTGCCAATCTGGTAACTTCACGAGAAAATGACACTGCTTGAATTAAACATGTTCTTACGTGAATCGAAAGAGGCATGAAATGCATACATTCATACTTTTCTCTTTTTAACACACTCAGTTTAAACACTTATTTTAGGCGCCTACGTTAAAAACGATGAAATTTGCACTTTATATCTACCGGGCACATATGCACCCGCTGCTGCGACTTCAGCCGGTTGCTCCGTGTGCACAAAAGGGTTTAGCACTTCTGGTACGTTTCGCCTTTTGCGTTGTTTTATGTGAATATGAGTGCATCATCTTCGTGCCTTGTGCCGCGCTGATAATCGTACATGTGCAGCATAAACGAATTTGTCATCGTGCGAGATTATTTGCCTTACCTCAATTAAGCTGCGAGCACCCTTGTCTTTTGTTTTCAGGCGTGGCAGAGGGCGCCATCACTTGCGCGCCATGCGATGCGGGTTACTATACTATAGCGAGGGTTATGCTATCAACTGTACGGCTTGTGACCCTGGTTACTACAGCGGCAATGCTGCTAGCCTCTGCCTTGAGTGCCCCGCAGGAACATACAACGCTGAAAGCGGCCGTGGTGTATGTGCTTCCTGTTCGGGCGAGACATATTCCCGTGCGAGATCCACCATCTGTGAGCTTTGCGTGAAAGGGTGAGCATGTATTGCGATTGAATTCTTTGGAGATGTCTTTTATAAATGCACGTCATCCTGGTGACAAGGACAGATTTCAAAAATGTGTATTTTAAGTTTAATAGGCAATATTGTGACGTACTTTGTTCGGCTGCTGTAGATACTTCTATTCCAAAGACGGCATTTGTTTGGCATGCCCTCCAGAAACAATATGCGACACTAATGGTGGCTCAACCCAAGAGTTGCTTATTGTGGACGCGGGCTGCTGGCGCATTCACTCGACAAGTATTGAAATCCATCAATGCCCTTTACCTGAAGGTTGCGTCGGTGGCATAAATTTCACAGAAAGCACCGACACTTTATTGAAAGCAGTTGGATATTGCAAAGATGGCTAGTATGGCCCAATGTGTGGAGTGTGTGTTAATGACGGTTCAGGGCCCGGTGATGATTACTACTTCAATCCAGATGCTCAAACATGCGACGCCTGCGGGGATCTTGAAAACCTTTCGTCTCTTTTGGTCAATTCTCCGACTCTTTTGACTTTTTCGGCTATTCTTATTGTTGTTTTAATTATTTCAATGAAATATGCATTATATACAGACGTCAGAACTTTGGATACAAAGGTATAACATCGATGCTTACTTTTCCTGAGAGCATTAAGCTTACAAGTTCAGGTGCCCGTGCAATGCACGGTTTCGGAGCAATGTGTTTGCTGCCGAGCAGTAGGTGCGTGATCTTAGCACCTCAGTGCGCGGCCTTGAGATGCCCGTGGATGAGTGCCCTTCTTGTGCCCGTAGTGCGTGTCCCTTCTTGTGCCCGTGGTCCGCCTTGTGTTTTTGTTTACTGCACATGTACAGCAAATCTGTACAGTACTGTAGGTACATAAAAAACGACGACCACGAACCACCAAATTCCATTTAATATATAGGATTGCTCTAAATTGTTTTGGTATCCGGTAGATTAGTAAGGCGCGTAATGTAGAAGGGAACGCTGAGAGAGAATTTAATGGCAAAACGCGATTGAAGTGCTTGATGAGTTTTTGTCAAGTGTCATCAAGCATTTCATTGACGTGCACAGTGAAATTCCCTCCATTTTTCGAAAGCCTGCTGAACGTTCTATCAATTTTCAACATAAACATTATGCCAGCACTTGGTTTTTCCTGCCGTAAGTTCACCCTTTTGTGTTGTCTAAACTTACATTTAATTTCCCTGATACGTTTTTTTGACTCATTTGGCAATTTGATAGGCTTTGCAGGATTTGACTTTTTAAATTCATTGCTGGTAGTCACAATTTTTCCTTTGATTGTAGTCTCGCTGCTTGGCATTACGTACGCTACCATCGCCATCCGCTCAAAAATTACTGGCAAAACGGACGAACGAGGCGCAACAGTTATATACGTTTTTTTATTCTTCACATTCTTTATCCTCGTTCAATGCAGCACGACGGTGTTCGACTTTTTCCAGTGCAAATCGTTTCCTGAGGCGCTAAACGAGTTCGGCGAAAGCGAAGAAAAAAAATATTTGAACAAAGATTATTCCTTGGATTGTAACAGTTCGCGGTATAATTCCTATGTTCCATATAGCCACACTATGATTGCGGTAAGTTTATAACTACTGCTTTATTTTACAGCTAATTAAAAAAATCATGTCTATTTTTTTTTGAAGTTTTATTATGATAACGCGTCTTGACTCCACCTGGATTCTACAGGCATATCCAATAGGAATTCCGCTACTATTTTTTATACTCGTGAAGAAGTATAGCCATATTCTCTCTAATCAGGCGGCGCTAGACATGGAGGCTGCTCAAAATTATCCAAATGTTGGCCATGTACTTTTTCTTGTCGAGGTGTGTGTGTGTTCGAATTTTTGCTCCTCAGCTGAAATGTTTGTTTTTAAATCAATCCCTACGCAAACTCACACACAGGCTTATAAGCCTTCATTTTATTGGTTCGAGGTGTTAGAATGCGCTTGACGTCTTTTGCTTGCATCTGTGATTGGTATTGTCAATCCGGGCACAGCAGACAGCAGCCAGTGCTATCTTGGGAATTTTGGTGTGCTTTGTATTTTGCCACGTTTTTGGAACGCATCCATTCAAAGAAAAAGACGACAATGAGCTCAGCGTTGTGCTCGCGTGGAGCCTTACTTTATTTTTCTTGAGCGCGATCTGCATCAAGGCTGACTTGGCGGAGGACAGCGGTGAAGAACAGGCTCTATTTGGCATTGCCCTAACGGTAATTCTCGCCACCGGGCCAATTCTGATTTTGGCACAGACAGCAAAAGCCATTCTTGAGCATCTTATGAGTAGGTCGACGAGCAATAATGCAGACGAAATCAATCACAGAGAAGAGGGCGACAAGCTGGAAGACCGTCAAGGGCAGACTTCGATTACATTGCTCAAAACCACAAACAAGCCCTCGGGCAGCGTAATGAATGAGATGACAGAAGCTGATTTTAATGACATAATTGGCGATGACTTGTATTATGAGGACTCAGTGAATCGCAACGCGGGTGGTGTTGCCTTCAATGTTACCACCGTTGATCGTGGCAGTCAATTAAGGTCGCGCCTGGAAATTCGAGAGCACCAGCAAAGTCAAGTTGCTGGAATGCCTGAGCCGATAACATATACGTGCGATGTATGTTTTAGGGCGTACCAGAGAAAAGACATATACTTGCGTCATTTCACCAATGGTACGTGCGGGAAAAAAAATAAACTGGAGCCAGCGAAAGAGCGTCATGCGGCACGGCTAGTGAAAAGGCGTCCCATAGCGTCGATTGAGTTTAAATCCTTGGATGACGTACGTGCAATTGAGTTCACAGATGGAGTTGGTGTTGTTGAAGTGTCAAAGGTGTTGCAAGAACGTGAACTTTTTGCCACACGTATTTAAACCGGCTACATAATTTGTGCTCTTCAAGATAACGGCGTGCCGGTAGCTATGGCTGAGGTGTCAGCTCAAGCTATAAAGAACTTCATGGAGCAATGCAGTGTGGTCCGACCAATCACCATTTCATTCACTGAACCCATGGTTTCCACGCCCACGCATTCTCTCGATAGGAATAAGCCTTCCGAAGCAGCGTATACAGTAAATACTGAGACACTAGTGGCTTTTTTGCAGTCATTTTGTGAAGAACACGAAAAGAAATACAAGGGCCCCCATCCCAAAGTTGCGTACGATGCCATGCGGAAACATTTCAGTAATTTTACGCAAAACGACGACACTCTGAGGCCAATCCTCATGAGTGAGATGGCGATTACTGATTGGCTTGAAGCTCGTTATGCCCCAAGGAAAACCTCCAATTTGGAAATTCCCACAACCGTGGGGGCGGTTGCAAAAGCAGTCAAAATATTTAAGGCGTCGGCAACGAGGACCTCGAAGGCGCCGCCTCCTTCGGTAGTCCCGACAGCCGCCGCGGAAGCAGCAAGTGCAGCAAAGGTCTTAACGACGTCGGCAACGAAAGCCCTGAAGGCGCCGTCACGTTCGTTAACCCTGGCAGCCGCAGCGGCAGCAGCAAATGCAGCAAAAGCATTTTCGGGATCGGCAACAAAAGCTCCGGAAATGCCGCCTTCGTTTTATCTCCGGCAGCTACAGTAGCAGCACGAAAAGCAGCGATAATATTGAAAGTGTCGACAAGAAAAGTCCAGAAGCCGCCGCCGCCTCCAGAGATTCCGGCAGCCAAAGAGGTGGCAGCAAAAGTTGCGGAAGCATTGAGAGCGTCGGCAATGAAAGCTCGGAAGGCGACGCCGCTTTTGGAAAGCCCTACTACCACAGTGGCAGCAACAAGAGCAGAGAAAAAAATTGATGCATCACCGACGAAAGTACCGAAGAAGCCGCAGTATAGAGCGCAAAAAGCACCGCCTCCGAGAATGCGGCCGTTGCCGAAGACGCCAGAGGTAGCAAGAAACTCAAACTCACAGGCGGCAGCAGTGCTCGACGAGAGCACTGAGAGCGATGAAAGCAGCAGTGACGACAGCAGCAGCGAAAACGGAAGCACATAGGACCATGCCAGTACTAAGTAATCCATTTACTAGCACGCTACTGTACTGTAATAGTAGGAGTTCGCTAGTTCGCTAGTCCATCAAAAATTCTTTCTAGTCTAGGAGCTATTAGTAGAATGAGAACCAGCAGGGAAAATCAACATATGAGGAAGCATGACAGCGTGAATGATCAGCTTAGTATACACGCTACAGAATAGCTAAATGACGAAACTTTCTGCGCTCTTTACAATCAAAATAATAATTGGACTGCTGCTGGGGCTGGCAACGAACGTGCTTGGCTTCTCGGCGCTTCAGCCCACTCACCATAGATGGATGCACTTGAGATCACTCCCAGATACAATAGAAGAATTGAGCCGTGATTTTCCAGGTCTAGCCGAGCTTGCGGAAACCATTAAAATCTTGAATCGACCATTGAATAAAGGAGGTTGCCCGTGGACAAATGAACAGACTGTTCGAAGCCTCGTGAAGCATTTACAGGACGAACTGGAGGAAGTGAAAGAAGCACTTGACGCTCTTGATGATATGTCGCACTTCAATGTGAATGATACGGGCCATGTATCCGACCATGAAGTGAAATCCGATCTACTAGCTGAGGAGTGCGGTGATGTCTTGTTCAATGCGCTCATGTTGTGTGCAGCACTGCCAGCGAGAAGTCAAGGTCCGTACTCCAAGAGCACCAT
>Ga0307982_1003156_pt1 | contig 13191 bp, 5 predicted proteins | sample OrgLakmetagen989_FD_201847 | JGI IMG/M metagenome (GOLD analysis project Ga0307982, IMG submission 201847) | Saline water microbial communities from Organic Lake, Antarctica - #989 | ecosystem: Environmental > Aquatic > Non-marine Saline and Alkaline > Saline | place: Antarctica: Organic Lake... | reverse complement strand
AGGGCCATGTGGCCATAAAGGGAGGTTAAGCTTTTGTTTTATATAAACGCAAAAAGGTCGTCGGTCCGGCTCCTTTAAATTCTCTTGGATATGACGTATAACATATGGCGTTATACTTGAGGAACGGAAATCCATTTTTCGCGATAGTGTGTCTGAACTCCTAACGTCGAATGCTTTGTGCTCTAAACACTAGACTACCATTTACTACATCGGTTATTCGACCTCGATTAATATTGGGATATATGGCATCTCCAATCTTTTTGAGCCGTGAGGGCTCGAAGAATTCATAATGCGAAAGAGCCCGGAAATGGAAAAGAAAAACAGGTCCGTTTGCGTAACGATATCTCATTATAATCACACCACGCACCACAGGAAAGGTTATCACGGCCGATTTTCTTCTAAACGGGTCGCTACAGCCGATCGTCTATACCTTCGCCTGCCCGATGGCCTCGCGAAAGGTCTGAAAGTCCTCCGGCTTTATTCCCAAATCCTTCGACAAGGCTTCGTCCGGCTCTTCCGTGAAAAAAGTGAGCGCTTCAATGTCAATTTGTTCGTCAGCACAGCGTGCTCGATACTTTCCGAGGCGAAATCGCTCCAGCAGATCTTTAACGCCCTCGTCTTCGGATTCCAGTGTAAGCGGGCTGAGTATCCGAAGGATGCGTATACGGGGCCCTTTCTTGATGCCCACATTGCTAAGGCCATCATCATGCACGGCCATGATTTGTTCCTTGGTCGTTAAATTTGCTTCCACCAGTTGCTGCAGCGTTGCGTCGCTCACCCCGCCATCTCGCAGCAACCCGATGGTTGGACCGGCTTCACTCAGCAGCCTCGCCAACTCCGGCGTCGTTTCGGGAACGGCAGGTCGAGCAAGAGCCTCTGCGGCAGCGGCACTGTTCTGTACTACGACTTCCGCAGCCGCTGCAGCTGGCACAACCTCTGCAGCCGCTGGAGCACGCACAATCGGTGCATTCGTCGTAGCAGCGGGAACCTCTTGTCGAGTGCCTTGAAGCGCTGCACTCTGGCGCTTTCGAAGCACGTCAGCTTGGCGCATCTCCTTGGTTGGCTTGACTTGCCAGCCACTGCTGCTATCGTCATCAGCACCATTGTTGCCTTTTGCTGAGTCGAGCATGAAATTTGCCACCGGCACCGGTTCTTGAGGCTCTATGCTTGGAGATTTGATCGTCTGCTGGCACAGCGGGCACACACTCGCAGTAGATGTCAGGGAGTTATATTCCTTTATCTTTTTGACGCACATCGAATGGAAAGTGTGCCCACAAGGGAGCGTACTGGTGCTACCCCCTATCAAAGAATCAATGCAAATTGCGCATTCATCATCAGGTGCCAATCGCGCATTTACAGCAGCTGCTTGGGCAGCCTCGACGGGTATCTCGTTGCGTGTTCCTCCCTTGGTGGCCGCAAATACCCCAGGCGGTGGCGACATATAAGTCTCAGGTTCAGAGGCCGATCGCGACCCGGGCTTCATAGTGAGCTTCGCAGCATCTCGTTGTCTACTAGTGTTATCGAAGTCAGTTGAAGAGAAACCAGCCTTCGCATGCGACTTTCTGTGGGCAGAAGCAGCATAAGTAGAATCAGACGCCACTGCTTTACTTATACCGTTTGACAGCGATCCGCCTCCACCTCCAGAGCCCACCGATTCGTCTGCATACGTGTCAGGGTCTTTCCCGTTACCATACCTAATATCAAGTTCTTCTGCGTATTGAGCAGCAGCATCTAGAATTGTCGTGATTCGTGCCACTGCGTCATCTACGCAATCAAGTGACTTCGATTCAATATATACGAAAGGGTCGTCAATAATAATATAACATCCAGTTTCTGATTTGAGTTTGCGTATATCCTCGCCACCTTTACCAATGATTCTCCCTGCAAAGTTAATCTTAGGGTACTTCGCCGAAGGCATTGTCAAAGTCTGTTTGTACACCGATTGCCCTCCTTTGAAACTGCTGGCTACCAGCACAGGCCGCGTGGACTGAGCAGAGACAGCGCTCTCAGCAATCTTTTTAGCTTCAGAAGCAAGAGCAGCAGTAGCATGCATCTCAGGCTCGAATCCAAATGAAATAAATTCAGCATCGTCTTGTGAATGTCCATCGGCAGTATCAGTATCAAGAGAACTAGACGACACTGCATTACTTGTACCATGTGAGAGCGATCCGCCTCCGCCACCACCTCCCCAGCCCAATGATTCGTCTGCATACGTGTCAGTGTCGGCTACATTCCCATATCTATTTTCAAGTTCTTCTGCGTATTGAGCAGCAGCATCTAGAATTGTCGTGATCCGTTTTACTGCGTCATCTACACATTCAGGCAACTTCGATTCGATGTATACGAAAGGGTCTTCGACATTGATATAACACCCAGTTTCCGCTTTAAGTTTGCGTATGTCCTCGCCACCTTTACCAATAATTCTCCCTGCAAAGTTAATCTTAGGGTATTTCGCCGAAGGCATTGTCAAGGTCTGTTTGTACACCGACTGCCCACCTTTAACGCTGCTAGCTACCGCGGCAGGTTGAGTGGACTGAGCAGAGACAGCGCTCTCAGCAATCTTTTTAGCTTCAGAAGCAAGAGCAGCAGCTGCGTCAAGTATCGGTTGCATGCACTTGTTGCAGAGCTTTTCTCCCGTTGTCGGGCATACTCCCCCTCTTTCAGCGAAATACTCGGTGGCACATGACTGGCAGGTCGCCACTGGTTTAGCAGCACTGAGTCAGCAGCAACACGAAAGCAGAACATCCAATACATCCAAGTAGTGAGAAACGCAAATGTGAAAGAGAGGAAGCTCAGCATATTGATTTTCGATGTTAATGACAATCAAAGAATTACCTCTTGAGTAGAGCACTCATTCCGCCCAACTTGGGTTTAGCCGTCCTTTTCGTATCCGTAGCACCGCCTTTCGTTCGCTTCCCGCTTTCTTGAGCATCAGCCGCTGCAGCGCGCGCAGCAATCTGATCAGCGGTTCCTTTGCAACGACGGCATAATTTCGTGCCCATATCTCCTCCCGACTCCTTTGCTGATCGTGGGCATTGCGTCCCGTCAGATTTCATCCCAACGCACCTATCGTTGTCGGGATCCTCGTCGGAGACGTCGGCGGCTGACGCCACTACCTTCCGTGGTGCTGCTACAGGACGCCCTTGGGCCTCCACCCTTGAATCGTTTTCCTGAGGAGCTTTATATGACTCAATCGTCAGGCCACATCCTGCTTCATGCGGACAAGCCGCGAGCAGAAGTTTTTTAGCAATGCTCTTGTCACTAGCCCATTCCTTGGCCCTTTTGAGGTACTTCTCTGGCATTTTCCCATTTAAACTTGAAGCAGATGACTTTGTTTTGTTTGCCGTTGTAAGGTCAAGCATGTCTTGAAGGCCAAGGGCTTTAAGGAGAGTATTCGAAACGAGGTTGGCGCTAGCCCCACCTCCAGCTAAATTTGGGCAGATGGCGCTAAGGCGCCCCGACTTCAGGAACTTATTAGCTTCATTCGTCGCATATCGTTCTGCACAACTTACATGCATTGAGTTTTTATGTGACTCTGGAAGCATACCACATTCGATTATAGCCAAATCTTTCAAGCTCACACTAGTCTGACAAATCACACATGTAGCTGAGACTGTTCCAGACCCATCGGACTCCAATGGTGCTCTGTAAGCGGTGAACATAGTACTTCTAGCTAAGGGCAATATTTACGAATGATTGAATTTGAGAGAATCGGACGAACACCAAGCAAGTACTGTGGAGACGCTGTTGATGATCGCAATGGCGATGAGTTTGTCTGATTAACTATGATTCGAATAGAGTTAAATGCACTTTGAACTCTTGACTAGACGACTCTACACTCTATCATCATCATGAAGCCATGAAGGGTGATGGGCGACGGCGACGGACAGACAGGGTGGGTGACTGTGTGAATGTGTGACTGACGACTGACGACTGACGACTAAAAACTCTAACATAATATAACGAGAAAGCTGTCGAAAGTCTCCTTTTTTCTGAGCCCCCCCGAGGGGGGACTGGATTTAGTAACTAACAGGCAGGGTGCCATCTAATCGGCGTCTACTGAGTCCCCCGGGCCGGACTGGAAGCCTGGCTCGGGGTTCATATAACTTTCGTAAGCGGTCTCCTTTTTTCCCGTCTCGATCAATCATGCGAGATGCGAGAGGCGAGCGAGCTCCTCTACTAGTACTAGTATAGCGAAGTACACTTAGCGTAGTTACAGTGGTAGCACCCTCGAAAGTTTTTACCACGAGCTAGTCATCAGCGTAATTCACGTTCATGTTGATAATGTAATCTGGATCATGTTATCAAGCGTTACATGCTTTTACCAGTAAGTAGCCGTCGTACTTCAGCTACTTACAGAAGCTTAAAGATACACATTATACATATACAGTACTGTAGCTTCTGTGCGACTTGATGGTTGATGGTTTGTGCAATTCTGCAGTGAAGCTCGTAGTTGAGCTGGCAAATTTAGCCGAGCAATTCAGCAGTCGTTTCCCGCTACTGCACTCTTGTTAGCCAATCGTCAACTCTTGAATAGTGAAGATGCTCAAACCTAACGCAGACCAGAAGATAAGACGTGATATAGCGCGACTGGTGCGGTCTGCGAGCATCTGCACTTGATACCTAAATATATTTATCTTACATACGTGCTCTAGCGCTGCTTTTACCTTGCAGGTCGTTACGTGCATAAGTGTAAATCAAGGTAGATGGATCCATCATCAAACGGTGAAGTAATTACGAAAAAGACACGAGCGTTGGCGCGGCTTCGCCGCTGTCACACGACGGTAGAACCGGCGAAGCAAGGGCGCTTGTTGAAGGTGCGAACCTACTGCCCGAGCGAACCACCACCAGGCCAAACCTTGCCGGACCGCCAGGTTGAGACGGCCATGACGACCATTGCTACGCCAGAAGGCGCTCATTACCTTGTAGAGCACACGATTCGGATGCCCACGCTCGAGCACTTTCAGTACTTTTGGGACCGCCCCCAGTTCCGGATGCTCGGCACCGAAGTCTTCGCAGACACCAAGGAGATTTCCGAGTCTGTAGCGGCATACAGGGCAGCTCTTGACGCCATGACGGGCCGCAACTTTGCGACTGCCTTTGTCGTCGTGGTGGCAGACGGCGGCACACCCCGCACCGCGGCTCTGTTTGCGGTGGGCACTGACGCGCCTGTGGTTCATTCGATCGACCCAGAAATGCGTAGAGAGTGGCTGTTGACTGGCGCTGATGAGCAGGCGCCAGCACCGGAGCAACTTCCAAGTTTACTTGCTCAGCCCGAGTACGCTCGCCGGCTTCGTTGCCACCGTTTGCGAGTGGAAGACTGGATCGAAAACACGTTTGACGCTGACACTAGCAGCCGGTGTGATAGCAAGAGTGAAGGCAGTATTGGCTCGAGCAGTAATTTTGGTGCTCAAGACGCCAACGCAACCCTCGTCGTGGTTGCAGTGCACTCACACGTGAAGCTTGACGCTTACGTGCCTGCTTTGAGGCACAGGCTTGGTTACCCGCACACTCTTGTCGTCACGATGCCGTGCTGTGTGGACCAAAGCATGGAAATCAAAGCTCCCAAATCGCAGGCTTTTGACATCCCATTAACCTCTGCTGCTGCTGCTGCTGCTACTTCAGAGAAGACGGCCTCGAATGTTCATGGATACGCTTCTGAAGCTGCTGGCGGAAATATCGTAGGTGCGGGTTGGGCTCAGTCACCTCTCGAGAGTCGAATAAGCAATCGAGCCAAGAAGAGGCGCCTTGTGGCACCCACGCGCGAGTACCACGACTACGGTGTGCATTCGAAGGAGCGTGTAGTGCGCGTTTTCATTCTTGAAGCTGGTGACGTTTTGAGAATTCAAGAGCGCACAGCACCTGGAGATTCATAAAGCATCGCTTCATGAAAGAAGAGTCAAAAGTCGGCAACGGCACGAAGTGGCCTGGAATCTCTCGTTCTTTTTGAGTACAATTCGCCTTTCAGCTCTTAGCTCTTAGGCCCCTTTGTTTTTTCCTAACTACTCGGCGGCTCATATTTTTACGCTTTTCGGTTCCTATGTTATCGGTTATCGGGGGCTATAAATTCTACTTTCATGTACAATGCGGAGAGTTTTCTGTTGACTGGCAGAAGCAGAAGGCGGAATTTGCGGGCGAAGTATGCAGGGATGGTTGGGAGGCTGCGTGGACTTAACTTGACAGAGCACCATACCGATCATAGAAATTAGTGCTCGCGTGCTCGATAGCTGGCAGATACCTGAGTACATAGGTCTTTGAGAGCATGAATAAGCAGCTTTGTTGTCAGCTTACACTTGTAGATGAAATCGGGGTTCAGGACCAGATTTCGACACAGGCCCCGCGGGGCCGGAATTAGAAGGCTAACAGGAGGTGGTGTTTTCGTTGAATCGCTGACGTGCGAATGGAAGAGTAAGTACAGGGGTGAATATCCTGTCTTTAAGTTATAACTGTTGCTTGTTTCACTTCACAAAATATAGAGAGCCCAGAGCTCAGAGCGCTGGGTTGCCAACGGGCCTAAGCTAGCTGAACAGCTAAGTTAGACGCGCCTAAGCTAGCTGAACAGCTAGATACTGAGCTTTAAGAAGCAATGGCCTGTCCCCAAAAAGTTAATCCAGTATTATGACGTCCAGCCTTACGACTTCTCCGACTGTGACGCGTCCATGTCGGATTGCTGGAACCTTGGACAACGAGCTGTCAATCGCCGAGTTTGAGGAGGCTGACAATATAGGAGAAGGCTCCGACGATTCATTTGATGCCGAGGAAGAAGCTTTAACGAGCTGTTGCTATAGCAGCGCTGGCAACAAAGACATTTGCACGAATTATTGTAGGTTTTGCTCCGTTGGGTTTGATACCACAGCTCAATTGCACAACCATTTACTGGAGGTTCATGAGACAGCTTCACACGTAAGAGATAGCGAAGAGGAATTTTACAGTGACACTTCATCACATGGCAGCCATGGTTCTATTCATGGCTTGCAAGGAGGCATATTCACTGGTTTTGATGGCCCTGTCGGTGCTGAGGCGTCGGAGATACTTGTAGGAGAAACGTTGACCGTTGTCATTTCCGAGGCAGAACACGAACAGTACGATCATGATCGAATCATCGCAGCAACTGATGAGCTGGCGCTTACGCAAGCTACCATTACATCTATTTTAGAGGAACAAAGCAGCGGATGTCATGAGCAGTCGGCAATGCCAACACCAGCTCCAGCAACTGCGCTCACAGAACTTGACAATTCCAAGAGGACCCCATTAGAGCGAGAGCAGCACAAAATCGTGCCACCTGCCACATCAAGTGCTGTCTCAGCTACTTCATTTGATCACAATCAGCCAGTTTTAGAGGCCGTGGCATTTCTAAATGACGTTGTCGAGACAAAAGAAACGAACAGCACGATACCACCACCTGGTAGTAGATCCGGACCTCCGAGAGAAAAGAGTGACTTGATGATGGAAGCTAAAACGGCAAAATTGGCGTCCATATATTCGATATCATCGTCGCAGACAATGAGCCACGAGGAAGTTGATTTATCTCCAAAGTACATGTCCGTCACACCATCATCGGCGACGTGCTTACGCTATGTGAAGATATGCAAAGACCATAAATCGAGCAGAAGCCATTATATTTCAACAATCAATTTATCCAATGGTCATAAGAAGTGCTTTATTGATGCTCGATATGCAGGAAGTGCAAAAGCCTCTCTGTTAGCATTTGCGGCACAAGGCGAATGGGTCGAGCTACCTCTGTCCTCATTAGCAGCAAAAGAGCCTGGAGATTACGCTGAAGACGATGACGACTCTAGTGAGGTAGAGATTCCGGAAGAGCACGCCGTATTCAACGATACAGCTAATAAGGCAGAGACAAGAGACTATGAGCAGCATATTCGTGTTATTTGGCTCGCAGATGGTTTCGTGTTTAGCCACCTCCACAAATGCCTCCGCACGCAAGAGTCTCCTGTGCACGAGAGGAATGCGATAGTGTCGAAGCACGTTTGGCTAAACCATTTCCCGGGAGCTTCTCAGGACGTGCACAAGGCCACTTTGAGCAAAGAACTAAACCGTCTTCGCTCTTTGCTTAAGGAAACTCAGCCTTCTGCTGGCTCAATGGATTTCTACCCTCGTACTTTCCTCCTTCCGGCCGATGAAGCAGCGGCAGTGTCATTCTTAAAGCCGAATCTGGCATTCCTTGATGATATGCAAGAATCAAAACCTTCAGCGATGCGAACACTCATTGTGAAGCCGTCAAAAGGCTCTCAAGGAAAAGGAATTCGTTTGATTCAACACCCTCGCGCCGTTCGAGATCATGCAAAAGCAGCTGCAGCTGAAATGAAAGAGAGTGCGTCTGATGAGGACTATTTGATATGCCAGGAATATCTTGCGCGACCACTTACGCTTGGTGGACTCAAGGTAAATTGCATACACATCTCATTGGATATAGAAAGTATGTATCGTCCACGCATTGATTTGTTTATTTCCTTTACCACGATAACGCTGTTACCACATTCTTCTTACCAGTTCGACCTCCGGCTCTATCTCCTGGTGGTGGCCTCAAGTGACATGAACGAACCGGATGCTTGGCTGTGCCGCGAAGGATTAGCACGCTTCGCAACAACTTCATACAGGCCACCTTCAGCCACCAACCTAAGCCAGCCCTACATGCACCTCACCAATTACAGCCTAAATAAGGACTCATCGAAATTTAACCTTGAGAGGCACAAGCGCCCGCTCTCTTCGGTTCTCTCTGAGCTTGTTGACACACTTGCCGTCGACGACACTGACATTTGGAACGAGCTGAGCCGCATAGCGGCACACACACTCATGGCAATCACGCCTAGCTTAGTCAACAGTCGCCGCGCCTTCGCTGCCGAGCAGCAGAAAGATGCTCAGAGCCCAGGTGCGAACCAGTTACCAAACTGCTTCCAAATCTTTGGGCTCGACGTTATGCTTGCCTACGACGATGACATCACAGACGATAGCGGTGGGGCTGATGCTGCTGAGAAGGCGAGTTGTGCTAATGCCTGTCTTGATAGTAATGCAAGGAAGCGCAAGCGGCGCGTGAAAGCATCACTTCTCGAAGTGAACGCCAATCCCGCCATGAGTACAACGGCCGGTCCCGAGGCCGCGCCTTCAGCGGTGGACGTTGCTGTGAAAGGGCTCGCTCTGCGTGGGGCGCTGCATTGTGTGAAAGACTGGGACCAAAGGCGCTCAAGAGCACCTCAGCAGACGCAGTGGTGGAAACATGGTTCTCTGCCAGTGCCTGACGACGTAAATAGCAGCGAAGACGGCGAATTGGTGGGCTACATGCGCGTTGCGACAGCTGGACGGTGGTGCGGTCCTCTGAAGCAGCAAGAAAGAGGAGAAGAAGAAGAAGAAGATGAACACCAACATCAACACCAACAGCAAGACCAAGAGCAGCAACAGGACCAAGTGCTCGTCTTTTGTGAGGGCATTCTCGATGGTAGCCGAACGGCCGAAGAGCCAGCATTTGCAAGTGTAGACGCTGGCGGTGCAACAGCAACCGTAGGCGCACGAGAGGAAATGGAAAAGAGAGCTGCCCAATTCTCAGGACTGGCAGATGATGCAGCAGTGATGCGTTGCGGTGATATGCTCGACGAAGCCCGTCGCCTTTTCGAGGCGTTTGCAGAGGCGCCAGCTGCAGTTCAAGCGTCTGTCGTCGACGGCATTAAAACGTCGCAGCACCAGGAGAGGGAAAACCAGCGGAGACGAGCGCGGCCCACGAGTGCCTTCTGGGCTCCAGCAACTGCTAGAGGCGTAGGAGGAGCACATAGCACTGTTCATGCGCACTGCACAGCAAAAACAGGCGCCATTGCCCTACCACCAACTCCTGAGGCTCGTCAGAGGAACAGGCGCCCACAGCTAAAGAGTAGCGCAAGCAAGACCATTAAGTCTAAGCCTTCTTCAGCCGTGGTGCCGTCTTACTTAGACCTCGTTACTTCCCACGTGCATGCGCCTTGCAATGAGCCCGTCTTTCGACTCAACAAAGCTCAGTTCGTGGGCCTCGCTAAGGCCTGTCTACCTCTCCTGCGCGAACCAGACTCGAGCGGCAATATGCGTTTAGTGACATCATCGCCTAGCACATACTCAGACACTTGCATCACCAACTGTAATTGCAATCCCTGGCTCAGCGCACTGACCACGCGTTCCCTCGAGGCACTCTATGACGATGCCACACGTGGATGGAGCAGCAGCCGTGCCAAACGCGAACCAACTTCACTTGTGGGCGCGGCTGCGTTATCTCCTGGAGGAAGCTTCCGTGCTTCAGGTGTGAAGCGTGGCACTCCTGTGCATGGGCAAGCAACTAGCCCGGGTGGGCGCACCACCCCACCGTCCTCTGCACCATCTGCGTTACCCCACGAAGGCAGCATGAGCTTTAGCGCTTGCCTCGACGCCCTCGGACGCCTTGCCTCAGCCCTTCGCGACACTTCAAGCACATCGCCCTCTCGACAACGCAAGGCCAACCAAACCACCATGCTCGAGAAAGCCAAAGAAGCAAGTAGTAGAGGGCAATCACCAAAAGCCAAGGAAGGTGGAAAACATCGCCAGGCCCCAGCCCCTTTGGACACTTTGTCCCTTGATGGCTTCATCGCTCGAGCTGCAAAATGCCTTTGGGCCGCAGCTAGGAAGCAGGTTGAGTAATGTATGGCCTGTACTGCCCTAGAATATGACCTGTACTTGGAATGGCAGGTACCAGAAATTTCCAACACGCCCTGTTTCAGCCAGTCAGCACGAGCAGGGCTTTCTGAGACCTGGCTCTGGTATGGCACTGGAACTGGCACTACAATGATACTGATACTGACGCATGCCCCGAGGGGCCGTAGTTAGAAGTTAGAAGGCTAACAGGAAAACAGAGATGTTTTTAAAAAGAAGCTTATACGAAAGGAGAGCCCGAACTGGCACACAGGCCAGAGCGGCCATGGAAGTGGTAATAACGGTCAAAAGTGTCCCGCTCGTCCACGCTCTTCTCCCTTCTCGTGCATGTGCTGCGTCCTGCTTCCCTGTAATGGCTAATCAGCGTAGACCAATCAGACGCCAATGATAGGAACCTCACAAGAAAAAGCTAGCCCGCATGCACTGAGAAGATAACTGATCATTGCTTACTAGACAGCGGCAACTGCAGTCGCAAGCCGGCCATCTGGGATCTATTGCTAGCACACTTTGGCCTTTAGCCAGCGATTTGACTACCAGACTGTAATCGCTGAGCCTAGCTGGCGCTGCCACTGCTAAGGCGATGGCTGCGAAGAAACAGATGTATAAAAGTACGTAAGCAGATGTAGCATGGTGCGCCACCTTTTCATTACACAGATTGTACAAAACTTGCTTTCTGCAGTGCCATGCTCATCGAACTTTCATTCGTTTTGTGCCGTCTCAGTTGTTCTTCTCGGCAACCCACATGTTGGGAAGTCCAACTTGCTCATGCGCTTAAACAAAGACGCCTTTTCAGAGGACAACTCGAACACGGTACACGCTTTAACTACACTGCTAGGCTCTTACCACGTGATCTTTCCATTGACTGTTAATACCCGTCACCCAGCACGCTATTGTCCACTTTTGAATAGGTTGGTATCGAATTTGTCACGAAAATCATGACGGTAGATGGCGAGGAAATCAAGGCTCAAATTTGGGACACGGCAGGCCAGGAACGATTTTCAAGCATGATGGGCACCTATTACCGAAAAGCGAAAGGCGCACTGCTTCTCTTCAGCGTGAGCGACAAGCAGAGCTTCGTCGACGCCGCTGGGTGGCTGCAGCAGATTCAAGAGCTCGGCGAGGAGGGCACCATGGTGCTCTTGGTGGGAAACAAGTGCGACATGGAACATTCTGCGCGCGAGGTATCTATCTTCCACTCCTCAAATTGATAAAGGACAGACAGGGTTTTATTCTCGCTATACATGCGTCAATCGTAACTTCTGCATGTCTGCCATGCACTAGGTAAGCACGGAGGATGGGAAAGCATTTGCAGCAAAATACGGTATGCAGTACATGGAGACGTCAGCGAAGTCTGGACACAACGTTGGTCCAGCGTTTCAAACTATTGTAGAGCACGTGCACAGAAAACAAAGCACTGTGGTGCACGACGCCCCTCCGGGCGCTGGAGGCTTCTCACTGGGCGCTCCACCAGCCGAGAAATCCTGGATGGACGAAAACCCGTGCTGTTAGCCGTTTCCCTCAATAATCCCAGTGGAGGATGGTTCATTGACTTGTAACTGGCAGTTATCAATAGAACTGGAAGATAACTTTGAAACTACAATTGTCTCTTCGTAGTTGTACGAAGTGCGGAATGGCAAGGGCGAATCTCAAACCACAGTCCATTGCCCATTATCCATTATCGAAATTGTCCATCATTAGTATTAGTTATTCGCAACACCGATATCTGGTGTCAGGTGTTAGTGTGTTAGACAGCAGACACAACAGGAACCCTCGGAACTTAGTCTTAACTCGGTTTCTAGCTCTCCAGCTAACAACTTATTTCTTGGAGTCAGCAAGGGAAGAAATTCGCCCGCCATCATGCATCAGCATCATGTCCACGCCCTGGTCCCAACATGATACATGGTCATCGCCTACAGGCTATCGCAAGGGGAGTCGTGACTTCGTATCATTCACACCGCCAGATGTAGCTTGAATCCGCTTTGAGTTTAGTGCTGGCCGTCGGCGTGGAGTTCGCTCAGAGTTGAAGCAGAACTGGTGTTGTTGTTGGTTGTTGGTTGCTTGGTTGCTTGGTTGCCAGTTGTCAACAAGTAGTTTTTAAAATTAGCCCTGTAGTCTAGCTACACACACACTGAGCAGGCCTCCTTATAGATCAACGAAGAGTTGATGTTTCTACTGGCATCTCAAAAGTCTCTTGCAAAGAAATGTGTGTGTCGGTCGGTCGGTCGGTCGGTCGGTCTGTCGACGTGTTTTTTATCTGGGTGTGCAGATGTTCTGTTCTGAAACGCTGAGCTCGAGCGCCTTTTCGGCCTACCCCGCCTGTATAAGTACATATAAGCTCTATAGCCAAAATGTTTATTTATGTAGCAGTTTGTCTCATCTCGAGTATGTGTAGCGCCTCGAACGCTTCGCTATGCTTGGCGCGTGCTCTGCGAAGCTTCACATTCTAAACACAGCGCTTGTAGGTACACTTGTTCAGTCTAGCTAGCTAGCTAGCTAGTTAGTTAGACTCGTGTCGAGTATCTGTCT
>Ga0307982_1003153_pt1 | contig 13197 bp, 11 predicted proteins | sample OrgLakmetagen989_FD_201847 | JGI IMG/M metagenome (GOLD analysis project Ga0307982, IMG submission 201847) | Saline water microbial communities from Organic Lake, Antarctica - #989 | ecosystem: Environmental > Aquatic > Non-marine Saline and Alkaline > Saline | place: Antarctica: Organic Lake... | reverse complement strand
ATCTCAGTATCCAATTTAACACTTAACTACACTATGCGAATTATAATTATCTACTCTGCCTACCAAAGTTCTCGAGGCACCTTTCTTATCCCACGTTGTTTCTCGCGTGCGTAGGCCAGGGAAAAGAAGAAGAAGGCGCCAAAGACGAAGTAAATCCTTTAGTCCATTAGAGTTGACCTTCGAATCTCAGAATGAGTCGACAAGCTTGCAAAGACTGCATCCAAAAATAGTAGCACTAGCCATTCCTTCGCTCTTGCCAAAACGGAGACGGCGTCAAACATCAAACTTACCAAACCCCTGGGGTCAACAGTAGTTCTCTTGCCCTCGTGATGTGTCTTTTGGCCATCTCGCTGCGCACTATTTAATAGTAGTTTGGTCTACGACGTAGTTTCTAAGATGCCTGAACACTGAACTGCCCGCTGTCTGTCTTTTTAATCGGATTTCCCCACTCCCCGTCGATATCCCGTATATGTAAATTATGTATCAACGAAGTTGCCTCTTAACCCCCGTTAGCATTCCGCGCTCGTGGTGAATGCACAAGACGGCCCTTGCACTTTATATCCCAGAATCTTATTGCGACTAGCATTGAGTTATCAATTAAGAATTATCCATTTGGCATTTGGAAAGTAGAAAATTCCCTTGCCCGAACTCCATGAGACCCGTGCCCGACATAAACCAAACCATAAATTTGTTTATATTCAGCGAATTAGACAATAACAAGTGAATGCTGTCAAATGCTGACTGCCTCTGTGCTGTATTTCTTGCTCTCTACTCCTCCATCCCGCCAAAAAAAACAACAGGCACGTCCGTTTAGAAGCGGAGCTTGTTGTAAAAGTACGCGAGGCCGGTGGCCTTCTTGTCTGAAACCTTCGATGTGGCTTGGCCGGAGTACTTCTCCGCGAACATTTTGCGCACGGCGCCGCGCACTTCTTTGTCAGTGAAAGATGCCTTAGCCTTCACAGCTTCTTCCACAATCTTCTTCAATGACCCTTCCTTCTTGTCTTCGAAGTCGCACTGTACGACGACGAGAGACGCACACCACCACAGAAGATCGACGAAGGATTGAGATGAGAGGTTGCACGCGAGAGTGAAAAACCGCAGCATGCTTTGGTTGTAAAGATGCATGTTGATACGACAGGAAGGTTATCACTCCGTGGGAGGTGAAGCTCCACAACATAGAACACATGCTCTTAGCATATTCGCCTCTCAACAAAACATCACTGCACACTCGCAATGCGCGAATCCATAAAAGTACAAAGGCGTGGCTGAGACCAACCTGGTAACGAGTAGGCATCACGTGAGCAAAGTTGATGGCCTTGATGAACGGCTTCATCAAGCTTCGCTTGGCTACTTTCTTCTCCGACATCGCCCGAGTGATTTTCCGAGGGTACCGGTCGATGCCGGCCACTATTCAGAACAGATATACAAACCAACAAAATTCGACAAACAGGGAAAGGGGGAATAAGATCAGGAAAGAATAGAAGTAAAGGGCATCCAGTCTAAAAAGCTGCCTTGGGTCGTTGCCTAAAATAGGCCTGTGCGTTATGCCCAGTGCCTGGCGAGGCCGGCTCTCTTTCCACTGGCGAATCTAGCTGCCTTCAGGTTGCAGTGGGACATATGCTATTTTTCTAGAAACGTTGCTCTGCACTGATCCTCTCGTCCTCGCCAGCCCACATCCGTGAAACGGGAGCTTGCGACGAGACGTTCGACGCGAGGATTCGATCAAACTCAATGGCCCAAGAGCTTTATTCAGCGTGGCCTCAAGACATCTGCTGGTGCTACGTGCTAGCACTAGGAAGCTAACTAGGATATTCGAATGCTGCTATGTAGGAGCAAGCTCTTCCACGTACCGATAGCGTGGCTGAATTTCCGGTCGGTGGTGCCGTCCTCGTAGGCCTTCACCACGACAGCTTTACGGCCGGCGTACCGCCCCTGCAGCATCACTACCACCTTGCCTGACTTGATGATGCCCCTGAAACGTAATTCAAAAGGCGCGTGGAGGGATTCAAGTAAGAGTAAGTGCGAGGAAATAGGCTTCACTTAGGGCAGTGCTCAGGCCTTGCATCAGCGACATACCCCACCCACAGCAATACAATTACGCCGCTGCCTCGCTAACAATCAAGCCACTACTCTGGCCGGGATCCATTAGGGCGTCAGATGGTATACACAGTCTGTGCAACCCCTGAACTTTGGTGCGAGAGAGTCTACATCCTCTAAATGCTCACATTTTTGCGGATTGCTACAACACTGCGATGCGTCGTATTTTCAGCGAAAAGACGGGCACTTTTGAGTAAAAAAGCGTAAACCTAAGTAATATACAACCGTACAGTTCTTCAGAATGTCAGAACTTGTTCTCCTGCGTTCTGCGAATCTGAAGAAGCGTGAAAGTCTCTAAATTGTATTCAAGCAACCAACAACCAACAAGAACACGAGTAGGGAGGGAGGTCAACACACAAGCCCTTGACCCGACCCTTCCTTGACAAAAGTCACACAGATCATCATCTATTCTACTGTAACACAGATCATCATCTATTCTACTGTAAGATTAGAATTAGATTGTGAAGATAACAAAAGATCGGTAGCAGGTAGCGTGGCAGCCCGGACATACATTCAATTATCAGGAGCATTCTGTAGCACCATGAAAGAGCAGTTGATTTATAGATTGTGCTTGTAAATGTTTTGAAGGCGTTGAATACCAACTTTGTCTTGAAATGCGTCCTTTGGCTATGCACCTATAACACACCCGTGGACGATGCATGCAACAGGAACGTGCCAGTAATTTTAATGTCGCTTCAAGGACATGGCCCCGCTTTAAAACTAAGCTTACAGTGGAGAGGTATGCCGTCAGAAGCAGTACCCTTCTCACTGCTCGATGAGCAGCGAATCCCAGATCAACCCCTCAAAGGAGAAGGCGACTCGTTCCACGAAATGCTGCGGCAAAAAGCTACCCAAATCAAGCCTAGTTGCAAGGTCTACGATGCGCCAAAATGCGACGTTTGCATGCAGGATGCGCCCTCGGAGTTTACTTCTGGGCCTTTTTATCCAACGCTTTGCAATGTTGACAGCGGAGTGGTCGCGTGCACTCGATGCCAAAAGATATGCGGCCACGAATTGTCCGTGGTCGCACGCAACTACGACAGCTATGTCTACACGGCAGCCTTGTTCAATAAACGCTTTCCAAGGTGTGTGTACGTTGAACGTAGCAACGGCACGGTAGAGCTCTGGAGGTTTGGCCTCTTTTGCGCCAGAAGGTCTATGGACCATGACGAGAGCGACGACGAAGATTTCAAGTTTTGTGTGAAAGCTCGGGTCGAAACTGCGCTCCTCACAAAATGGCTCGACTTCGAAAAGGTTTCGGCTGCAATATCCGATCTCAGTTATTTTCTTTTTATCATTACTGTTCTTGGCATCACGCAATGGTTTACTTTTGATCTTGTCAATTTTCTTATTCTTGTGTGTGTGTGTGTGTTTTTTTTTTTTTTGGCGCAGTTGGTGGCGCTCAACCACCATTGCCTGAAGCTCGACATGCTCATTTTGGGTCTGCAACGCTTGAGCGTCTACATGCAGGGCTTGTCCAAGAAGGTGCGCAGAGCATGGCTGGAGCCCTTTGGCGCTGCCTGCGGCGCCAGCCTCGTCTTCAGCCTCACGTTTGCGGAAGCCAAACCAGCAGCGGGCAAGGAGCAAAGCCTCCTAGAAGGAGAAGCCGCACCTACACCGAGTTCATTGCAAGGTGACAATGACCAGGAACTCCCAGCAGCGTTCGCGGCATTTAAGGTGGGTAGCGCAGGGGAACCTGCTGCTCCTGCCGCTGCTGCTGCTGCCGCTGTCGCACCTCCCCCTGCTGCTAGTAGTGCCAACACAACAGATGAAGCAGCAACGTTACCGGAGCGGGTGTCAGTTCGGCCGGCAGAAGAGGCAGCAGGGCTTACGGGAATCGCGAAGGAGCTCCATCAATTGCCGCGGGAATGCCTGCGTGCTGTTGCAAACTTTTTATGAGTAACAGAAGCAAAGCAAAACACAGGCAGAGAGCGGGGGAAGGGCAATAAAAATGGGAGTTACGATGAATCAGCTTGAGCTGGAAAAGCTCGAAGGAGCCCGCTCGCAGAACTCCCAACGGGCAAAAGAGGCAAGGCAGTGCACGTGCGGCCGAATGGCCGAATAGTCCTTCAAAATTATTATTATTACCATGCACAAACAAAAAAAACTGCGGCCCGAGCTTAGAAGCAGAAACGCACTGCGAAATCTAATTCGATTTCAAAATAAAAATTGATATTAATAATTTACATCTTAGATATCTCCTTTGGGCGGTGACTTTTAAATCTTACGCTGCTATAGGCTATACCTATACCTAAATCAGAGAACTGCGGATGGCCCTTCTTTCTGTATTCTTCTTTAGGTCTAGTCTAGTCTAGTTAATACTCTCCCAATAACAAAGAAAAACAAGCACGCAGTAGTCACAGAGGCACCAAAAAAAGTACATGTGCTGCTTTCGTTCTGGCTTAAATCCTGTGAATGCTCGCGAGAGCATTGGGGTTACAGGGGGGGATATAGACTGGATTTATCCAGGGAGAATTGAACTGACTTCTTAAACCATTGGTTAGACAAACTTACTGCCCCAGAGTAGTAGCGGGATTAGCTAGGTTTTAGCTCGAAAGACAGGGAGTCTTTATAGCTTAGGTAAAGCGTAAAGGCGGTAAGGAGGGTAAAATCAATAAGTCACTTGCCTTTTCTCTATACTTTTACTGGGGCGCTCCTGGTAGCAGTTATCCTGGTGATAGGCAGGCGCAAGAACAAGAAGGAAACAACTGGAAGTTCAAAACTTTCTGTCGTTCTCCTCTGCTCTGAAGCTCGTACTCTACTTGCTCAAATATCCTTTTTGATAAGAGCCAATATGCAGACACGCCCGTCCATACTACTACGCTGGCCGGAAGTTTGCACTGCTTCCCTGCGCTGCATCGGCGCTCTCCAAAGCCTTCTCGTTGGAGTCCTTCATCAGCACTTTCAGAAGGCACGCCGTGACAGGCACCGCCAACACGAGCCCCTGCGTCGATAAGGAAAATAAAGAAAGCACAACGATAAGTACCAAGCGATAAACGAAAAGGGGGCATTCTATCGACACATCATATTCTACGATTCTACGAACGACATCCTGCGACACACCTGAGGCATCCTACGAGGCGTGTAAATATGCATTTAAGAGATGTGCATTCGAGAGCAACCCCACGAGAGTCCGTCCAAGATTATGTTTTGTTTTTTTTATGCATGCGCTGTGTCATTAGTACCACCTGCACGCCGAAGAGGTGCTCGGTGACGTACAGGGACACCAGCACGAGCAGCGGGTGGAGCTTCAGTTTGTTGGCGTAAATCAACGGGTACAGCGCCCAAGCCTCGAAGGCGTGCACTCCCGCCACCATGCCTACCACCTACACACAAGGAGGAGAAGAAAGGGATCGAGGCGACGAAGCGATAGACGAAGAATAAAGAATGGCGCACTCAAAGAAACGCTCATTGACTTCTACAACTACCAAACGAGTTGCAGATGTATGACACGCGCGTTCTACTAATAGGTAGTGAAGCCCCGGCGTGTCCTTGGCATCTCGTGCTCGTAATGTAAAGGAAAGAGGACGCAGAACGCAGAAAAAAGGACAAACCTCAAACATTTTATGAACGCCGAATTCGTTCAGCGCGACAAGAGCCATCGGACCCGTGGACAGAAGAATCCCTGTGATAAACACGCAAACACAAACAAGACTTAAAAGAAGCGAGCACACGTAAAAAGGCGATAAATGTATGACCAAAAAGTGAAGGGTACGAGAATTGAAATAGAAAAACAATACCGTGCAAATATACAAACATAAAGAATGCTTCCAGGGCAAAAGTTCATGTAAAGAAGTAAATCAATACACATAAGCAATCAACGGGCAGGCGACGCATTACCAATGACAGGGATAAAGGAGCTCAGGAACACGAGGAGGCTCAGAAAGAAGGCCGCGGGCAGCTTCAGGAACGCCATGCCAATGTAGGTGAGCGCCGTGTTGACCACTGCCATGATCACCGTGCACTCAAACGCCGTTCCAAACACCGTGGAGAAGTTGACGATTTTGGGGGTCACCTCGTGGTACGCGTAGCGGAGCTTCGAGTGCTGCAAGCTCCGCACCCCTTTCGCGATCGCGGGCAAGTCGAACACCAGTAGAAACGAAAAGAGCAGCGCGGCACTTGCCTGCACCAGGGCCCCCGAGGCCGTGTCCAGAACGAGCCGCGCGCCGTTGAGCATCCCCAGCACGTTTTGCTTCAGCAAGTCCTGCAGCAGCAAGCCCAAGTGGTTGGCGCGCTCCGCAGACCAGGTCCCAGCGGCCACGGCAGCCGCCACCATGTCCTCTTGCCGCTTGGACCCGAAAATCTGGTCGGACAGGGAGGTCGCGCTCGCCTGACTGGCCAAGAACGTTTCGAGCCTGCAGAGCCATTTGCCACACATCAACATGGGGCACATATATGACGTACACCAATACAAATAAAACAAGAAGGACGTCTGTTGTTTAACTCAAAAGAAACCGCTCTTTTCAAATACATCTCAAATGTGAAAGCGCCTCCGTACACGGGCACGCACAACACACGCTTTATGCACCGCATGAGACACACAAGAGTTGACAACTAAAGGGAAAAAAGAAACATCTCACTGACCGCCGCGTGCCGTCGTCGCCCAGGACGTCGTGCAAAGCGGTGGCCACGTAAACGTACGGGTCGCCCGACTGCGCCACCCGCTGCACCACGAAGCGCCCTAATGTAGTAGTGTATACGTATGTTTGTATGTCACACGCACGTACACACGCACCCGCGCATACATGTGCGAGATGCGATTGAGATGCGCAGGTGCACAGCAACTCTTGTGCGTGGCAGCAACAGAAAAAGGCCTACTTACGTCTCTTCTTAATCCTTATTATCTACTTTCAGCTTCTCACCTTCCTTGACCACTTCCGGCAGCGTGGTAACCGTAAACCCTACGAGCATTGCAACCGTCCCGAAAATGTACGCGGCGCAGAACAGCTTACGGGGTGGGTACCGGAGCCACCGAGGCACTTTCATGCACCACAGCTTGTAGAAGCTGGGGCAGCGCTTAGCCACGATCGGGGTAACTTTGTTTTGAGTCCATTTGAACACGCGTTCCAGTACTTCAACCATCTATATGCGAGGTAAGGCGCATGGTATCACTAGAAGTAAGCGCAAGCAGTACCTCGAACAAAAAAGAGGAAAGCAGATTCTCAACACTTACATTCAGCTATCTCAAGCACTGCTTGAATAGCACAATCACTGTTTAACCAACATCAAACTTAATGACTATGTAGGAAAACCGCTTGTATTGTTCGCACCTGCTTCCCGATGAGAGTGAGCACGTAGGTGCCAAGAAGAATCGGGTAAAACGGGCGCATGAAAGCGCATAAAGCGAGCGCGGGCACCCAAACTGCTAGCCTCTTCACCCACGTGCTTTGAATGAGATCTTGGAAGTTCTCGGACACCTTCGCTGACTTGCCTTTGACAGTACTACATGGCACCACCGACGAAGTCGCCGTTGCTCCAAATGGCAGCGCAGCCACTGCAGCAGCCGCGGCTTGAGCAGCTAAAGCAGCAGCTTCTGCGGCAGAAGCAGCAGCGCTGGCAGCAGCAGCAACTGCCGCGGCTGCGCCTGCATCGTTAGGGGCAACAGCCTTGTCTGCGTTTACCGTTGTCTGTTTGTGGGCTTCTGCATCATCATCGACTGTGCTTTTCAGAATAGCACCGCTATGGTGTCGCGACGACCGCAGTGGATGAGCTGAGTAACTCGGTCTAAACGTCGGGGAATGAAACGCACTTGTCCCGACTAGAAGACTCAGGGTCAACACGAATTGATAACGTGCCATCGTGTCAGGTGTCAATAGTTCTGATCCGTTCTTGAAGCGTAGCCAAAATCCTAAACATTGGATAAAATGGAAGTCGGCAGGAAGATATATGAATGAATTGAACAAAGGTAAAGTAGAGCAAACTTAATCATGGTCTTGGTCACCTCAAAAAAGGAAAGGCGGTAGGAGCGACAGCATCATTTTTCCTTCGCGAATGTTTTGATGTCGATGAGTTGACGAGTTGACGAGTTGAAGACTTGAAAAAAGTTGAGTTCTGGCTAAATATTTGGTACTACATTAGCGACATGTGAGATTTTAGGTCTGGGTCGTCTTAAGATCTAATAAGACAAAAACTCGCTCAAAAATGGCTTCAGTGGATGATGACGACGATCCAGTGGTACGAGAGATCCCGGTGTATCTCTCCACTGAACTTAGCGATGCACTGTATTTGATCCAGCACCCACACTTCAACATTGCACGGTCCGATCCCGCATCTGGCGGGCTCCACGGTGAGCCTCCGCTGCCGACCTCCGCTCGGATTCGCCCGTTGCACGGAAAGCTCGAACTGGGCACCGCGATCGACACGTCTTTGGACAATCCTCACTACGACGCTGACACACCTGATCGACAACGACTGAATGAGCACCGGAGTGTGTCATCCGAGGTTGTTGCCCAAGCGCACCTCGCTGTCGGTAAGATGTACACATGCCCTTTCAAGTAGCGTGTCTGAAAGTCAATGCTAAGACAACTTTTAGAAAATTGATTGCGTCAATGGAGGCCAGCAGAATATAGTTCGACTTTTTACTCGTAAGCTCGTTATCTCCCATCTCTCTCATTGCATTGACGGGCATCGCTCTCTAATCGTATTCTCGTCGTGCGCTAGGTGCGATGCGCAGTGGGGCGATGCACTTAACCCCGGTGCGGCGCGTGCTTCAAATGCGGGCGTCGCTCGCGCACGTCGACGAAGCGGACGCACGCGAAGAGCGAGACCAAGAATTCATCGACGACGACTCGGACAACGACATGGTCACTTCGAACTCCGCGGCGAAATCGGCGAGAAGCAATAGACCGCCCAAAGACGCAACCACGTCGTCATCGTCCGAGGTGCCAACCGCAGGACCAGGCGCCGCTGCGACGGGCTACCAAAAGAGAGAGTCCGATCGGGCTAAGCACGCGCGGCTCACATCATGGGCGCATTACAACGCAGCAGAGCTTAGCGAGTCTTTTCTCGCCCTTGAGGTACAACCACGAGTCATGTTTTCTCCTCTTTTGTTGGAATGTACTACGTGCATTTCATACTTGCGCCTTGCTCATAAGCAGTGGTCGCCACAACGACGAGAAATACGAACACGGTTGCCTAACTTTTGCTTGAGTGGCAGCGTATTTGACTTTCTGTCTTTAACCTTCCTCGTACTCACGTTGTTCAGGTGCGGGAAGCAGGCAGCCCCGAGTCCGACGCTGACTTTGAGCTCATGTTTTGCACTGCTGCGCCCGAGCCCGCCGCCTTGCCGCTTGCCTGGCTCCTTCAGCACGGCGTACAAGGTTTGGCACGCGCAAAAGCCAGCAACCGGCTGCCGGCAACCTCCGTGGCGCTTCTGGCGTCGACGAAGTTGCCGTCTGCCGAAGACCCCTGGCCGATGCCACCGAGTTTGAACGCCTTGCCCGTGCCCACCCGGCAATGGCTGTTGCTGGCTTGCCACGCTGCGCTTGAAGCACACGGCCATCCGAGCCCCAACGGCAGCAGTAAGAGTAGCAAGGCCAGCAGCAGCAGCAGCTGCGACGACGGTAGCACCACCGACGCAGCTACAGCTATGGTCGCCCCCATGCCAGTGTACGTGCTCACAGCCCTCGCGGACGGTGCCTCGTGCAGTGCACTAGCCGCTGCCGAGGCCATCGTGTGGATGTCGAGGCTAGAGCCACGCGCTGGAAGCCCTTTTACCGGGCGCGCGCAGTACCAGTACCTTTCCGAGACCCCCAATGCCGACGCTATGACTAGCGCCAGCTCCACGAGCAGTGGCAGCAGCAGCAGTGGCAGTGGTGTCCCTTGGGGCTCGGGCTCAGCCCCTGCGCCGCGCTATGTGCGAGGCACGGTATTGGGGGACAAAGCAGCGGCTGCGCACCTGGCCTCGCAGGCACTGGCCAACCCGCACGCCGACTTACCCTCCTTGGTAAGTGCTTCCCTAGATGTGTTGTAATAGCGCGTTATTTGATTGTTGGTGTGGCCTGCGTGTATCTCCTTTGAGCCTATGATATACCGTGAGCTCTCTAACTCTCTTTCTCCTCATGTCCTCGCTGGGTGCGCTACAAATCGTTTCCCTCATACCACGCAGGTGGCAGCAGTGTTAGCGAGCGAAGAGTACGCATTCGCAGTCCACGGCGCTGCGTATTCTTTACAGGAAATCCAAGAGGAGAAAGTGCTGAGCATGAACCAAAAAGTGCACGTGATCATGCGCCGCGCCTCGGTGGTGCCGCACGATGCCCTCGCTTGCGTGGCCCTCAGCACCCCCCAGGTGGTAGAGCCGATTCCAGGCGACGCCAGCAACCGCGTGGAGATCGACGGCGACAACGGCAACAGCAGCAGCAGCCGGTCGAATGGCAGCAGTTCCAGCGGCAGTGGTAGCAAAAGTAGAGCCAGTCGCGACACCAGTAGCAATAGTTCGAGCAGCTACAGTAGCAACAGCCGCGTGCACGAGGCGGCAGCGCACCACGGGGTGTTGTTGCGGGGGTGTTGGGTAGTCAAGTCCGAGGCGCTCTTCGGTCGAGGCGGCGGCGGCGCTAACGCAGCGGCTTTGGCGGCGCTTCACCCGGGCTCCACCAAGGTGCCCTTGTTAGCGCTGGTGGCATCGCTGTCCGCGGGTAACAGCAGTAGCAGCAGCAGCGGAAGCGTGGGCGCTAGCGCTAGTGCTGCCAGCAGCAGTGCGGTGGCCGGCAGCAGCAGCAGTAGTGGCGGTCGTGGTGGTGGTGGTCGCAGCGGTGGAAAGGGAGCGCAACCTAGCAGCAGCAGCAGCAGCAGCATAGTGGTTGCGCCCAAGGCCACCAGCTCTGCCCTCACGGCGGCCGAAGAAGTCATTTGCGACGCCCGCGACAGCATGCTGTGCTTGCTGCACCGAGACGGGTTTTTGTACCGTGCGCCTCTCACGGCCGCTCTGGACGGCGCGTTAACTGAATTTCAAGCTCGGTACGTTCCTTTGAGATCCTCAGTTTTCGTCTCTCTTTCGGTTCTTTTCTCTTGTGCTTTGTCCACTTTCTTCGTCATTTTCATGTTTTCAAATCTACACTGCCACGAGAGCACCCCACTTTTCCGCTGTACCCCTTTTTTTATAAACCCACGGGGGCAGCGTTGTTTATTGGGTGCAATAAGACGCGCGCGCGACAGCTCTGTTTCTCTTCACGGAGGAGGGAGCCGTCGCGCGCCAGCGCTGGCCGTATGCCGCCGGAATACCCTTTTCTCCCTTTTGCCTTGCTTCTCGAAGAATGGAAATCGGGATCCCATGGTTTTTGGCACACGAGCGTTCAGCGCGCATTTCTTCCACTTGACTGTGTGTATATACTTCTGTTTCTGTGCGCGTCCAAAGCCTCTCAATTACCTGTTGTGTGGTCTTGGGAACTATTGCGACTTTGTTTTACCCTTTTTTTTGCTCCTTCGTTCTTTTCCGTTCAGGTGTCTGCTTAATCGAGTGGCAGATCTTGACCGCCCTTCGAGGCAGTGGCGCCTGAACCGGCCTGACATGGCTGCCAGTGCAGCGGAAAGCCTTCCCTCGCACGTGCTGTCTGGCCAGGAAGCCCAGTGGCAGGCCATGGAGCAGAAAATCGGAGTGGCGAGAATACTGGCCGCTTACGACGCCAATTGTGCGAGCTTGGCTGCCTCAGGGAAAGGGCCGGGCCCCAGAGAAGTGAGGCCCGTGTTCATGATTGACAGCCAACCGGGTTTCAACCCGGGCATTCCGGGCGGCCGTGACTTCTGAGCTAAGACGGGGATAGAGATAGGGAAATCGTTTTTGGCTTTCGCTCTAGCTACTTCAGTGAAGTTTCTTGTGTGGTGTTTGGTGAATCAATTTACCTGCTTGTAATTAATTCCTAATTGCTAATCAGTTTTGAGTTTTAATGTTCGAACTCTAGAACTAGCATCTAGCATTAGAACCAACTAGTCTAGTCCATTTATAGATAATGCCCTCCCAATAGCCAATAGCAAATAAAAACAACAACACCGACGCAAAGAATGAATGTATATTTGTATATTACATGTGCTACATGCGCCGACTTGTTCGGAGGAAAGACGAAAGTTGGAGCCTGAATTGGCCTTCTGGAGCGAATTGCTAGCGCAAAAGCAGCACATGTACTTTTTTTTGGTGCCTCTGTGACTGCCGTGTGCTTGTTTTTCTTTGTTATTGGGAGAGTATTAACTAGACTAGACTAGACATATGAGATATGAGCTGGTAAATTTTCTCCAGAAGGCCAATTCTCAATTTAGGCTTCAACATTCAACTGGCGTCTTTCGTCTTTCCTCCGAACAAGTCGGCAGGACTGAGTTCTTCTTCGTGTTGTCGGAATTCGATTCCTAATTGCGGCCGACATCTTCTACGAACAAATGAGCACCACACTCGCAGGGCGAGCTGGATGCATACAGATCACCACAGATCGAGCAACGAGCTCAATCAAAGTTCCAAGAGAGAGAATCAAGGTCACGTCCCAGGTCCACGAGGCATTTGACTTTCACATTTCACCGGGCTATTTCATGCCCCTGCAGGGCATTACCTCAATATTTTTCACAGGCGTGGGGCGCTAGTCGATCTCAGCAGTGCCTGTCCTCCTAACTGCTCCTAAATACCTCTACTACTCCAAATACTGTCGATTGTCCGTTGTCCGGAACAAACGCTTCGGCTGCTCTCTTAATTTCGTTAGTACGGTAAGACGAACATTTCCCACGAAGGTGATAACTGAATCCTCAAGATTCCTCAAGGTCGTGACACCTCCCACATCATTAACTTAATGAGGCAAAGTGCTTAGAGCATCGCCGGTCGCCTACGTCCCGTCGATCAATTTACGCCTCCTCATCTTTCCGTATGCACTTATAAACTGGCTTCGTACATGAGTCTTTGTCTGTGGGCGGTTCTACAGGAAAATATCGAGAAGAGTATGGACTGTAAACTCCGACGGAACCCTGACACCAGAGCTCATGGCTGTGAATCCAGAATCGATCCCAAGTAGGGCAAAAGTGGAAATGATCACCTGTAGTCTGCCTGCGAGACACAGTCATGCACGGTGGGCATTGGGGGGGGGGGCGAATTTCTAGGACCTGTTGGCCACCGACAGATGATAAACC
>Ga0307982_1003152_pt1 | contig 13198 bp, 3 predicted proteins | sample OrgLakmetagen989_FD_201847 | JGI IMG/M metagenome (GOLD analysis project Ga0307982, IMG submission 201847) | Saline water microbial communities from Organic Lake, Antarctica - #989 | ecosystem: Environmental > Aquatic > Non-marine Saline and Alkaline > Saline | place: Antarctica: Organic Lake... | reverse complement strand
AGGCTGCACGGCGTAAGCCTCCCACAAAGGAAGCCTTGCAGCATGCGCCAGCTGCCCCAAGTGGACAAAGTCGGTTGTTTGTTGATACGAGTCTGCGAAAGCTCGCTCCTTCGCAGGCCCCGCTGATAGACTTGCCGGCACCGCACCCCCGCCCAGGACAAGCTCCAAGCGCCGTGCCTGGCAGTGAACTCCTGTGCACTGTGCAAGAGCGAGTGGAAAGCTTAGAGCGGGAGGCTGACCGTACTTAATTGTGTACGTCTTTTGCCTGGGCGGGACTGAGTCCAGGTTTTGTATGAGTGCAATGTTTTGATATACATGAATGAATGAATCACCGCTGCTGCCTGCATTTTCACCTTGGGCACTGCGGGGGGTCTGCTTATGACTGATACATCCCTGCACCTGGAGCGCACTTCCGCCACAAACACCAACAGCTTCTGCTCACAAGTGCAGCGCATGCTTTCAAAAGCTGCTATCACTTGAGGGGCTGCTCCGGCCTCCAGGCCAGGGCTGCCACGCAATCGATCAGCGCTGCCCCGGCGCCAGCCAGCCACGCCCTCGATGCTGCAAGGTTGCGTCCAAACAACCGTGGTTTCCAATGAACCTATGCGTCCAGAGAGTCCTGACGCTAAATGAAGGGTGGACGTGACCGTGTGGGGGTGGTTGCCCAGGTGGGGGGGCTCAGCTCATCTGGGACCTTCGTCAGAAGAAGGTAACCTGTGCCCAGTCCAGTTTTGAATATATAGAATAAGATTATGTTGAACAGTCTATTGTGCTTTCTCTGTCCACGCTACACTGCAGTGGCTGCCCAAGTAAAGCAGCTCCCTCATTTTCAGTTTCTGTACGAAGCCTGCAGATGAAACCGTGCTGCTCCCCCGCTGTCGTTGCCGCTTGACCTGCGCCCAGACCTAAACCAAACGGGACACGCAGCACTCAAAGAACAGCAATGGAAATCGAAAAAGTCAAAGGTGTGGTCTAATTTTGCGTGGTAATGCTTCTGCGAGGTTGCGCAGGTGTTGCCAGGGGCATTTCTCTCAAACTGATCTGTGCGCAGAGTTGCAAGCAGGAGGGCAGGGTGCGATTGCACTGTGTCTTGTGCGAGGCAAATACCACGCCCTGAAGACTATTCAGCCCAAGCACCATAAGGTCGCGCAAGCGGAAGCCAAAGCTGTGAGTTGCCAGAGCACTCAGCTCGGCAACAGTGCAATGCAGGCTGAGCCGAGAGGCAGTGCATCAGCCATATTGCAAATGACCAGGCTGTACTCACTGTTTGCATACGCAGGGAAATCGTCTGAGCAACCAGCATATACATGTTGCATCGCCTGTTGAGCGTCCTTTCGAAGACAACGGAGTTTTTCACTTCGTGTACCCTCTTGCCTCAGGCGACATGCACGACACTCTGTGTCAAATGCCGCACTCAGCGTGAGTATTTTTGCACCTGCTCAAGCAACGGACGCTCACTCGTGGCATATTAGTCTTGCTGGTGTGTCATTTTGCTGAAAATGTGGTATTTTTGTTGCCCGTTTCGGCTTGAAGCCAGATTTTGCCTGTCCGGGGCTGGTGCTAGGCCCAGCGTTGTTGCTGAGATACATACTCTGTGCCTGCGATGACCAGTTGCACTCTACTCTGTACGCCGAACGCTTGTTCCTTGAGACTATTGTCACAGTAGCCTGCTATATGCGGCTCTCGATCGTGTTCAGCGCAGTCGTCCGCAATTATCGCTGGCCTGCCACAGAACCACAGGTCGGCAATTGCCTTTGCCCGTGCATTTTCAGCGCAAATCTCACCACAGTAATCGACCGTGGCACTGGCTGTCGTTTTCGCAGAGCTGGTGAAAGGAGTTTTGCCCGGGAGTGGATGTTGCAGCTCTCGCATGCGCTGTCGTTTTGTCACAAATCCTCCGTGCGAGTTGCCCACAGAGACAGTGAGTGACTGGCGCCACTTGCCATTCTCTAGCTTTCACAGCAGTATTATTCATCTGCAGTCAAGCCCGAGAATGTGCTCTTGTTCCCCTGTGCCCATGAGCGGTATCAAAAAGAAGGCATGCTGCTGGAACCGTCCGTGGACCCCTCTCGGGCCAAGACCGAGCTCATGAGAAGCGCAGCAGGCTTGGGGGACTCAAGCACCAGGGAACACGTAAGTCTTTGTATTCAGAGCACCCAGTGTGCCTTGGGTGCGCGGACCTGCCTGACTATAAGTCTGTTTTTATCGTGCCCGGCCCACGGGGATGAGTGTGCAGAAATCATACCACCCTGTGCATTTGCAGAGCGCTGAGAGCTTGCGGAATTACATTGTCAGGTTGTGTGACTTCGGGTCAGCGTTGACAGTCGGCAGTCAGGAGCCCCTTACTGGCCGCTCGCCCCACGGAAGCAAGCCCTATGCCCCCCCGGAAATGCGGTACCTAAGCCTGCAGCGGTCCAAGTCCAGTGCAAGCCAGAAGTTGCTGCGGGACATGTGGCCATCGGGCTCTACCCTGCCTGCTGTGGCTGATGGAGGGTATGATGCCACCAAGGTTGACGTGTGGAGTTTTGGCATCACGGTGTATCGCGTGGTCACTGGGAGGCTCCCCTTTGCTGTGGCTTGCCCGAGCGATGCAGACTTCCGCGGCTTCTTGCTAAAAACACAGCCTGAAGTTATGCTGGACGCTGAGTGCGCACCACATTCTGCAGTGTGGAGCGATGCTGACGACAACAGCCCCAGCTTCAGCCCAGGGGGCGCCCAAGGCCAAGAGCCAAGCGACCCACAGCTGGACCAGTACGCTCGATTGCAGCGCAGAATTGCCGGGAGCAAGGCTGCCACACACACCTACAAGCACTGGCGCTGGCCAAGCCGCATGTCTCTTGCTTTGGTGGATTTGCTGAAGCGATGTCTGCGGGTACACCCATCCCAACGAACTAGCATGCGCCGCATTCGGGACCATAAGTGGTTCTCCAAGCCACACTGGGTGCCGGAGTGGGCATCATCTGTGTCTCCTGCGGTGGGTGTCCCAGGTATGGCATCTCTTGCAGCGGTGCTGACCACGCCTCACGAGTCAGCTGCTACCAGCCCATCCAGCCGATCCAGTGGGGACATTCAGGAACGGAGGCTAGTGTCCCCTGGCCCGCTGGCAGAAGGCACCCCAATCAGTCGGGATACAGGCTTGATGAGCCCCGCGGCTGGGGCCCGTGCTCGACACCCCCCCCTCAACTCCATGACCCCCCCTTCACGCAGCAGGGCCGGCACACAGCGCATCAATCGCCGAAGGGGGAACTCTGACGCAGGGCAGTCGCCGCTGACCCAGGGGATGAGCTCACCGCTGGCCCTCAACGGTAGGCGCAGTCATAGCCGAGAGAGCTCCGAGGGTTGTGCGAGGGGGCTCGCCCTGAGCAACACCCCCCTAGCAGACCAACAGCATTCAGACGGGGGGGGGTCCATTACACTGGGGTCTCCTCGCTCCACCAGTGCAGCGGATTCCATTGTGGTGCGGCCTCCAGGCGGGGGGGGAGATCCAGCTGGGGGGGGGTCTGCGGCCGCTGCCGAGGGGGGGGGCATTGCGTACCCTGGTCGCCACCGGCGAGTCCGTGCAATGTCTGATGCAAGTGAGAAGAGCTTCCATAGCCACGCATCCCCCACACTGCCTCAAATCCGCAGTGGGGGGCACGCCACCCAACACGGCTCTCCCACTCCCGCTGCCATTTCCGACAGCGCACACGGGGCGGCGAAGGGCACTCGAGACACACACAGGCCTGGCAGAGCCGATGGAAAGTATGCCTCAGGCCAGGCGATTAGACAGGCTCGTGGGGGGGTGCGTAGCAGCGGAAGTGCCGGCGGGACACTTCCCCCCATGCACATTTCCCTGTCCGCGCTGGGGCAGCTGCAGCCCCTAAGCGTCAGCACCGCAGCCATGCCAGGCCTGCAGCGAGCCCCTGCACAGCGCTTCCCAAGAGATTCAATGGTTCCGGCTAGCAGGACGCCTATTGCGCCCATCAGCATCACCACCAGCGGGGCAGGCAGCACGCGCCGCAGTGTGGATGCCCACGCTGCATCGGGAACCACATCGTCCACCCTCGCCAGTCGCAGTGCAGACCTCACCAGCGGTGACTGGGAGAGCCATCTCATGTCTCGCAGCGCATCAGTGGGCATCACCCCCCATGGGCGCGCAGCTGCCGATATGTCCCCCACGGGTGGCGAGTCACCAGACGGGCTCACCCAGGAATACCCGCAAGACAGCTTGAAGAGCACGCCAAGCGGAGGGGGGGGTGACCGGGATTTCCACAGGCGCCGCCACTTTGGGGGGAGGGCTGCCGCTGAGGCAGGTGGGCGGTTGGCGGTGCGGAATACTCCTGGGAAGTTCGCTGTGAACGTCACACGCAAAGTGAATATGTGAGAACTGCTTTACATGTGCTGCTTGAAAGTGCAGTGTGCGCTTTACGAAAACCCAAGCTTGTGCAGCTTTCAGCCTGCCTCTGCCAAAGCACAGGCAGTTGAGCGCGCGCATTCCATGCGCTTGCGGCAAGCAGAGTGAAGCAGTGCACAAGCTGCGAAGTGTGTTGTCGGTGTGTGCAATGAAGTACCTCTGGACTTTGATGAGAATGTGTCCCAAGGCAGCTCAAGCCGCAGGGGATGCCCGCGCCTCACGGCACAGGTGTCCTCCCCGGGGGCTCGGCATTTGAACACACAAAGATAGCGAAGGTTATACATGCACCATCTGCTTCCTAGTGCTGGTGGGGGGGCAGCCGTGCATGAAACAGTGGAGGCGTAACCCCCTGTATCCAGTCCATAACTGGGCTTGGCCAGCTCTCGCAGTTTCAACCGTGAACTACAATTCAGCAACTTGTTAGTTGCTTGCGCGTTTGCCACACTTTCAGCAGCCTTTACAATACTGTCCATTTGCACAATGTTGGTGGGGCACTCTGGGGTCTTTGAGATGCGTGTTTTCTTCACGCTACATGGGAGAGCTTTGCTTTTGACTTGTGACAGCACGTGTGGGGTATGTTGAGGACTGCAGTGGAGCTTACGCAAAAGTTTCTTCAATATTTCATCCATTGCTTCTGTGCTGGAAACAATGGCGCCGACAGTATGGTGCCTGTCAGTTCCTTCTGCATAGTACTACTGAGAGGGGGAAGTGAAGAGCTTTCTGCATTCTGTAGGGCACTGAAGCCCTCTCTCTGCACACCAGGCTGAACACCTGAAACGCTTGGGCCGAACATTTGACCAAAGCTATTATTTTTTTCTATCATGGGTGTATTTGTACTTGGTGTGAAGCGCATTTAGACGTGGGTGCTTTGCACCTCGGGCTGCTTCAGTGGCGCCAGTATGCGAAGCTGTGAGGCGCTCCTGTGGGACTGAAGTCACCGCAATGCGTTCTTTTCCTTCCAACTGCCGCCCTACAATTCGAATATTCTGCGTCTGGATTGTCCCCAGGCAGCTCAAGCCGAAAAGGGTGCCTGCGCCTCAAAGCAGAGGCGTCCAGGCCGCCGCAGGTCACGATGAGAGCAACACTCATGCGTGCAAAATGATATGCTTGACCCCTTTCCCGCGTCAAAGAAGCAGTCACTACAGCACACCCTAAGTTTGGAGGAGTGCGACAGCTCCTGTCTGCTCAAGCGGGCGAGGGGTGCCTAGGGGTTAGCATGTGCAGTGATCATCCTCTGCGACAAGCTGCGTGGACAAAAGGAGAAAGTCAACAGATTCAATACATGCTGAGCAGAAGGAAAATTGAAGCGAGGTGGCTCAGTCAATGCGAGAGACAAGCGGAGAAGGAAGCTGCATTTCTAAGTAAAACAGAACAGTGAAACAGTGAAACAGTGAAACAGTGAAACAGCAAGGGCAACAGGCTGGTCAAGCGAGCTCAAACCTGCCACGCACAGTGCGCGATAGCACCATTGCTCAACCATTCCTGCCATTTTCACACCTGGATACCTGCAAGCGTCCATTTGGTCAATGCCCTGCCATACGCATAACCTATGGAAGTGAAGCCGCACACATGCGGTTTGGGACTGTTGCACAAGCAACATGAGGTATTGTGGTGCTTTGTTGTCCCCGTGGGCATACACTTGTGTAATGGAAGTCGGATCCACTGCTACAGCATGGCTGGAATTGCCAATGGCTGTCCTGGGGATGAAACGAGATGTAGAGGACTGTCTCCGCGCTTGGCTGTGGGGCCGTAGCATGCAATGACACCTGAACGGAATACGACACATAAGTGATCCCCTCTCGCTGTGATTTGGGAAACCGGGGAGTAGCACTGTGGTGTGGCCTAATTTCAGTCAGGTAGCATCAGACTGGCCCCCCAAACTGAAGCATGCATGTCACCCCTTGCCGCGCCCTCATCGACTCAGCACAGTTGCAAACACTGAAACAGCACAGTGCCCACACTCTAAGTAGTCATGGATCACAATGTGAAATCACTTGACACGAGGCCAATGCTATCAAAGTAAAAAATACACAGCGCAAGCCGTTACCTGTGCTTTGACCGGCCATAATCAATTGCAGCGCAGCGGCAAACTATCAAAGCAGTTTTTTAACTCGCCTGCTGATTCAACACAGGAACAATTCAGAGCAAAAGCACAACCCTGCTTGGAATTCAGTCCAGACAGCAGCTGTTCAGCCTCCTCATGAGAAGTACCCGCGCTTTGACTAGTCCCTGCGGAAAATGAAGTCAGCCCAGCTGCTCCTTTTAATCTGCATTGCTGCCAACCAATGTAAGTGTTTCAGTGTGCCACTTAGCTTTACCCATAAACGATCATTCCTGCTGCAGGGCTGTACTGCTCCGCACAGTGCACTCCCTCATGGTGGACAACTTGCGCTGCAGATCAGTTGGTGAATTCGAATCCACCGTCAGCCGCAGGCGCCGCATACGCACGGCCCAAGCCCGGAGTATCATGCAGTCTTGGTGACTGTAATGAAAGAGCAGGGCTGATTGTTTCTTCTTGCCCGCGCTTCGGGTCTTGCATGAGTGGTGGGGTGAATGGTGTGCGAACGCAGTGTCGTGAAGGTCACAAGGGTATCGCTTGCTCAGCATGCTCCTTGGGGTACAGTGTAACAAGCTCAGTAAAATCACCAGATTGCTACAATTGCACACCATGCGATGACTTCACATCGGCGTTAGTGGATGTCGCAATTGTTGCTTGGCTGCTCATCTTAGTCATTGGAACTTGGAAGGTGTCAACTGCCATTGTACCGAAATCCCCAACGATGCGAAGCCAGTTACTAATAGCAGGGTCACGCAATGCAATCATCTATATTGCCCTGGCAACATCGATTTCCCTGGCGTTGGCGCCTATTGCAAGCATGTCGTCAGCTGGTATTGGTCTTCGAGCTGCATCTGTGTCCCAGTGGGCTTCAGCATGCAGCCGTATTGATTCGTACAGTGGTGATGTCATGAAGAGCATTGTGGAGACCATTGTCACTTTTCCTCAAAACGCTTCCACTGGGTTTGCTGTTTACACTGGAGATGGGAAATTTGTTTCTGATGAAGCGATTCTTCATGGGACTAGCTGGGACTCAAACTTGCCTGGTGGGGACATCTCTGCAGCAATTCGACTCAATTTCATGCTGGCTTGGCGCTACATTGGCGCATTTTCTTTGGCTGTTTCGCCCTGGAGTGTCCCTAGTGGCACCTGCCTTGTTGGCTCGTCAGGCTTGATTGCTGTTTCCCTCACAGTGGCTTTCACTTCGACAGGAATTTTCCTTGTTGCTGGCGTGTTCACCATTTGTCAATACTGTGGAGCTGACCCACCGGCGTCCCGTTCTCAGGCTCAACGTCAAGACGGTAGTCAGAAAGGTCCAATAAGTCCAATGCAGCAGCTGCAAGCCCGAAATGCAGGGCTGGTTGAGCAAGTTTCACCAATACGACCTATATCTCCAATCCCAGTTGCGCGAGCACTATGGAGCCAACCTACTGTCTCGCCAAGCGCAACAATTTCCAATCCGCAGCTAGCCCCCAACAGTGCAACCACAGCAGGGCAGAGTGGTGGAGTTCAGTCAGACCAGGAGAGCACAGCTGCAGAGACCGTACAGCTGAGCAGTTTGGCAGATGTACACATCAACAGTAGTGGTGGACGTTCCTGCTTATCGTGTATGCGGTGGTTATGGGCGACCTATTTACAGCTGTGGCCTGTGACTGTACTGATTTGCTTGACGTTGCTGAGCCCAACGTCCGTCATTGAAGGAAGGAATCTGCTACTGGCATCCAGTTTGTATCTGAACATGGACGCTCTGTCATTCTTGCCCCCACTGGCTTCAATTATGCTGGTGATACATGGCGTTGCATTTCCGGTCTGTGGGGTGGCAATGCTGCGATCCGCTGCGGATCAAATGATTGAAGGAAAGCCTGTCATGCGCGGCGCGTGTGCAGTGTTTACCAGCGGCCTGCGAGTGCAACCAACTGTCAACCAGATCAAGAAAACAATAAGGGTCATGATCAGCTCCAAAGAACACAAGAATGGGCTCATCGTACCTTCGAAGTATGAAACAATCAGCCCGTTTTCAACTTCAACAAGCCGCCAGGATCCCCGTGAAAAGCATTTAAGTGAGCAGCAGCGGGAGATGGTTGAAATCATCACTCAACAAGTGGCAGCAGAATCAGCTGCATACATGGCTCGCACATGCTGCGGTCTTGTTCGTTTGTGTCCCGCACATGGGCACACCTTCCTTCAGCTGATTCTTTCTCTACCCATTTTCATGGCTCAGTGGGTGACTACAAGCATGAACATTCGAATCGGGGTTATCTTGACTATGTTAGCATGCATGCTCGTCCTACACCAGGCACAGCAACCGTTCGCATACAGAGAGTTGAACTCGAATCAGTTCTTTGCACTGTCCACTCTCATAGTGCATGTGTGCATCGTGGCCTCCAGTGGAGGTGCAGCGTCCTACCTTATTCTATGGATCTTGCATCTACTTGTTGGTCTGCGATTGGCACTCCTGGTATCACGATCGGCATTTGCACCAGTCCGTCGTCTGGCTGCCGACCTAAATGCGCAGCTCCACCTCACACTGCCGCACTTGCAATGGCCTGGACATGATACAAAGCCAGGGGACTGTGACGACGAGGACTTCCTGTGTCACGCATCTCGTCCGCCAGGGTGCTGGAGCCTCATTGCGGCATTTGGTGTGAAGCAAGGGTGGGGAGCCTTTCGACTGAGACCATTGGCTTCGCACGAGACGCACAGTGTAGACATCAGCGGCCCACAACAGTGGCGGAGGCTCCTATCACACGTTCGCTCAGCCGTGTCTGTGTACTTGCTTCCTCAAGACGCAGAGGCAAGTGCCATGCCCAGCCACTCCAACGGCGACAGCGTATCGGTGGCAGTCCCAACTCAGGCCATGCGCATGTTTGTTCTGTACTCTGGCGACAAACAGGAAGTCACTTCGCCTCGTGCTGATGCTGAGGATTCAGCACCAGCAAAACAACAATCTGCCACAGCCAAAACAGCAGTGACGAGCAATTTTGCACAGAACTCTGCCCTGGTACTTGATTGGGAATTTGACTCAGCCCTGCGCCGAGCTGTGGCTGGCGTGTTGCCCCCCGAATCCCAGCCTTGGTGGGTGAAGGCAAAAACGATGTGCAATCGGATCGCACTTCTAGCGCACCTTCTCGAGCAGCCGCACGCACTTCGGCTTGGTGTGCAGATCGACATCCCCCCAGATGAAATCGCCAAGGTTGTTCAAAGCGCCATGACGCGCGCCGCGTCAGAAATGAGAAGCCGGGCAGCAAAGAAACGAAAACAAGCCCAGCGCAGCCGAGGACTGACAGCAGACGATGATGGTAAAGAAGACAACAGTGCCAGTCCCACCGATTTCAGCAGAAAGCCGAGCCCAACTGTATCCGCTTCAAGCAGCTTCAGCTCAGTAATCTCTGTGCACACTGGAGTGCCAGGTACAAAAGCACTGGAACCACACCCCACAGATGCATCTTGGCGCGAAACAAAGAGCTTAAAGCCACGGAAGCGCGATTTAGCGATAAGCTCTCCTCAACAGCTTGCAGCAGCACACTCAAAGGTTGCTGATGTAGCGATTATCCCAGAGAGCAAACAGCTAGAACCTCGCATTGAGGATGAGCCAAGTCCAAAATCGTCAAAGGCTGCAGCACAGCATGACGTCACGTCATTTGCGGAGAAATCAAGTGAAGTGAAACAGCCCGCTGGATTGACTTCGTCAACAACTCGAGCTGTTGTGAGAGAGCGAACTGATGTGCATGGTGAGGATACTTCAGGTGAAAAGGTTCGTCATTCTGTGCCTAGGCATACACGTGTTCCTGACGCTTCGTGGCAAAGTGGGACACCTGCAAGCCCTAACATTGGGCGCCCAAAAGCGATGCCCACCACTGAGCCAAGGCAGCTAGACAGCATCAGTGGTGGGCAACACAGCCTTGAGCGCATTGTGGTGCAGCACATTCTGCAGAAGGTTGTCAGTTTGGCAGCTAGGGAAGCAGCAAACCTTATTGGGGGCTTTCAGCAGCAATCGCCACCAACAGCAACACCTTTCTCGCCCAGTGCAACCAATGTTGGGGGTCTGCAAACATATGACGAAGCAGTGTGCAATTTGCAGCAGGATGCCAAAAGCGAAACCTTTTCGACTCACGGCACCGTCCCAAAGCTGATGCTAGCACCGCCCCATGCTCATTCAGTACACCGTGTAAAGAACATTGGTGTTGCCCAACATACAACAAAGCATCGACACCTGTATGATTGTGATCAGGGCGCAAGCACAGGCGCCCCATTCCAGCGCTCAACCAGGAATGTTGTCCCTGGAGCAGTATCTTTGACACCTAGCCTTGATGGAGTTGAGTCGAAGTATACTTTCGCGGCTTCAACGAGAACACAGTCAAACAGCGCACTCGCTGACAAATGCACACCTCAAAATAGTACAGCGGCTTTGGCAGCGGCGCTGATAGCAAGGGCAGTACATGAAAGCCCCGGCATGCCACCTGACCTGCCAGCCAAACCCGAGGCGAAAGCTGAAAAAACAACAGCGACCTCTGAAGAAGTCAAGCTTTGGGAATGTCACTCTGATTTCCGTCACTTTGTGAGCGCTGCGGCATCTGAACTTCGTCACGAAGGCACACCTGACAGGGACTCCGAGCAAGAAGCCAGCTGCTTACCAATCGCTTCAATGACCACGCTGCCTGCTGACCAGGAGTCTCAGAACAGAGATAATGCGTTTGTAGAGAAGTCGTGTGGTCCGCTCGGTACTCTCGCAAATAGTAATAGCTTGCCGCAAGACTCGGCTTTCAGCAAACAGCTCAACAGAAAAGAGCTGGAATTCCCAAGTAATTCTTTGCTGAAGGCATACAACCAGAGCCTGTGTATCCCTGGGAACCTCAAGGGCCACCAAACACACGATGCAACAGCGAGAACGCTTATGTTCGGACTAAATGCTGAAGCAAGCTCCACTTCAAGCAAAGAATCGAGTTCCAATTCAAGCAAAGAATCGAGTTCCAAGTCAAACTCTGCTGGTGGGCCAAGTTCGAAGTCAAGTAGTATCACAAGCACTGGGTCAAGCACTGTATCAAGTGTCCAATCCAGCGGCCGGAGCGGTAAATCCTTCAGCCCAGCCTCAAATACATCTTCAGAGTGTGCTTCCAGTGCAATGATGCCGGGAAGGCCAGTACCGGAGACAGCCACAAAGAGGCACAGTACAGAGTGGCCGATCCTTCTGAATTCTGCCAACGTGACAAAAAATGATAGAAGGCTACCAAGTTTGCAACAAGCCGCGTCTGCATCACAAGCAGGAAATTGGACACATCCACTGCAAACAATGGAAGACGAACTACCCAATGCCAAAGACTTTGTCCCAATTCATCAGCTTCACGGGCATGAGTTGCTGATGACAGCCGCGGCTGGTAGTGAGCAGTACCCCCCTCCAGCGGAGCCTGGCAGCAGCCTGCGCCGCCCCTCCATCCGTCGATCCAGCTCCCACCTGCTGTTTCCGGCTGCTGCAACAAATACACAGGTGGCAAGCATTCCTCCTGCGGCGCAAGAAACCACCAAAGCCTCTCCAGAGCTGCTAGCAGAGATTGAGCATGCGCGCAGCGAGCTGGCACAGAGCAAAATGCGAGAGCAGGCAGCTGTGCAGCATGCATTGCAGGCAATGCAGCGCCTGTCTGTCACCCAATCCCTCCTGATGAAAACGCAAACATCCAGCGGAACACGCATGCACCGCCCTCCGACAAAGCAGCGCCAAGTTCAGCTTGAGGATTCCAGCTATGATGCCGACTATCCATTGTCAATACTGTCTCGCACGCCACCGCTTGAGGACAGCACCGGAATTGCGCCCCCTTCCAGCCTTTTTGCGGGAATGCACACTGCAGGAATCATGATGAAGGCACGCAGGGCACTTGAATCACGCGGGGCCCAGCTGCAATCACGGCATCTAATTGCAGCTCGACAAGCTCACATGAGCACCGGGACCGCCAAGGACCTTGCCTTGCCTGGCCCTCATGCAGAAACAGCTCAAAGCGCGACTCGAGCCGAGCAAGTGGGGACAACATTTACAGGATTGGAGCAGGAGCATGAGACAGTGAGCGTAGCCGCAGCTGAGCAGGAGGCAGCACGCATTGCTGCAGCTGAGCAGGAGGCAGCTGAGCAGGAGGCAGCTGAGCAGGAGGCAGCACGCATTGCCGCAGCTGAGCAGGAGGCAGATGAGCAGGAGGCAGCACGCATTGCCGCAGCTGAGCAGGAGGCAGCACGCATTGCCGCAGCTGAGCAGGAGGCAGCTGAGCAGGAGGCAGCACGCATAGCAGCAGCTGAGCAGGAGGCAGCACGCATAGCAGCAGCTGAGCAGGAGGCAGCACGCATAGCAGCAGCTGAGCAGGAGGCATCTTTCAACAGGATTCAGCAAGTGGCGACAGCTGCTGATAGTGCTGCACTACGAATTCAAGCCGCAGTTGAAGCGCTTGAGGCAGCAGCTGCTCGTGAAGCTGCTCGAATTGCTGCAGCTGAGAGAAAGCAGGAGGCAGCTGAGCAGGAGGCAGCACGCATTGCCGCAGCTGAGAGAAAGCAGGAGGAAGCACGCATAGCAGCAGCTGAGCAGGAGGCAGCACGCATTGCCGCAGCTGAGCAGGAGGCAGCACGCATTGCCGCAGCTGAGCAGGAGGCAGCACGCATAGCAGCAGCTGAGCAGGAGGCAGCACGCATTGCCGCAGCTGAGCAGGAGGCAGCACACATTGCCGCAGCCAAGCAGGAGGCAGCACGCATTGCCGCAGCTGAGCAGGAGG
>Ga0307982_1003151_pt1 | contig 13201 bp, 12 predicted proteins | sample OrgLakmetagen989_FD_201847 | JGI IMG/M metagenome (GOLD analysis project Ga0307982, IMG submission 201847) | Saline water microbial communities from Organic Lake, Antarctica - #989 | ecosystem: Environmental > Aquatic > Non-marine Saline and Alkaline > Saline | place: Antarctica: Organic Lake... | reverse complement strand
CGGCCACTGTTCAAACGTTACTCATCAGCGGAAACTTTGCCACCTCAGCCAGTACCTCCACGGGCGTCCAGCTGCTGCCAACTGTCGCGAGAGCTGAACCGAACAACTTGCGGCACTTGCCATCGCCGCAACCAACCAAGACCTCGGCACCTTCATCACCTAATCCCACAACAGGCGACACGGTGAAGGTGGCTGTTGCGCTCGGCATAACTTCAAGCTCAAAACTCACGAGCGCGCGCGCGAACGAGCTTAAGGAGACGATCGCCACCGAAATCGGCTTCCCCCAAAGTGACCTGAAAGGATACACCACCTCGTACACCTCTTCTACTACCCGCCGAGGCCTCTTGCAATCAACTGCAAGCTATGACTGGAGTGTGAGTTTCACTGTTGAGGTGTCGCTGGCAACTACAGATGTGTTCTCGGCCGAGGCCCTCTCGGCTGAGATCAACACAGAATTAAGCTCGAGTAAATTTTTATCGGATGTCATGACTGATCTTGGAGTAGTGGTTACAGCGGTTACCGTATCATCCGATGTGGTGGTGACAACTCCAGCGCCTACTCTTGTCTCCACGGCTGACGAGGATTCGACATCAAGTGTTAAATCTGCAGGTTTATCTTGGTGGGGCATCTTGCTCATTGCCCTGGGTGGTTCGCTGTTCGTGGCTTGTAGTGCAGCAGCCGCTGTGATTGTTATTCGGCGCGGCTCATATATCTCTTGCACGTCATGCGCTTTTCTCTTCTCGGGTGGAAGCAATTTCAAGAGATTCCGACTGGACAATGACGATGAATTGAACCCACTCGGAGAAGAGTATCCTACTACATTCTCAGGTGGCAGCGTGCTTTCCCATCATAATGAGTTATAGGGCGGAATCGAAAATATATGATTGATGATGACTTGTATGCCGCTTCATAGCTATTATTCCCGCCGGCTTGCCATGTGTGGATGTGCTATATGGGAGTTGTTGAGCTATTAACTATGAAGGAAAGTCCTCCTGGGGTGGTGTGGTACTGACCTTACATCCTGTATTATATCTTTAATCGCAAAAAGCAGCGCAAGCAGCTTGATTTCGCCGAGGGAAGCACCCCATAGATAACGAAACGCTCGCTTGTCGATGTCGATGTACATGCAAATCTTGTTTATTTCTATTATCGGACTATACTGATTCGCTTTTTCTGAGCCCCCGAGGGGAGGACTTGATTTGGTAACTACGAGGCAGGGTGACATCTAATCGGCGTCTACAGATTCTCCCAGGCCGGACTGGAAGCCTAGCTCGGGGTTCATCATAGGTTTATATAACTTTCGTAAGCGGCTTTTTGTTACTTCGCCTCGACGAGAAACGAGATGAACTTAATTGTTTCAATATCCATTTCGAGCAGAAGATGAACTGCTCCGGGAGTTACCGGATCGAAGTGGACTATCTGTTACAGAAAATCCCTGCGTTTTTTTAGTATTATATTGAAACTTGATGGTAGTGAGGAGACAGTGTTTTTGTAGTTATTCTGAAACATTATCAGCCCCCAGCGCGTATACAAGTCGTCGCGCAGCTCGCTGAGCAACAATCCGCGCGGTGTAGCTGGCTGCTTGTTCCTGTTCCCTTTCCTCATATTTTCAGCACCGGTTTTACTACTTGCTGCGCAGCGGAATCGTGCGCTAGGAGGTGCCGTGGGCGTCAAGGTTCGCGATGTCGGGTTAAGTAATTATATGCTTCTATAGACACCAACTCAAGCAAGGATTCAGGCGCCACTGCTGCTGGAGTGCTGGAATTGCACTTTTCATTCATGAACGTGAAGGATTATTATGGTGTTGTAATATACCGTAAGTATGCCATATTTATCTGTAAGTACTCCACAGACAGTACTGAAATACTTAGTCTCAAGTTGGAAGTGGCCTGCTATAAATTTTTTGAAAGTATTTATGTTCTCCCCTGTAGCCTACACGGCTTAATCTAGACATCCCAATCAGAAAAACAAGGCGCGCTTGTTCGCTCTCTGTAACATCTATTTGTCTTTGATTTTATCCTGCCGTGGTCCTTGAGCTCGACTTGCCTGCGGGCTTGCGCAAAGGGTGCTAGTTGGAAAACTTGAAGGTAGTTGTGTCAAACGGTCTCCGCTCGTCGCCCTGATTTGGCACGCAGAGAAAACCAAATGCCCACTTCAACAGACAAAAACGCTACAGTAGTAGAGGATTCTTGATTCTGCACACAGGGCCCAAAGGGCTGGAATCAGGTGTCCCCTGCAGGAATTGGTTAGAAGTAGAAACTACAGTAGCTACAGTGCTACAGTAGCTGGCTAGACTACAAAATTACATACATGTATCTGTACAGTACACACACGATTCTTCCATTTTCTGCACACGCTGTTTTGCTGTGTTTTGTTTTGCGTGTCCGAACAAACAGAATTATGGCCTGTTTGCCTGCCTGATAGCTTATTAGCTGATAACTGAAAACCTGATGACGCTTTCCTTCAAGCATAAGTTGCTTTGTTGCTTTGAATTCTCTGTCTGCCTGTTAGCCTTCTCATTCCGGCCCCTTTGGGGCCTGCGTTAAAATATTATTATGAATCAGTACAGATAGTCTAATAATGTACTCACGCCCACAACACTGTCATGATTTCTTGATACAAGAGTGTCTGTGTGTTATCCTATAATTGTGCTAAACAAAGGGTGCCGCCAACAACCTCGCTGCATCATTGAGGTGGATTCTACACAAGAAAGGGACAGCTCGTATTCCTCTTTTCCTAGATCTGTATTCAGAAAAGTCGCTTCAGTAAAAGCTAAGCTTACATCCGTACTACTGGAGAATGCTGTGTCGCTGCATCGAGGAGATGTGCTTCTACCCAAGACATTGAAGGCTCGCGTTCCTTTTTCGTAGTAGATTTGGTTAGTATCACGAGGTTCTGCAGAAAGAGCTCAGGCCACATTCGTACTACAGAAGTACGCTTACTATGGAGATGTCTTTCCACGCAAGGAAATGAAGGCTCTCGTTCCTCTAATTCTCGCATTGCAGGCGCACGCATCACCCCTCTTTAAAAATCAAGTGTCATCTAAACCTGGCGGTGAAATGCAGAATGCCGAGCTTGACGGCTTCACCGGCCATTTTCTACATCTCCACGCCACTGCGAAGCCTAGACCTGGTGACGTGAGCGTGAGCAGTGGTATCAATAGTCACCACAGCGTCGGCACGGGACTTGCAAGCCTACCTGCAACTGCCGCCGGCTCCTTACTGAAGTTTGATCCATCATTCTTTCTTAGGGGTGCAGATCCAGAGAACGAATTAGCCGCAGCGCTTGAGGCTGAGTTGGCAGCCCAGGCAACACATCCGGTCCCCAGCACAACCTTCTCCTATGCGCTCTGTGGACCGCAAGCGACTGCGAGTATGGCGTTTGATGCCCTTACAGCAGCCACTGGCGAAGCGTATCATACGGTGCGCAGCTGCCAGCTTGAACTTATGAGATATACTTTTCTTTTTAAGAATGGGATTTAATGCCGGGCATAGATCACTTTTGAAATTCGCTCGACCATATGACAGCGAGAGTATTAACAATTTCACATTCGAGTGACAACCCCTCGCCCAACCCTTCTTACTTTTGCGCACTGTTCTCAGAAGCTTCATTGTGGACGTCCTCTCAAAAATATTGTTACATCGTTTCGTCTTCGTATTCAGTTTTTTCTTCCTTGTTGTCCATTGAATTGTCCTCCACACTGACTGATGGCGGGACCTGGCTCGTATGTTAGGTGGGGGATGCATCAACGATCGACGGCACATCATGCTGGACCACACAACTAACGCTTTTGCAATACTGTTCATTCGTCTCGACCATCTCGCTGAAATCTTCGCCTTTTTTTGCTGCTGCACCCATTCCAACAATGGCCAAATTTGGACCGAGCTTGCTCGTTCCCACGCCAAATAGTTACACCCGCGCAGCTGTCGGCACCAAGAACCACGAACCGCTGTTGCGTGAAGCTGAAAGTGATGCAAGGACCTTCAAGGATTTTCGCGTGTCTGCACGGGTATTTTCGGACTCGTCAGATTCATCTAGCGGTATTCGCGTTATTCTGCGTAACGGTGTGGATACACTTTGCGAGGTTCGAAAAGGATTCCTGCAACCTCCTGCATCAGCGCAGTTAAGCAGTATATATGGCGCCTTTTCGTCCGAGAAGCAAATAACTTTGATCATTCGTACGGAATGATATTTCTTATCAAGAGATAAAATTTTGTCTTGGTATCCTTAGTATCACGAAACCATTTAAATATCCCCCAATTGCAGAGTACTCAAAGGTTTCGAGTTGCGTTTATCAAAAATTCCTTTGGAACCCTGCTGCATACTTGATCTCAGGTGAACAAGTGGACTCGTGACGGCTTTGGGCTCAAAGGTGGCCACGCTCAAACTTTCTTTCCTCTGATCGTTGCTGAGGAAACTGATGCTGGCGTTGACAGTGGCCAAGCTCACCCCGTGTGGGCGAGTGTACGCCTCGCTGCTGCCACCGGCGAATGCCCTTCACTCTTGGATGTTGAAGTAAAAAATGGCGGCCTCATTGGTACCAATGTTCGCATACTTTTTGCAAAGAAAGAAAAACTGCCATTGGCAGTAGTTGATGAAGCAGTAGTAGCTCCCGCGGGACTAGCTCCAGCCGCTTTGAGAGCCGATCGCACTTCAGGCGCTAATGCCATCGACTATGAACATTGCGCGCTTGTTGCCTTGGCGTACCTCGCTGTACAGCCAGAAGTAAATGTGTACTCCACACTGTATCTAATGACGTTCCATAGCCCTCATTCTTCTTTTGCGCCCCTATTTAAGTCAATGCACTTGTGTATCTGTGCGTTCCTAGACTTATCTTTGGAAAGACGAATGATGAGCTGGCTTTTGGTTGTCACGTGTATCAGGTTTGTATCATCGATATCCCGGTTTGTCGTGTCAAGAAGACCAACAAGATTGAACGCAAGCACATGGATCACACAAACAACGAGGTACGAAGTTCGAAGCGTTGACTTTACAGAGCTTGCTGATACTCATTTTGTAAACTTGTAAGCACCATTACATTTGGCTTCGTACAATACTTCATGACGATGGTCTGGCACCTCCAAAATTTATCACATCAGCCTCCACACAAAAGATCCTCCGAGAGTTAAACTTTAGAAGAAGCTAAATGACTCGAATCCAAACTGCTATTCACCAGATCATAAAGACAACCAAAATATTACCTACAACCCAGCCCACTGACGAGCCTTCGGCCGTTGGTTGGATCATGTATTCGGACTCGTACTCTTTCAGCTTCAGCGGGCAGTCGATGATGCCGCAGTCTGCAGCCCAGCCTACTGACGAGCCTACGGCCGTTGGTTGGATCATGTATTCGAACTCATACTCTTTCAGCTTTAGTGGGCAGTCGACGATGCCGCAGCCTTCAGCCCAGCCTACTGGCGAGCCTACGGCCGTAGGCTGGAACGTGTATTCGAACTCGTACTCTTTCAGCTTTAGTGGGCAGTCGACGATGCCGCAGCCTTCGGCCCAGCCTACCGACGAGCCTACGGCCGTTGGCTGGAACGTGTATTCGGACTCATTCTCTTTCAGCTTTAGTGAGCAGTCGATAATGCCTCTTCCTTCGGCCCAGCCTACTGACGAGCCTACGGCCGTAGGCTGGAACGTGTATTCGAACTCGTACTGTTTCAGCTTTAGTGGGCTGTCGATGATGCTTCAGCCTTCAGCCCAACGTACCGACAAGCCTACGGCCGTAGGCTGGAACGTGTATTCGGACTCATACTCTTTCAGCTTTAGTGGGCAGTCGATGGCGCCACTTCCTTCGGCCCAGCCTACTGACGAGCCTACGGCCGTAGGCTGGATCGTGTATTCGGACTCGTACCCTTTCAGCATTAGTGGGCAGTCGATGATGCCGCAGCCTTCGGCCCAGCCTACTGACGAGCCTACGGCCGTAGGCTGGATCATGTATTCGGACTCGTACCCTTTCAGCATTAGTGAGCAGTCGATGATGCCGCAGCCTTCAGCCCAGCCTACTGACGAGCCTACGGCCGTAGGCTGGATCATGTATTCGGACTCGTACCCTTTCAGCATTAGTGGGCAGTCGATGATGCCGCAGCCTTCAGCCCAGCCTACTGACGAGCCTACGGCCGTAGGCTGGATCGTGTATTCGAACTCGTACCCTTTCAGCATTAGTGAGCAGTCGATGATGCCGCAGCCTTCAGCCCAGCCTACCGACGAGCCTACGGCCGTTGGGTGGATCGTGTATTCGAACTCATACTCGTTCAGCTTTAGTGGGCAGTCGACGATGCCGCAGCCTTCAGCCCAGCCCACTGACGAGCCTACGGCCGTAGGCTGGATCGTGTATTCGGACTCGTACCCTTTCAGCTTTAGTGAGCAGTCGAGAATGCCGCAGCCTTCAGCCCAGCCCACTGACGAGCCTACGGCCGTTGGGTGGATCGTGTATTCGAACTCGTTCTCTTTCAGCTTTAATGAGCAGTCGATGATGCCGCAGCCTTCGGCCCAGCCTACTGACGAGCCTACGGCCGTTGGGTGGATCGTTTATTCGGACTCATACTCTTTCAGCGTTGGCGGGCAGTCGATGGCACCTCTTCCTTCGGCACAGCCCACTGACGAGCCTACGGCCGTAGGCTGGAACGTGTTTTCGAACTCGTTCTCTTTCAGCTTTAGTGGGCAGTCGATGATGCTGCAGCCTTCAGCCCAGCCTACCGACGAGCCTACGGCCGTTGGCTGGAACGTGTACTCGCAGTCATACTCGTTCAGCTTTAGTGGGCAGTCGATGATGCCGCAGCCTTCAGCCCAGCCTACTGACGAGCCTACTGCCGTTGGCTGGATCATGTATTCGGACTCATACTCTTTCAGCATTAGTGAGCAGTCGATAATGCCTCTTCCTTCGGCCCAGCCCACTGACGAGCCTACGGCCGTTGGGTGGAACGTGTTTTCGATCTCTTATTCCTTCAGCACCGGCGTGCAGTCGATGGCGCCTCTGCCTTCGGCCCGATATACAACTGCTCCATCAATGATTCCATCATCCAATTCGGTTAATGCTCCCACCCTTTGGACGTCAAAAATCCCTTCTTTGAGGCCTTCGCCTCCGCCCTCGAGTGTGCCAACCAGGGCTCCCACCGTATCGTTGCTTCCCTCTACCTTTGATAATTCGCGGCTTGTTGTAGCTGTCGCTTTACAAGCCAACAAGGACATTGACGAGGCACGACAAGAATCTCTCAAGGGTGCGATTGCGCAAATTATTTATGGGGTGTCAGATGACTGGTATGATTCCAGTATAATCAAGTACGAAGTCGCCGCTTCCTTCTCCTCTTCCACGTTGACCTACGAGTGGACTGTGACTTTCGAAGTGACTGCGAGCTTGGCAGTTGTCAATGAGGACAGCGTGTCTGGATGGGCTACCACTGTTCAAACATTTCTCACTAGCGGAGATTTCGCTACCTTAGCCAGTGTCTCCACGGGCGTTGAGCTGCTGCCAACTGTCGCGACGGTTCAGCCGAACAACTTGCGGCACTTGCCATCGCCGCAACCAACCAAGACCTCGGCGCCAACAACTCCAGAGCCCACGGCAGGTGACACGGTAAAAGTGGCTGTTGCACTGGGCATAACTTCGAGCTCCAAACTCACGAGCTCGAAGGCGAACGAGCTTAAGGGTACCATCGCCACCGAACTCGGCGTTACCAAGAATGACCTCAAAGGATACACCACTTCGTACACCATTTCAACCGCTCGCCGGGCCCTCTTGCAGTCGATTACAAGCTACATCTGGAGTGTGAGTTTCACTGTCGAAGTGTCGCTGGCAAACACCGATGTGTCCTCAGCCGAGGCACTCTCGGCTGAGATCAACACAGAATTAAGCTCAAGTACCTTTCAGTCGAATGTCATGACTGATCTTGGAGTGGTGATTGAAGAGGTATCTGTATCATCGGATGTGGTATTTACCACACGAGCGCCCACTCCAATCTCCACGGCCGATGAGAATTCAACGTCAAATGTCAAATCTTTAGGTCTATCGTGGTGGGGCATCTTGCTCATTGCTGTTGGCGGTTTGTTGTTCGTGGTTTCAACCGCAGCAGCTGTGTTTCGGCGCGGCTCTTGCATCTCTTGCACGTCATGCAGTTTTTCCTTCTTGGGTGGAAGCAATTTCAAGAAATTCCAAGTCGACGTTGATGATGAATTGAATCCCATCGGGGCAGAGATCCCTACTGCCTTCCCAAGTGATAGCGCACTTTCTCGGCATCATCAATTATAGAATGGGCCGTGCTTTTATGCATCTTATCCGGCTAAAATTCCATGACTTATAGATCGGCGTTAGCTCGAACCAAGCCTGGATTGTTATCTCCCAACATGCCAGCGTCTAGGAATCTTCTTTTTGCTCATTTATAATTAACTCACTTCGCTTCGAGGGAGCAGCGCTGCTTTTGATGTCAACTGTTCAATATTTCTATTGTTCCGAGGCACCTGTGTGGCTCACAGCAGTGTATGTAATAGGTAATAATTGTGCATCAATTTTAATTACTTCGGAAATAATTGAGCTGGTATCGCAGTACAGTAAAGTATCAGGGAACCGTTATGCGCTCAGTGCACTTATTCATCCGCACTTTTAATTCGCCATGTAGATCTGCCAACTGCCAACCTGCCAACCTCCTTGCAGAAGATACTATATTACCGGGGGCTGACGACAATAGTATCTGTAGTGCTGCGTGTAGTAGGCGAGCTTTTGTAACGCATCTCTTATTAATCATATGATACATAAAATGAGCAACTAAGCGTCCAAATTTAAGCGATTGACGCGAAGAAGCTCGTAAACTGATTACAGTTTGATGTTAGCGTTTTAGCTTGCCTTACTGAGATTGTTTCTCCAGGCAAAAATAGGTATGTGAGGTCGAACTTGCAGGTACCGACGGACAATGAGGTAGAGGTAGGTGCGAAATAGCCGCAGTAAGGTCGGACTGTCCTAACGAAGAAGTGAAGACCTTTGTGAATCTTCTCTTCTGCTTCCAGTTTGCAGCGATTCTTTACATCGGCCTTTGAAGCAACTATAGCCATGGACAAACACCATGGATTTTTGTTGTTGGTCGAATGATCCGTATTATATACTTATATTTTTGGGAAATGAATCTTCTCTGAAGCTTAACTTAAATATCTAAGATGATCCCTTAGATTTGGATAGAATTTAATTTGATTTTTAGTTATATAGTTTTCAACACCTGGTTCCTTGATTGCTCGAAGGAGTCAGTAGACAGTATTCGTGTTCGATTTTTTTCAAGACTAGAAAAAGTTCTTTCTATATATGTATTTTTGGGAAATGAACTTACTCTGAAGCTTAACTTAAACCTCTAAATGACCTCTTAGATTTGGATATAATTTAATTTGATTTTTAGTTATATAGTATTCAACACCTGGTTCCTTGATTACTCGAAGGAGTCATTAGACAGTATTCGTGTTCGATTTTTTTCAAGACCAGACAATGTTCTAGAACACCGAGATGTTCAATAAGCCCGTTGCGATCGAGCCCACAAATATTCATTCATTCGTTCTGCGCCCACAAATTTCCTAAAATTTGAATTAGAACTCATCATAAGAGGCATGTATACATAAAACTGTACTCCTCTAGGAGGATTTTTTTACGTCGTTTGAGCGCCGTATTTCTGATAAGCAAAAAAGATCATTCGGAGCTAGAGATCAGGAGATGCGTGCAGCAGAATCCAAATGGTCGGACGGAAAGAAGTCATCGAGACGTAAAACTCGAGCATTGAATATTCCGAAAAGCGCTTGGAACCAGAGTTGCATCGGAGTTGATGGTCAGAAGGCAGAGCACAAACAGTTTAAGAAGCTGGCGACGGTGTAGTTGTTGTAGAGAGCTTCGCATACTTCGCAAGATGAAGTGCAACATCTGTAAGCTCGCAGATCTCGAAAGCACTGCGCAAACTCCTGGAAGTTCTCAAGATGCAAATTCTGAAAGACTTAAGTAGACATCTTGTAATTTAAGTTGCCGCGTTGAAAGTATCCTTGAGTTCTTGTCGTAAGCTTCGCAACCTTCAGGCCTTCAAGGAACTCCAAGGAACTCGCAACGTTTGGGCAACTCTAAGGAGCTCTGCAAAAATCTCATTTCTTATCTAAACTCTCGGAAACTCGAATATACATGCGATGGACTCACCGCGCTGAATCTCTTCGCAGTTGAAACGCTACCCAATCCTCGTACTATACACAAAGAAAGAAAACGTAATCCTAACTCAGCCCTAATAACGACGAACGACAACATGTAAGATACGAATTCTGAAGGTCAGAATTGTTGACGGACGGAGGAACGGACCATTTAATCTTGTAGAGTCCTCCAACGGAGACTACGTCTCCTAGAGGAGATAAATCTTGTAGAGTCCTCCTACGGAGACTACGTCTCCTAGAGGAGATAAATATAATAGTCTACGAAGCATATGGCCCCTTTCAGTGCGCTTGGGGCTCCCATCGTGATTAACATGTCGTCGGAAGCTGTCGTATTATGCCCCTACGGGGTGCGACATTCCTGCAAAACGAAGTCGCCTGCACGCTTCGTGCTCCTGCAACCATCATACGATCGTATCTTTGCTTTTCGTTGTGAGTCAAGCAATCGCATTTCATGCATCCTGAAGGAGCGTCCGACGTGCATCAAGGTGTTTCGAGCTGCCATCGTGCGCTTGGATGAGATTTGTAACTGTCGACATCTTCTCAAAGATGCGTGGTCTTATGATTTTACGTCGAGGCAGAGCAAAGACATTGCGTGGAAGTTGTGCCGGGAGTGCCAGTAAGGCATCCATACCAGAAGAGGTCGCCTGCTCTCTTCGTGCTCCTGCAGTCACTATTAAACACATGGTCGTTTTGTTATGAGTCAAGCAATCGCATTTCATGCCTTCCAAAAGGAGCGTCCGATGGTGCTGTGGTTTCTGGAACAGTTTCCAAACGCAATCACTGTGTGCAATGGTGAATTTGTGGGAGAAAGAACAGTGACCCCCCTCCTCGACGTCGATCTCAGATCGCCGTCTTTGAGGTGCCGTGCGCACTAGACGAATTGCGCACCAGCACTCGTTGTGCTGAGGGACTTCCTACGAGGATGTCGAGCGAAGGTGCAGTGGTTTCTGGAACAGTTTTCAAACGCAATCACTGCGTGCATTGGTGCATTTGTGGGAGGAAAAACAGTAATCCCCCTGCTTCTTCAACATCGACCTCAGATCACTGTCTTTGAGGTGCCGTGCGCACTAGACAAAGCGCGCACCAGCACTCGTTGTGCTGGGGGGCTTCCTACTAGGATATCGAGCGAAGGTGCCATGGTTTCAGGAAAATTTTCCAGACGTAACCACTGTGTGCAATGGTGCATTTGTGGGAGATACACCAGTGATACACCTCGACGTCGACCTCAGATGACCATAATCGAGGTGTCGTGTGCACTAGACGAAGTGCGCACCAGCGCTTGTTGTGCTGAAGGACTTCCTACTAGGATATCGAGCGAAGGTGCTGTGGTTTCTGGAACAGTTTTCAAACGCAATCACTGTGTGCATTGGTGCTTTTGTGGGAGAAAGAACAGTGATGATTCACCTCGACGTCGACCACAGATCACCGTATTCGAGGAGCTGTGCGCACTAGACGAATTGCGCACCAGCACTCGTTGTGCTGAGGGACTTCCTACTAGGATGTCATTGTTATTGTCTCATAACTGGCCTACGACAATGGTGCTGTGGTTTCTGGAACACTTTCCAGACGCAATCACCGTGTGCATTGGTGCTTTTGTGGGAGAAAGAACAGTGATGATTCACCTCGACGTCGACCTCAAATCACCGTAATCGAAGTGTCGCACGCACTAGACGGAGCGCGCGCACCAGCACTCGTTGTGCTGAGGGACTTCCTACTGGGATGTCACTGTTATTGTCTCATAACTGGCCTACGATAATGGTGCTGTGGTTTCTGGAATAGTTTCAAGACGTAATCACTTTGAGCATTGGTGCATTTGTGGGAGATACACCAGTGATACACCTCGACGTCGACCTCAGATCATTTGTTATATTATAATATTTACTAACTTGTTCTCAAATAGCTCGTGGATAACTCCCTTCAAAGGTGATTATTGAAAAAAATCGAGCTCTGAAACTTTGCGGTATTTCATACCAGGACTAAACATCGAATCAAGATACTAAAATGGACCATTTATAAGAATCAAGTAAGATCACAGTTGGAACCTCCTAAACAAATTCTTATGACACCCACATCCTAGCACGAACACTTAAATGTATGAGATGTTTTCGAATGACGGACGGAGTCTTCCAAAAGTAATATTTGTAACATACCGTACTCAAACTACAAGTACAAAAGTAAAGACAATTTATTCAATGTGAGCCCATACTGAAGCTTAGAATTGATTCTTAGCCAACTTATAATTGTCATAAAGACTAAAATCTGGGCCCTGCCTGGCGTAGAATCTACGGAGGGTTAATGTCCTGTTTTTAAGTTCTGTATAGTGCGACATTGGGCGTGCTTGAGAGTGCCGTCAGTATTGTGAAGCAGCATCCTTCGAGTTCGCGAAATACTTGCCTACGAAAGAATGATTAACAGTGTATTGCAGTAGATTCTTTTGTAGTCCGTAAAACACGGATACTATTGATGTGAGCAATGAAGGTTGTTCGTTGACAACGTAGTTACTGCACATCTCCGCTTTGCTCGGAACGGTGCCTTGCGGAAACTTGAAACACGAACGCGGTCAAACGACTCCTACGAGGATGCAATAAATCAGGTGGTTGACTTATGACTTCGAGTCAAAACTCCTGTACAAAACCTAAAAAGACACTTACGATGTTTTAGTTAAGCTCCTGAGTAAGTCCATTTCCCGACTTTACGCTTCGGCTATTCTACACCTCATGGTGCGTCGGCACCTGCTTGTCGGACCTGAACATTTCTTGCTACGTACAGTTATGTGTCATTGACTTAGGATGAGAAGATATCATCATATGATAGAGATCTTACGAGCCTCGAGCCCGCAAGTGCCTTCCTACCGAGCTACAGTATTGAGCGTTGCTAATAGATCAACGAAGAGTTGATGTTTCTAGTAGGACCAGCTCAAATGTCTCTTGCAACGAATTTTGTCTGTCCGTCCGTCGGTCCGTCGGTAGCGTCGGTTTTTGTCTGGGTACGGGTCTTATATTATCACAACATCACAACAGAACATCTGCACCCA
>Ga0307982_1003150_pt1 | contig 13201 bp, 11 predicted proteins | sample OrgLakmetagen989_FD_201847 | JGI IMG/M metagenome (GOLD analysis project Ga0307982, IMG submission 201847) | Saline water microbial communities from Organic Lake, Antarctica - #989 | ecosystem: Environmental > Aquatic > Non-marine Saline and Alkaline > Saline | place: Antarctica: Organic Lake... | reverse complement strand
CTACTTAAGTTTAAGCCAGTTAAATTAATTAACTGTCCTATTTCTTTTGGCAATTCTTTTAAATTACAGAAACTATTTAAGTTTATAAAAGTCAAATTTGTTAACTGTCCTATTTCTTTTGGTAAATCTTTTAATTTTGAGCAATTTCTCAAATCTAAATTAGTTAAATTTGTTAACTGTCCTATTTCTTTTGGTAATTCTTTTAATTTTGAGCAATCTCTCAAGTCTAAATTAGTTAAATTTGTTAACTGTCCTATTTCATTTGGTAATTCTTCTAAATTATGGTAATTTTTCAAGTTTAAGCAAGTTAAATTTGTTAACTGTCCTATTTCTTTTGGTAATTCTTTTAATTTTAAGCAATTGCTCAAGTCTAAATTAGTTAAATTTGTTAACTGTCCTATTTCTTTTGGCAATTCTTTTAAATTATGGCAATTTTTCAGATCTAAATTAGTTAAATTAATTAACTGTCCTATTTCTTTTGGTAATTCTTTTAAATTTAGGCAATCGCTCAAGTCTAAATTAGTTAAATTTGTTAACTGTCCTATTTCTTTTGGCAATTCTTTTAAATGTGAACAATAATTTAAGTCCAAGTTAGTTAAATTTGTTAACTGTCCTATTTCTTTTGGCAATTCTTCTAAATTCATGCATCTTTTAAAATTCAAGTTAGTTAAATTTGTTAGTTCTCCAATTCCTTTTGATATATTTTTTAAATTTGAACATTCACTTAAGTCTAAACTAATTAACTGTCTTATTTCTTCTGGCAATTCTATTGCATTTACACGACACCACAATTCAAAGTCATTTTTATAATTATTTATTACTTTTGTTCTTGGTTTACTATGCGTTATATTTTCCAATACTGAATATATTTTTCGATCACTGAACAACATAACTAATGTTCTTACATCAATGTCTTCTTCTTGGTCTTTTCCATATATAATTGATCTCTCATTTTTTACTTCTTCTATAAATTTATTTCTCACTATTAAATTTCCATTTTCTACCAATTTTTGGTCTAATTCATGCAATTTGAAATTTTCTGTTAAATGCAAATTTAAATCGATAAATTTTATTTTTTCACCATTCCATTCATAACTAAAATCACCTATTATTATAAAATTTTCAAAATATATTTTTTTATATTCATGGTTATTAAATCCTAATATTTTAGATAGTAACACTAATGTTTCTCCTGTAATTATATTTTTAACATTCATCTCTTTTAATTTTATTTTTAAATTATTGCATATATCTAATTCCATAAAAACCATTAAGCTTTCATTAAAATTTTCATAATTTAAAAATCTGTTTATTATTTCTATAGAATATTCCCTCTTTGTTATACTGTAAAACGCATCCACTTTAATCTCTCTGTCAATTTTGTAATTATAATTTAGACTATCATATATAACTTTTTGCTCTTTTTCATATATATCATTGATCATCCATTTAATATTAAAATTTGTATTAGTGACATTTATATTTTTAAATTTTCTAATATTTACATTTTCTCTTTCTTTTATTCTTCCAAATGAATTAAACAACATAATTTCATATTTTTCTCCATACATTTTAAACAATCGTTTCACGCAATCAATTAATGTTGTTTCGTCATCATCCCATTCATCTTTAATATTCGCATTTTCATCATGAATCATATTTAAATAATCTTCATTGCATTTTGTAATTACTATTCCAATTTGATATAATTTGCCAGTTTTTAATTGTTCATTTTCTATTAATCTGCACAAACTCTCAAAATGTTCATTTTCGTATTTAGTTAAAAAAGCTGTTTCTAAACTGGTCAACCATAATATTACATCTGTTTCAATTATATATTTATTTACAATTTTATCATATTCACTATTTTTATCTTCAAAGTCAGAGACTCCTGGAAAATCTATAATATTGTAATTCACGCCATCGTCTGATATTAAATTACATTCGTAAAAATCCAAATCAAATAATTTAATTCCAAATGTTTTTATATTTGTTGTTGTCCTACAAACTCCTGTAGATAATACTTTTTTTAATAACAAAGAGTTAATTAATGTGGATTTCCCTGCTGAAGGAAGCCCAACAATAGATATAACAGGCTTGAGAAGAGACATTTGAATTATCATGCCTTAATTATCTGTGAAAATTATTTATTGCAATTCAAAATTCAATTTTTTTTACATTCAACTATTACTTTTAATGGTTGAATGTAAAAGTTAATGCAAAATGTTCTTTAACGAATAGCGTCATTAATTGTTTGCAAAATTTTAAAATATTTAAAATAATTAAAATAATTAATTAAAATCATTATTTTAAATCAAATAATTTAGTCACATTTACGCTTCAAAATTATTATGTCATCGTGAAAAACTACACATAATGTATTAATAATAAATTAAATTTCAATGTGCATCATTTAAAAATAAACTAAATTTAAACATTTATTAATGAATAGTTAAAATAACTAATAAAATTAAATAAGCGTCAAGTTTTATTAATTATTTCACGTTTCGTTACTTTATTCGTTACTTGAATCGTCACTTGAATCGTCACTTGAATCGTTATTTAATTTGTTACTCACATTATTATTTAAATGTTCATTGATTATTTTAATTTTTAATCTTTCGTTATTTATTATTTGTTCTTTGAGTAAACCAATAACATAATTAACATCTTCACAATATTTATCTACTATTTTTTGATTTTTCAGTGATGGCATTGGAATCATCAAATTATTTAATAAATTTTCTAAATTTATTGACGGTGCTCCTGTTTTCATCGTGTAATTTTTTTTTACATCATCTTCTTTATATTTTAAATGATAATATATATAATCTTGGCTTACATCTAATTTGTTAATTACAATATACGCACCTACTAAATCTGTTATATGGCATTTTCCCGAATATTTTGATATATGTTCTACACTTCCAATTCTACTTATAAAAATTAAATTATCATTGTGATTGCAATCATTATAATAATGAGATATATGTATTCAACCATCCATTGAACATGTCATTTATATTTCACAACATATTGAGTTTCCAATTTATTAAGAATATATATATTACAAATACAATAATGAAATCATTACACATTCAGCGTTTCTTATTGTTTAAATTTAGCATAAACAAATTAAATAAAATTAAGCCATATTATTTAAAAACGTCATCCATGTTTTGTCATTTTTATGATGTAAAAAAGATATTTAAATTTTGATAGGAATATAAAAAAACTTTGCACTGGCAAAAAATGTTTTGTGATAATAAACTTCATTTTTTTATAATTTATTTTTCAATAAAATTATAAAAAAATTGTTAAAAAATAAATTTAAAAATTATTAAACTGAATCTTTAATTGTCAATGAATCAGTTTTAGATTCACAAACATCGAAACGATTTGCGAATACTTTTTTTTTCAATAAAATGTAGTTAACTTATTTATATTTTTTTTAAATGCAATGTTCAAATTTTGTTAATATTTTATATTTTCTTTTTATTTTTGAAATAATATCTTCAATTTTATGATCATATTTAGTTCCAACAACTACTATCTCATAATCTAAATTTTCCGGAATAAAATGGTTTTTATCAGTTTCGTAAATTGTTGAATTCATCTTTTTTTTACTCGTGAATTTTTTGTTTTTGCCCATTTGTTTCTTGTTTTCATCCACGAGTTTTTTGTTTTCATTCACGAGTTTCTTGTTTTCATCCACGAGTTTCTTGTTTTCATCCACGAGTTTATCGTGTTCATTTGAAAAATTCTTGTTTCTATCCACAAGTTTCCTGCATTCATCCATAAGTTCCTCATTATCTTTGCAGATATCGTTGTTTATTTTCGACGTTGATTTTAACATTTTTTTATATCGTTCAAAATTTTTTTCGAGTTCCTTGTTTTCATCCGCGAGTTTATTGCATTCATCCATAAGTTCCTCATTATCTTTGTAAATATCTTTGTTTATTTTTGACGTTGATTTTAACATTTTTTTACATCGTTCAAAATTTTTTTCGAGTTTTTCGTTGATTTTTTTGATTTCTTTGATTTCTTTGATGTTATCTTTTCTGGTCTTTTTATTTTCATCAAATGTTTGAAAATCTTTAATTATATCATTGCTATTTTCATTGGTTATTTTGGCTTCCTTCAGTTCTTCTCTGAGTTCTCTTTCAAGTTCTTCATTGGAAACTTGAGATTGCTTGAGTTCTCTTTCAAGTTCTTCATTGGAAACTTGAAATTGCTTGAGTTCTCTTTCAAGTTTATGAATCTTTTTGAAAATTTCACTTGCTGTGAATTTTTTTTTCAGTTCTTCATTGGATACTTGAGACATTATTTTTTATTAAAAAAAGTGACGAAGTAAGTAATAATTTTATATGCATAAATACGATTTTAAACAGTAACCATCTTCGGAGGGAATTTTAATTAGTGAAAGAAGGTATACTTGCAGGCGATAAATTATGGTTTAAGATTTTCTTGTGAACCAAAACCATTTATAAATAAACCCGAAACAGGATGTCACGTAAATTTAAGTGCTGAAAAATAAAACAAAACAATGATTACACCTTTATCAAATCCAATTTAAAAATGGTTGCCTTCAAATACTGTTGATGATAAAATAAATTTAATTATGATAAAAAATTTAATTGAGTTATTTTATCAATATTGCATTGCAACTTAGACTATTAAGGTTGGTTCACATTAAATATAAATAAAATTTTTAACATTAATTTTTTGTTTTCCTTTCACTTTTCATATATTACTTTCTTTGATTATTGATAAGTCCTTGAATGATTTTTTGGTGATTAAAGATATTTCATCATAATAAAATTTTAAATCTGGACTGTATTTTAATTCATTGTGAATATTTTTTTATTAAATTTAATCCTGTTTAAAAACCATTTTTCAATTAATGAACTGTACTTTATGGTGATGCTAATTTCTTTTAACAGTCTGATCTTTTTCAAATAATTAACTGATTCAATTATACTATCACAATTTAATGTCATAAGGGTAAAAGGAAGATTGTCTAGACTTTCAATTTGATTATCATAACAATATAATATCATAAGGGTAAAAGGGAGATTGTCAAGACTTTTAATTTTATTACGACCACAATATAATATAATAAGGGTAAATGGGAGATTGTCAAGACTTTTAATTTTATTATCATGACAACATAATTCTATAAGGGTAAATGGGAGATTGTCAAGACTTTTAATTTTATTTATATAACAATATAATGTAATAAGGGTAAAAGGGAGATTATCAATATTTTCAATTTGGTTAAAACTGCAATTTAACATAATAAGGGTAACTGGTAGATTATCAATATTTTCAATTTGGTTAAAACTGCAATTTAGAATTTTTAATTTATGAAATCTTCCTAAATCTGGTAATTCCTTCAATCTTTTTCCGCTGATATCAATTTCTTCAACATTGTCACTTAAATTATCAAGGTAGGTCTGCATTAAACATAATGTAATATTACCATTGATGTTGAATATTAATTTTTCAATTTTTTTAAGATTACTTAAATATTTAAACTTAAACCATCAAGGTTAATTCACATTGAATATAAATAAAATTTTTAACATTAATCTTTTGTTTTCCTTTCACTTTTCATATATTACTTTCTTTGATTATTGATAAGTCCTTGAATGATTTTTTGGTGATTAAAGATATTTCATCATAATAAAATTTTAAATCTGGACTGTATTTTAATTCATTGTGAATATTTTTTTTATTAAATTTAATCCTGTTTAAAAACCATTTTTCAATTAATGAACTGTACTTTATGGTGATGCTAATTTCTTTTAATAGTCTAATCTTTTTCAAATAATTAACTGATTCAATTATACTGTCACAATTTAATGTCATAAGGGCAAAAGGGAGATTGTCAAGACTTTTTATTTTATTCGCACCACAATATAATATCATAAGGGTAACAGGAAGATTGTTAAGATTTTCAATTTGATTATTACCACAATATAATGTTATAAGGGTAAATGGGAGATTGTCAAGACTTTTAATTTTATTTATATAACAATATAATGTAATAAGGGTAAAAGGGAGATTGTCAAGATTTTCAATTTGATTATTACCACAATATAATTCTATAAGGGTAAATGGGAGATTGTTAAGACTTTTAATTTGATTCGCACCACAATATAATTCAATAAGGGTAAATGGGAGATTGTCAAGACTTTTAATTTTATTATCATGACAATTTAATTCTATAAGGGTAACAGGAAGATTACCAAGACTTTTAATTTCATTCACACCACAATATAATTTTATAAGGGTAAAAGGGAGATTGTCAAGATTTTCAATTTTATTATCATGACAACATAATTCTATAAGGGTAAAAGGGAGATTATCAATATTTTCAATTTGGTTAAAACTGCAATTTAACGTAATAAGGGTAACTGGAAGATTGTTAAGATTTTCAATTTGGTTATGACTGCAATTTAGCATTTTTAATTTTTGAAATCTTCCTAAATCTGGTAATTCCTTCAATCTTCTTTTACTGATATCAATTTCTTCAACATTGCTACTTAAATTATCAAGGTAGGTCTGCATTAAACATAATGGTAATGTTATCATTAATGTTAAATATTGATTTTTCAATTTTTTTAAGATTACTTGATCTAAATCAGTAACTAAATTTAGATCAAGTGATTACTTAAATATTTAAACTTAGACTATTAAGGTTGGTTCACATTAAATATTAAAAAATTTTTTGTATTCCTTTCACTTCTTATATATTACTTTCTTCAATTATTGATAAGTCCTTGGAAAATTTTTTTGATGATTAAAGATATTTCATCATGATAAAATTTTAAATCTGATGAAAAAAAATATTCATTGTGAATATTTTCCTTGTTGAACAAGACTGAACAAATCTAACAAAGACGAACAATAAATAGTGAAAGAAAATAATACAACAGATATGTGCAAATATGTATTTCTTTTAAATGCTCATCATTTTTTATTAGTTATAATTAATATTTATTAACAATGATTATAACACAATTGCCATTAGATATTTTTCATTTTTTTTAATGCGAATACCATGATAATGTCGTTTAACACTGGAATAATTTAAAAAAATGAAGAGTTTACTAAAATAACATTACACTTACAGTATTTTTCATTAAATTTAACATGATTAAACTTTTTTAACTTGCATCGATTAATAAAAGTGTAAATGTGTGTTTTACGACTTTCTCAAAAAAAAAAGTTTTTTCTAATTGCACAATAAAAAAAATGAACTGGTTAAAATGAATCAATCAAATTAACTAAAACGTTACGCAATTCAAATAATATCTATTTCACGTCTATTCCTCCATTTTTCTACATAACATTAAAATAAATTAATTTTTGCACAGGGAATAATATGATTAATTTTTTTGGAATTTATGGATCATTTATAGTTTTAAGTCCACCATGCCTTGCAGTAAATTTAATTATTCAATTTAATTATTCAATTTAATTATTCAATTTAATTATTCAATTTAATTATTCTTGGAGGACTTAAGTTAGAACATTTTATCGACAACAAATATCCACATTATTACTATAAAGAATAACTTCGTGAAAAACTTTTGATAAATCAAATTATTAGTCCTTCATTTATTTTAATTTATAATCTTCTCAAACACACTCTTTATTTTAATTTAAAAAGGTTGCATTAATTTTTTAGTCATATATTGAGCGTTGAGTTTCAGCGTTTTCCATGCATGTTTTAAATATGATTTTTCTCCTTTGGTCATACAATTTATTATCGCGATCGTTTCTTTTTTCAGATTCCTCGAAACATTTCATAAATTCTTTATATTCGTCTTCTGTTATATTTTTTTTCGCCATTATTGGGCAAATAATTTTAACGAAAATTGCCAAAGACAATGAAAAAATTCTGAGATACATATTCTCCATGTTTATAATTATTTTATATTTATACGTGTTCTTAAATGTTTAAATTTTAATTTTTCATAAGTCAAAAACATTTAGCAAATATTAACGCAAGATACAATTTCATCACATTTCTTAAAGTATCTTTACTCTATAAATTACTCAAATACAATCAAAAATCAAAAAAAATTGAAAAAATTTATTTTCAATTTAACAGATGCGCATTTTTAACATTTGTATATTAATAAAAAATGAGTGCATCAATTCAATTGAAAATAAATTTTAAAAACGAAAAAATTGGCGAATATGAATTAAGCAAGTTACAACATTTTCAAACCGTTAAAAATTTAATGGAAAACAGAAATAACGCTGAGATAACTTTAGATTACAATAAAGAATCATTTGAAACATTAATTAATTTTCCACTCAATAAAATTAATAAAGAACGAGAAAACATGGACCCAATTTTAAATAAGTTAATTTTATCAAATTTCACTGACATCTTTCAATTGGCAAAATTGGACAAGATTGAACTTAACAGTGACGAATATCGTTATTTAAAAAATGTAGAAGATAGTGTTTTAAAAGAAATGATAAATATGTCATCTTATTTAGATAATCAATCAATGTTAAAATTGTGCGCACATGCTATTATGAAGAGATTGAATACATTTTCAATAAATAAACATGTGGAAGAATTAAACGAATATTTATTAGAAGAAGTTTTTAAATATCATGAAGGCACGTATGAAGAATATAAATTAAACGATAAAGCAATTAATGTATATGATAGATGCTTGAAAAGAAAAAATTATTCGACAAATAAATGCGGCAATTATCAATGTTTTTATGTTAAAAAAAGACACAAGATTAATATATTTGATGAACTATTATATTATAAAATTAAGCACTTGGCATCTCTTAAAATGGAGATGGAATATTAAAAAGATGAAAGCAAATTTAAAATAATATATCCGACTGATAAGCTTTGCTGTGATCCTGGTAAACTAAACACAAGAATGATGAAAATAAGTGCTAAAATGAATAAAAACGATGTGCCACATAAAAATATTTCAAATTTAGAAATATGTGGTGGATTCAATGATGGTCTTCAAATGTTATGCTCATCCAACATAACCACTCTTACAATAGACAATTATAAAGGCGACATTGACGTGTTTCCAAGTAAATTAATATTTTTAAAACTATCTAAATGTGAAGGAAATATTAATTTAAATAGCACAAAAATAAGACACTTGGTGATTGAAGATTCCAAGATAATTAATATTAATATATAAAAAGAGCCACATAAAGAACCAATAATTGAATATCTAACTGCGAAAAATATTCCAATTGGCAAGTTACCTCGTGAAGCAAAACTCGTTATAATTAAAAACACATTGAATGAATACATAGATAATATATACACAGATGTAATGAGTGGAAAATATAAATGTTTGGAGATAATAAAGATCGAAGAAACTGGAATTCGAGAATTTGCAAGAAGGAAAAATATAGAACGTCAAGATAAATATATTCCATTATTTTTTGATGATATAATATACATTTTTACTGAAGATTATTTGAGGGAGAAATTTAAAATAAACAAGAAAATTCCTTTGGATATTTTTAAGTTAGGATGCATGGTTTATAGTAAATTAGACATGGAGAAGATATTTAATCTTGAAAAAATTAGTAATAAAAAATATTTCGACAAAAGCAAGTTGCTCGAATATTTGAAAAAATCAATTGAATAAACAATTTTTAATTATCTTCATTCAAAATTTAAATCAAAAATTTTATGTGTTTCGCTTGGCAAAGATAAAAAATGTAATTAAAAAGCTGGAAAACTTGAAAAAAGTTTAGGGAAAACAACAATAAAAAAATGAAATCTAAAATGAAATTATTTCAAATGAGCATACTTTTTATGCAAACATAAAATATGATGAAATACAATTATTTTTTATATTGTTAATAAAAAAGTAATTATTTTTAATCTTGATAAATTTCAGTAAATTATCTTTGCGAATAACATGAATTTTTTTAGTTAGAAGCAAAACCTATTATACCACATGCTATTCTTTTTCCGGCGTTACCTGTTATTAAGCTCTCATCGTTATTACCTTTTCCTAAGTCATCTTCCTTTGAATGAATTACAACACTGCGGCCAATTATATTGTTTTTCCCTTTTAATTTTATTAATTTGTCATGAAATTTTTTGTTAACATTTCCATTTACATCAGGTTCCAAATTTCCTAAATCACCTACATGTCTCACTAAATCTTTTGGACCTCCGTGATTTTTATTATTTGGATTAAAGTGAGAACATAAACTTTTACATCCTTCGCGAAGATCACCAAACTCGTGTATATGAAAACCATGTTTTCCTTGTGGAACATTCTTTAGATTACAAATTATTAAGGTTCTTTTATTTTTTAAATCCTCCTTGAATAAAATGTAACCTTTGATATTCCCTTGTGAAAGAACACATACAGCATTTACCTCTGTGATTTTTGTATTGTTCATAATTGTTTGTAAAATATTATATATTTATTTATTTGTTATTTAATCACAATTTTTAATATTTAACATATATTGTTTCGTCGTGAAAATAAAAAATTGTAAAACTAAAAAATTGTGAAATTGCAAAAATACTGAATCTTCACAATGTTAATGAAATCATCAATGTGTTTTAAACAGAATGAAAAATGCAAATATGTCAATAATTGTTTGTTGTCAAAAGGGACCATTAAAATTACTTTGCTATCTTATCAACACTACCATTATTATAAAATGATGCATTGTTAATAATGTTAATTCACTAATTTAAGTGATAAACTTATTAATTATACTAAAAATGAATAATTCGCAACTTTTCATTTTTTTATTGAAAATGATCATAAATAATATTTTGCAAATGAATTATTTTTAAATAACTCTTTTCCATAATAATTTTTTAAATTTTTAAATTTATTCAATCTGTGTTCATCACTTTTATTTTTTTTTATTTTTCCTTTCTCTCTCCTTAAAAATTCTGCCAAATGTCTTTCTTCTATATTTTCACTATTAATATGCGGATATCTCTTTTTTTCATTTAAAAAAGAAATTTATTCTTCAAATTTTAAATCAAAATTTAAATCATAATAACTTTTATTTTCATAATTTTTAATCAAGTCTGCTATTTTATTTTTATTTTGACTTAAACTCCTCACTCTGTTATGTGATTTTATAAATTGTGCCAATTTTTTTTCCTCCTCTTCTCCATACAATTTCGGAACTTTTCCATTTTTCTCAATCCATTTTTTTAAATTTTCATAATTTTCATCAAAACTTTTTCTCGTTATGCAGCGTTCTATAATGTAGATTTCATTTAATAATTCTATTTTTTTTTCATCTTTAGATGATTTTGTTCTGGAAACGAACTTGGCTAATTTTTTTTCTTCACTGTCGTTAGATTTTAATTTAGGCAGTTTGTTATTATTTTTTTGTTTCCACTCTTTTAGGTGCAATAATTTACCTTCAAAATTGCTATTTTTCCTTTCGTTAATGAATGGTATTTTTTCAAATTCTATTTTTTTTTCTTTTCTTATTTTATCATTCTTTATTTTGTATTTTTGATATTTTACAAATTTCCACAATCTTTTTTCTTCTTCATTTTCACTTCTCATGGAAGGTTTCTTTTTATTTACATAAACCCATTCTTCAAGATTTTTTAAATTTTCATCAAAAGAGCACTTATTTTTTTTTCTATTATTCACTGTTTTAATAATGTTTTTTTCATAATTTAAATCATTTAACTCTGACTCTGAATCTGATGACGAGCATTCATCATAATAATTTTCTTCTAAATCGTCATCGTCAGTAAAATAAGATAATTCGCTGTGTTTTCTCTTGCTCATTTTTATGATAAAAATTATAAACATTTATATTACTTGTATGTTCATATTTCAATTTTTATCATAATAATGTTATTTCAAAATTTTACTGCGAGTATATTTATTTAAAAAAAAATTATTATTGTAAATAATAATCATGTTAAATACCAATGAAATTTATCAAACAAATGATGACTATTTGGATGAATATCTTAAATTAATGTCATCAAACTCAATTGATGTTAATTTAATAATTCAAAAAGGATTTCCTCCACCATGGGTTAAAATTAATAAATTTTATAATTTATTAAATGCCAACGATAAACACGATCGCAACATTTCTTTAAAAAATATTAAACTTTCTTTTTCAGGTTTAACTCTAATTGATGATTCCAATTTAACATTATCATATGGAACCAAATATGGCTTAATTGGAAGAAATGGAACTGGTAAAACATCATTGCTTAATTACATATTAAATCAAAAATATTATTCCATTCACATTGTTGAGCAAATATCTTTTCCAAAGGACGTTTCTGTCATTGATTATTTACTGTCCACTGATAAGGAAAGAGAATGGCTTATAAATACTAAAACATTTTTAGAGCAAAATAACTACAACGATGATGCATTACATTACGATATTAACGATATTCATCAAAGATTAAGTGAAATTAAAAGTGATAGCGCTCACTCTAAAGCATCAGCTATTTTATTTGGACTTGGATTTAACAAAAATGAAATCGATAAACCATTAAATTATTTTTCCGGTGGACAAAAAATGATAATATCTTTAGCAAGTGCTTTATTTATAGAATCAAATATTTTAATGTTGGATGAACCCACTAATCATCTTGATATTTATGCTATAACATGGCTCGAAAATTATTTGAAAAATATGTTTACAGGATCATTGCTTGTTATTTCTCACAATAAAGAATTTTTAAATAATGTCGTTGATAACATTATTCATTTACATATGAAAAAATTAACCTTATACCAATGCAATTATTACAAATTTGAGCAACAAAGGATCATAAATAAAAAAATTAACAATGATAAATATAATAAATATATAAAAGAAGAAAAAAAATTAAAAAAATTACTCAATGATCCTAAAAATAACAACTCATCAAATGCGAAAAAAAAATTAAGTAAATTACAAAAAGTTGAAATGGACGTTGATAAAAAAAAATATGAATTGATCTTTCCAAAACCTGATAACATTGGATTGCCCATATTGCAATTTAAAAATGTTACTTTTAAATATGAAGATAAAATTGTGTTGAAAAATTCTGTTCCTATCACTTTTGGTTTCTCTCCTTGAGTGTAGTTTTTCACATACTCATCGTGAACTTTTGCCGTTGAATCACACATTAATATTTCCACTGATTCGCCTATCAGTTCGTTTTTATTATATT
>Ga0307982_1003149_pt1 | contig 13201 bp, 15 predicted proteins | sample OrgLakmetagen989_FD_201847 | JGI IMG/M metagenome (GOLD analysis project Ga0307982, IMG submission 201847) | Saline water microbial communities from Organic Lake, Antarctica - #989 | ecosystem: Environmental > Aquatic > Non-marine Saline and Alkaline > Saline | place: Antarctica: Organic Lake... | reverse complement strand
CTTTCAAAGAAGGTTACACTTCCTATCATCTATTCACTCGTTGAAGACCAGCCCTCGTGACATGCAATGGTTGGTGCCTTCCTTACCCGCAGCCGCCTACAGCGAGCCGCCGGTGGCCGCCGCCGCATCCATCGTCTGCGCCATAGGAAGGCGAGTACGACGAAGAGTACGACGAGGAATAGCTCGAGTACGACGAGGAGTACGACGAGGTATAACTTGAGGACGAGTAGCTTGAGTACGACGAGTACGAAGAGGAAGCATCTGCTATGTCGTTTTCCACTTGAACGTACCGGTATCGGATGATACCGATGGTAAGTACCAAGGGCAACATAAGTACTAGAGTGTCAAAATTTTTGGGTGGCCGCACCGCAGATTGAACTCGTTGCGAAACGCTTACTGTGCGCATAATTGGCCGAGAGGAAGTGCTTTTGTGGGCAGTATCGTAGCCGTTGCCGGCCTCCGATTCCGCTGCCTTTTCAGTGCTGTTTTTCATCTTTTTCGAGTTATTGGCTAGTAGCGAAGCGAATTTCTGCTTTTATTGCAAAGCAGGCATGCAGAGGAATGAATCAATGTAGCAGAGGATAGTTGAATTCCGGTGGTTTCGAACAACTGATGCTACATGGTGAGTACCTTACGTGTACCATCTTAGGCTTCGGTCCCGACTGCACCGCCTTAGGAGGCATTGGAAAAAAATCGTCTTCTCAAGGAAGTGAACTTAGATAGATGAACAGAAGCTCGTCTAAATCCAGGGATAGCACGCTTCAGCCGCTCATTGTCACCCGAGACCCGAGACAAACTGACACCCGGTCGGCGAATTGATTTTGGGAATATTTTGGTTCACAATTCCCGAATGGCCGTGCTCGGCTTCTCCATGATTGGCTGGATAGACCGGAAAAATGCTCCTGTGTTTGATTTCTTATGTACTATACTAGAGCAATGAACATTTTTAACGACCAACCATTCCCCACCCAGCTCCCCAGCTCACGGCTTACGGCTCACAGCTCACATCTCGTACAGATAGCTCACAGCTCATAGCCCACAGCCCACAGCTCGCAGCCGTAGGCCGTCTTTCGTTCTGACCTTACTATGCAAAGCGTTGGGCGGGATGATCCTATGTTCGAACTCAGCCGGATGCGCAAGGTTTGCCATATTCTGAGACCCCAGAAGCGTGAGCGTTGCCACTAGCTTTACGCTTTCTCTCCACCCTTCGTACTCTTTTTGCTTACAGGTGCCTCCCGTAGCGCGCTCCATCAGCAGTGCTGTAGGCCTAGTACTCAATGCTGCGATAAGGCAGCCTAGCATGCCCTTACAGTCGGCATCATGGCTGCAGCGCATGGGTCAAGACCCAGCGGGAACTCTCGCGGCGCTGGAAGCGGTGATTAGCTCTCTCGCTTGCATTTGCGTCCGTGCCCATTCCTTTCTGAATAGTAGTCAATCTCATTTTTAGTCTCCAAGTAAATCATATTTCTAGACTCTATTTATTTTGCTTATGTTGTTCATTTCAATTAACTCCAATGATCTGGCAGGTGGAGCCGTCGGCGCTGTCAAACGCTGCCACTCATAACCTTATGGCACTGTTGCACAAAACTCCCGAGCTCTCGGCCGAGGCCTTAGATGCTTTGGCGGGTAGCCACCATCGAGGTGGGCCATCAAGAGGTGGCGCTAACAACAACAGTAGCAGTGATGATGCTCTTGGATTAGCTGTGCCCACAGCCGCAGCAGCGCAAGCGTGGGCGAGGCCTCTGGCTGCTTTTGGTGTCGCAGTGCGCGAGCTCGCAGCGAAATGCGAGGACGCGACGGAGCGGATGCCAGTGAAGGCCCAAACCATCATGGTGTGCGTCGATGGGAGCCGGCTTTCGTACCTGGCTCTTGAGGTACGGTTCATGGCAACAATGAGCGAATTACAAGATGCACAACACCAAGAGACTACGATAATGTTGTGATCACGCTGCTTGCCGAAGTCCCTTCATCTTTCCTAAGTGCCTAAAAGAAATTTGATTGAAGCCTAGATGCCATGTGCTCACACCATATATATCTACGCGATAGATTGCGGCAGCGCTAAGGAAGCACGGGCGATTAGTGGTCTTACATGTGCAAGAGGCGCGAGAAGAATACGGGGGCAATGGAAACAACAACAGCGACGATGGCGACGACCAGCTGTCGTTTTTGGTCGCCGACCTGCGCAAGCGCTGTGCTGTGCACTTGAACATTCCTACCCATTGCTTCTCGATTGTCACGCTGCAGTCGAGCAGAAGCTCAAGTGACGGCAGCACTGTGAGCGCGAGGAGCTCCTCGGTGCCTTTCAAAGACTTGTGCATGGCGACTGCAGCGGAGGAGAAGGCTGACGTGGTGGTGTTGGGTGGCTACGGCACTACGGGAGCTCGCATTGGCACTTTGGGCACGCAAGCCGCCTGGGCCACGGCCGAATTGACCGACTGCACCACGGTGCTGGCGAACCCCTATGCCAATCCGGTGCCTCCTCTGAGTGAAGGTGAGTGAGCCATGAATTCATTTAAGAGGAAAACGGTGTGCTACTTGCTCCTTCAGTGAGTGTAGATCCGTCAAAGTAATGAAACGTCTTCACTCTTTCGTTTCCAACCTCTGTGTTACCCCAGGTGGCACAGACGCACAAAGGCCGCAGCTCTTTTTGCTTGTCCTGAAAGCAGAGCGTCCTTTGAACGCGAAAGCGATTCGATCCGCCATGTCGCTCATGGCGCCCTGGCATTCGTTGCTCCTCTTGGTGCTTCTCAACGAAGCGCAAACGCGCGCAGGGGACCGGAACAGGCCGGCGCAACCGCCCATCGACAAGTTCGAGGAAGACGTCAGGCAAATTCTCGTGGATGCACGGCTGGCCCCGAGCTCGAAAGATGAAGCTGCATCAAAGAACGACGAAGAGGTCGCTGGTGGCGGAAGCACAATGACGGGCCGCTCTTCGGTGCGGATTGAGCGATTTGACCCCACAAAGACGGCGGAGCAACTCATTGTTCGGTGAGCATCATGACCCCAGGCTAAGAGTAGAATACTTTCGCATGCGGCAGTGCTTAGTGTTTGGTGTCATCTCTCAATTCTTTCTTTGGTTGTATCTCCCCCTTCTTTTTAAAACCTCAGGTGTGCGGACAGTGAACGAGCGGACTTCATCGCGATGGACCGTAAGGACAACTTTCACAGTGGTGTCATCAAAGCATGCCGTGCCACCGTGCTTCTGCTGCCTCACTAAAAGTAAGCCTCCTCGTGGTCGATTCTCGAGTATAATAGTGATAATTGGATGTGGTGCTGGTCTTGTGCGCTTACACCTCAGCGAGATCATAGACAATAGGCGGATTTCATACTTCAAATAGAAGGAAAGCTGTTTAATCAAATAGCGCGTTCACGAGAGGTCCCTTTGTGAATCTCCCCTCTCTTAGCACATGGAACTGGTTTTAGTTTACTTGCTAAGGGAGATAATTCACATCACATCGCAGTCCCCTCGGCCCTCGGGATGCGCAAAACAAATGACATCACGAACGCATGTGCGAAAGTGTAAAGTGTTCTAGGGGCATTCAAAACTAAATAACTATATCATATATCATAACCATATTTCCAAATGCCTATACATCCCTTATCCCTTATCTACATCGCAACGAAGGAGAGACCACAGGAGATAAGCCCAGCCAAATAATGTCCTTGGAACCCATTCGCCAATCGAAGTTTAAGTTGCTTCGATAGCCGATAGTCGATAGTGCGATGGAGGTAGAAATGGCTCTAACGCCCTGGCGGGCCCACGGCGCGAGGCGGTTCCGAGACGCCACGATAATTAGCAATTGACTGAGATGGGCCGTGCAAGAGCCGAATACTAGAATTAGGAGTCTAGAATTAAACATATACACGTATATTTGGGATACACATTATCGCATCAAGATTAGATTAGATTATACTCCCCAATTGTATAGAAACAACAAATAGCATAAAGCTTTGTTTTGATGAATCCTCCAGAACAAGTCTGACTGGGCTGAGTGTCCTTTTGCGCAATGCAATATTCATCGAGTTTTCCTCTAGAGTATCTGTATTTCTATTTCATGTTTTATGGTCCGTACACCATACAAATAAACCATCTGATGATTTCTTTGCAATTGAGCGAACGCTACGAAGCTGCGCTTAAGTGCGCCGGCTTTGATGTCTTTTTGTCAAAAATGTATCTAAGCTAATCAAAAATCAAATCAAAATTGGGCAAAATTTGGGCAGGACAGCCGATGCACCTCTCGAAGCGCGAAGCTTCTTGATATTTACACATCGTCCACGGCCCTCAATAAAACATGCAAACTAGCGCAAACTGGGTCAAATGTCGACGTCGTCGTCCGGCCATTTGAATTCAAAGACTCCGTCTTCGTGGCCTTCAAACCATGGCTCCTCATTGTAATCAACGCCATCCTTTCGGTAGCTGGCGCGAGATCCGTGCATGAACCCACGGTACTGAGGCGAAGGACGCGACTTGTGCTTGGCTTCAACAACCACTTCGCGAACACATGAGACATAGCCCTGTAATGTAATTGACGTAAAGGATCTATGAAAGTCTTCACGAAGATGGCATTATTCAGAAAAACACTTCAGGCGAGGAACGAATAGGGAGAGTATGCGCAGAAGGAAGCATATGCAAACGATTAATGCGAAATGGAGGATGCGTCATTTTCTCACCCGAAGAGCAGCAACACATTTCGGCGAACGTAATTTTTGTAACGCCCTAGTTTCAAATTTGTGGATCTCGGACTTGGAGATGCCAAGCTGCTTGCTCACTTCTACCCGAGGCCGAAGTTCTACTGTGAATGGGATTGCTGTGTGCTGGTTCACCTCGATATTGCGAGGCGCTGGAGTCTGCTCCAATCCTGGCTGGGCGAGCCCATAACGCAAACGAAGAATGGTCTGCTCTCGCACCGTGAGTACGCTGAGTAGCCGGTCTAGCGCGCTTTGGAGCCATAAACGCTCAACACGGGTGTACGGGTCTGTGATCGAAGCTAAGTATCCATTGGCGGTCGCTTCCAAGTGGTCGCGTCCTTCAGTCCACCGACGCAGGACATCTTTCGCTGAGTCTACACAGGAAGAATTTATTTGTGAATACGAATTCTTTGTTCATACGAAAATCTGTATTGTCGTAATAGACTGTGTCGTTGTATACCTGGTCCCTCGTGATGGTCCGATTCACCGAAGTCGAAATTAGCGGAAGGAGTCGCCCTGACATGGGTCAAATAATTTCTAGGTAGTGCAGTATGCACGAATCCTTCTGTCACTGCACAGCCAAGAGTGAGGGCGGTGGCGAGGCGAGGCAGCATACCCCGTTTGAATGAGAGGATTGAATGTATCCTTCGAACCGACTGCGAATCCGATCACCCAAAAGATTTTTCGGAAGATTCTTCACTCTTCACATCATTATCAAAAATACTATATTCGGGTCGTAGAAGTTGTGCGGTTTTCTCGTGAAGAAGCAAGATAGCGAGATGCTTGCTTTTGGATTGCTTTGCGCTTTGCTCGCCTCGTTGCTGAGAAGTAGTTGTCAAGTGTCAAGCGTCAAGCCCATACTTCCTTGGGAAATAATCCATTCAGGCAGCTATTGCTTTTGCCGTGGAATTTTATTTGAGCTGAGGCCATTGCTAGTGTCGGAAGCTATCACGTTTTCGACTCGGTGCATGCTAGTGTATGCCATCACCTTCACACCGAACGCTGCTCGCCGCGATTCTAAAACTGGCGATACTGATCTCTTCCCGCGGCGTTGCGGCTTTCGTTCGCCATCGCCTAGTGATTAGTTTGGGCTCTGCTTCAGCTACCACTATCCTTCCAGCTAGTAGGCGCCTAACCTCGTCTCGAACGATGCTTTTCTCAGAAGGACCTATCCTCGGTGAAGAGTCCGTAGTAGCCGGCAAAGTGAAAGGCCCTAAAGGTGGCCACAAGCCACCCATCTTTGCGGTGCCATCTGAACGCCGCCTCTTTGATGCCCAGGAAGGGCTTCTGTTACACGACGTGAAGTAAGTATAAAGTGATCAAAATAATTTTGCAGTCCGAACGCATTTGCGGCTGCAATGGACATAATCACTTCGTAGCAACACTACGTAGGTTTACTCGCTTGGTGCTCAATCTATGATTTCTTCCTAGGTGTTTTTCCCTGTATCACTTCACGCGTGTAAGTAATCCAGAAGCAGCTGCGGAGATTCTCCGTTCATCTCTGTCTAGCGAACAAAGTCCTCTGGAAAACTTCGCAGGCACAATTTACGTTGCCGAGGAGGTGCTATCTACAGTAGAAGGAGGCGACTCAACAATACCTTGTGTGAACAAAAGCAGAGTCTAGACTGTGCAGGTGTGAATAATGTCTTACCCACGCTTGATTCATCTGCTTGCACAAATGCTTTTGTAATCTGCAGGGCATTAATGCACAGTTCGCAGTGGTGTCGTCTCAACTGTCAAGCTTTGAAACGTCCCTTCGTGGTGCCGTGTCCCTTGCGCTAGACAACACGGCCGCTGGCGATGCTTTAGATTTGAACATGGGAGCTTTGTTGCCTGCCAGGAGTCCTGCTCCATTCAAACGGTGCTTGTTTTCATGAAAACTCTCACATGAACGCCTGAATCAATGCTAAAGACAAAGTTGATTAGTATGTCTCTATCCAAAGAACCTCACCTTTTCTGCTGAAACCGCAGCCCTAACAATTTATTGCGCAATTGTTTGTGTTACTTGTAGCAATGTATTCATCTGTACCCTTCCCTGTACCCTTAGGTTTCGAGTGGTGAATCGACCTCAGATCTTAACAGATGGGCTTCCTCCTACCATTGCAGACTTGCAAGAAGAAGGCACAGACAACACTGGAAAAGAGTGGGACTGGAGCGGCGAAGTCGGCATTGAGCTTGAAGCGTCGCAATGGCACCAAGAACTAAGCGCGGCCAAGAAGAAGGAGGAGGCTCATGTTGGTGATGGTAGTGAAGAAGTATCGTCATTTCCAGTGCTCTTGGATTGCCGCAATGACTACGAGTCGGACGCCGGTCGCTTTCAAGGCGCAAAAGCACTCAACACCGCTACTTTTAGGTGTGCCAGTAATACTAATCTTATACCAACGGAGTGTCTGATTAGTCAGGATCTCTCAAGGGCTTAGAAATCAATCATTGTCAATAAATTCGCTGTAGCGATCAAATTACTCCTCTTCCTTTGTACTACTCTTGTTTGTATTTGATTGTTCATCGTACGAAGTGAGTCTTGGGCAGCATTGGATGAAGCTGTGGCAGCATTGCCCAACAAAGATGCCCCCGTTTACACCTACTGCACTGGTGGCATCCGCTGCGTGAAGGTTCCTTCTTCTTTGAGTACAACCTTCCCAGGATTCAATCATCTCTCTTCGTCTTCAAATCCTTTCTTATCACTCGTCTGGTGTATTTGTATGATATTCATTCAATGGCGGTATTTATGCTATCAACTTCCAGTTGCTTATGATTCATTTTATGGTACCATATTAGGTGGGAGCTTACCTGGTCCAAAAGCACGGGCTCACGAATGTGCGGCGCTTGAAGCACGGCATCATTGGCTACGAGCGGTGGGTGAACCAAGAAGCGGTTGCTAGTGATGGTGGCACGCTAGCTTCTGTTGCAGAAGGAGAAGAAGAGCCGAGCGAGCCAGCGGGATCGGGAATTGGGTCTATTTGGGAGGGCGACAATTTCATTTTTGACCAGCGCCGCATTTCGTAATAATTCGCTGGAGTTATATAGTTATATACGAAATCGCCAAGTAAATTATAAGGTTCTCGCCACCATATGCAACAGTCTCTTAATTATTAGCATCCCAGCATCCCAGTACTAAGGAGCTCACAAACACCTGGCTGCCGATGGGCAGACCTTGAGCCACACGTAACTCTTGACGCAAACACAAACGGGTATCTGGTAAACATATATTGGACAAACGACAAAGCACTAGAATCCACATCTAAAACAAGAAGGCAGGGAGGCCGACGGACTTCGGCTTTGATCGCAATCCGGGAAGCAGCTAAAAGTGCCACCCTCCTAGCTCCTAGGAACATATTAATTGACCTCATGGCCTTCAGATTATTCCACCGCCGTTGGCGCACGATCACCTTGTGCAGCAGCAGCAGCAGCCCAAGCCTCAGTGAATGCATTTCTCACGCACGGCACCCGCAAATTCAATTGTTTCGCCAGCGCCGATAGCCTAGTATCATTGAGCTCTGGCAGCAAATTTTCACCTGCATCCACACAACCCGACTTGTTCACATGTGCACCACTATCGCCGTTGCTGCTGTCTTTATTCCCTCTATGAGTGAGGTGCCACTGCGCGGCAGCAGCTGCGAGCTCCTTCAAATGGGCTATTAAACCAGGAGTAGGTTCGGAGGGCGGGCTAGGCGGTAATGACTGATTGCGAGCTCGGTGCTGCACTAGAAATGGGTGCAGATGCAATTGCCGAGGCAGCCACCTCTCTTTCGGGTCTTTCACGAGGCATTTGCTGATGAAATCCACAACGAGTGGCGACCACCCGTCGCTTGGGTTCAGTGCTGGTGGTGGATCGTCTTGTACGGCACGTACCACTGCCCAGAACCCCAAATGTGCAGGGAGCGGGAGGCTTCCTTGGGCCAAAGCAATCAAGCAGAGCCCGAGCGCCCACACGTCCGCGGAGTAGCTGTATTCGTCGCCAGCTAAACGCTCTGGCGACATGTAGGTCAAGGTACCAGTGAAGGTGTTGGCTAAGCTCATCGCGTTGAGCTGAGTCGCTAACCCAAAGTCAGACAGTTTCACGTGCTGGGAGCAGTCGAGCAGGATCTATGGAATAGCGCACATGGATTCATATCGCATGAGGAGTTAGGATAGTGGATGTTTATATTGTTGAAGTGGAGAAATGCAAGAAAAGGGGAAATGATGGAGAACTACTCCGTCAAGAGAAGTAGAAGAGAGTTCGAATAGAGGCACGCATCCAACAGTGAAAGAGAATGAACCCACGTTTCCAGGCTTCACGTCGCGATGCAGTTGTTTTCGTGCATGAATTGCCGCCAGCCCTGACACAACTGAATCAGCCACCGCTGCCACCATTTCCTCTGGAGCACGCTCACCGCTGCTCACAAAGCCCTGAACACACCATTGTCATGTGAGGAGATAGCCAGAAATAGAGAAGCAAACATCAAAGAAATCAGCGAAAGACAGACTCGTGTCCCTTATAAATGAATTGCCTCTCAATACACACCTGAAGCGAGCCAGCGTTCATGAATTCGAGCACGAGGCAAACGGTGCCGTGCTCTGGATCAGTGAATGCGTCAAATACTGAAACGATGTGCGAACTCGGCAATGACTTTGTGACATTTCCAGCTTCCGGTGTGAATTCTTTGACCTCCGAATCATCGCTACTACCACGACTGTGTGCATAATTGGTTTCACAACGGCTTGCCACTCGACCAGCGCTTACTTTGACTGCTTGCATAGCTTCGCGAGCACTCGACATGGCTAATGTTGCGCGCTTCAAGTGAGCTGGCGTAGGACCTTCCTCTTGGCTGCCAGAAGAAAGGGGAGAACTAACAGCAGCGCGAGAAGGGCTCAAAGGCGGTGAACACTGCTGTGGCGGCGCCGGTTGTCGACGTGGTTTGGTAGGCGACGGGCGGCGACGCCATCTCGGTGGAGTTTGGAGCTCGCCTGTCTCAAACCCTTCTTCATCATCGTCTATATAGTCATCGCTGCCTTGGTTGACCACCTTGTCCTCATCTGCATCAATCTCCGAAGCCTTGAGGGAATGACCTCGATGAGAGTCTCTTCTTTGCGGCGTACTGCTATGAGACATGTTCTCGTAAGCTTCGCAGGGCAGTAAAGCATTACCCACGGTATGCAAAGCTTTAAGTTCTCTGTAATAGAATAGGTCACACGAGCATTGAATGGTAGAAGGCAGACAGCAGACAAGTAACCGAAAAACAACAAATAAAGGTTGCGATTGGCGACCTCAAGATACGAAACGCTATCTCTTCATTGCCTCAGAAGCAACCCTATACGTCTCTTCTGTTTACCGTAGCAGCTGTCGCCGCCGACTGTCTTCATGCACAGGCACTGCTTTCACCGCTACTAACATGAGTTCTGGTACATAAAGAGCTTTTCGAACGGCACCAGCAGCGCCTCGTCCTAGTTCTTCGAAGTAAACGAGGCCGCGAGCCATGCGTCCCCATTCCATGCGATTCACAGCGCCCGCTGCTGGTGCTCCTGACATACCTCCATGCACTCTGCTTTGGTCTTTAGTTGCACCATTACCAGTGCTGGAAGCCCGGTTCATGTGTTCGATCTTCGCTTCTCCATTCACAACGTTTTCATTGTGTTTTATGCATTCACCACTGAACTGATGATTACTATTGCTATGGATGTTGCTACTACTACTGATACTACTATTGCTGCTACTGCTATTTACAGGCACAGAGCCATGCTTTCTCTGAGGTTGTACGTCCCTTGGTGGAGCGCGCGAGACGCCGTCAACATTGATACGAAATCCACTCGTGACTAAAGTGCCTGCATCTGTGAACTCATACGATTGATCAACTGCACTGTCTGCCTCCAAATTGACCGCTTCAACGTCCAATACTAAATTAGGTGCTGCTCTTGACCGTGAACGTGTGTCTGCTGCAGACGATTGAACACTCTCAGAGTGCACCTCTTTCATAGCAGATGTCGAATCATCAACGTCTAATAATGACGACGATTTCGGCGGCTGCGTCTCAGGATGAGACGCATAGGTGGGTTTCGAATCCTCAGAGTACGAAGGAAGGTGTAGACTAGGCAACAAAGGCCGTCTCAAGAATGTGGTTGAAGTTGGGAGAAGCGTCTCATGCTGTGGTTGCTTCATAGGGAGGCCAATATTATGCAGTGATGTTGTTGCTGCTGACTGGAACAATCGTGTCGCATGCTTTTCATGGGTGCTTGAATGCTCATTTCTGGTTGAATGGCCATGAATGTCACTATTAAGAGGATTAATAATACCGAAGAACCCGCTTTTCTGTTTCCCTTCGAATTTGCAGTACTTCGTTGAAGGACTCTTCATATCCATTGACTCTCGCCCAATTGAAGTCTCATTGATGATTGGCTTATTTTCAGCTCCATCAGGAACTACCACTTTTGACCGCAAATGAGTCGGTATCTTCGCTAGTTGTATCCCTTGAAGCTTCGTCTTTTGAATCTTCTTCGCTTTCCCAAAAGTTCCCTGCTTTGTCACCACGGGCTCTAAGAGGCGCGCCATTCGGCTCGTCGGAAGTTTACCTTCGAGGCCTCGGCTGGAAGCAAACCAGTCCGGCGTTGCACGTCGATCATGCTTCCCTTTCGAACCACCACTTGCATTCCGAGGACCAGGTGTTATTTCTGAGGAAGCCGGGGGCGCTTTATCAGTACAGGTGGGCCACACAACCTTTGCCTCCTTTTGTGCAGCGTAAGCCGCCGCTGGTGTCAGGGGTTTGCTCTTGTCTCTGTCGATACCTTGAGGAGGCGCAACGCCATCATTAGAGGCATCACACCCAGAAACTGCTATAGAAGGTGTTCTTGCTCTCGATGATGCTGCACCTGGCACTGCTGCTGCTGCTGCCGCTGCCGCTGCTGCTGCTGGCGAGGAAGCCATAATAATGCGGCGGTGACGGCGGCCTGATTCACGCCTCGATCTTCCAAGTTGGCCAACTCCTGCAGTAGTCTGTTCGTTTGGAATGCTGCCGTGCATGCGCAATGGCTCCGAGTTTTCACTCGCGCTAGGCGATGAACTCATAGGTCTTGGCGGTAGACACATGTCTTCATCATTGATTAGTGGCAGTTTCTGAGGATATAATCGATCCTCAATAGTTTTGGTAGCAGTCTCTGTCGTAAGAGTTGGTCCAATCTCTGTAGTAACCGCAGCGGCGCTTGCGGCGGTAGTTCCTGTTATGCTCGTGTCCACTGACCTTTGTGCTGGCGTGGCAGCATCTGCAAACACCTTTACACTTTTGATAACATTTGGTGTTGCAACGTCCTTGGAGGTCTTGCAGTCGGGTGAGTCCAATGGTATACTGGTAGGTAGCTGGGTGTTTGCGCGCAGGACTACAGCAAGCTCGTTCGCCAAGAGCCGGCGATGGGCGCCCAAAGCGACACCAAGCAAAGGTGCTAAAATTGCAGTGCCAGCAGTGGCCATCGTAGTAGTTGAAGGCCCAGCGCTAGTCGAGTTTTTGGGACTTGCCGTGGTGCTGCTCTTCACTTCTGGCATTGCACTACGCACACAGAGCTCTAGAATGGAAGAGCCAGTCACGCCACCACTTGCGGCTCTTGGAGCGTACCTGATTTCGAATTCCCGTGCAAATCCGTGAAAACTTGCATGTCTAATGAATGTACAACACTATCATGTTTTGGCTTGCCAACTCACAAGCAACTTATTTGGTCAGACTTCATTACCTCGCTAAGGGTTCGAAACTCTCGAGCCAGTGAGCAACATCTGCCGCGCTCCATCCGCTCAGAGGCCGTCCACCATGCGTTGCCAGCTGCCAGCACTCCTCGCTAAGCGAGCTAACTAGCGAATCTGATTCGCCGTTGCCGTCTTGGCCAAGTTCATGCTCGTATGAGACCTCCTGGTCAAATGACACCTCCGACAATGAAGTGGAGCCGATGGGTAGGGAATGTGGTGCTGAAGAAAGGGACAAAAATGATGAAGTGTCTTCCGGCACGAGAGCAAAAAATAGCTGCCCGTCTGCAACGATTCGAGGGCCAATCGATGGAGAAGAAGCAGAGGCAGCGAGGCTTCGTAGTGCCGCTTGCAGCTCCGTGAGGGGCACGTAAACAACCGACGGGGAAGCAAATGTCCGGACCTCAACTAGTCGACGCACGCGCCCTCGGGCACTCGACTCGTCTGCGACTAGGGTGGGCCTATCATGAGCAACCTCAACTCTGCGAGATGGCGGCATTTGGGACTCACTTAGTCTTCAAAGAGTCCTCCTAGCCATCATGGTTTGATGAAGCATCATTCTGATGACTTTCCTGTCCTTCCTCATTCACATCATGCATGGCTTTGAAACAAGCCTCTACCCTGTATTAGTGATTTTGACGCAACATATCAGGGGACACCGTACGGTGTCCCCTGATCATCAGCAAAAACAGGTACACGCAACAAATGCTACTTATGAGCGTGCTGACCCGCTCTCATTATTTCACTCATTTGTCTTTATTTGGTTTTTTTTTTTGGTTCTGCCGTGGTCCTTGACCTCGACTTGCCTGA
>Ga0307982_1003148_pt1 | contig 13201 bp, 8 predicted proteins | sample OrgLakmetagen989_FD_201847 | JGI IMG/M metagenome (GOLD analysis project Ga0307982, IMG submission 201847) | Saline water microbial communities from Organic Lake, Antarctica - #989 | ecosystem: Environmental > Aquatic > Non-marine Saline and Alkaline > Saline | place: Antarctica: Organic Lake... | reverse complement strand
TACGCGCACCGCGCGCGGGCCGCCAACCACAAGGACGGCCGGAGCCGGTGGGCGACCCGCTGGGTGGGCGTGGACTGCTGCCTGTCGCGCTGCGCCACCTGCGGGTGGATGTACTTGGACGACGCGAACCACCACGGCGCCTGCCTGCCGTGGGACGCCTCCAATTGGCGGAATCCTGTAGATGGCAGCAACGGTGGCATTCTCGACAACAACAGCAGCAGCAGTAGCATCATGCATGGGGTTGGTCACAGCATGAACCCTGGCGGCGGCGGCAGTGAGAGTAATAGCGATGCTCGAGGCTTTCCCTCCATGGCGCATTGGGGCGGCACGAAGTTTGGATGCCAAGCTTTGCCTGCAGGCGTTTACCAGGCTCATGTGCCCTTGGACTCGAGGCAACGGCGCCGCGTGTATGTGGATGTCATTGACTTGTCAGCGCCCAACGCAAACTGTTTCGCAAAACAACGACGAAACAAACGCCTCTTGATGCCAGAGGGCTATGATCACAACACCAACGATGACAATGACAGCTGGTGGGAAGGAGATGACGGTGATGATGATCGAAGTAGTTGCAGTAGCAGTGGATGGGGAAATGAAATGCAGGAGCACGGTGGGTCGTCGGTGGAACTGGTGTCAGAAACCACGGGCGAAGTGATTCCTCTCCGACTCATGACTCCTTCACGAGGAGGCTTTGACGATGACGATGATGCTGGCCGTGGCTACGACGGCAGAGGCAGCAGTCCCAACAACAACGGTGGTCTTCTCGCCCTCAATGCTTCTCGTGAGCAAGGGGATTCGCCGCCTAATGTCAAAGGATTGCTGTGCGGAGACGTACGCGTGCCAGATATATACACCTTGAGAGTGGGCGGCAATGGCACCACCCGGTATCGCCAAGCCAATTGGATTGAGCCGTTTGAGCTGACGTATCTCGGCCCGATGCTCATGACGGTGGAGGTAAGGAGCGAAGCATAATAATGCCATACATGTTGATTGAAATGAAGACATCTTACAAGTTCTGTAAAATTTAAGTTTTTCTTAACCCCCCCCCTCTCGTTTGTAAACACTTCTGTTTGCCCATTGTTCATATTCTAGGTGACCTTCGATTCAGCAATTGAAGTAGTGGTCGTCGACCTAGCCGGTAATCCATTGCCTCATGCCACTGCTACCGTGCGAATTCTGCCCAACAACAACAGCAGCAGCGGCAAAGGGCAAATGTACGCGCTTGGAGCGGCCCCGCGGCGTTGCTCGCTAACGGTGCCTTGTGAAATTGAAGTTGTGGCGCAGTGCTTCGGCCATGCCCAAGTGACGCGCTTGCTGGCCACCGATGGGCCTCTAGCGCTCAACCACTCCTCATGGCCCTCCAGCAGCCGTAGTTCGTCTGGCTCTTCTTCGTCTTTCGACGCGATCACCGCTGCTGCTGCTAGATCTCTGGTCCAGCCAGGTGGTCAAGAAGACGACGACGAGGCGCAATCTTTAGCAGCGGCTCTAACTGCTGCCGTGTCGGTAGGAGGTGGCTCAGGAGCGCGCTTAGCGAGAGCACAACAAGTGCTGAACCGTGCTGCAGCTGGTGGTAGTAGTGGTGGCGCTGCAAAGACCGCTAGGGTCCCACCCTCCTTTTTTACAGGAGGCGTGCCACCGCTCACGATTGTGGTGCGCATGCGAAGATTTGACGTGCTTTTCGAGTGTGTTGACATCATGGGTCGCCCCTTGAGTGCGGATGACGTCATTGGTCCCGGACCAGGGTGGCGCCTGGCCTTTTCGGAGCATACCGCTGACGCTACTTTAAAGCCGAACGTATACGAGGTACTACTGATAAATGAATTGTGCTTCAAGTCATCTACTTATCCAACCGATGTAATGTGTTCAGTGCATTGTGTTGCACAGCGTGTTGTTTTAACTGTCATTTCCCCCCTTCTTTCTTTAATACCTCAGATCCCAAATGTGCTTGATCCTCGGCCGGAGCAACGCACAGTTACTATCGGCAGCGCAGAACGCGATGCTCATCATGGCCCGAGAAGAGGAATGATATCAATTTCTTCTTCAGAAAAGAAATCGTGGAGTGTTGAATTAGCGCGTGGGCGTTACTTTGTCAGCCACTTGGTGATTGGCTCTTATTCGTCTTCCCCGTCTGCTTCTCCACCATCAAGCAACAGCCGGCGCGCCCACCCTCAGAACTTCACCCTCTTTGAGTCCGACTGGGAAGCAAATTTACAGCAACAAGATCAGCAAGGCGACGCAGTCTTTGACGAGCGTAGCGAAAAGCTGCCCTCATCATTAAAGAGGGATAGCACTCGGCAAAATAGCAGCACTTCTCATGAGGAGCCGCTTGCTCAGCAACCGCCGCTGGTGGTTCGCCTCGTTTGCCATTGCTACGATGTGCAGGTATAAAAAGGGACTTGAGTGGTCTTCAGTCTGCATCTCTGTCGAGTGTGCCTGACTCTTTTTTTTGCCTTACGTCGTCTATATGCTATATGCTATACGCTATTGCTATACTTTCTTTCTTTCATTCAATTCTTCTCCTCACCGTCTCCTACTTTTCTTTCTTTTCTCTTTTCTTAAAGGTTCGCCTCGTAGACCGTAGCCAAGGTTACTCCTCATCAGGCCAACCATCTTTGCTGCATCCTCCGCCGCGAGCTTCAGTGGCCCTGGTGTCTGTGCTCATGACTGAAGACGACGACAGTCACGACGAGGGCGAAGAGCATCATCATTTGCATGCTGCTTCTTTCCTCAACGCTCAAAGGCTTGACCTTGCCATTGCTCCTGTCAGTTCAAGCGAGAAGAAAAAGACTGCAGCAATTACAGCAGGAGCATCCCCAGGTGCCCCCTTTTTCGAGCCTACATGCTTCACCGCCGAGGAATTGAAAGCTATGAGTGGAAGGTACAGGGTAGTGGTGTCGGTGCCCGGGTTTGAATGCGTAAATTTACGCGTGGGCAACCGCCCAATTGCCGTCGTGTCTCCCAGCGGAGAGGTTTTGCATAGTGTCAGCGGCAATGGTGATCATCAAAGCAGCACTAACAGCGAGGATGGGCATGTTGGAGCCAGCGGATGCATTGAATTGAGCCCGAATCTATGGCCCTCTTCTCTCGAGACAGCGGCTCTGCCGAGTGAACATTCACTCCACTCGAATCAATCCTTGACAGCGCTTGTGGTCGAAGCCGAACTGGAATTTAAGCCGATTCCGGTGAGAAGTTACTGATTCTCACGTTCCTCGTTAGGGGATTGTTTTGTTGTATCCTGGCATTTCTGCAATTCTGAGATTAGAAACCCCCTACGCAATTCAGCACGCTGCAATTTGAACATATGAGGTTTTCAGTCTTGCGAATCTGCACTAAACTGTTGCCCTAAACTTGTATTCTGTTGTTTCAACATGAATGTTCAAATACCAAACAGGTGTTTGCACCCATGCAAGTGATGGAGCGTCCTCGTTTGCCACCTGGAGCTTCCAAGGACTCTATCGACGTGTGCCTGGTCTGTGACACCACTGCTAGCATGGGGGTGCATGTCAAAGCCGAGGCCCTTGCGCTGCACGCCGCGTCGCAAGAGTTGAAGCGTGCCTACGCTGGCTGCAACCTTCGGTGTGTGCGATTCACTTTTACTCAACATCAGAGCCTCTACAATACCAATTGGTGAACTGAAGCTCTTGTGCAATCGCCTCACTCCTCCTTTACCGCATGCGCTTTCATTCTTTGTGTGTGAAACCACACTCAGGTTTGCCGTTGTGTGCTATCGCGACTTCGACCCAGAGAGCGAGACTCCAGCTTCCGAACAACGCACGGTCTTCACCATGCCCTTCGCCAACGACGCCTCGAAGGTAAATACTTTGAACTTTATGTCTTTTCCGTTTCATACACTGAAAGATTATGTAAGTGAATGTTGACTATTAATCTCAATTGATTCTTTGAGACGAATAAGTCCCGCAATGATGTCTTATTTCTATCGAATTTTACATAACTGCCTCTTTGCTTGCCTCAGTGCTCATTTTTTCATTCTTACTCTACTTTCACCAATTCTTTTGCCTTTCCTTCATCGTCTCTCTTTTGCTGTTTCCACTTCATCAGGCCGTGAAATGGTTAAGCGGCATACCCATTCAAGGCGACGGCGACGTCCCTGACGATTTGCTTGGCGGCCTTCACGAGGCTCTCGATCTCGATTGGCAGGCGACGCACCGTCTCTGTTGCGTCATTACCGATGCCCCCTGCCATGGAAACCGTTTTCACTCCCCTGACGTAAGTAAAAGATAGGTTGCCTGTGTAGAGAACTTCTCACTTTTATTGGTTTTGATGAGTGTGCAGATTCGCACCTTATTGTCGGCGCTTGTGCTTTAGGTCGTACTTATTTATGGTGTAGTTATACTGCTTGACTCATTTCAACTGATCTTCGATAAATTCCATATGTTCGTCATTTTTAATGCATGCAACTGTACAGTTGGAAGATGTCTTTCCCTCTGAGCCAGATCCACGCGGCCACACTGCCGAAGCTTTGCTCGAGCGAGCCCGAGGCTTGAACCTCAAATTAGTGTTTGCGCGACTTGGAACCGCCACTGACGTTATGGTCGGCGAATTTCAGGCCATTGCAGAGACGTTGGCAGCAGGGGGAGCAGAAAAAAGAGCAGCAGCAGCTACTGATAAACAGATGGAAGGAGAAGCAGCAGCATTGGTTGGAAGCAGCACCTTGGAAAAGCTGGTTTCATCTACGACGAAAGGTGCCATGACATCTAGCAGTACTTTGAAGAAGTCGATCGATGAAGTAGCACTACCGCCAGTGGCTGATTATGAAGCTGACCCTTCTCAAGGAGGAAGTGATGCAAAGAAACTTGACGAAAACAACAATAACAGCGAGACCGACAGAGCTGGAGACGAGCTGGATTTGACCGTGTTTGCCCGTGCGGAAGGAGGCATCGAAGGCGAGCGGCGTGCTTATTTGCGAGACGTAATTCGTGAGTCCTTGATCGTGGGGTCCGTTCACTTAGAAGTGCTCGCCGCTGTCAAGCTCACCTGGCGGATGCCGGTGCACCCCATCCATGGCGCTTTGCCAGTTGCTTCTTACGAGCTTCAGCGCCGCACTTGCCTGCTGCCGGGTGCCCCACTATCGGCCAAAGCCGCCCGGCAGACGAGACAACGGCGCGTTGAGTCTACAGCTGGCAAGTCTAAGCTCTCTTCTGCTATACCTGATGATGAAGAAGGGTGGCACACTGCCTTTGTGCCCAGTACTAGCGATAACATGGGGGAACATAGCTTGGTGTTACCGGCCGCGATCCCAGTCGAATTTCGCGTGCGCGCTCACTGCCATGATGGCACCATCACCTCGTTCAGTGACTCCATGAAGGTTCATGTAGGAGTGACCAGTGCGACCGAAGAGATGGGCCATGATTTGATCGCCGCAGGAGGCCAGAAGGAGAGGGAAAACCTCTTCGCCATTAGTGCCAGCCGCAGCGGCATAAACATGGCACCACCGCCACCGAATATCGTCGTGAAAGTAGTGGTTCGCGCTTCGACGCACATCGAATCGGTTGCCTTTATCTTTTCTGATGGGACAAGACAAGTGTTTGCCTCGCTGGCAGTAGAATCCAAACACAAGCAGGCCATTGATAACCAAGCTGCCATTCCCAAAGGCAAAAGCGCAACTCAAAACAGGATAAATTCAGGTGCTGCCGCTACGAGTGCAAAAGCATCGCCAAACAAGGAAGGCGCTCACGGTGGCGTGTTGCTGCTGGGCCAACATGAACATGTGGTCGAAGTGCGCGGTTTGTTGAGCGAGTCCTTCACCGAGGCCATCGAGTTCGTCACGTCGCATGGGCGCAGGCAGCGATTTTCGACGCCCGCCGCGGGGGATCGCATCGTCGATGTGCTCGCTGGGCTATCAGCGCCCTCGGGCCAAACGCGCGGGTTTCGTTTCTCAGCCCCGGCGGGACGCTGCGTGGTCGGGCTGGAGCTGAAGCCGACGGGCTTTGCCGAAGACGTACGTCAGGCCGACGGGTTCTTGGTGACCGGAGCCCTTTATGCTGACGTGGCAGGTTTGACCGAAGAAGAGCAAGGAGCAGCCTTGGCCGCAGTGAAAGCGCAATCAGTTGCTCAAAAAGCCGCCACGACGTACCGAATAGCCAGCGAACAAAACGACGCCAATGGCCACCACCACCACCAAGGCAGCAGTGGCGGCGACGATGAATACGAGTATGTAGACAAAAGCGTTATAGATTTGGAGAGGCAGCGGGCAGCAGCTGCGCGGCGCAAAGCGGAACTTGAAGCAACGAAAGCCAACGATGCCTTTGAAGATGCGCTGCGTTCGCGAGTTGCGGACGCCGAAGCAGCTCAACAACAGGCCTTCTTGCGCGGCGGTGGGACTGCATCAGGTAGCGGCGACGGCCAAGGAGGAGGAGCTTCTACCAAGCACCCGACCAAGACAGGCCCCACTGGCCTTGCGTCTACGCCAACTGCCAGAGGAGCCCAGCCCTTTGCCGTAGAAGCTGAGTTTGCCAACAACCGCCGCGACCGCATTGCGGTGAGCTGGGTGGATTACCGCGGCAAAGAAGTCATTTACTGCCACCTCGAGTTCGCACAAAGCAAGCGTCTGAAGACCTTTGCTGGCCACTGTTGGGTGGCCCGTGTGGTAGGCACTGGCGAGTTAGCTTTCACAGTGCGCGTCGCTCGAGAAAACTCTCCTGTGTATTGGATCGGTGGTGCAAGGAATGCGCACTAACAACAGCAAACTTGTGTGAACTAAGCAGATGAGAACTCAAATCACATTAATCCACTTGAAGCAGGCTACATTACAATTACAGAGAGATATAGGTATAGAAGATGGCCCAAGGCCACAGTTTGAGGTCATTTGTGGTCTAGTATCTTTCGCCTTGCAACACGCGCCGTAGCGCAATAAATACCCCGTTATCTATTTGAATGCCCTATATGATGAAAATTCCCATTCTAGTAGTACTCCCCACTCCTCCTTAATATTCTTTTCAGTTTTGAATGCATTTTCGCTTTTCGCGCCCTGGATATATCATTTTGAATGGGACTAACAACAAACAACTAACAGGACGCAGGGTATTGGAAAAGAATTGACTGAGAGCTAATTCGCGAACAAGCTTCCTTATACCTGTGATTAATAATGGGAATTTTCATCATATAGGGCATTCAAATAGATAACGGGGAATTTATTGCGCTACGGCGCGTGTTGCAAGGCGAAAGATACTAGACCACAAATGACCTCAAACTGTGGCCTTGGGCCATCTTCGAAACTGTACTGAAGAGCTCACTTCAATGAGCCTTTGTTCAGCTTCATCTTGCTTTCCTTCACCATGCCGGCAAAGGTAGCCAAGCAGGTGATGATGTGGGTAGCGTCTTGTTCACGCTCGCCAAAAAGTGCAGCCAAGTCCTTCGACCGCGCCCGCAGCTCTGCTTCTGCCACTTTAACTTCGTCCACCCGAGCTGAGGCCACTTTCACACATCGCTCCAAGGCGTCCGCGCTTTTGCCTAATACTGGCGGCGGGCATTGACTCGAGACTGCTGAGGCGCTCACATTGCCATCATTAAGACATCCACCAATTTTAGGTTTCTTTGATTTTATTGCCGCTAGAAGACTTGTTCTCACGTCCATTGGCGGTGACACAGATGCCTCAAGCGGAGATACTCTGCACCCGTTGGCTGCTGCTTCCTTGTTGGGAGTATTGACTTCGGCTGCAGCTGAGTCATTCGCTCGGGTTTGCGAAGAAACATCTGCTTTAGATTCCAAAGGTTTAACTTCCAAAGGAATTGCACCGTCGTCACTCGATGCTTCTGCCCCCCTGGCTTCAATCGCTGCAAGTAGGTTTGTCCGGGGCTTGGATTTGCGCACAGTGCTACTGCTAAATTCGCCAACGCGATTGTTTCCGTCGGACACTTTTCTTCTGATTGCAGCGTGAAGTTCTGCAACAGGGTTCGAGGAATTTATATCAACCATGTTAGTGCCAGTTGGATCATCGCCACTGCAAATTCTTGATTTTGAGGCCTTCTTCTTAATTGCATCCAAGAGATTCGCTTGAGGGTTGGAGCTCGTACTATTGACATAAGATGAAATTGGCTTATCTGGCTCAATTCTAGCTTCGACTTTTTGCGACGACTTCGCTTTGATTGCAGAGAGCAAATCTGCTTGAGGATTCGAACGAGCTGGAGGGTCTGATTCTTCGGCAGGCTGACCGCTTGCGCGCAGCACTCCAGCTTCAACAGCGTCGCTGCCCGGCCCACGGTGCCCCAAGTGCATCGTTGCACGCTCAGCATCGTCTTTTCGAAGCAGCTTGAGCTCGCTCTCCGCTTCGCGCAAATCAGCTTGAAGCTGCGCAACCTGGGCGCTCAGCTCGCTCAATGGGATTTTGGACGCAGCGACCAGATCGGGTAAGTCATCAAAAAAGGTTAATATGCTTGGTGAAGTGTCGTCCCCAGCATTCAAGAGGCTATCGACGACAAAATCCAAAAAGCTCATCGTTTTGCAAGTGCTTTTTGTCTGCGTCAGCTTCAACAGTGAGTCTACAGTAATTCCTCGAGCACCGCCTTTTGAAGTGCCCTTGTTCATAACATTTCCCACCGTCAAAATTTTCGCAAGTAATTTAGCAAGCCTTGTGCTTTTCTCTATCTGATCAATTGAACGACTCAAAAGATTAAGCTTCTCAAGAAGTTCAAACGCCACCGTAGAAAAAGTCTTCATGAAGGTTAAAACATTAAGCTTTTTTCGCGGTCGCTGCACTCCAAGAAAGCCAAGGCAGAAAGCTTCTGGAGATTCTAGTCCATGAGTTCCTCGAACCGATGCTTCTTCATCTGATCGAACTCCATCATCTCTTTTGTGTGTGACTGATTCCAACCGTTGAACATGCGACTGAACTGCCGAAATTTCTGCCTCAGTGGGTATCATTTCAGACAAGCGTGGAAGTTGCTCAAGCGAAAATTCATTTGAATTGAAGGTGTTTAAAGACTGCCCAATAGATACGGGATCAACAGATCGAAAACTACGAAGTCCAATAGCTAAATTTTGCATTCTAGCATTGTCAAGAACACATTCTTTCTTTTTGACTTGGGCGCTTTGTGATAAACTGCCCTCACTTTTCGATTTCGCAAACTTTCCACTTTTCACTGCGGGCTTTTTGGTGAAGAGTTCTTCGAGTCGAACCATTTCTTTAGAAGGAACCATTGAAGATGACCCGCTTCCCCACACAGAATTGGTGAAGTCCTCTTTGCTCAAGCCTAATGGTGTCCAGTGTACTGTAATGAGAGTTGATGCAGCCACTGCTGGAGAGCGCACTAAACAGCTCGGGCTATCACCACCGACGACATTTCTAATGAGCTGCCTTTCGATGCCGTCTTTCGTCATTTTCTGTTCAACTGCTTGCGGAGGAACTCCAGCTTTTAACATTGCACGATACTTTCGTAAGTCTTGCTCGTGATCAGCCGAGTCAGCAAAACCGGGTACTCCTTCACTTGGCGTCTTATCAGAGTGGAGAACGCGATCGATTTCTGTATCAGGTATTCCGTCTGCAACCATCTTGTGCCTCACCGCCATCAGTGGCACTCCAGCCTGCAACATCTTCTTATACTTTTGGCTTCGAGCATTGCCAGCATCTGAGGCACCAGAAGAAGATTTCTCGACAACATAGACATCGTATTCCCCAGATTGGTCACTTTCGGGCCGCAAGAAGAATTCAATTTCAGTTTCAGGTATTCCATCGGCGAGCATCTTATGCCTTACCGCCATCGGTGGTACCCCTGCCTGCACCATCTTCTTATACTTAAGCGGCATGCCATCGCTCTTAGGTGTATCAGTGGGGCTATGTGCACTGCTAGCAGGTGCAGCGACAGCTTCATCGGTGTCGTTGTTCTTGGTCTCGAGCACTAAATCGATCTCCTTTTCAGGTACTCCGTCTGCAACCATTTTGTGCCTCACCGCCATCAGTGGCACTCCTGCCTGCACCATCTTCTTATACTTAAGCGGCATGCCATCGCTCTCAGGTGCATCAATAGGGCTTTGTGCACTGCTAGCAGGTGCAGCGACGGCAATATCGGCGTCTCTTTTGAGCTCTAGCAATGAATCGATCTCCTTTTCAGGTACTCCGTCTGCAACCATTTTGTGCCTCACCGCCATTAGCGGCACTCCAGCCTGCATCATTTTTTGGTACTTCTGGGGCAAGCTTTTGTCCTTGTCCAATCCTGCCGGGCAACTTTGTTCAACAGGAACACTTGTAGCTTTTTCAGCATACGTTGCGCATGCGCTTGATTCAGTGTTTGAATTATCTCGCGTCTTTTCCTTTACCATGAGAGTATGGTTTGAGGAAGTCTTTTCAATTCTTTGTTCTCCAGGCAAAGGATCTGAATTGAAGAGTGCTAGTAGCGCTTTCTTTACGTCATTATCCTTCGATGAACTCAAAGCCTTTCCATTTGAAATCTATCAAGACATACAAAAGTCGATGAGATCGACAGTCAATAGAAATCATGATTCAACCAGGTTCACAATATAAATGGTCACGAACCGCATTTTGAGCTTCGACTTCAGACAACGGTTCACGCGTGACCTCGGCGATGACAGAGGGTGAAAGACCGTCCGAAATCATTTTTTCTTTTATAATTGAGGTTGGCATACCGGCACTCATCATCCCCCGAAACGATCTGATAGCCTTCTCGTCAGCCTCTATTAGATCACTATCACTGATCTTCGGAGTGGTAGAACGAGGTTTAAGGCGACCGGCAAAATTGTCATCGGAATGGACTTCAAACGTATCCTGGGCACTGGATAGAAGTGCTCCATCGCCATTTTTGAGGAGACAAGTACATGATTTAGAAGCTCTTAATACCAGTGTACTGCTGTTATTTACAGATGACGTCTGGCGTCTCTCATTGCATTTCAGGCAGCTCAATGGCACCTCATTGCCCAAGATACACTGCACAGTGGAAGCCGAGCAGCCGTCTCCGCGCATACGATACCGCACAGCTGACCGCGCAACACCGGCTTTTAGCATGTTGGCATAGCTACGGCTAGGGCGCTCATCAACAGTGCGCACCCTTCTCCTTAAAGACGAGCTAGTCTTAGTAGTAGTAGAAACTTTCGTCGAGCCCAGTATTCTACTTCTAGAATTCGGAAAGTACAAGGATCCCTCAGTAGGATTATGCAGCGCAGCTGATGCAGGGAGCCCATTCCGCTCCGGTGCGTCTTCATGCTCAAGCTCACACCAATCGGAGAAGGCGTCAAAATCTTGGGTCTGTCCATTTTGGGCAGCTGGAGCCGTTCCATCGAACTGCTGCTGCTGCTGCTGTTGCTGGTTGAAAACTTCTGAGACCCCTAAAGCCAGACTTGCCAGCCAGCCTAAGCCACGAGAGTGCATTTGTGGAGGGGTAGCCGAGTTCTCAGAAGCTGTTGAGACTGGCGGTGGCGGCGCAGAGCAGGGGTTGTACGGAGGTGTCGCGCAGGCGGGTGATTCGGTGACCCATTCTAAGCAGTCCGAAAAACCATCACTCTGCCTCTGCCTTGGTGAACCTTCATGACGACTGCGAACACGCTGTCGCATGACCGTATCGTTTCAGCCACGTAGCGAGAAGCCCCAAGCGACCCCCGCAATACCTGTCGACTCGTTGACAAGGAGTGACCCATGACTACTTCCACCTGCCACATCTGTTGTAGTTCTGTAGTTCGGAGCCAAAGTGCATGCAATCATGAGAACCCACGCATCCAACTTTGCATCGGTTCACTAGTTGAGACTCGCAGGCACGCAGCTCAAAACACAACTTTTGCAGCGACAAAACGTGCCTTGAGCCGCGTGCTTCTCTTGTGAAGGCTACATTGTTCAAATCTGTAATTTCGCACGATTGACTGAGCCTCGATTCGAAGGTTCAATTGCAAGAGTGATTGTGAATGGTAGTCGACACATCATTAATATTTTCATTAGTTGAGCCTCTAGCTTTAGATAAGGTGCCTCTTCGTGCCCTGGACACTAGGGCCGAACTTATAAATGAAGCCCGCATATTATCTTCAATCTTCAGCGTCACATGAGGCCATGATGCTATGATGTGAAAGAATGAAAGAATGTTGTTGTTTCAGATTTGCCATTCTCTTAACCCTAATGTTGTATACTCTGTAATACACTTGTGTCAAAAGGTGTCAACGCGAAGACGCGAAGATCATCACGAATCACGAACGAACAGGAACGTGCGAATGAGGTCTAGGCCAAAGTCAAACGAAGGGATCATCAAAGTTGCCTCACAGCTCGCTATCCACTCTTACGTGTAGTTCTGACCTTACTAGAACGAGATCATTACCATTTCACCATGCTGAGGACTAGGCTGCTTCGCTCGGCCATTCGATCGGTAAATGCCTATTCTGGTGCTCCCGTCGGAGTTGCCTTGGAAGCGGACAGTGCAGCAACCGTGGCGAAGAAGTTCGCGGCAGCATGCGCAGCGCAGCCAGCCTGGGCTGCAGCGGGCTTTGAGCACCGAAAGGCGTGCATTGCGAAGTTCCAATCATTGCTTGCAGCGAACAAGGACGAGCTAGCTAATTTACTTTCGGCAGAAATGGTAGGAGTATCTTTTACTCTTCTACAGCCTGTTTTCTCCTTGTTTCATCCGACCTTAGGTTGATTCTACTTCTAACACGCTATTCTGGGGCGTTGTTGGCACAAAACGTGCTGCTATGAAAAGAACTTTGATCAATTCGTACATCCTAGGATTATGTCCTTCATTGTGCTGACCATTTTATCTCCCAAGATTGGCCTTTTTTAACTCTGTTCTCTCTTTTGTCCGCGTGCTTTGTTAAAATGGAAATCGCAGGGCAAGCCAGTGGCGCACGCCAAGGGCGAAATTGACAACACGGGCCCACGCATCCAGTACTTCCTGGACATGATGGAGGATTGGGTGTGCCCCATGATGGTGGCTCCAGCGTCGTCGGGGACTCTGGAAGTGCTTCACGCCGAGCCCTTGGGCGTGGTGGCCAACGTTTCCGCCTGGAATTTCCCTTACTTCGTGGGCTCCAACGCGTGGGTGCCGGGGCTGCTCGCGGGCAACGCCATGCTGTACAAGCCGTCGGAATGGACCTTGCAATCGGGCCGCCGCGTGACCGAGCTCATGCACGAAGCGGGCGTGCCTCCGGACGTGTTTGCGCCCATTTACGGGGGTGCCGACGCCGGCGCCGCGCTGGTGGCGCAGCCGCTGGACGGACTCTTTTTCACGGGCTCGGGCACCACGGGGCGCAAGATTG
>Ga0307982_1003147_pt1 | contig 13201 bp, 12 predicted proteins | sample OrgLakmetagen989_FD_201847 | JGI IMG/M metagenome (GOLD analysis project Ga0307982, IMG submission 201847) | Saline water microbial communities from Organic Lake, Antarctica - #989 | ecosystem: Environmental > Aquatic > Non-marine Saline and Alkaline > Saline | place: Antarctica: Organic Lake... | reverse complement strand
CGTAAGCCTAACGCAAAAAAAACTTTAAGCTTTGCTTATTTTCGCGGCGACACCGAGAAAAATCTATGATTTCCCTAATTTTAGTGTTTATTTAGGCTACGCTGCTACAGAAAACAGACAAAAAGACAAAAAGACAAAAAGGTGGTAAATCGGGAGATCACGAGTTGGAAGAGTTCACAAAAAAAGCGGCAGGGCTCAGGGCAGGACATGCACATTCATCTAACCTAAACAGCATAAGCATAGCGCGGCACTGTAGTACACATAGACCCATACGCTGAATCTAGAATACATTCCATAAATTTCTTTGAGTTTCTAGTGGAGGCTGTCTGCCCTACTGTTCCAGTCAGTGTAGCTTGCTAATTTCAAACGTCTTTTACAATATCTTTTCTCTAGGATCAGTGCTCTCTCTCAACAGAAGTCGCTATAGGCTAGCAAGCCTCAGCGTGCCTCCTTTGCTTTAAATTTTTAAAAACATGGCGCTTTTCTTATCATCCAGAGGCGGGTTAGCCTTACTCCGCAGCCTTCTCAAACTAAAACCGAATGCACCTAGCTTAGCGAACAGCTTAATCCCTTATGCTTGCTGGATGGCCAACCCCTTGTTGCTCAACATGAATGATCGCCAAGCAGAAGAGCGTGTGCTGCGTGGGAATTTGCTGGCTCCAAGAGAGCGTGCAGAAGACTTGAATTTATGGGCGGATGACAACCCAACGCGCACTTGGCTGCGTCGTTATTGGCTCACGTCCAATTATCGCGGCACGCCACGCTATCACGCAGCTGCAGCAGCTATGAGCGACCCAGCCATATTGCCCACTTTAACTACCACCAAGAAAATATTCTCTATGAAAGAGTGGAAGTTTCGAGGCACTGCAGCAGCCGGAGGAGATGTAATTGGGCCTGACTCGGGTGCGGACGAGCGGCGCCGCTTGGCGGCAATCGCTAAAATCGAAACCGCAAATGGTGCTCTGGATGGCCTCGAAACATTGGAAATCTTAGAAGCAGCGGGTTGTGCGCTAGGGGGGCGGTCAACTTTTAACGCGTGGTGCGAAGCGCATGGCGTGTTTGAGTTCCTGACGCACGAGTACGTCGCGGCATTAGCCAAGCACATTCGGAGCTTGAACCTGCCCGCGGGGTCGGTGGTTCTGGAGCTCGGCAGCGGCAGCGGTAGGCTAGCACATTTCTTGCGGCGGGAGCTTGTGGGCAGTAAGCTGAGAGTAGTGGCTACGGATTCGGGCGGTTGGAATCTGAAGCGAAAAGACAACTTGGGCGCTGGCGCCGAGGCGGTCGAGACGTTGAACTACGAGCAGGCTCTCAAGAAGTACCAGCCAAATGTAGTGATCACGGCCTGGATGCCCATGGGCGTAGATTGGTCCGCAGCCATTCGTGGCACTGCCTCCGTGCAGGAGTACTTGCTGGTGGGCGAAGCCGACGACGGGTGCTGCGGCCACAATTGGTTTACATGGGGCAATCCTGACTTCTTTGTACGTGCTTCGCCACTACGAGCACGAGGAGAGAACTCCAAGGAGCCTGCACCTGACAGCAGTGATCATCAACAAGCTCCGTACCAGGCCGATGGTTGGACGCGCCAAGACCTCCCTGCGGTGAGCGCACACCAGCTCTCTCGTTTCGACAGCGAAGACTTTGTTGGAAATTCCTGTACTGTGGCCTTCCGTCGGAAATGAGAGGCGAGTCACGAGTCAACACAAGTTTTTTGCAGCTAGTTGCAGATAAAAGTGATCAGTTGCGATAGGGAGAGGCGATTGGGGTAGACGGGCGGTTGTACAGACGAACTTTTGACCAGTTTACCAGCAATAAAGATGATTTCACTGCAAAATTCTCTATTCTCGGGTTTCGTAGTGCAGAGGGCAGAGGAAACTTTGGATCTTCAGGTATAATATGTAATCTCTTACCAAGGCCCAGTTCCCCACTTCATTGGCCTTTAAACTTGGAACCAAGAATACTACTTCCATACCTCTGTCTTAGGCCGCGATTTCATATGGTTTATGGTTAAGAAAATTAGAATTCATCGAATTTCAATGTCTTCGAACTCGAATCAGGCGCAGAATTCCTCTTAGCATAAGCGATATCTCAATCCATTTACCAATACAATTGGCAGTGGGCAGTGACTGCAGAGATAAAGGCAGTTCAGTGAACGGGACATGAAAACAGGAACTCTTTTTCTCGATACCCTCAGAAGTTCTTTTAGAAGTTCTTCGAGACCGAAACGGGGGCCTCTGGGCTAAAGAGCACAGGAAGCGCATCGTCGGCCGCGCAGCTGGCGTGGCCGGCTCCGCGCACGTAATAGTTGCGCACGCCGGCGACAAACGTGGACGGAATTCCGTTGAAGTCCGTCGCGCCTGCCTGGGTGTAGGCGCCGCAGTTGGGAAAGAGGAGCCAATCGCCCACGTCCAGCTTTGGGCAGTTGGGGAGCGCGCAAAACACCATGTCGAGAGAGTCGCAGGTCGGGCCGAAAACGGTCGCGGTGGTGCCCGGCGGCCCAGGAGCAGTGCAGGGAGCAGCATTCCCTGTACTGGCGTCCACACGAAAGGGGACGGCTTTGGGCAGCCACCCGTCGTAAAGGACAGCGTTGAAGGCCCCATACAAACCGTCGCCAATGTAGTAGTGCACTTCCCCGCCACGGTCGGCGGAATCTACTGCAGCTTTGCTGTTCAGGTCGGTTGCGGCGGGGGTTGCGGTGGTCTTGACCGAGGTGGTGGTGGTGGTGGTGCTGGCAGCAGAAGTGGCGGCGTGGTCAGCTGAGTCGTGGACGAAAGTTGGGGCCGTGCGCATGGGCACCCCCGGCAGAGGGCCCGGAGGCGGCCACGGCTGCGCTGCGAAATGAGCGGCGAAGCGCTGGTTCAAGCGCGCAGGCCGCCGCCGCCCCCTTGCAACCGGAGGGTGGGCTGGCGGGTTCTTCGCACCAGCCGAGGCGCCGCGGCCGTTTGAAGCCGCTCCTGCAGCAGCAGCAGCCGTAGCTCCAGCACTGGCTGGGTGGGAGGCGTCACCAGCAGCACCAGCACCAGCACCAGCAGCAGTAGCAGCCGTAGTAGGAGCCACCGCAGCTACGGCAGCGGCGGCGGGCGGGGTCCGGGCAGAGGCGCGAGGCACAACGAAAGCAGTGGTGGCTGGCCGCCCGCCCGCAGCATAGTCCACGTCAGTGCCCGCGAAATGCGCAGTGACGCAGGTTGCCAGGCGCTGCGGCCGCACCCGAGGAATGGGCTGCAGGACAGCGCGAGCCTGGGCCAGTTCTTCCTTGGCCTCTTCGTCGGGCTCTTCTTCGCACGACGAGCTGTTGGACGAGCTGTTGTCAAACGAGCTGCTGGAGTTGTAACCAGCGGAGCTGTTGTACTCGGGCTCCACAGTTGATGGCGGCGGTGGTAACTCGGGGCCGTGATGGTCCACTTTTTCGTGGGCTTTCGGCTCGGCACAGTCTTGGTACAAGCTGCTGCTGCACCCACCGCCGGGGAGCCGTTCGCGCTTCCCAAACACGTGCGTGACCAAATGAGACGCGCACTCGGCAAAGTAACGCCCAGGCTCGCTGATCACCTGGAGGCCTCCGGGAAAGTCTTTGGCGGGAAACAAGTCGTCGAGGGCCGCGTTGATCACTTCGCAGACTTGGTTCGGCGCCTGCGGGTCAAACGAGCTCCCGGCGGCGCAGAAAGCACCCCCCGTGTCGGGGCGAAACCCGCCGCCAAACCCGCCCCCAACGTCCAGAAGCCAGGGGCGCACCAGAGCCGACGGGTCAAGCTCCAGCTGCAGCTGCCGCACCCGCTTGGCCTGCTCCAGGGCCGCGCGAAACGCCATGGCGTCGCCGGCCCCACTGCCCACGTGGAAGCTGACCCCCGCGAGACGCACGCCATTCTCGGCACACGCCGCCAGCAGGGCCGGCACCTCGTTCGGCATGGCGCCGTACTTCACCCCAAAGGGAAGGCGGGCCGTCGGATCATCGGCGCGCAGCCGCAGCAAGGCCCCTACATTAGGGCAGCCCCCTTTCAGCTTCGCCACTTCGGCGACGGAGTCAAAAGTGGTGTGGGGAATGCCCGCCTTTTTCAAGCACGCCAGATCGGTAGGGCGCTTGCAAGGGTTGGCAAACACGATCCGGTCCGGGGATACGCCTAAGCTGAGCACCTGTTCGTTATCCCGCAAAACACAGAACATGGACGACAAACCCTGAGATTAGAGAATTCCAACTCAACGTATATTCAACTAAGAAAGAAACAATCTCGCTGAAATCTATGAAGCAAGCGACCCCGCTTTATATGTGCTGTGGTACCGCCGAGTTGTCATGTGTCGTATCGTAAAACAAGACCTCCACAGAGGGATTTAAGAAGGAAGTGTAGATGACAGAAAAGAAAGAGCACATGAAAGCTATCTACATACCTTTTGCGCCTCGTTCGCCGACGCGCAGTCGAAGCCGCACCCGATGCTCGCCAGTGTGGCTAAGAGGCCGTGGTCAGGGAAGCATTTGACCGCATAATGAGGGGTCACCCGCGGCATAGCCGCTTTCAAGTGCGTATAAAGCTTCGTCACCGCCGCTAAATCTGAGGAGGCAAAAAAATACAAGGAGAGCATCTGAATTAGCATTAGAAGACAGTACAAAAGATATCGTCAAAATACAGACAATTATGCCGTGTCCTGATGTAGCTCAAAGGGCCGCTGGATCCTACACGAAGCTCACGGGAAGTGTACAACCGCTCAATAATATAATGGGAGCCCGGAGACCCGATTGCATACCAGTGATGTAAAAAGTGTCCGTGCCGTCCTCATCTGGCTTGGAATTCATGATGATTTTCGCAGCGTGCGAGAGAAGGGCAGATGGTCCACCGTGCGGTAAACGAACCACTGGACCCAGGGACGGAGGGTCAACGACACCGTCATCATCGAGGCTGCCCTCGCCGTCTTTAACCTCAAGATGGGAAAAAGCTGCAGCTACAGCCTCGGAGGCGTCGGCAGTGAAAGGGGAATTTTTGCTACTACTCCAGTCCGCTGCTCCCGCACCATCAGGCCATTCTGCCTGGAGCGAATGCGCAAGGGTTGCCTGTAGGAGTAGTGCACACGACATCATAATGTTTACGCACAACAGCTTCTCCTTGAGAACAACGATAGCGCTGTAATCAATCAACACCTTAGCTTCCCATATAATGGCTTCTTTGAGTCTTGAATATCTAGACCGCTCTCACCACCTTCATTGCTTCTGATTCTACCGGGGCCATTCTAACCGCTCGCTGAATCAAATGCATCAACTATACTATCAGTCGAATTTGCCCAGAAACACACACCAAATAATAAGTTTTTTTTAAAAGGAAAATACCATTACGAGAAATGCTGAGGTACGGAAGAGCCAAGCGGTTGTTGGGGTAGAACAATGTAGGGGACACGTTCACTTGCTCACGAAGTTCTCAGAGGTTACGCGCCGAAGAGCGAGGCGTGTTGCGGAAAATGGAGCCAGTCATTAACCCCAAGAATCAGAAAGAGTTCTTGGGTTCTTCGGAGCGGAACGGGATTGCGATTCGGCGAAATTGGTGTACTACTGTAGTAAACCAAGATCTCACTGCATTCATGGACAACTATTTCCTCTTTCTTGGGCATCGGGGACTCAGCTCAGGGGTCATCTCCTCTCGCTTTGCGTGCAAGCACCCAAAGCTCGGTCTGAATATTGATATCGTCGATATATACAATGGCATATACCGGCGGCAATTTTTCATTTCATGATCAGCGGGCTATGTTAATGGCCGTGGCAGCTTCTACGCTTAGGGGCCATTCCCCGCCAAGTACATTCAGGCCGATGACGCCCGCGCTCCACACACTCCATGCACAACTTACAAGCGCGCAATTAAGTAATGTGCCAGAAATAGCCTCAAGAATCAATCAGTTAGGCTATGATTCCTGGGACCAACTTCTTGCGATTTCCATTACCGATTTCGGATTTGTGATAGGACAACTCTCTGTTTCGATAGACGATGCGCAGAAGCTTGGAACCTATTGGGGTCAGTGCGCCAAGAAGAGGGCAGAAGTTTTGCAAATGAGGCAAGACTTCGAGCACCATGAAGAGAACAGGGCGAATGATGAAAGGTGTGGGCGCGAAGAGGCGGCTTCTGAGGCGGCTTCCTCATCGCGCAGGTCCGATGTGATGCCTCCTCCCTCAAAAACGCCTTCTACAAGTGGAAAAACAAGAGGTAGCCCGGAGAACGTTTCTCGCCGTGCTGAGGACAAGTCGTACGTTGACTTTAAGGATCGACCAATTCAGAATCTTCCGGAATCGCGCCGCAAAGCAAGTGGAGGAGGCAAAGTCGTTTCGTCGAATGCATCCAAAACCCCTCCAAGAAGTAAGAAGACAGGGGGGCACGCGCACAAGAAGCAGCAGCCAGCAGAAATTCCTTGCGTCGACCCCAAACCCGATGCTCAGTCGCATTTCGATATAATTAAGAATGACGGCTTTACACCGTGCGGAGAATTTATGGACGTGTCGAACAGTAATGCTAGCTTTTTGAAAAGGTGCGTGCGCGCGAAGGAGGTTGTTGATGACAGCACGGTGCTCGCGGAGTGGGATGGCTGCTGGCACATTGCTAAAGTAATGGAATCTTTTGAAGGTGTTTGGCGCATTCAAAGGGAAGCTGTGTACTCCACGGCCAGCACTACCCAGCAAGACCGTGCTCGAGACCATAAGGTCACTTGAAATATCTTGTCTGGAATGTTTGTTCTTATGGCACAAAATTTATACTTTGCTTTCTCATAGTAGTAAGCGCACTACTTTTGTTGCCACGCTTCGCTCCTTTTTAATTTGTATTTCCTTTTATTGATGTGCCTACACGCGTGTGCAGACTTTGGAGGAATGGCTGCAGTGGGAATCTCCTCGCTTGATGTACCGCCGTGGTGTGCTGAAAACATCATCTCGGTTGCGTCTCGAGTATGCAGGCGACGGCCTCAACTTGACACCGCCAACATTCGACAACAGCAACAAAAATCGCGTGAGCGTGGATACTTTAGCAGCATCTTCCAACTCGCCGAAACGTGCAGTCTCATGGATACGACAACTTTACGACGTGCTGCAACATCCTGATCCACGCGTCTCGAGCATGCTGGCCTGGTCCTCTTGCGGCACGGCGTTCGGAATTCACGAAGACTTCATCGAGGAGCTCTGCGGTGACGGGAAGCCATTCATCGCGAGCAACTTCAAGTCGTTTCGACGACGACTTACCAAGTACGGCCTCTTCGTCAGCCCTTATGCTCGTCCCCAACGTGGCAGGGTTGCTCGCGGTGGTGGGTACATAGCTTTTTACACCAAAGAAGGACTGCATCGCGACTTAACTTGGGAAGGATTTTCTGAAGTCCTAAAACGTCCCCAGGAATTTCATCGTGAGCAGAATCATAATTATTCTGCCTCAGCTGCTTCGACGTACTCCGAAGACCCAAATTCGTTGGCCAGTCTGGACGATGATATATCGACACCGAAACGGAAACGAGACAGGCTCATCATGGTCGATCCTGACACGTCAAATACCCCTTCTTTAACCTCGATGCGAGCGGTATGCCATGATGTCGCTACCGACATACCCCGAGTGACTGACTTGACCCAGGATCATGATGGGGCAGACTCTGGCCCCGGTGTCGAGCAAGTTGCCTTAGCTCCGAAGGGAATATCAAGGAACGGTAATGGGCGCTCGGCTACGGTAACAACGCCACCACTGCCTAAGTCTGTTGTCGAAATGGTTTCATATGATCCACTGGCTGCGCCTTCAATTGGTACTATTAAAGAAATTTGTCCAGTTAACACAGTTCAGGGTGGGGACAAGAGCATAGATCATGATATCTACAACAGCGACGTGGACGACGACAGTCATAGCGCCGTGCGCTCTGACAGCCATCGGAGCGCTCAAGGTCAAGCTGAGAATGATGCAGGAGCTGACAAGAACACAAATCAATGCAGCAGCTCTAGCAGTGCTAGAGAAGAACCGTGTACGAGCGTCAGCAACAATACTAGTAGCGACAACAACAACAGCATTGACAGCAACAATGTGAGCTTGGGCTTGGCTCTGACTGGTGACGAGCTTAAGCGAGTTGCGCGTGCAGGTGGCGTCACAGTGCGCAGCCTCGAACGGAACCAAATTGAGGACCCTACAGACCGATTCCGGGAGCCACGTGAGAATAGTCGAGGCTCGTCGGCAGCATCGGGCTTGTCGGCCGGTTGTGCACAAGATCGCGATCCACTGGATGGCCGCCGGGTGCAAATATTCTGGCCGACCATTCATCAGTGGTTTGACGGCACCTTGCATACGGTAGGGACGACTCCTTCCCTGTACAGCACTGCTCCAAAGCCTCCACTCGATTTGCAAAGGGGAGGTGGCAAATTTCGTGTGGCTTACGACGACGGCGACGAAGAGGTTGTCAGTGAAGCCTATCTCCGTCTCCACAAAAACGTGTACTTGTACCCCTACACTCCAACCGCGAAAGAGCTTGAGGCTAATGCTCTCGCTGAGGCCAAAGCTAAGGCTGATAATGAGGCTGCTGCTATAGCTGCAGAAAAAGCCAAAGAAGAAGCAGCAGAAAAAGCAGCAGCAGAGAAGGCCGCTGCAGCAGCGGCAAAGGCTGCTCGAAAGAAAGCTCTAATGGTAGAGCGCGCCAACAAGCGATCGCCGAATTCCAAGCCTGACGTTCTGGCAGCTTCAGCTCCTGCGGCAAACCAAGCATTAGATAGCGGCAATGAATCCAGCAGCGACAGTGACTCATCCGAGGAGGAAGAGGACAATAAAAGCAATGCACTGGACGCTACTGGATATGCTGCGCTGACTTGTCAAACTGGGAACACGCCGCCCGACGCTATCAACATCGGCGATGACGGCAACGATCACGGCGACGGTGGCTTGAGTGGCAACACGCAGAATGGACGCGCTGGGGCTACTGAAGTGCTGGGACCTGGCCAGCAAGTGTGGTTCAGCCCGCGGCGGCGGCGGTGGGTGGCGCGCGTGGCATGGCGCGGTGCTTACGTAACCCTGGGGCACACGTTCGCGCGGCGGCACGCGCTCGCCGTCTTGAAGCGGGCGCGCGAGTTGGTTCCGCTCGCTGTCGAAGAAGCAAATGCCCTCGCAGTCCAGGCAGTGCCATTAGCAGCAGTATCAGCGACACCAGCTGCAACAGCTGCGCCTACTGCAGCAGAAGCACCTGCAGCAACAGAATGTGTACCGGCAACGCCAGCTCCAGCAGCAGAATTGGCGGCAACGGCAGCAGTGGTGCCAGCAGCGACTACGAAAGCTGTCGAGGATGCTACTAATGCCTCAAGGAGTGCAGAGGTATTGCCCGAAAGTATTATGGCCAGTTCTGACGAAACGTCAGCACTATGTCGTACTTCTACAAATGGCGACGATGACGTCATTATTGGCAACGAGACCCCGGCCAAGCGCCCTCGCAATGAGCCTCAGAACACAAGTGACGACAGCGGTGCTACCAGCAGCGAAGGTCTCGAGAACACAACTTCATCAGAGGACCCCTCCATAGCTCTGCTCACGAATGTGTTACCTACTGACTCATCTTCGTCGTCACCATCGTCGTCGGAGAGTTCGCCGTCCTCGAAGTTGCTCTTGCGCTCAGGGCGCCTTGCGGGCTTACCGCCAGAAATTGACCCGGATAAAGCTGAAAATGATCTGGCCAAGATCGCAAAAGCTGAAGCGGAAGAATTGGCAGTGTTGAAAGCAGAAGCCAAAGCTGCCAAACGCAACGGCGATGGCAATGTCAACAAGATTGGGATTGATAATGACAGAAGCATTGAAAATGGCAATGGAAATGTCAACGGCAACGGTCTTAATTCACTCTCTTTACCGGCCCCAGATGTCTCGAATGACGCAAGCAGCTCCTCAATCGAAACACTAGCCCCAGTAGTTGCTACGCTCCCATCGCCCCCCATTTGGCTTAGTACTATCCTTGCGTCCACGTCCGCCCTCGATGCTCACTTTGACGCAGCCGCGCGAATTGCGACCCGCTCTAACCGCACAAAGCCTCACGCAAACATTCAAAATCTCCTGAGAGGGCGTAACAGCAACATGAGCAGCAACGGCAGTACTGACAGCACTAGCAGCATCAGCAGCAGCAATGATAGCAACAGCAGCAGCAGCAGCAACAGCGCTAATCGTGTGGTTAGTCCCAGCAGTTCCTCAGGCGCCGCCAGCATGGATCTCGATGGAAAGACCCAGCGCGAGCCCGAGGATCCGGTACAAGACGACGAGTTTTCGGACACCGACAGCGACGACGATCATGGTGGCGATGCTCGTAGCAACAGCAGCCCTAAGTCTAACGAGACAAGGCGATCTCCGCTCGTTTATCGCAAGAAAGTGGCCATGCCAGAGCGTGTCAAAGTTGACGAAACATTCGCGCATGCTCTCGACGGTATTAAAATATATTGAAGATATGACTGTGTTGAAGATAAATCGTAAATGTATACACTTGCTAAAGAGAATCGAATGATAACTATATCATTTATTTCGTTTGCATAATCGTCACTTGAGTTCACTTCTTTTTCGGACGAGCCATTTCTTTAAAGTCTGTCTCGCCTTTGATGTGCATCGACAGATCTCGCCCTGGAGTTGGCAGCATCTCTGCACGCCACGCATTGCGGTAACGCCGTGCTTGGGCTCTTGGCGCTCTGCGACCAATTAGCGAGTGCCATCAACCGCACGTACTTGCTCATTGCTGGCACCAACGCTCCCATCGTGCGGCTCACGGCCACGCGCCCTCGGAAGTTGCAGGAAATGAGCCGAGCCATCTTGCAACTGGAGCAGCCCCAGTCGCGAGCCCAGCGGCAAGAGCAAATGAAGCGGCAACACGAACTGAAGCAGCAACAGCAGCAGCAGCCGCCACAACAACAGCAACAACAGCAACATTCTAAACGCCACAAGTCCAAGCAAGCGGCGTTTGTACCGCAGCACCAGTTGACGTTCAAAGCGCAGCTGAAAGCGCCTCTGAAGCCAGAGCCAAAGCTGCAAGCGAGGCCGCTGGGCATTCCAGGAGCTCCAAACCATCCTTTCCACACCAACACGACATACGACGCGGAAGGCTTAGCGCTTCGGTCCAGCGCGAGCTACCAGTCCAAGAGCAAAAACAGCAACTACCGAGACTTTGTGTCCCCCTACAAGGGGGTCAGCTTGGAAGCGGCGAGCGGGCGGTGGATTTCGCGGCACACCCACGCGAAGCACACGTCTTTTCTGGGGACGTTTGACACGGCGATTGACGCGGCGCGTGCGTACCGGGACCACGCGGCAAGCTTGGGCCTCTTGCCGTTGACGGCGCTGGCGGCTGCGAAAGCATCGTCATCTTCGTCTTATTCCTCTCGGCGTTCTCCCTCACCTTTGTCGTTATCGAGTTCCTCATGCGGCAGGATTGTGTCTTCATCGTTGTCATCGTCGTCATCATCATCCACGTCATCGTCGTCATCGTCGTCGTCTTCATCGCTGTCCTCCTCATCATCATCATCATCAAGTTCTTCTTCGAGAAGAACTTCGTCGAAACTCAAAAAGACCACATCCCTGCCGTCTCGGCGGCCGTTGAGGAAAACACTTGCAGAAGGAGTGGCCAGTGCAGCCGCTGCTCTTCGAGAGTCGTTAGATCTGTGGGACCCGCGGCACACCTCAAGCCTCTGCCTTCAGGTGACGGTTCTTTATCGTTGAAATGTTTTCGCGCGTTTCGATATGTAGGCTATGTGTCCGACTTTGTTTATGTGGTGTGTTCATGAATGACCGCGCATATACTGGACGTGCGATCATGCGTTTATTTCTCTTCATCGTTTCTCTCTCTGTGAATATTACTATCAGGCTCTCACTGAAGGAGCACGCATCATGGCCTTTGCCGAAGGCTCGCGAGCGAAGCGGCGGTTTGTGAACAGCGGGCAAGGTGGAATCCATTTGGGCAGCGGTGGGGCCGGGGGCACAGTGATGCTTCGCCCTGTGGATTGCCCGGAAGACGCAACCCCTAATTTGCATGTGGTGCGCGCGTGCCTCAGAGGCGACGTCGATCCTTCACACGACTTGCGATTTGCGGTCAGATCAATGGCCTGTACTCTGTGAGATGTGCAATCCCTTTGTGGGGAAAAGAAAAGTGCGCGTGGAAATTGAAAATACAACAAATAAGGCTTGATAGTGCCATTTCTTTGTTTCGGATCATCTACTATGCTTCACCTCAACTCATCAGGTGGATTTAATTACGGTGCGCGACGAAGAGAGCCCGCTGTTTGGCGAGCTCGATGTCGTGGCGAATCGCGACATAACCGTAGGCGAATTGGGCCCGTACGCTGGCGTGCTCCTTCGAGACGACGAGGTTCGAAGTACTAGTATATTGCGGTGTACAGGAGCGCAGCTATCTTGCTTGGGACGTCACCCGAATGTCATTTTGAGTCTGTTACTACTTATTCTGACGTGCTATATTTATTCACTTTTCATCTTCTCTCTTCTTGTGTACGTATTCATGACGCCACCAGGTGCTCAGCCACTTGGCGAAGAAGCCACGGTCTTTCCTGCGGGCCATGCACTTTTGGTATTCGGTGCTTTTCGATGGCGCGCAGGGCGGCGATGACGGCAGCATTTACGGCCAAGGCTCGTCCAAAAGCGCCGCGCTGCAGGACACCTTTTCGCTGTTTCCCTTTGCGGGCAACGCCATGGCGGTGATCAACGACTTCGCAGGGCCCAACCGCAGCGACGAGCACAAGGCCACCTGCTTGCCCCCCAACTGCAAGTACCAAGTGGTGAAAGCCAACGGGTGGCCCTACGTGTTCGTGATGGCGACCCAGCCCATCGCGGCGGGCGAAAGCTTAAGGGCCGACTACGGGGACGCGTTCTGGGACACGTGGCGGCAAGTGGTGGAAGCCGAGCGGAGCGTGGACGAAGCGGCGCGCACCTTGCTTGAAGCCATTGCCGGATTAGGGATCATGGCGGAGCTGCCCAGGTCGGTCTTGAGGGCAATGGCTTGACGATAAGGCGGTACACATTTATTTCCTGCGACGCCGTGCTCTTGAGAGGGGCCGGAAACGCCTGTTCCTTTTGATCATTGAGGGGCGCTTGGGAGGGCCGTGTTTTTTTTTAAAAGAATTAATGGCTCCCTAATTTCCTTTAGTTCTCAAATCGCGGTGTATATATGAAGTCGCGATATCCCGCTCGTGGACAAACCAGCTAAGTTTGTTATATTTCGTGTGCGAGGAACAGCAAGATATGCCAACGAGATATTT
>Ga0307982_1003146_pt1 | contig 13202 bp, 15 predicted proteins | sample OrgLakmetagen989_FD_201847 | JGI IMG/M metagenome (GOLD analysis project Ga0307982, IMG submission 201847) | Saline water microbial communities from Organic Lake, Antarctica - #989 | ecosystem: Environmental > Aquatic > Non-marine Saline and Alkaline > Saline | place: Antarctica: Organic Lake... | reverse complement strand
TCATACAAGAGCACAAGTCGTCTAGCCAAGCAACCAAGGAAGCTTGGTCGCTTTTCGTGCAAGCTTGTAAAAGCCCGAGAGGTTTGCGCTTCTCTTGAGCCCTCGAATCGTAGGAAATTCGCAAGCTGACAAGCACAGGAAGCAAGGATAAGGAAGCGAAAGCCACTATAATAATTTGTAACTTTGTGAAGGTAAAGGCTCGTACTCGTAGCTCGCAGCCCGTTGCAATCGTAGCCCTGATTAGCCTCAAACTTGTCACCTTCTTCAGCAGCAAGCAGCATGCAAGGGCCAGTTCGCGCCAAAAAGAGAGCTCATACAGGGTGACGAATTATTCTTGGATGCAACGAGGCAAAAATCTTGCCTTTCATATAAGTATTATCTGATTTGGTTCTTCTTGCCTTTCATATTTCCCTCTCGAAAAAGTGGGAAGCCAAACTGAACTGGGGTGCAGACACGCAGAGATACACTAATTTACTACTGTTGCGTGTTCTTGATGATGAGGCCGTAAGATTGTTCGTTCGTCCAAAACACTTCGAGACTTCGGGCGCCCCTTCGAGCCCTTTCACTTCAAACATGATCGCACAGCCTCAAGAAGACATGGACACCCTATGCGTGCTTGGTGCCATGGCTCTATTCTTCGGTTCGTCATCGTCTCACCCTTTTTACATTAGTCAGGACGCCTTCTCAGTCACCGACGTTGGCGCGTGCATCTTTTTCAGGCAACGTCTTCCGGATTCTCATCTATACTGGAGGCGTAGGCAACGGATCTCAACCTGAGTTTCGGTTTGGGAAGTAAGTTGCTTTATTTCGTCGTCGTCTTAATCTCTGTCCCACGCTTCTTCTTATATCCTATGCTGCTTTGTTTTATCTTGTTTTGATATGTCTGCAGATGGCAGCGCCTCGACACAGATTACCTCAAAGATCAGTGGCGCTGGCGGCGCAGTGTGAGTGGCTGGGAAATGGTGTCGACGCTATTCACCGTGATGGGCTGGTGCTGCCTCGTGCTGCCTATTGTCACCTTCGCGTACGTGCAGAGCCGCGGCGGTCGGCATATGGTGCCTGAGCATTTAGCCATTGTTTGCCTCGTCTTCGCCGGCGCTATTTTCGAGGCTAGTTTGCTCGCGTTTCTTCTGATCACTACATTCATTCAGTGCGTGGAAGCTCAAAGGCGTGCTTCTTTGAAACCACATCTACATTCAAACTGTACCTATCTCTGACGCACTCTCCTTGCGATTCGCTTTGTTTGCAGGGTATCGACTTGCTCATGACTCTAGGATCGCAATCGACCATGTTTTGGATTTCCCGGGACTTTGACTTAAATTACGGGAATCCTGACGCGATTGGCGAAATGGTAAACGCAACTGCCGACAACAGTGAGGGGTACGGGTGGAAGGCCCTGGAAGTCACTTACCTGGTCTCCCAGGGCGCGCAGCTGTGGATCGACGCGATTGATTGGCTGTTCTTGAGCATTCTCTTGTTTCTCATCCACCGCAGCGTAAGCAAAAACTACAGCAGTGGCTCAGCGGTGTTTCCATTGAGTTGGGCTCGGCTGGGCCTGGTAATCAGCGTGCTGGCCCTCTTCGACTTCATGGCGAGCTGCGCGAAATTTGCCCTGGACTGGCGCGACTTTTCAGCGCTCGCGGGGGGCTTGAGCGTCTTGAACACCATTGCGCTGTTGCCCACCTGGCTGCTCTGGCTTGGCCTGCGGTTGCCGCGAGCGCGCAACAAGGCTTTTGCCGCGCTGGCGTCGAGTGATTTGAGTTCTGGTGGTGGTGCCAGTGAAACTGGAGTGGAGCTTTCAAATGTTTCAGACGCGAACTGCTAGGAACTCAAAACAGACTTAGGTCGATTGACTTTGGAGGGCAGAAATTGAGTGATGGCGATGAGAATGGGCAGAAATAAATAGGTAATTCACAGCAAGTGCGAATAAGGTCCAGATCCCAGATCCAGGCGCTAACACCAACACCACCGTTCCCCTGAAGACTGAGTGGCTAGTGGCTAGAAGTAATCCAGATCTCTATATCAATTCAAGTCGCCTATACTGGGGGCCATTTAATTTCCCCATGCGCCCCGTACTCAGCCTATACACATATATATTTGTATATGGATGCGCCTTGTGGTTTTCGATACGGCATGGAATTGGAATATAAAATGCATATCACATCACAGATCGCAGTACAACCAGGACAATAAGACCGAGGGAAATATATTAGAAAGACCGAGGGCACTTTCCCCTGATTCAGAATGGAAAAAGATATGAGGATGACGGGCTTTTAAAAGATCAACAGTTAAGTTTCCTTTGTGTCTTTTCTCGGAGCTATCAGCGAATCTTTGAAGGTGAAAACTGCGTCGATTTCCTCGCACGCTTTGAAGCACATCCTTTCGCGTCTGCCTCGGCTTGAAGCGACTCGAGCAAGGCATTGGCTTCTACGACAGCGTCCGCAGTAGAAGAGTTGGCGCCTGCTGCCGCCGTTGCTGTGCTCGCAGTACTGGACCGCAGCCAGCGCTTGGACCGTAAAAACGCGTGGGGCTCGGTTTTGCCCGTCTCGGAGGTCGCTGAAGCTTTCCCTGCAGAGGCTGCACTGCTGCTGCTCCGGGTCCAACTGCTACAGCCCCTGGCTGCTTTGGTGGAGGCTACTTTCCCCGTTGACGCTGCTTTGCTGTCTCCAAAACCACTGGGTTCTGCTGAAGTAAAACTCGCAGAGGCGGCTGCCTTGCCACTGCGCGTGCTCATGGAGGTAGTTTTACCTGCACAAAACGCTGCCACTGCTGAGGAAGAAGACGACGAAGAAGAAGCCTGGTGGTGCACGCCAAGCCCTCTCAAATTTGACAAGTCACTGAGCCCGCGGCGAGCAAAGGCCCCACAAGCACCACCCAGAGGAAGCTGCTGCTGCTGCTGTGGGCTAGGCGTAGGCGCTGGCGAATGGTCATTCACTGATGGCGCTGATGCCTCGGCTGTTGCTACCGAGTCATCTTGGGCTGGAGTCGCATTAGGAGCAGCCGCCGCAGAAGCAGCTAACGACAAGCGGTGGAGAGGCCCCTGAGGGAGCAGGCTGCGGCGCTCGTTGCGGGGCACGGGGGTGGCTAACATCGCTTCGGCAGCTGCGTACACGGCCGCGGGGGAGGAAGTGGCAGAAGAAGCTGATGGATTCGCATTCTCCCTTTGCATGGTGTTGCTTGTTGGTGCAGTATTGGCTTCTTCCATCTCGGCAAGTGCCGCCATAGCGTAAGCCTCCGATGGGTCCGTAATTTTACTGTCGTCGCTGTCGTTGCCGTCGACGCTGGCTTCACCAATACTACGGTCAACGTCATCGTTACTCGCAGAGCCTTCGGAATGCCCAACAACGGCAGTTTGAACGACGCGAGCACCAATCTGCTCTTGCTGCTGCTGCTGTTGTTGTTGTAGAAGGAGCACTACCTGGGCCTCGAGGGCCGCGCAACGTTGCTCGGCACTTTCGGCGCGTTGAATGGCCTGCAGGCGCGCGACCTCGAGGTCATTGCATTGCTCTGCGAGCTCCTGTTCGCGTGCACTGCTTTTCGCGACGGCCGCCGCCACCGCCGACGACACAGCTGAGGCCACCATCGCAGACGCCGCCGCGGTGGCACCAGCGGATGAATTGAAGTCGGTTCCTTGCAATGAAGTAAGCTGAGGTGGAGGTGGCGGTGGCGGAGGATAAGGAGGTGGGGCATAAGACTCCTCCGAGAACGACACAAGCGAAGCGTCAAGAGTGGGTTGGTGCTCGTTGGTACCATCTTCGCGCAGTCGTTTTGCCGATTGCGACGCTTTCCACCTCACGTCCTCGCCGTTGTTTGTGTCCTCGAGACGGCGCTTCGGTAAAACTCCATGCTCAGATACCGGTACACCTGTGCATGCTGTCGTTCCCCCTTGGCTAACATCGTTTTCGACAACGCCTGTCCCTGTCACGTTGTCCTGGCTGCTGCTGTCGGTGTACCGGCGCTCGTTCCAGAGGCGCGCTTTCCCCGGAGAGCGAGCAGCGGCAAGGGCGCTTGCGGCTGCACCGCGCTCAGCTTCGCTGACCATGGTAGTAGTGGTAGCTGCTGCATGGTGATCATGGTGGTGATAAGAGCTGCCTCCGCCACCTGTAGCCATCACTTCTTGCGACTCGAGCAGCACCTGCTGGGCGGGCGGCGCCACGTAGGTGGTGGTGCAGGCGTCGCGCGCAGCGAAAGCAGCTCGAAGAGTTCGGAGCTAGAGTATTGGTTAAAGGGAAAAACAAATTGAATAGAAACAGCAAAAAGTGAGTGCGAATTAGAAAAATAATCATTCTTGAGCAGACACGGAAGTTGTAAACAGAGAGGGTGCACAGTAGACGAAAATATTCGATTCTTTAGGCACATCGCTTACTTCTTCTTCGAGTTTTTCGCGCGAAGCCTCAGTATCCCCGAGTTTCTTCCGCAGCTGGTGGGTCGGGGTTTGGCTGCCTCCTCCTGGCTTGCTGCTCCCGTTCAGTTGGATGGCCAAAGCAGTGGAGGTGACCGAGTTGATGGTGCTTGCTTTCACTTTGATCGCTTTGGCGCGATCCGCGTACCTGTTGAAGGTACAAACAACAAGAAATCGTGGTAAAATACCGTTAAAAACGTACCATTCACTCAGCAACTGAGCAACCAGCACTCTGTACGAATCTGTCGCACTTCCAAATAAATCTGGGAAAATAAGTACGTGTCTTTTTAAATTCCTCACTTGATGGTGTTGTGGCTGTCTTCGTAGAAAGCGGCGTTGGGGTTCACGTTGGCGATCATGATCATGCGGCACTTCCCTTCGAGTGACGACTTGAGCAAATGCGTGAGCTTCGAATCGCGGTAGTTCACCAGGCTGCCGCGAGCTTCCGATCCAGTCGACCCTCGGCGCACTCCTGTGCGGCCCGTGCCACCGTTGCTGTTGCCACTAGCGGTGGCACCATTATTAGCACCAATGCCAGTACCGTTGTTGCTGTTTGCTTTAGCATTGGCAGGTTGAGGAGCAGCAAGCGCGTTGATGCAGTTAGCAAGAGCAAGCAAACTGCGGTTGATTTTGGCGCCTTCGTGAAGCCTCGCGCCGCTGTTCAGGGTCGCCGAGGCCCGCTCGGACCCGGCCAAATCAATCAGGCTCAGCCGCGCGTCGCGCCGCTTCATCGTGCCATTGGCACCGTGCCCAAAGCTAACGCCCGCACTGCTACTGCTGCTGGTTCCGTCACCAGGCCCACCGGGCCACTCTTCACGCACGGTGACCCACAGGATAGCGTGGCTGCGGCTGGAGGTCTCGTTGGCGGCCGTCGCCTCCGTGGTGCGGTTTGCGTTGCCCGTTTCGAGCAGCGTCAGCACCTCGTCGGGCGACAGGGCCGGCAGCTCCGTGAGCCCGTGCACGCACACCACGCCTTGCAGCGGGTCTTCCATGACTCGCAGCGCGGTAGGAGCGGCCGGCGAAGGCGGTCGCAGCAAATCAAACACGTTTTCGTTGTAGACTTCGCAGTACTGAATGTGCACCGAGGTGCGCACGCCCCGGCGGCCTCCGTCGCAGGGAGGCCCTGTCACCGCATGCCGCCACGCTGTTCGTTCTAATTCTTTTGAGCGCAAACCTCCAAAAATGTCCACGAGCGCCTGCGGAATGATGCCGTTCACTTGTGCACCTGCCACTGTGGCGGCGTCTCGCCGAGTAGAGCCCATCATCGTGTGCGTCTTTCGAGATTCAAGACAACATCGAGTCACAGGGACGCAAACATACATGAGGTGACAGAAATAGTGCAGAAGATGTGCTTGGAAAAGACACATTTCATATCTGTCACCGTCTAGACTAGCTATGTACCTTCCCAGCACCCGTGGCGCCATATGCGATGACCGTCACGTTACTGCCCTCCAGAACTGCGGGTACATGCCGGGCTGCTGTGGCCTGGTAGACTTCATCCTGGGTGGAAGTCTCGCCAAAAGCTTCGTCAAAACAATACTCATTGACGTGCCTCTGCTGTGACTTCAGCACGGCTCCCTTTTGAGCTTTCTTGCAAATCACCTGTGTTGTGCATGTTTGAAATGGACACCTTCATGAAGTCACGATAGAACAGACGTTTTTTTTTAACGCTGGATCAACTAGCTCACCACAGAGTTACGCCCTTGAGTTATGGCACACGGCTCCGCGCCACTGTCAAGCTCCTTTCGGGAAAGTGGTCGAATTCGCACGGCTACTATCTGAATGAGGACACAAGAAGAAGGAAGAGGTAGCGTAAAGAGTTAGCTGACAGCGTATGAAATATATTTTTTTTTTAAAGGACTAACCACACGATCGACAACTTCATCTTTCACGCCTTCTTCAAGGACTTCGCCTGGCGCTGGGTTCGGTTCGGCTACAGCCACGGAGCCACGCCGCGTTTTTGGTGGCATCTTGTGCTCAGATACAGCTTTTACTTGGCTATCAAGAAAAGTTGCGGAACACCAACGGTTCGTTCATTTCAGTTCGTCCCGCTTTCGAGGAGAATATGTCGTCGTTCGTCGTTGTCTTGAGTGATTTCAGACACGTCACCCTAACCTCCTTCAGGCGGGGGCAAGAAATTTGACAGAAAATGCGCATGCGCATGCTAAATCAACTTGTGGTGCTCCTAGTTTCGCTTTCACTCGTGCCTGGAACTCTGAGCTGGAATTTTCCTCGGCCAGCAGCTCGAAGTTTTCGCCTCAACGTCCAGACAGAGGGCGAAGATATTACGCGAGCAAAAGAGTAAGTTTTTCCCATCCTCGCCTTCAAAATCAAGTCATGCTCCCGAAGGCCATTTATGTTATTGGACCATCGCTAGGTATCTCATGAGCAGCGCATCAACTACAGAAGGAAGTGAAATGGCTTCTAGTGCTCCCGCCTCGGCACCTGAACCTGGCGCAGCTCCTCGGTTCGGCGTGACAACGAACACAGCGCTGGTTTTTCTGAAGCCGCATGCAGTCACCCCTGAGGCCATCAGCTTGACTAAAGCTAAACTGGAAGCAGCGGATTGCGTGGTGGAGCGCGAGTTTCAAGTGGACGCGAAAGACATTGACCAGCTGCAGCTGATTGACGCCCATTACGGCACTTTGGCGCAACTGGCCATGTCAACGGACCCCAAATCGTTGACACTCACCCCAGCTCTTAAAGAGAAGTTCGAAGAGGTACAGGGTTGCGTTCGTTGGCGTGGTCTTTGACGCTAGTCCTTGTAAAGCAGGAATTAATCTGACTCCCAAGTCTTTTTTTTTTCTTGGACACTTGCCTGGTATGATTGATTCCTTGTTCTTCTGCAGGTGTTTGGCATTCCTTGGGACCGCGCACCTCTCATGACCAACGGTGAAGCTTTGAAGACCATGGCAGAGCACAAAGGTTGTGACAGCATCAGTGGAAAGGAGCTTGAGACCATGTGGCGAAAGGGGCCCTTCGTGAAACTTAGCCCTGGTGAGCAGTCGTGCCTTAGCCTCCCAAAATTACCGTTAACAGCCCCTCGGAGTTATTATTGTCCTTCCTAGTCCTCCTTAGAAACCAAAGGACCCTCCACATAGCGATCAGTTTCCTCTCTTTTACCTTCTTTTTTGTTTGTAAACTCATTTCGGCGATGTATTTTCGCTCGGCAGTGTACGTAGTGCTTCGCTTTATTTCCTGAGATGCACTCACATGGAAGTTAGAAGCTTTGGGTCTGAAACATGTGTGCGATACATTGAAGATTTGAACATGCCCGTCTTACACTCACCTTGTTTTTTATTCGTTTGTGTCAGGGTGCTACGTGGCTCGGCTGGTGGCGGACGAGGTGCCGGGCCTCGCGCAGCGCACGCCTTTCACGCTCAACGGCTTTTACCCCGCCATGCGCGAGCAGTTCGTGGAAGAAGGCGCAAAGGTGCGGGTGTGGGCGTTGAAGGATCAAATAAAGATGTTTTGCTTTCTCTCTCTCATTTATTGTTTCAGCATTGCATTCATCAATTCGGGAATCCGTGCCCAGTCTAACTCTCCAAGAAGAGCACACGTTGGCCAGATTTCATCAGATTAGTTGTTACGTTCATCCTAATCGATTGGCGCATATTTCATCTCCTCATAGTGTGGCATCCATGAACTCTTGATTCCCGTCTACCAGGTGCATGCGATGGTCGTAAGCTTTGACGCCAGTGAGCTTCCGTGGTCCACCTTTCGGGAAGACATCGTAGGCCCTACAGACCCTAACAGAGCAAGCGAAGACTCCATTCGCGGCGCCATCTTGAACGGGTAAGAAGAACGGAAACGAAAGGACTCGGTATAGATACTGAATTATTCCACGAAGGTGTTTCCTATGAAATGCGTTTTGATGGTCAAATTTATAAATGTCATTCGCTCTCAATCGCTTCCATTCTACCCCTTGATTCCCATCGGTTTGCCCTTCATGTCTACCTTTCTTTAACAGGTGGTCTTCGCTAGGATTGCCGTTCAAGCCCTCCATGGCGGCCAACGGTTGCCACGCCTCGGCAGGCCCCCTCGAAGGCCTCAAGGAACGCTTGGTGTGGTGCGCCCAAGACACGGTTTACTCCGACGCGAGCCTGGTAGACGACGGCTTCGGGAAAGAGCTGCTGGAGAGTGGCGTGGCTCCAGGCACGCTGCGGCAATGGCTCCAGGACAACCCGGTAGTGTCGGCACCCGGTGGCATCGGCCCGGACAAGGTGTTTGACCTGACCGAAGGCATGGACTCGGCCAATGTGCTCGCGTTGGCAAACAAGTTTAGTGCTGCAGAGTGATTGAGCTGCGGTATGGAAGAGGAGCATGGGTGCAGGAGTAACATGTGACTTTTAATCTTTATTTCGAATGCATTCGCGCTTAGCGCTTAGGATTCCATGTGCTTACCGTTCGCGCATTGCGCATTGCGCTGGCACACAGCTCTACTGCGGAATAACGGGAACATAAGACATATCCCTTATCGACTACGGGGCTTGTTAAAAACCAGGGCTTGCCGTTTTTGTAGTTCGCACTTCCGGGATTGTGGTTTGCGGCTTGAATTGTGAATTGGGCTTTAATAATTAAAAGCGGCGTAAATTGGCGTAAACTCTTTGTGCTAACAAATTTCACATATCAGAATTCAGTTTTATGTCCGAGGCGAATTTGGAATTATCAGGAAAATTATGGTGTGTCTGAATTATAATTAGCTCCCAACTAATTTCCAGTATCATACAGATGTGGGATAGTAGGAGAAATCCCGTATGTGTGGGCGTGTAGCACAAAGAATTATGCGGAGGTTTCAGCTTCCTGCCATGTGGGTGTGCTTGCGCTTGCGGTTGCGGTTGTTTAAGTGGCAATGAATAATGATTCAATGGTGCTGCGAGATGGAATACTTCGCGCTTTCTGCCTGCGTTCTGCTGGCTTCGCGGAAAATTGGTGATTTTGGTCGTCATTCAGAGTTCATAGCGCCAAAGACCCTTTTTACCTTTGAAAAAGAGCCATTAATAACCGCAAATGATGTCATACTCGGGCGTCCACGGGTACGTTTCCGGCGCAGACCAGTCCCCGTTGAAAGTGTCCACGAAGGTCGCCACCGTGGGTTCAGCCGTGGTGTAGACCGTAAAGTCACGGTTGGCCTTCCACCAGTTGGGGTCCCCATAAGGGGGGTACTCGTCGTCGTGGTTGGTGGGGTAGTCGGAGGGGGACCAGTTGCCGGTGGACCAGCACACTTCTTGGCCGTTCACCACCCAGTACTTGTCGTGGCTGTAGCTGTACAAGTTGCTTGACTTCCGAAACCGCAGGCCGCCCTTGTACAGCTGTAGTATTGATGAGAGACAGAAAGACGCGGCCAGAGCGAAAAGAAGCAAGGAAATAAACGGCAATAAGTGGGAGATTATCTAGCGGGATGAAAAAAAAACAAAAAAACAAGAAACAGAGCTTACTCCGGGAGTTGGGTCAAATCAAGTATGGCATTGCTATTTACCTTGGCATAGCACGTTTGAGCCGCTTGGCAGTCGCTCGAGCTGTACACGCGAGACGACACCAGCAAACTCACGTTGGTGCCGCTTTGGTGCAAATCCAGCAGTTGGTCGCAGAGTTCAGTGGTGGTGACTTGGTACATGGCAACCGCGAGGCTGCCCCCCTCCGTGTCGCTCTTGGCCAGCGATGCCGTGATAGTGTCCCACGCATCATCAGGGCTCGCCTGTATGAAAGAGAATAGAGTTTAAGGGAGAGGGCAAGATGTGAGTTGATGGATTGTAAAATACGAGCATGACTTCGATCAGGTGCACAAAAATGGCTTGAGACTTGATAAGCAACGAATTGAGGGAAAAAAACGTCAAAGCTTTCATACGCCACCAACCTGAAGTGTGGTCGTGGCCTTCAGGTCAGTGGCAAAGGTAGGTGCGGGCGTGACATATAGGCCATCTTCCTCGGGAAAAGTCACAATTGGCACGACCACAGGGACCACAGCGGGGTCGGTGATGACTGCAAGATCGGCCTCGGACCAAGTTCCGGGCACTAACTCGATTGCTTGAGCGAAATCGTGCTCAAACACCGCCTGTTATGCAATGATGACGATGAAGAGCCTCGTGTACTAACGAGACCAAGACAACGATGCAGATGCCAAAAGGCGGAGGAGGAATATTCTACCTCAAGAAAAAAAATAACACATATTTGCTTGCAGCCTGTCTCCCATAGACCATTAACCCCTTCTGTCAGTGCAATAACAGCCAGTCATATCTTCCTACTTTGAACCTGCATTTGAGCGGTGATGGCCGCAGCTTCGTCGGAAGCGGTGCCGTCGAAGACCACGCCAGCTTCGCGGTTCTTGGTCATGGAAGTCTTGGACCAATTGATCGACGACACTGAGGTAACCGCACCGTTATCAGCGGATTGGTACTTGGCTGTGTATATAGAGACAGCCACAACGGAGAAGAACGAAATCAAGCTCGCATGGGAGCAAGGACTAAATTATAGTTAATGACGGAGAAAGGGAATTTACGGGGCGCTCACCATGCGCATAGGTGGTTGTGGTGTAGTATTTCACTTGAGCGCCGTTAAGCGCCAAGAACTGCAGCATGGTTATAGTGCCCGAGCAGTCGTCGAGGCCGTAGTTGTTGGTCACAATGCGCACAGACACGCCCCGGTGGAGTGCGTTGAGCAAGGCCGGGAACAGGGGAAAGGTTTCGTTGCGTTGTTCGGCAGGCGTGCAGCCTGGTGCACATGTAGTAGTATCGTCGTCGACGTAAGCAGCGCACTCCGAAAGCCAGGACCCGGCTGAAGGCGTGATAATGTCTATCTATTGCGCGAGGAGGCGAGCAAGATAGATAGAGAGAAGTAAGGCATGAAAGACAAAGCAGTGCATCTCTCGAATGCAATCTTCATTGCTTTAGAAACGGAGCTGGATTGATGGAGGATGTGACGGAAATACATAATTGGCTACCTGACTCTTGGCGTTTTCTATCATTGAAGTCAAAGTGTCGGTGCTGTGCTCGGGCGAAAAGAAGGGCGCCATCGGCACCACACCCGTCACTGTAAGTGGGGAATACTTTGCCAAATAAGTTGTCGTCTGATGGTCGTAAGTCGGGTCGCTAGCAGCTGTCGACGAGACCATGGTCGTAACGACCACGGCCGTAAGAAACCTGAAAGCAAAAACATGAGACCGCGAGCCGCAAGTTAGAGACAGACGAACTTAGCCAGCCTAGAGGCCTTCAAGTGAAAAGACTCCTTAATACGAGATAATTACTTCCTCGTTCATGTCTCGCACTCTTACGGCCTAGACATCTCAAGAAATCCGGCGTGATGCATCACACACCTCATTTTTGCAGTGCTTTTTCTTTTCTGGGCATCTTTTCTGTGATTGGTGCATTTCGCTGCTCGCCGCCTTTTTTTCTTGGTTCGTTGGTTCGTTCTCTTCTTTCTCTTGGCACTCATCACTCTAGCTAGCTAGGGATTAGGGTCGAAGTCGAAACACAGGAAAAAGGAAACATGGGAAACAAACCCGGATTTTGCGCGTGTTTCGTTTCCAAGAAACACAAAAAGCACTGCGCTGGGCGTTTCTGGTTTCTAGAAACGAAACATTAGCGTTTCACGCGCTGAGTTTCTCTCACCATCCAGCTGGGTATTTCGTTTCCACCTCCTTGGTGTGCGGGGCGTCACAGGTGGGATCGGCAGGCGTGGAGAACAGGCAAAAAGCGAATATTTGTACGTTATCGCCATGTACTTGAATGCGAACTACACCTGAGGTCCAGATATCCATTGTCGGGCCAAGTTATCTCCGACCCAGGCTAGTTGTCGGCACAAGCCCCTTAGGGCCACCTAGTTCGAGGGGGGGATTGAAACGAAACCCGAGAGAAGCCTATGAAGATGCAGTCTGCCTTCCAGGCCCGTTTCATGAGAAACGAAGCAATCAGGTCGTGCTATTTCCCCGGTTTCTTGTCCACTCGGGAGCGCCCGGGAAACAATCCCTGAAAAGTCCATGTTTCGTTTCTTCCGATTTTTCGTGTTTCAACTTCTTCCCTACTAGGGATGGCTCAAACCGTATATATGGAAAAATGATCTACGGTATATACACGTATATACTCGTATATATCCACATACTGTATGGCAGTATGAAAAAGAAGGAAGTGATGAGTGAACAAGAAGATGTTGTTCTCATGGCCAACGCAGAGCGTGGCTTGACCAAAAGCTCACCAATTAGTAAACGCACCGTCAACGACATTTTAGTTGAAAAGTTTGTGCTGCCAAATGTTATTTTTTTAAGCCGACTGAGTCTCCGTCCACACGTTGTACAGCCATTGTCTGCGTCCAAATTGAGGTCTTCACAAGATGTTGTTCTCATGGCCATCAGAACGAACCAATGGAAGCGTGACCCGTCTGAATAAGCTGCATAGCTCCTTAAAGTATGTCGATTGTCCGGTAAGAACGTATCGCCCACTCTCTAAATCTCGTTAATACGGTAAGTCGAACCTCCCTTTGGAAGTCGCGTTTACTAGGGCCCACCCTGTCGATTGTCCGGTAAGAACGTATCGCCCACTCACTAAATCTCGTTAATACGGTAAGTCGAACCTCCCCCACAAAGGGGAAATTCCTCAATAACACAACACCTCCCACATACATCAACAAAGTAAACGACTTACTCCGCGAGTTGAACAATCGTCGTGCGCTGAGTTTGAGTCGAGTGTGCGTCGAGCTGCCATTCGAGTATACTTCAAGACGTCGAGAAGTTGATCTGAAAGTTTGCTCCTCCTAGCTGGGCTCGATGTCGATTGCGATTCTTTTGAGCCTCGAGAGTTTGTTCTAG
>Ga0307982_1003145_pt1 | contig 13202 bp, 5 predicted proteins | sample OrgLakmetagen989_FD_201847 | JGI IMG/M metagenome (GOLD analysis project Ga0307982, IMG submission 201847) | Saline water microbial communities from Organic Lake, Antarctica - #989 | ecosystem: Environmental > Aquatic > Non-marine Saline and Alkaline > Saline | place: Antarctica: Organic Lake... | reverse complement strand
ATGGCTGTCGCCCCGGGCGCCGGCTTGGCCCTGGGGGAGGTGCTGGGCCGCCTCAGGGCTCGCCTAGCACAGCGCTTCGGGGCGCTGAGCACAGGCATCGATGCACTGGCCGACGCAATGGACACTGCGTCGCAGATTGCAGCAGGGCGTACAGGCGCTCGCAGCGACACTGTAGGCCTAGCAGTGCTGCGTGACGCATTGAAGCGGCTGCAGTGCTCCCTGCCGGAGCGGGACCTGCTGGCGGTCTTCCGGTTCCTGGATGTGGATGAGGGGGGCTTCGTGGACCGCGCTGAGCTCATCGGGGGGCTCAGTGGTGACTTGGACGCCTCCCTGGGCATCACATCGGCTGCGGGGGCGGCGGCGTCGGATTCCTCCTTGGGGGCTACGGGAGGCAGCCTGGCACACAGCCTAGCAGCAGAGGCACCAAAAGGCGGCAGGGGACAGGACGCAGTGGATATCCGGCACGTGTCTGGTACAGCGCTGCTGCGTGTGCTGTTTCACGACGGCCAGGAGAAAGTGTTGCGTGTGTGCGACCCCATTGGCATGGGCCCTACTGACACCGCGGCCATGAAGGCACGCCTGCGCAAGGAGGGGCACAGTAACGTGCACCACGTGCAGCTGTTCAAATAAGCAATGCATTTGATCTATTTCACTGGTGCTAGACGCAGTGTGTCCCACAGCGCATCCAGCAGGGTCGCCGCGCTCCACGCCTGCACCTCGCAGCTATCAGGACACAGCGCATTGTCCGCGTTGCACAGCTCCGGTAAGCCGCCCCATGCATCCGAGTTCAAGTGTTGCACATGAGGGGTCGCCTGGCTCCACAGCTCGTGCAGCTTCTGGCTGGGGCCTGCTGGGTGGGCCCGCAGGTGGGCTCGCCAATGCACCCCCCACAGCCATAGCCACTCGGGGCCCTGGTGGTAATTCCAGCCATCTGCTGTTTCACAGCTGCTGCTGTCACTGTTGATGTAGTTACCCCGGAATGCCCAATCGAAGGTGGCCAGGGTGCGCACGCCCATGCTGGCAGGCTGGGTGAGCTGCTGGGTGCAGGCGTCCACCGCACTTACCAATGACGCATGCGGCCACAAACCAGGGGCCTCGGCCAGAGCAATCAGCTGGTTGGGGCGCAGCTGGTACTCAGTGAACTCCAAGGGCCACTGCGCTGGCATGTCGGCCGCTGCACCCAGCTGGCTGTCAGCGGGCGCAGTGGCAGCCACGTCACGCAGGTACCCGCGGTTCAGCGGGGACACGAGCTCGGCCCGCACCAAGTGCTCCGCATCCATCTGGGTGTCTGTTGGGATGAAGTAAAGTTTGTTTGCGGAGGTTTGCAGCTGCTGCGCCCACTGCTGCAGGGGCAGGTTGTCGGCTGGGGGCGGGGGGGCGTGTGCCGCCGCCCACACCACAACCTTGTACAGGAGGCCGGTGATCTCAACAGGCGCACCGCAGCGGGGAGTGGCTGGGATACCCTTGTTCCCCCACGGCGCACTGCTGCCCATTTTGTCCATCCAGGTGCCGCAGTTGGCCGCGTTGCCCCCGGCCACCAAGCCGGAGTCGCGGAATGCAGGGGCACTGTGCGGGCCGTACGACACGTGGAAGCCCTCAGGAGTCATGTGCGCATCCAGTCCCTCCCCTGCGCCTTGCTCTGTGAATGCGTGTCCCTCATGGGCTTTTGCCAGCACCTCATGCAGCGCCTGCCGCACACTCCACGGCTGTCCGTCGGAGTGCTGCAGGGGCACATCCAGCAACGCAGCCCCCTCAGGAGCCAGCTGTACATACTCCACGACTGCACTGGCCCAGAACCACGTCGCATCACGTGCATTGTACCGGGGCTTGCGACCTGCGTTGTGCAGGTTGGGCACCAGCCCATGCCGAATCACACTGGCAAACGCCAGGATGTGTGCTGCAGCTGCCTGCCACTGCCCTGTGAGCATGGTCAAACCACGGCAGGCAATGAAGGTGTCCCGTCCCCAGCAGCGCATGTAGCTGCAGCTGAAGTGGGGCACCCCTGCCGCCATGCTGCCCAGGGGCAAGGGCCCCGCCAGCAGCCCCTCACCCCCCCCCAGCGCCACATCCAGCAGCGGCGCAGAGGAAGATTCTCCCACCAGCATGAAGAAGTGCTGCATGAGCTGTAGGGCTGCTGGCCATACGAAGGGCTTTGTGTGGGCTGCATGTGCCAGGCACCAGCCATCCCCTGCAGCTGCCCGGTGCAGCTCCTCAAGCAAAGGCGAGTCCCGCAACACGGCCAAACAGCGGCCCATAAGAGCGCACCACACGCTGTACACGATGTTGCATGCCAGCGCAGGCATTGCTTCGCGTGGACACCCTCCAAGCGCTTGCACTGCGGCCTGCACCGTCGCCCCCAGGCGGCTGCAGGCGGGCCGCCTGGCCAGCCGATCCACCACATACTGCAAGTACCAATCGCCATCTCGCATGTGCTGGGCAACTGCGTGGCCTGTAGCATCCTTTTGCAGGAACTCGCGCAGAACAGGAGCGATGCCGGCGACACCGGCCCAGGGCAGGGAGCCGTGCTGTGGCACGCTGTAGCACCCATGCTGTCCCCCGCTGCCGTCGCGCTCCTCCGCCTCGCACAGGTACAAGCAATACCGCAGGTCGTTGCTGTCCATGTCTTCGCAGTCCGCACACAGCTGCTGGAAGATGGGGCCTGTGGCCGCAGCAGGATGTGCCGCCCCCAGCAGCGCGGCCAGGGGGTGTGCTGGCTGCAGCAGCGCAGGCGCAGGCCAACCCGTGCAAAACAACGCCACAGTACCAGGCACAAACTGCTTGCAGTCTACATTCACCTGGGTGCCGCCATGCTGCTGCTGCAGGGCCAGACCAGGGCACTGCACACCGTGCAGGGCCGACTCACAGAAGAGACTGCCCCACGTATCCGCGCCGCCCATCCACGCCTCGCATGCCTGCGACAGCTCACACATGCCGGCTTCAGCAGGCAGTGGAATAGTGTTTTCGCCATTTGACGTAAGGGGTGCATCTGCAGCTGCCAGCCGGGCGTAGGCAGCTGCACCTGTGGCTGCCCCGTGCACGACGATGTGAGCGGCAGTGGTGCCGCCCGTGCCGGTAGCGGACGATGATATGGGCGCATCCAATGCCACCAGAAGGTGTACACTTTGGCCGGCTGTTCTGCTGGTGCGCTGCACGTGCAGCAGGTGCGGCGCCCCAGGCAGCAGCTGCGCGTGGCACTCCTCCAGGCCCCGGGCTGCCAGGCTGCGGTGCAGGGCATTCAACAAACCCCGGAACCGAAGCATGCCGGATGCGGCACCGGCTACAATTGGCACCAAACGGTGCTCTTCCACCACATCGAGTTGCTCCGGGAGCAGCTGGTCCACGCCCCACGTGGTGCCCACTGCCCCCGGGGACATGCTGGCCACAGCCGCCACGGCAGCGCTGCCCCACTCCCCGTACTTGCGTGAAACCGGTTCGTTGTCGTGTGTCACATCGTATAGCATGACTGGGAGGGAAGATGTGCAACGCACGACATTCGGTGCGTCAAGCAAGGCTGATGGGGCCCCCAGAGCAAGTTTCGACCCCCCCACGGATGCCGTGAGCACGGTGGTCAGCACAACGGCCGGGCTGTGGCATTGCATCATCTCCCGCACCAGTGCCGTGATACCCAGTCGGGACACAAACATGGCATCTAGCGCGGCGTCCCCCGTGAACAGCTCCGCCACGACACACAGCGCCGGCCGCCGCTGCCGCATGCAGCGCAGCAGCGCCTGGGACACAAACAACGGCGTGCCGTGGCAATTGTCCAGCCGCACACCGTCGAACATGTCTGCCAGACCCTCCGCGTACTCACGCATGCGGCGCCACATGGGCCGTGCCCACTGCACTTGGAAACCGAAGTTCAACTTCACACAGTCGCTCCAAGCCACAAGCTCCCGACGCAAGTAGGTGCCGCTGGCAGCGTCAAGTGGCGCAGGGCACGCCAGGGGCCATACATCCCCCCCTGTGTGCTGCGTCGCTTCTGCCTGCAACCCCGCCGCCTGCAATGCATCTGCCCGGGCCGCCTCCTGCAGTGCCGCCTTCACCGCCGCCTGGGCTGAACGGGGGTACGTGGGCACCTCCAGCACATCCCCGCCCCACACGAAGCCGTTGCATGCCATGATGGTGCTACGCCATGCCTGCCCTGTGTTGTACATACGCTTGAAGTAGGCCGGCACCAGCCCCTGCCCCTGCCCCAGCGCCCCCTCCCCCTGCAGCTTGTGCAGCCACAGCTGCTCAGCGGCACTGTGCAAGCCACTGGGCAGTGCAGCGGCATCTGCATCCCACACTTTGAACAGGTGCACATTGAGGATGGCCACGGTCTCCTGTGCAATGCAGCGCAGAGCGTGGGGGGTGAGGGGGCATGCAGGCAGCCCTGCCTCGCGCCACGCTGCACACGCCGCGCCGCCGACACGCACAGGGAACCGACTGCCGGAAGCAGATCGGTTTTCCAGTGCGCCTTTGGTGTTCAGAAGATGTTTGCTGAGCTTGAGTGCAAAGTGCTTGGCGGCTCGCTGTGTGGCTTCAGTCTCCGGCGTGTCTGCACCGCCCTCCCAGGGGCAGCTGTCCGCCAGCGCAGAGGCAGCGGTCTCAGGCAAAGCATAGAACTCCCATGGGCGGCAACGTGCCTTGGCAGCCTGCAGCACGAACTCCACCACTGCCCGCACGCGCTGTGGCGAGTCCATGGCTGGTGCCCCACCCCACCTGCTCAGCCCCCCAGCCGCAAACGCCAAGTTCAAGCGGCCACGTGACGGGTGCCAAGGCTGTGCAACTTCCTCTGCTATGCGTTGTATAGTCTCATCCAGCAGGGCAGCAGCCGTCAACCAGGGGGCAGAGAGCAAGTTGAAGGTCATGCTAGGGCTCTCCAGCAGCCACGAGGCTGAGGAGGCCACGTGATTCGGCACAAAGTCGCTTAACAGACTGCACCCACGACTTCGCAGTCCATCAAACAGGGCCTTGAGCTGCGTCTCGCACTGTGATGGGTCCTGCACGCCCAGGGAGGCCGCATACGTCCTGTGGTCTTGGATGCTGTAGGCGCTGCCGCTGGCCCCTAGGGAGCACAGCGGTGACAGGTGCACAGCGTTGTACCCTGTATCTACAGCAGCAAAGAGAAGCTGCTCCCAGCGGGACAGCGGGCCGAGGCATTTGCTGAGGAAGGTCTGCATCACCATAGCAGCGGGCGCGGAGGGGCCGCTGGGCAACACTTGCACGAACTGCAAAGGGACTTCTGGAGCGCCTAAGAGCTGGACGATGTAGTGTCCTGCAGACAACAGTTGAGAAGATGCGGACCAGGAACCGTCCAGTACCGCCCGGGCGTGCGGCAGCGTAGTCTGCTTGCCATTGGAGTCCGTCAGCCTGATACCGAGCTCGCTCAGTTTCAGATTCTGAGAAGCAGCACACCAAAAATGCAAAGAAGCTGGACTTGACACCACACAAACCTGGCCTCCAATAAAATGGCCAGAAGAATCTAACTTAATGATGCACTCAGGCGTCATTCTGTGTCAACTGTGTAACAGCTGTGTTTGGAAGAAGAATCTTCGGAGTGTCTTCCTGATCTTCGAATTGTGCCGAATACTGCAGGTGTTCAGCTTTCACTGGTTTCGGGAGCTACTTGCATCAAAAACAGTCGACTGTACTGTTTCAGACTGCAACAGCTTGAAACTTGAATTTTGTAGAAAACGAGCTCGGGCAAGGAGGAGCTCTCCAACACGCCGGCCGCGCTCCCGAGACTCTCCCGTCAGGGAAGCACAGCCCCCCCTCTTTCCACGACATTCCGTGGAAGCAAGCACGCTTCGACCGCCGAATCTGCACAAAAGAAACAGTGTCCAAAATTTAGTGAAGATAGCTTTTCGTGTTGTGGTGAGGTTGCACCAGTTCAGATCAGTATGGCAGCGGCACCAGAGTCGAAAGTTTTCATGGTTACCGGTGGCAGTGGCTTGTTTGGAAAAGCCCTAGAGAAAGTGGTCACGGACAAACCAGTTGATGGAGAAGTATGGCACTTTTTGTCATCAAAGGATGCCGACCTTCGGTACGCTTAGCGCTGCTGGTACTGTCACCCTTAACAGTCACACACTTCTGCTGCAGCGACATGAGCGAGACCAAAGCAATCTTTGAGAAGATCAAGCCAACCCACGTGATTCACTTGGCTGCATTCGTTGGTGGCTTGTTCCGTAACTTGAAGTACAAAGTGGAATTCTACCGCCACAACACTCTCATGAACGACAATGTCATGGAATGCTGCCGCCTGTACGAGGTGAGAGCGGAGGTTTTCGTGAGCACGGCTCCCGCCTATCACACACGTACTGATGCAGGTGAAGAAGCTTGTCTCCTGCTTGTCAACCTGTGTTTTCCCTGACAAGACTAGCTACCCGATTGACGAGACTATGGTGCACAACGGCCCGCCCCACAGCAGCAACGAGGGCTATGCATACGCCAAGCGCATGATTGACGTGATGAACCGGTGCTACAAGGACGAGTACGGCTGCAACTTTACCTCCATCATCCCCACCAACGTGTACGGCCCCCACGATAACTTCAGCATCGAGGACGGGCACGTGGTGCCTGGGCTCATCCACAAGGCCCACAAGGCCAAGGCGTCGGGGGAGGACTTGGTGATCTGGGGCAGCGGCACCCCCCTGCGCCAATTCATCTTCTCGGAGGACCTGGCGGAGCTCACGGCGTGGACTGCCCGTCACTACGACGACGTGGAACCCATCATCCTGTCTGTGGACGAGGCTGATGAGATCAGCATTAAGGACGTAGCGTACGCCGTGGCAGATGCCACCGGCCTCTCGCGCGACCAAATCAAGTTTGACACCGAGAAGAGCGATGGACAGTTCAAGAAGACTGCCTCCAACGGCAAGCTGCGCAAGCTGCTGCCCGAGTACCAGTTCACGCCGTTCACCGAGGGCGTGAAGAAGGCAGTGGACTGGTTCGCCGCCAACTACGACACGGCACGCAAGTAGGGCACAATGCATTTGCCGACACACACTACACCACCACTGCTGACTTGTGGAACACCGAGGAGCTGCGGCTGCGGCGGGGGTCGGGCGACGTCTCGCCCTCGCGCCGTGCCAGCACGGCGTCCTCCACCGCCGCCAGCCGTGCGTGCAGCCCCGCCGACAACGCCTCCAGCTGCCCCATCACCTGGGAGAAGGACTGCAGGATGAAGCTTTGTTGGGCCCGCACCTCGTCCAGCGCCGCCTGTAGACCAGGGTGGGGAGGGGGGGTGCCGGCCTCCCCCAAGGGGGGCTGCGTGGTGCAGGTGGGCAGCTGCCCTGGCAGCCGCGCCATGAAGGCCTCCTGCTGCTGCAGCATAGCCGACACGCCTTGAGAGCATGCAGTTGCAGCAGCAGTCTGCACGTGGGCGGTAAGGCTGCCCAGCAGCTCAGGGGAGGCCTGCACGCCGTGGGATCGCGCAGGGGAGGCCACCAGCGCAGCGCCGGCAGCCAAGCCTGCACCCCTGGATGGGACACCTGAGGAGCTCCAGCTGTGCCCTGTGTCTTTGCTGCGGTGCCTGTGGTCCATACCCCGCCCCCTGATGTCGTGCACCGCCGAGTGCCGCCGCCGCTGCTGCTGCGCGGCCTCCGCCTTCACCGCCTGCAGGAACGCAGCGGAGCCCCCCGGTTTGCTGGCTTGCTGCTCATCCCGTGTGCTGCCCAGGGATATGGCACGGGGCATGGGGGAGTGGCCGGGGTGGGGGGGCAGCTGCAGGCTATGGGATGGCTGCGGGCTCCCGCTGTCTGCCATGTCGCTCTGGGTGACCTTTGCAGTCCACAGGTGCTGCGGGTCCGATGCTGCGATGGCTGCCTGCATTTGCCGGCGCGCCCGGTTAGTGGGGGAAGGGGGCAGGGGCGTGATGCCCAGTGGGGCCCCAGCAGACGCAGACGACAGCCGGCGGGGCACGGTGACGGGGGGTGGCGCGTGGGCGTGGGGGGGGTGCTCGGGGCTTGTTTCTTGCAGCTGCACAGCTTGCAGTGAGGAAGGCCTGTCTGCATCGCTGTCCGTATCGGATGAGGCGCCGCTGCTGGTGCTACTGCTGCCGCTGCTTTGCAGGGGGGTGCGTGGCTCGCCTGCATCTGCTTCCTTTGCGAGGGGGGGTGCCTTGTGTGGAGGGGGCGCCCCCCCCTGCTCAGGAAGGGGCACTGCAGCGTGTCCGAACATTTGGCTGGCCACAGTCAGCGCTGCAGCTGGCTGCAGCATGGTGTTGTTGGACGCACCCCGAGACATGATGCCAAGGCCGGCGCCCCCCCCGCGGTGCACGCCGTTCTTGCTGTCACCAACCCCCACCTGTGCAGCCTTGGCACCCCCTGTGGCACTGTTGCCCTCGGAGCCGTCGCTGTCTGCGCTGTTGGCGCCTTGGTTCAAAGCCAGGTACTTTTGGAAGCCCTCCTCCAGCTTGGCGGCGAAGTCTGGGTTGGTCTCCAGGATGCTCTCGAAGGAGGCGGCATCCAACGACGCCAAGTCGCTGTACGCCGTGGAACAGATTGTGGCGGTGCGTTTCACCCGGAACAGCAAGGAAACCTCGCCGAAGAAATCGCCTGGATGTAGCGACTTGACCACCATGAGTTCCTCGTCGGGGGATTGGGAGGGCAAGATGGGCACCTGCCCCGCCGCCCCCTCCTGCAGGGGATTGGCGCCGGCCGCCTCCGCCTCCGTGGGGCTGCCCATGCCGGGCGCCTGCCCCGCCGCTGCATCGGTGTGCTCTGCAGGCGGCGGCCCAAAGCAGCCCGCCAAACCGCCTTTGGGCACACACAGGGAGTTGCATTGCGCCAGCTGCTGTCGCAGGCGCGGCCAGGCGCCCCGTGCCGCCTCACTCAGTCGCAGCAGGGCAGCCTCATCGGCGGCGGCCGCCTCAGCCGCCAGCTGCTGGGCGCTCTTGGCGCGGGCAACCAGCACTTGGCAGGTGCCGTCTCGGATGAAGAACATGTGGCTGCCCATCTCCCCAGCGCGCACCACGTAGTCCCCCGGGATGAAGAAGTGGCTGCGCAGGCTCTGCACCACCTGCACAATGACCGAGGCGTGGCAGTTCTGGAACATGGGCACCCGCTGCACCATCTCCCGGTTCAAGAACAGGTTCACTTGCAGCTGCAGGGGCTCTGACAGGCTGCCCGTGAATGCCAACATGTCTTTGGTGTCCACGATGCGGTGACGCTTCCACAGGGTCTCGAAGTACACCGTGACGCGCTCCTGCAGGGCGGGGGGCAGGTCGTAGTACCGCATGCGCTCGTACAGCTGCCGCATGCGGTGCCGGTAGATGCCTTCCTTGGATGAGAGCTGCGACACCAAGTGGGCCACCTGCCCGAAGATGGTCGCGTGCACAGCTGCACCCAGCAACACCGCGATCAACAAGAACAGCTTCTCCTCGACTGTCACCGGTGGGTTGCCCAGTGTGCGAAATAGCATGAGCACTGCCGCCAGCATGCAGGAGATGTACTGCTCCCGGGAGGAGGCAATGTCCAGGCCTTGCACCACCAGCCAATTGTCCCCCCCCCCATTCTCGTAGCTGTTGGACACCAGGAACCAAATGCAGGCCAGCCAATGCGCAAGCAGCACGATGCCCACATACTGCCGTACGATGGACCACAGGTTCCCGAACTTCCACCGGTCCGCGATTTTGGCGAAGCGGCCCAGACGCAGGAGGCGAATGGACTTGAGGGCCGATACCAAGCGCAAGCTCACCTGGGAGCTGTCACCTGAGCGCCCAAGCACTGAAGCACCTGTAGCAGCTGCTGCGAACAGCTCAAAGGGTATTGAGGCGATTAAATCCACAGCGAACCAGGAGTGGATGTACCGCCGTGAGATGCGCGCTGTGTCCTGCACCAGCACATTGCTCGCATTGAAGTATGCGGTGCGGAAATTCTTGATCAGATCTGCCACGAAAATGGCATCGACAATGTAATCGAACGCAACCCAGCCGCTGGGCTGCGCTGGCTCAAAGGCAACGACGATAGGCAACGCGAAGGCATTCTGCGAAGTGGTGATATTTCGTGGCAGGCTGATCATAGCCGTGATATCCAGTGCGCCGAAAAGTACGCACATATAACACAAGCAGAAGCACACAAGCATCCCAGAAGTGTGCATACTTGGAATCTGGGTGAACGAGGCAGCATCTTTCACCAGACAGCTTAGTCTTGCTGGTGGCGATTTCCCACACTCTGCGAGTCGCAGCGACCGTGATGGTTGTGAGCAAAGAAAGCGCTCATAAAACCAACCTTTCATTTTGAAAAGAGGTTTTGAGCCGGTGAAGTAGTGCAAGATATTCTGCTTCCTTTGACGCCTGGGTTTTTGCCTTTGCTGGGGCAGGTCTGCGAGGTAACGATGAGCTGTAGTCGAAAGCACAGGCCGGCTCACTGCACACCCACCTCTTGCACGCGGCACACGACTTGGAAAACATAATCTGCCACAAACTTGTGCGATTTGTATACACGCTGTGATTTCGTTTCCGGTTTTCTCATAAACGAGTGATCTACTGCCACCAATGCAGCACCAAGTCCAGCAACTCCAATGACAAACCCTTGTCTACAGCACCGGCAGCTTACAGCTTACAAAGCTGCAGCGCAGCAAGTTGGCTGGCGAAATAGTAAATATTGATTGGTTGCACCGACGCGTTTGCTCCTTTGAGGCACGACTCCAGCTGGCAGCTTGGTGTGGAAGCTTTCACAGCGCCCCCGTTACGCAGGGGCCCAGCGTCGAGAGGCCCCAACACAACTGGAAGAGTGCCGAGCGCCCTGTGCTCGAGGCATCGTCATGAGGGAGTACTTTCCATTGGGAGTGCCTCGTGGCCCACTCCTTCCTATCGCCATGTATTAGTTTAGCAATTACCCAGCCCGCCCACCCCTCGGGTGCTGTAGGGGCACCCGACGATTTATTGCGGGCACCCGACGAGTTATTGCCATAACTGTCCGAATGCGTGTCTCACACAGGTACGGAAGGGGGCTCTCAAAAAACCCAGCTGGTTTGATGTGCCAGCTGCCTTGATGTGGGCCCTGCCCTGCAGCCGCTGACATCTTGCTGCAGCTGAGTATTATCAATACACGTGTATTGAGCTGTGGGACCAAATCATAGCCAAAGGCGCTGTGCTCGCGGCTTGCAGCCGATGCTCAACGCCGAGCTTGTGTGTTTGACGGGGCCTTTTACACGCTACGGGATCAAAATGTGCTGGCAAGCCTGGGCTTGTTGCGGTGAAGCATGATGCAAATGCAAAAGTTCGTGTCACTGTGGGTATGTGGCATGCGTTGTGCAGGCTTTTGGCATCGCACACTCGTTACGGCTGCTGCAGTGCTTGTCGGCTCGGCTGCCGTTGAGTTGCTCATGAGAAACTGCTGCAGGTATGGCTGCTGCAGACACGGCAGCACAAGAAAGCACAGTCCCAGACCCAGTCAATAATCTCAAACAGGGTATGTGAATTGCAAATTCCTCCGCTGCACTTCACACATCGCATGTGGCGATTGCAGAGACACACAATGAAACGGCAACTCCCCAACAGTGGCCGCAAGCGTGGAACACTGAGGCTGGATTAGCGCCACGAATGATTGCCAAGCATCAGCGTGATGAACTTGAATTCATTCAGGCCTCGCAGCGCTTGCGTTTATGGGCTGTTACATGGAACCATGGAGGTGCCCTGCTGCACAAGCGGGACCTGAGTGCTTTCTGGCCAAGTGTGCCCACTGGCAGCAGCCACGTCATCGTCATTGCATCTCAAGAGTGTGGTGAGATTTCAGGATCTGCAGTTAATGCTGATAAGTCAGAGTGGGAGCAATACCTGCGAGGGGAACTGGAGAGCAAGCAGTACGTGCTGCTGTCGGCACGGGGGCTCGGCGCAACACACTGTGCTGTTTTTGTGCACCAGCACATTTTGCCGATTTGTGGAAGCGTGCATTCATCTGTGGTGGCATGCGGCATTGGCAACACCCTGGGCAACAAGGGCGGCGTGGGCATTGGCTTGAGGCTGGGACACACCTCCCTGCTGCTGGTGGCATGCCACCTGGCGTCCGGCCAAGGCAAAGTGAAGGAGCGCAACCTGGATGTGAAGGCGATAGACGGGCGCTTGCAGCTGGTGGGTCCCACCCAATCCTCCACGGCACACTCCTCCCGTGCCACCCTGCGCTTTGACCGCGTGCTGTGGTGTGGCGACATGAACTACCGCCTGCAGGCGACGCGTGCGGAAGCGGAGAGCTGGCTCAGCTGCAACGAGCACGCGACATGCGTTGCTGCCGACCAATTGACCAGGGAGCGTGCGGGTGGAGACCTCCTGCCTGGCTTGTCGGAGGGGCCCTTGAACTTCCCACCCACGTACAAGCTGGACCTGGGAGCGGCTGCGGGGCGCGACGGCACTCGCCCCCCCACAGCCACCTCGGGCCCATTCTACGACACAGGGCCAAAGCAGAGGGTGCCAAGCTGGACAGACAGGGTGATGTTCAGGCCACACGACAGCCGCATGGCCCTTCTGCAGTATGACGCCCTCATGCAGGTGGCAGAGTCAGACCACCGCCCTGTTGTGGCGCAGTTCTCCATGAAACTGAAAACACACCACAAGGATGTAGAACTCATGCCCAGTGAGCAGGAATGGCCCCATCCTCAGCACATGGACGAGCACATGTCGCCAGTGAGCGCACGGGGCGGCCCCATCGCAAGCTCGCCTGTGTCACCGTTGTTTGTTCCAGTCGGACACACACAGTCGCAGTCGTGCTGTCTGCAATGACTTGGCTGCTGGCAGTGTTTTGTGCCTATGATTGATGTAGAGCTCTGCTTTGAGCGCCTGTAGTGAACAGTCACAGCCTGCGAAGCTCGTGACTTACCGCCCAGCTCACACCCAGCCAAGACTCTGCTGCCAGCACTGGTGATGAAGGGGTAAATGGTACCCAAGCAAGTTCATTTTACATCTGCATGTCAATTTCAAGGGCTTAGGCTTTGGGCACTCCTGCGCGACCTGCCACACGCAAGCAGCTGCGCTCAAGCATGCATGGGCGGCCCATCCGCGTCAAGGGCAGCGGAGATCGTGAAATTGGCCTGCTGGAAGATCTCCTCCAGGCAGAGCAGAGAAGTTTTCGGCGCGGAATGAAAAAGGTTTTGAATGTGCACGATGATGCAGTGGATGATGCACTGTCTGCTGCTGAGGCTGGTCAAGCCCCCCCCCCTCCACCCCCCCGTCCTTCCAGGCAAGATCGTCTCAGGGTGTGGCAGCAGCTGGGTCTGCCAGGCGA
>Ga0307982_1003144_pt1 | contig 13205 bp, 11 predicted proteins | sample OrgLakmetagen989_FD_201847 | JGI IMG/M metagenome (GOLD analysis project Ga0307982, IMG submission 201847) | Saline water microbial communities from Organic Lake, Antarctica - #989 | ecosystem: Environmental > Aquatic > Non-marine Saline and Alkaline > Saline | place: Antarctica: Organic Lake... | reverse complement strand
TCGGAGGAAAGGCGCCAGTTGGAGCCTTAATTGGCCTTCTGGAGCGAATTCGCTAGCGCATTTGCAGCTCAAGTGCATTCTTTATGTGCCTCTGTGACTGCTGTGTACTTGTCTTTCTTTGTTTTTAGGAGAGTATTAACTAGACTAGACTAGACTCCTATCACGGACCTCATCTTACGGAAGGCAAGTAACGCCCAAACGCCATGCTTGACGTCCAGCTGTGCACAATGGCCTCTGGAGACTCCACGAAGAGCTTCCCATTCCAACTCAAGTTCGCTGTAAACGGCGAATCGTTGATTTCCGCGAACTCCGACACCACGCGGCCGTCCTCAACCACCAACCCTTCTGCCTGTGCTTGCGCCCACGCCGCACCAACTTCGGACATTTCAGTGTCGTCAACCAGTAGCACGTGCCCGTCGTTGTTTGCACCTGAGCCTGAGCCTGAGCCAAGGTCGACTAATTCCTTGAAGTGCACCAGATCATTCCAAGCTGGCTCAAAGTAATGCCCGCCGTCTACCAGGACAATGTCGCACTTTTCATGTGGGAACATGGTATGGAAGGTTGGCACCGTTTGCGAAGAGTCTCCCATGACCAAGTGCAGTTTGCCAGGAAACCGCGCCGAAATCCACTGCGCCGCCACGTGCGAATACTTGTGATGCCCAAGCTCAAACGAAATGACGCGGGTGGCCCCTGTCAACAACCACAGCAGAGCGCTGTGCCCGGCATTGAAGCCCACTTCGCACACAGTTTTCTGGGATTTGCTTGGCTTCCCGTCCTCAGCAGCCCAGGCCCGATGAGCAGTGGTTTGCATGAGGCGAATTTTCTCGAGAAAAGCACTCGTTGATCCTTCGATGGCAACAGTATTGATGCCGGATGCATTCAAATGGTTTATAAGTTCCACCACCACGATTTTGTATTGTTGCACTTGAGCTTCTCGAACCATCGTGGTATACGCTTCTTTGGTTGCTTCGATATTCAAGTTTGATTGCATGTCCTGACCGAGGCTTGGTAGTAAAGTGCTCATTGCTTCCGCAACTGTTGTCTCAGGTAACACATCCATTGGTGCAACCTATCTCAACGAAAAAAAGAGAAGCCAAGCATGAGAACCTCTGAATAGGATATCGCTAAAATTAGTGCGCACACAAATTTCAGTAGCTATTACCATGAATTTCGGGCACTGAGGGCACCGCGGAATCTGAAGGTCTAAATTTATAGCAACACGAACGGTTTTGCCCTCCTCTGCTGCAGCTGCAGCAATCGCGCCGTTATGCACGCTGAAAGTACCATTCAAATCGCCGCCTCCATCCTGGATAGCAATAGCAGTGTCATAGCATTGAATTCAGTGTAATTTTGGAAGATAATTACATGTTTCTAGGCAACATTCAAATAGACTCACCACTCCCCAGAGGTGCAGAAAGGCATCGTCTTCTTCCATTATGCAGCTTCGACGTTCTTCACCTCGCGGCAGAGCTGAGCAAAAGGGCACGGCTGACAGCTTTTCGTACACCATTGACGCAGCCTATCTCGAGAAAAGAAAAAAAAAAGAGAAAAAAATGAACGTGTCACATTCAAAAATCAAACCATGTATGGATCGAAGCAGGCACTTGTGATGAATCGTACCGTGTGGCTCCTGGCAGGAGGCGCCTCCTCGTCGTTAAGCTCTAGGCTATAATCGCACCACATCATCGACATAATGACGAGAAACTTGATGAAAGACGCCATTGTGAAATCGCACCGTCTCATTTTCCAGGAGTATAATTTGCTTGAGATGGTACTTAGTAAATTTTCGTTGCCTCTGTTTCAAATGGTAAGAAGATGATTTAGCCTTGTGCTCTGGCTGTATTCAAACATGAAGATTTCAGGTGAAATACGCAAGTATTGAAATGAGGAAGATTTAAACAAGCCAGGCAGTTGAGCTAACAATTATAAGCCTAGCCGTCGATCAAAAGTCCTGTAGTACTTTTTCTTAGCTGTTTACTACTGCAGAAACTAGAGCCTACGTAGACGAAAAGAATGTATGACGGGAAAACAAGTATCACTACTTCTTCAAATTAAATGAAGTGAGGGGACTGGTGTAGGTCTAAGGAACTCCACTCTGCAGGCAGATGTCGGTTATACGTTGCACAGTCGCAGGGCGTAAAGGTCGGACGGTTAGGGTTAGGATTTAGGACGTCAGGATTGTCCTGTTTTTCGAACGATGACGAAAAAGATGAAAACCAGCGCTTTCTAATATTTTATCTACAAAAATATTTTGCTGTGAACAATATTTCCCCGACGACGAGAAGGATCGGACGGAGGATGTAAAAATGCAGCAGAAATAAGACGCCTAGCTGGGAATGGCTCACACCTCATACGTCTAGATTAATTAAGCTGTAGCTAGGTCGAAGGTGCCCGCTTCGTTCCTCGCACATTCATGTAGTGTGCATTCGAACCACATATGATTAATTTTAAAGCATAGACAATCGATACCGGTAGTAGAATTCGAGAAGCATCGTTCGTCTGGGCTGACAGCACCTGGTGCTACAGTAATATCAACTTCCGAAGGCTATAGTGCTCAATTGTCGCGCATTTATGAACATGACTCCGAACAGTTTGATAAATGATTAACTCTATCGCAGGCCTTGGAAGCAGTTCAAGAAATCTATCCGAGCCTCCAACGAGCCAGCAATGCTGAGCACCACTGACTCAGCAGCGTGGGCGAATGGAAGTTTGCTGCGGCGGCGCATCGATGACTTTTCGTTTGAAGCCAGAGTGGTGGACCGAGGAGACCCTGAGCGTACAGGCAAACTTGCCAAGATCATGTTTGTCGACGATGGGCGCACTGAGTTTGGCGTGTTAGTTTCTGAATGCGAATCTTTGGGATCTGCTCTGTCGGTGATTTCGCCTCAAACTTTACCACCTGCTGCAGCCAGTGTTTCGCCTGGTGCCCTTCTGCTGCGCCGACGAACTGAATTTGGCGCTCACCTCCGGCCTTCCTTGTCGCCTACGGACACCGCTACTAATTCCAGCGCTGCTGACGATGACGACGATGACACTAAAAACGAAGAGGGCACACCTTCTGCTGCTACGCCACCTGCTGTTCAATCGCGCTTCGCCAATTCGTACGGGGTGCCACTGCTAGAGGAATCTACAAACATTCAGCCTTGGTTTCAACGTTCCGTTGCTAGTACCGCTGACGCAGCGTTTACTCGTTGGGCAAGTCGCTTTGGCGCGAAAGCGTCGCGAAGTTCTGCAGCACCTTACAGCGCCGCTGCGATAGCCCGTCGGAACCAGACTAGCCAAGGCGGTGGTAGTGGTGGCAGCAGTAAAGATGGGTCGTACGAGGCCTCGATACCTGGGGGATTTCTCAGTGCAGAGTTGGACGACTGGCGTGGGCGATACCAAGAAGTGTTGTCTTCAGAGCGAATAGCAGCGGAAGGAATTGATGTAGAAGGTGCTATCACCCAAGGCAGCAAAATTTACTCTGAAGACGAAGCGAGCAGCAGTAGCAGCGATGGCAATCGCGAAACTAGTGAAAAGAGTGAATTGGACTGTGTTGTCGCTGCAAGCATGCTAGAGCACAGCTTATGGGCTTCTCCAGGCTCGTGGTATGCTCGATTCTATAGCATCTTGAGTCATCAATTCTAACACAGGCGCCTCAATCACGATGTGTTAGTACTCCTTGCGCGATATCCCGCTATTCCATTCGAATGTATTTCTTTTTGCCAACGTTGTAATGATTTTGTAACTCGTCATTTTTAACCTTTTTTTGATTTTCTTTAAGGTACTCTTCGAAACTTGCTTTGAGGCCCCACAGTTTATCGGACTACCACCAGCATTTCTTCAAAGCCACTCCATTGGTCGCCAACGCTGCTGTCAATGTGCCTATCCTGCGGCGCCGGCCGCCGCCGTCAAAACTACGTCGAGCTCCTGGCGCTACTGGTTCAGGCGGCAACAGCATCAGCAGCAGTAGGGCGAGTGGTGGTATGAGCAGGGGTAGCAGTCTCAGCGTAAGTAACGTCATTGCAAGCCGCAACCGGAGCAGTCAAGATGCGTCAGACGACGACCTGGCAGCGTGGCACTGGGCAGCAGCCGCAAGTGCCGCTCAAGACCTTGTTGCCATGGGTTGGCATCCAAACACGCGTGTCAGCCACGTGAATGCCACTGGTGCTGGCAGTACGGCCGGCGGTAGTAGTGGTGGTGGCAACAGCAACTGCAGCAGTAGTAGCAGTTGCAGCGAAAGTGGTAAAGCAGGTGCAGGAGCGAATACTCCAATGGCAAAGGCATCCCAAGCAGCAGTTCAGAGACATGAAGCCATTCTTTGTGCTACATTTGCAATTCTGGCCACATGCTTAGCTCAGCAATCCCGGCGCGACTCCCGAAAGAACCTTAGCAATGGGGCTCGCAATAACAATGGAAGCCTCGAATGCAGCGGCGCAGCAACGAGAAACGGCAAAAGACATCGGGAAAGAAGGGCGAAAAGTCGCCGAAAAAGTTGTCGGCGCAAGAATTGGTCGCTGCTGCAGTGCGCTTCGGAGTGCCCACCAAACGCATCGGCGGCGGGTAGGGCCCTTTCTAATTTATTACTTCTCTGCTCCCTTTCGTTGAGAATTCAAGAACTAAATTAGATGATTTCAAGCGAAATATCTATAATACAATCGCTATTCATTGTTTTGAGTGCGTTCTTTTGTTCGCTTCATCGAAGGATGGTACTAAAGTATTGCGCTGCAGTATGTGTGCGACATGACACGGTGTGGTGTTGGGCTGAAAAATACAGGTACTCAGTAGCGTACCAAGACCGCGCCCGAGTGCAAGCCATGATTTGGCAGGAAGCTGCAGCCAAGAAAAGCAATGCAAAAGCCGCCGCGCTGCAGAAGAAGGTCGCGGCCGTGATGCTGTTGCAGAAAGCCGTGCGCCGCTGGGCCAATCACCGCGCGCAGAACCGCCACTGGAGTTTGCAGGATGGAAGCGACAGTAATGGTGGTGCCGATGGCGGCAGTGGCAGGGGCAGCGGCGGTGGTAATGACAGCAACGGAGCAGCAACAGTGCTTAGCCAAGCAAGCTTGGATGCTGCAGCCGTGAGATCAGCTTTGGCGGGTGGAGCTTTTGGAAGGAAGTCAAACAGCCGAAAGATAGGCCAATCCCAGCCCTCTTCCCATGGAGATTCGAACGACGATCCCACTCCAGTGCTCGCAGTACTTACTCTCTTTGGTTGCGTGGAATTTATCAACGTCGCCCTCCCAGCTCTCCTTAGTTTTTGCCCAGGCGGCATCAACAGTGCTGCTGCACCTGCTCGCGATGTTTCTGCTGCTGCTGCTGCTGCTGATACTGCTACTGACAAGACGTCCACCTCTACTCAAAGAAGCAAAGATCTCAACGAGTTTAAAATGCAGCCAACTCCACCCTCTCCGTTCGTGGGCCATGTGCTGACGGTGCTCGATCTTCGAGGGTGTTGCTTTGGTTTAAAGTCGAGTGCAGTTGAAGCCATCGCAATGTATGCGCCAAACCTCCACGTGTTGGACCTGAGTGGCCCTGGACCAGATGCTGGTATTTCCATGTTTCATTGGGCACTGTTGTTCTTGCTTGTTGCTTCTTTATCTTCCTCTTTTCGTAAATTTGCATTCATCACCCCCCCAACCCCTCCGCCGTTGAACTTTTTTCTGTCCATCCACTTCCTTTCTATCCATTCTATTTTTTTCCCTCCTCGTACCCTTTCTTGCCCTTCAAGCGAATCTTTAATTCGTAACATTGTGTTGTGTGTTATACTACGCACAGAGGTAGGCGACGCAGATTTGCTGCTTTTAGCGCACCTCGCTGCTACTTCTTTACGCTGCCTTCAGCTCTGTTGCTGGCAGAAACTCACAAGCAATGGTCTCATTGCGTTTACAGAGGCTGCAGGTGCATTCCTTGCGAAAGCAGGGACTCAAAGCAGCAGCAACAGCAGTGATGTTGGTGACGTCGTTCAACGCCATTCCAACAGTCCCGTAGGCTCTTCAAAAAGAAGCAATGATGCAAAGAGCAGCGACAAGAACGACAATACTACTGTTTGTGGTGGTGGTGCTCTCGCAGACAAGCCGCCATTAGAGCTGCCTCCTTTGGCAACCCTTACGGCTGCCACAAGTTCATTTGGCACCATAACTTTAACGCAACCTGCATCGTCGTCCAACGCTCCTAATTTACCGCAAATTAAACCAATCTCTCCGTCGACCATAGCAGTGCAGCCATCGAGTGGGCATGCATCCTCGCCATTATCATCATCGCCATCAAAAGCATTGGCATCGCCAGAAGTGCTCCCACTGAAGCCTCGGCTACAGGGATTGAACTTGACTGAAGCAGGAGGCGTAGCAGACGAAGCCGTGGGTGCCATTCTGAAGGTGTTTGGTGACAACCTCGTGGTATGTAGCTTTACTACATTATCTTTTGAATGATGAAGAGGGAACATGTAAGACTCCAGAAGTCTTCTGGTGCTTCTATTGTTTTGTTGAAATGTGATCAGCAGTGCATTAACGTGCCTACAGTACCATAAGATCTTTCGATCTGCGCTTCCTTCTTGAGAATAATCGATATTTTTATATCGTCTAGACCTAAGTCATGCCTGAAATTACCCCTTGATAATTTCCTATCTCTTCACTTGCTTGCCTTTATCCTAAGGACTTGTGCATGCATGGGACTCGTTCCTTGACCGGTGCCTGGCTGCGGCATCTCGACCCACGCCACGCTTTGCGACGGCTCAATTATGCGGGCAACTACAAAATGACTGACGATTCTTTCCTCCCGCTGTGGCATCGGTAGGCGATTTATAGTTTTGTGCGAAATGTATCCTTTTGTGTCTTCTTGTGTTTCTCGATAATCCGGGCGCGTTGTTCCATTTTTTAAAATGGGTATGCGCGCGAAAAGGAGGCTGTAAAGAATGCATGGAGATATGCAATGAGGATAGAAGTAGTTTTCGATATTTCGATCGAATGGGCGTGTATTGCTAATTTTAATCGGTGGCTTTTCTTTTTCTCGTGTTTTGCGTCTCATCTTTTGTTCACAGAGCACGGCCAGAAGCAGTTCTATATTCCAACCCAAACGCCTTCTACTTTGAAGTCGAGTGAACCTTATTTAAAAAGAAGAGAGGCGAAATAGAGGCCTTTTTATAAGTGTTGACCTTGAGGAAGGAGAAATTGAGATCTTTCATATGAATTGAGTAGCACACTAGAGCTGGTCCGCTGCTCACTTTTCGCCCGAAAGGTTTACGGGCCTCTCGTTACTAGACAAAGAGATAACATCAGGCCACGAGCGGTGCAGTGTGCTGTACCTCTTATTGTTTTATTATGATTTATTGCTTTCCAGGAGATAGAGAATGGAGACCAATGATATGAGTACAACTCCGCTTTCCAGATTCCAGCTTTTGGTTGTGATAGCAATATTCCTGTACTTGGCCTTCAGTTGAAATTTGAAATAAAAGACGCCGCAGTCGCAATCCAAACAATAGCAGAAGTTTGAGATTTGCGCAGTGAGGCGCGAAACTGAAGCGGAAAGAGGCCGATGGAAGGAGTTATTTTGACCTAGGGCCTGCTTTTCACTTCTGCCTGCCTGGTATAGTTCCTAAATCTAATTTCCCCTCGAGGGGCTCAGAAAATAGGAAATTTCACCTCACTTCTAACTACTCCTCATCTGCATCAGCCGCAGCTGGGGGGGGCTACTGGCTCTTCCTATGACGCGAATTTTGAAATTTCGGGGGGACATGTCGAAAAAAGGGCACTTCGGTGGTCGAATAAACTCAAAAATTGCTCGAATCAAGCTCAATTCAACAGCTATTCGAGAGCTTTCCATTGAGCCACTAGGTCTTGCTAAAGCTTTAGCATTGAATTGCTAGCTTGCTTCCGATAGTGTGCATGCTTATTAATGACATCCACTTGTACTCATTTATGAATATTATTAATTTTAAGTAATATGTGCGGATCCATGGCGCTAGACAGCAACGTGCTTTGGTACGATAAAATGACACGCGAACGAACTGCTGGGTCTTATGTCGCGTCAATGCACTCTTGTTGAGGCTTGCAGGCAGATTACTCGCTCTTTGACGATTTGAAGAGGTACTTATGACTTTATGTGCAATGTTAGGATGACTTGGGTAGTCCCAAATTTCGCACTAGGCCATTCATAATTACCCCCCCAAAAAACGAGTGCGAGCAAACGCAGACGCAGAAGAATGGCGCTTGAGGTCGAGTGCGCTGTTGACTTCGCTCTATAGCCAGGTTCCTGCAGGCGACCTTCCTTCCAACAACCGGGCTGATGCACTCCTCATCATTCGTAAACCTACGTCTTAGGGTCCTTCAGTTTATGTACCGAAGGACCCCTGGGACGTAGGTTTACGAATGATGAGGAGTGGGGCTGATGTGCTTAGATAGGTAGACTGCGCTTTCTATTGTTATTCCCGCCCTCTTTTCCAACTAGCGCGCTGCTCCAGGTCCCTGGCTCTCCCGCCCCTCGCCGCCCTTTTCCCCTATTCCGAAATGCCCGCGGCCCATCATCGGGGCCTGGGCCTGTTCTAAAACAGAATTACCCCCCGTAAAAGTTCAACATTCTTTGATTTTTGTACAACATGTTCTTGCTTCTTTTTACTTCGCAGAGACTCTGACCTGAGTCACTGGAGAACGTGCATGACGAATGAAAACGGTGTGCGCACGTTTGAAGCTTTGCAACTTTGCAACATTTTCGCGATCTCGACAGCGCTTTAAGCAGCAAGCTGTGCAAGTACTGAGTTCGTAGGCGGTCACGATTTCTATTTTCGAAGAACTTTTTTATTTCCAACCATTGCGTCACCTCGCCCAGTGACTTCGAATACAGTACCTCAGAGGTGGATAACTTCCAAATCATGAGATTCTTCGTTGCACTGATAGCTGGCTGTACATACTAGTGACGCAAGAATGCCACCACAATATGAAAGCATTGGCTACACACAACCGCATTGTGCTCGTCAGGAGCACTGGGTTGGTATTGGTATGCGTTGGTTGCCGCTTGTACTCATGGCCTCTTCTTTAACAAGCTCTGGCCAAGGTGAGTTTGCATTCAACTTGCTGCTCTGACGGCTGAGAAAATCGACGGGAAAAAATGCCGAAATAGCATTGCACCGAATCGATTCTCCTTTCTTCTTCTGAAATTAATTTGCTTCCCAGCATTCCAGCCGTAGGCTTTTCCTCCTATCTTTCTCTTGTTTTGCCAACATCGTGTCTTGGGCTCTTCGTCGCATGTGCACAGGTTTCCTTGATGGAACAGTTGCAGTGGTTTGGCACGGGGTGCTCGCCGTGCCAGCTTGCCATTGGCAGATGGCCGAAGCCTTAGTAGCTACCTTTGGCTTTTGGATCGGCGGCATGTGCGTTCGATTAAAAAACAACTGAGTAGTTAGGACTTCGAGAGCAAAGAGAAGAATGGGCTTGAGGAAGGAATGAGCCTGGGGCAGGAATGCCAGAGGTTGAAGCATCTTACTTTGGCAAGACCTTCCGAGGAAAATGCATAAGGGAGCATACCTTTTGCTGATCTCATTTGGGACTATGCGAGTAACCTTTCTCTTTCTTTGCCTCTTTCTGCTCTGCTTTTTTTGTGTGTGTTTGTGCCCTCCTCTGTAGGTTTTTCGAACACCTGCACATTGTGGTGCCGTCGGTGCTTCAACACCGCCTTCATCACCCTTCCGCAGCACCGTCGAGGATGCTCAGCCACAGCGAGGGTGCTAATAGCCTCAAGAAGAGACACAGTGTTGTCAAGAGCCCAAAAGAGAAGGCTGTGGTAGAAGGCAAAAACGTCAGCGGCTCACCTGCGAGGGAAGTAGCGGAAGATAGGTCAGAAGCAGCAGTAGCGGCGGCGGCAGCGTCTGGCAGTCGGGGTGCAAATGCGCAAAGCCAAAGCTGGTCGTTTTTTATCCGAGCTAAGGTAGGTCTGCTCAAAAATATCTCAAGCGTTACAACCGTTGCAGCACGCAAAAATTAATGGTAATTTTTTTTGTATACTAACGTCATGCATTCATCAACTCACACAATAACCTAGCTTTTTTTTCAAATCAGCAATGATTTTGACTGTTTTTTAATTCCCTGTCTTCGTTTATATATATATATATATATATTTTCGATACAGGCGAACAAATGGACCTTTTTCCTACAAACCAAGGTAGAGAAAGCTACTGGCAGCTGCCTTGACAATTTTCCAAGGCCTCAGAAAGCTATTTTGTCTTGTACATTTGCATGAAAGCCTCTTCTTTAAGCGCCCTTTCTCTTCCTCCTTCTCTCTCGCAGCTCTATGTATCCACATGCATGTGCACATCTGTATTTTCGCCCCAGTCTTTCAAACTATCTTGGCTCTTGACAACTCACCTTTCCCCAATCAACATGCGCATAATAAAATCGAATTCAGGTGTTGAGCTCAGCGGTCTACCTCCTGGCAGTTGCTTGCTTGCATCTTTCGGGCACCCGCACCCGCCCTCCATTGCCCCAAGAACCACCCACTTTCCTTCGCTTTGTAGCAGAGGTAGTAGCAGGGCTCATCGCGTATGACTTGCTCTTTTCCCCGATCCATTGGGCCTTGCACGCGCCCGAACTCCGACACAAATTCGCAACTGCCGACGCTGCCAGCGCTGCTGCTACGAAAAACGCTGCTGCTGCCACTGCTGCTGCTGCGGCCTACAATACCACCACCGACAAGAAGTCGGGCAGAATTGCGAGTGCGACCTCTTCAGGAGGTGCCAGCGGCGTGTTAGTGCTGCTCTCCAACCCTTTAGGGTGGTTCATGACGAGGCCATTTCTGAGCCGATGCATTGCTAAGGCTTTTTCGGAGCCTATGAGCCCTTCAACGTTTGAAAATTCGACAGCAGAAGCCGTATGCACTTCGTCTACAACCACTCTTACTGGTGTTGCTACGGCGGCGGTGGCTAGTCCTCCTGCAGCCTCGAATGATGCTGGTGCTGCAATGAGTGCTCCTAATGGCACCGCGGTTGAAAGTCCTACTCCTGCCGGCACTGTAGCTTCAAAGGACGGTTCGAGTAGTGGTGCATCTCATGTCATGGGAAAACTGTTCAAGCTTACGGATTTATCGTTTGCTGTGACCAAGTTACAGCGTGGACTGGCTGGCTTGCGCCGCAGCGCTGCTCACGGCAAACACCACACGATGAAAGGCTCCCTTCAGGTAATGCGTGACCTGGGCGTTTGGTCATCCATTGGTACAACACACGAGTTTCTTTTTTTTTTTCGGTTAGCAATTTAGTAACATTTTTAAAAAAAAGCATATACGCTGCTTGTAAACGTTGAATACACCTATGCGCTGCTTTCTTTGCCTGACTCAATTTATACTTTTTCGCACGGCGTACCTCTGCAGGCGGGCGCAACGGTCCACCATTCCCTTTTCGACGGGGGCTCCCAAGTTTTAGTGAACATTTTCGTTCAAAACCAGGTGGCTCGCGCGCTCTTCTTCGATTGGCCTTTGGCGGCAGTTGAAGCGCTGATGTCCTCATGGGTGTTGCCAACAGCTGCTGCGTGGTTCAAGTATCTATTAGGGCTTGGGCTAGATTTATTCCCATTATCTTCTCAAGCAGCCCCGGATGGGTTATCCACTTGTACGTCCAGCTTTACGATAGCTTCCGCCACTGAAGAGATGGAGTTGGAGATGGGGTCAAATTCGGGTGTTTTAGCAGCAGATGATACTTCAAGCATCGAGTGGCTGTCGAGCGGCTTGCCAGCATGGTGGTTCTTTGTGTGGCTTCTCACGGCCCCGCTGCTCTCTTTGATGCAATCGCCACGAGAGCAAGAGAGGAATGAAAAACAAACTGAAGAGGAAGTGGCCTCGCATACTCGCGACGTACAATACTGCTCCAAAGGGCCACAAAGCAGTTCAAGGAATGGTGATGGCACTTTTGACCCGTCAACAGCTGCTGCTGAAGCAAAGGTTGACTTCGGTTCGTCTATCCCATTGAGTGGTTGCCAGAGTAGCAGTAGTAGCAATTGCAGCAGCCTATTCTCTGAGGTGATAGCAGTCGCAGGTGAAGAAAAGACTTGCAGAGGACATGCATCTTTCGATATTCAACACGATGCGAACTCGCAGTCTACTGCAGCAACAACCAGCACAGCGAGAACGACGGCGATGGGAAGGATACGGCAGCACCTGCAGCTCTTGTCGCTGCCAGCGTCATTGCCTTATTGGCTGGTGTGGTGCACTTTAGTGGTCCTCGGCTCGCAGGGGCATTTGGACTTTTGCAGTGAAGCGCGTCATCCCATGAGCCGCTTCGCTCACAACCTTGCCGTCACCTGGCTCCTGTGCGAGGTGAGTCGCTAAGACCGACTTTTTTTTTCTTGCGTCTTTGCACGGAAGCTGCAAGCCTTTTGCATGCATGAGACGTTTCCTTGGTCTTTGATTCTTTTATCATAACTAAATGCGTACAATGTGCCCGTTTCTGACCCACTTTCATCCTCTTCCTCTTTCTTTCATTCCTCCCTTCAACCAATTAGGCCCACTGCGGCTACGACTTGCCATGGATGTGCCACCGGGTGTGGCCAAACGTGTGGGGCGGTGCTCGCGCTCACAACACGCACCATAACGTGGGCAGCGACCACTTGCAGCAGTTTTTCTTATACCTGGACAACGCCCATGGCTTGGTGTAATGACATCCGAAGTCGGAGAACACCTCTCATTGACAATTTTGAGACAGGCCCCGAAGGGCCGGAATTAGAAGACTAACAGGTAGAGAAGAAAAGCAAAGCAGCGCAAACTAGACCTAAGAAGCTAATCAGGCGCACATGCCCGAGTGGCCATGGAAGATGATTTTGGTAGCACATCACATGTCTTCTCAAGGAATAATTAATTTTCGAATGGATTGCGAATCGGAGTCCCGAAGTCCCGGATTTTCTTTTTTGCCCTAATTATATGGCCACGGCTAGTCCCCTCCAATAGCACAATGGCCATTGGCCTGTTAGCTGTTAGCCTGCTAGCTGTTAGCTGTGGTTTCATTGACTTTTGTGAGAAGTTCAAGTACTTGGGCTCAATGCTCCACTACTCGCTTACCTCTGATGCAGATGTGGACAAGCGAATAACATCAGCGACGGCTGCTTTTGGCGCCCTAAAAAACATTTTTTCTGACAAGTATCTTTCGGAAGAACTTAAGGGTGAAGTATACAAGGCTCTTATCTTGCCTACTTTACTTTACGGTTGTGAAGCTTGGTCCTTGCGTGAAGATTTATTTAAGCGCCTTCGAAGTTTCC
>Ga0307982_1003143_pt1 | contig 13205 bp, 10 predicted proteins | sample OrgLakmetagen989_FD_201847 | JGI IMG/M metagenome (GOLD analysis project Ga0307982, IMG submission 201847) | Saline water microbial communities from Organic Lake, Antarctica - #989 | ecosystem: Environmental > Aquatic > Non-marine Saline and Alkaline > Saline | place: Antarctica: Organic Lake... | reverse complement strand
TCGCGCGCCCGATAGTGAAAAGTGTCGGGTATGTGGATGGGGGCGGGGCGCAGCCTACAAGATAGAAACACATTTTTTAGATGGTGTGTTTGATCGACCACTGCCAGCAGCCTACGAAGGGGGGGTCACAGAGTGATTTTTCAGATCCCAAAATTTCTTTGTGTCCCAGAAAGTAGGGTAGTAGGGGAGCATTTTGGGCTACTTCTTGGCTCTGGGACACGCGACCCAGGTGAGTTCCGGGTAACCGAAGTTTATATCTCCGGATTTCCTCTTTTATTTCCCTTAATGGAATTTTCCCTCGCCAGTGCAGCTCGACTACACTACAGATTTTTAGCGACTCAAGGCAAATATAGAGCCAAAGTCGATAAAGCATCGTGCTTCCCGGTATTGATATTCCGTGCCGATGTGATCAAATATCAGGCCACAGATTCAAGGCCGTATGAGCTTGTTTAGGTGGAACCCCGCCTGAACCCCCTTTGGCGTTTAGCAGCCAGCTGGCCAAATTCCTGGCTCGTCTTTCGTTCATCCCGTTCATGTGTTTTGCATATAGACATTCCCAGATGATGCCTTATCGCTCATCGCGTTATTCCTTTATCCGAAATCCAGATATCATCCATCGCCACCTACCTCCTGCACCTCAACAGGCGCGTCCTGGTTAAAGCACATCAGCAAGTAGCACGAAGCTGCGTATCGATAAACCCTCCAGCCTCCAGAACAACTCTGACTGACTGCGTGCCCTACTGCGTTATGTAATGCCTATCCTTCAATCCCATTTGCCGCGCGCGGTAGAAATAATTCTCAAGAGAAGGGGGGAGGTCCGCGTGTCTATGTCCGCTATGGCTATTGCTATGGAACGCCGAATATTTGATGCTGTTGCTGTTCACCGGGGGCTCTTTGCACTCAGAAGCTCAGGGGCCTTCTTAAATGCGCGACACGACCCCTTGTCATCTCTGAGCACGCATCTCCATTCGCCATTCGGCCGACACCCATTAACCAGCAAGCCGCGAATTAATATCACTATCAAAATAAATTTAGGAATACAAAAAGAGAGCCACACGCACACGGCAAGAAATATGCTTGGAAGCTGGCGCAGTCTCTTGATTAAGAAGCCAGGCGTTTTAGGAGAATCCCCCGGTATGAAGGCAGTGTTCCCCTCACTGCTCGAACCGCAGTCCACAATGTGCTTACATGCCTGAGGTCGAAATGGTGTATTTGGTGGTTGATGGAGCAGCAGCATCGTCGGAGCCTGGAGGCACCGTGCTCACAGGAACGTCCGGGGGAGTGTACGGAACGGGCTCCGTTTGGGTGCCTGGCGCGGCGTCCTCGCCCGCGTCCGCGTTGGCTCCGCCAGCATTCACGCCGCTGCCCTCAGTGGACGACGAGTCCGTCTCGCCGTCCGCCTCCGGCGCGTTTTCTGACCCGTGCAAGGTGCCACCCAGCAAATCGTCCGTTTTGTCGGGCGCGGATTTGATGCCGTAGCCCAACGCAGCGCAGTGCTTCCACTCGAAGTTGTCGTACACGTACGGCGTGTTGGGCTCTTTGGGGGACAAGTAGTCGTAGTACTGGCCGTTGGTGAACGAACTGCCGTCGATGTCCCCGAACACCAGGGTGTCGTCTTTCGCGTGCCCCACGCAGGACTCCAAATACGGGTGCACGTTGGAGTCAAAGACGGGCGTGTCCCAGTCTTCGCTCTCGAAGCGGTCCTGCATGCGCATCAGGGCCAGCCAACGCTCCACGGCGCCGTGCAAGATCCAAAAGCTGGGGTCGGACGCCGCTCCGGAGGACGCGTGGTCGCCCATGCTGATCCCCCCACTGCCCTTGTTCCCGTCCCCAGACTTCCCAAACCCGCACATGAGGTCTAGCATCTTCTCCAGCGTCGCATCTCCATCCATGCCTTGCGACGACCACATCGACGAGTAACTGTCCAGCAAGTCGGTTTTCGCATCGGACGCCATAATTTCAGCGGTGTCGCACGTGCAGCTGCAGTCTTCCTGGGCAGTGGTTTCGTCGCAGCCCGAGGCGCAGTGCCAAAGGCCGTACCGGTAAAGCGACTTGATGTTGGCAAAGAAAAAGGTGACCCCGCTGCCCCAGAACTGGTTGTGGTCTTTGCCGCTGGCCTTGAACCCAATTTCCGTCATTTTCTTCACCAGGCCAGGAGTGCCGGACTGCCCACCCGTGAACATGTGAATCGGCCCATGGGCTTGGCCTGCGGCAGCCCCGTTGAACGCGCCCAAAGTCAACGACAGCGTGGTCAAAGTTTCCTGAAGGTTGGCGCAGGTCGACATTTGGTCGGACTCCACGAAAATGTTGGGAGGCTCGTCCGTGTCGCCGCCCCCACCGAAGTAACGCGCAAACCGCGGGTCTTTCAGGTTGTTCCAAGGAGACCGAATCAGGCCGTACCCGTTGGTTTGAGTGGTGTACTCGTTCGCCGACAGCCGGAAGTTGGCGAAAGTGCCCGTGGTCACGTGGCCAGACACTACCGAGGCGTCTCCAAACCATTTGTCAGTGAACGCGAGCCGAGTGCGCCATTCCTTGGAGAAATCCCCATTCTTGTTCGCGATGACTTCCTCCACGTCGATAGTGTACTCCCAGTACGGAAGCGACACTGACGCGTCCACCGACTGCAAGCTGGCTTCCAGGAGGCGGTTCACGCTCACGTGCGCGGGCACGAAGCCCATCCCGTCGTGCAGGTGGTCGCACCCCACCTCGCCCGCCAAGTTGTTGTGCTCCGCCGACAGCCGGCCGTGGGACATGAAGTTGTCCCCGTACAGGGCCCGGCCCTCTGCATCGGACGTCGTCAGCAGCACTTTCCAGGCCGCGAAGAGCGCAACACGGTCTTCGTCGTCCACCGAATGCATTTCGCGCCGCACGTACTTGACCACTACTTTCGCCGTTACCGACTTGGTGAAGAAACCGCTGCGACTTGCACTGCCCGATGAAGAAGCAGAAGTGGAGGGGTAAGTGACATCAAGAGTGACGTGGTGCAACCCGAGCTCCGTGAAAGTGTGCACCAAGGGCTCTAAAGCAGACGACGCTGCATAACTCTTCACGAGGCCCTTGGCTCCGCTGTTTAAAGGCTCAACGGCGTCGACTTCGGTCTGAGGCATGCCTCGGTTCATTCGGAGAACCTTCCGGCGCTGTGTCTTGAGGTCCAATTCATAGGCGTTTTGTTCGGCTTGCGGGGGGCGCTCAACCTTCCACGCGTACTTCAAGCCGGGAGTAGTACCGGCAGCAGCCAAAAGCTCGCTACCTTCCTCGCTAGCTGTTGAAAGGCCCATGTCCAGAGCAGCGAAGCGCGCCTCCTTGAAGGGCTCCAACACCGTAGCCCCCTTTAAGGCACCGCTTTGCAACCACGGGTATTCAACCGGGCGCGCACCAGCGCCATCTGCAGTAATGTATTTGTTGGTGCACACCATGCCGGGCGCATCCGGAGCGCGCTTAGCCAGAGTAACGAAGTGCGCACCGAAGCCTTCAATAGCTTGCAGCGTTGTTGGAGGCTGCGTCTTGAGCGCTAGGCCCACACCTGACAGGGCGCCCGCAGCGAAGAGCCCTGCGCCGCCTACTAAGAAAGCTGCAACTTTTAACTTGGTGCTGCGCGGAGAAGACGCTACCCCTGGAAGATTACAGATTCACACAGACATTGGGAAGGAATTACAGTATATCGAGGGCATTTGGGGAGGGTTGTTCGATTAACATGCATTCGAAAGGGCTTCGATGACTATGACTGACCATCTATTTGTCGCCCCAGGAGCGGGGTCCGGGAGTCCATTTCTCCGCCTTGGAGCATTGAGCACTCTCGCGCACCACGCCCTTAGGTTGTACGCCGCACACCCTTGCCACCGAAAGAGAAAAGAGAGGTTACAGCCGCGTAAGGCTGAGAGCCGTTGCAAATTGTTCCGTTGCTAAAAATCTGTAAAAATCTGATGCCAACAACCGAGCAACCTATAGCATGAAAAGAACCAGATAAAAGCTGCGTTGCCCTTTTTCGATCCGCCCCCGTTGAGATACTATTCAGGCTGCGGGCCTCCGCGGCGGCCAGTCTCCTCATAGAACTTAGAGTAGCCGCAAAGACAGGAGGTAATTTCAGTCGATTGCATTCGCCCGAAAATTGTCAACCTATGAAGGCGCTGCGCGCACAAACTCGTTTTCCCCGTGCTAGTAGTGGTGGTGTGGTCTGACATTCAATGACAGATCTTACCATTGTTGCGTTTGAGAGACGCGAATCTTTCTTACGCTCCACGAACCTCGATCTAACATTACGATGAATGGCAGGAAATTCGCGCTGGTTCTTCGGGTTCATAGACCATGGCGGCGACGCCCTCGGTGCCTGAGCCAGGGAAGCTCCTGCTAAATAGGCGTGAGCGCCAGCTCTATCGCAACGCGGCAGAAAAGTTTAACATCAACGCTAAGGAAGGCATCGCCTTTTTGCTGGCTCAGGGTTTAATTGCAGAGGAATCACCGGAGGAACTGGCGCGAGTCTTTCACTCTGTAGAGGTAAAAATATTCCCTTCCTTCCTAACGTTAACGACCCCGCTCTGTGATTCCTTCTCACGAGACTGATAAACCTCATACAAAAATTCGCAGGGGCTCTCCAAGCGGCGAATCGGTGAATATCTTGCCAAGCCCGATGACTTTGCACAACGAGTGCTCGAGGCTTTTATGGCCCGCTTATCTCTGGAAGAGCTCGGCCTTGATCAAGGCTTGCGTGCCATGGTGCTCAAGGTATCAATAGAAACGCAAGATAAAGCTTCTAGGATCTTCTTTCTAGAACATTCGCCTCTCAGCCTTTTAGCTACATAAGTATCGCAAAGCTCCCAGTAGATTAGATCCATATTTCTGCGTGCAACTCTGCCCGTGGGGTTGCCATCGCGCTTAGCCCAAGGCGCTGTGTTCGCTTTCGGTGCGTGAGTCGCTTCATTTGCCTCTTGAACTGCGTGCGCTTTTCCGTAATATTGTAAGGTTCGGCTTCCTGGCGAAGCACAGCAAATCGACCGAATGGTGGAAAAGTTTGCCACTGAGTATCACCGCCAAAACCCTCTCGCATTCGGGACAGTGGATACGTGCTACATTTTGGCGTTTAGCATCATCATGCTGAACACTGACCTCCATAATCCGTAAGCGCCTCTTGAAGTCGTAACCGCTACTGCTGCAGTGCTTTCGCTGCTTGAGCTGTCCACACACGCTACTGCTCTACCCACTCTTTACTACCGCAATTTCCCTGTATTAGTTTCTTGGCCATAGTTCACCTAATTGTGACTTTTATTTGGATCTCTTGCATGTATTTTGACTTCTCCCGTCAAAGGCGTGTGCCTCGCAAGATGAGCGAAGCCGCCTTTGTGGCCAACAACCGCGGCATTGACGGCGGCGCTGACTTATCCTCAGACCTCCTCGTGAGCGTGTATCGCCGCATTCAAGCGCACCCCATCCGCATGGACGATGACGACATGTTTGAGGCTGAGGTCTCCACCTTCGTGGCCCCCCTTCAAAGTGGGTTCTTGCTCAAACGGGGATCACTCCGAGGAGACTACAAGAAGTACTGGTTCGTGCTCACCGATGGGTGCCTCTACTATTTCCAGACTCGACGTGACCGTACTCCAAAAGCGATCATTCCGCTTGAAAATTGCGAATGCGTAGCCTCTCGCTCCAGAGCCGACACATTATTGCTCCGTGGTGCGTCGTTAGCCGTAGACGGCCAAAAAGCCAAAAGCAGCAGCATTTCGTCTGCGCTTGGACGAAGAAGAGGTGGTGATACAGAAGGATTGAGAAGAGGAGCTCCCCAGGTGAAGTCCATGAAGCCCTCAGCTTCGGGGATGAAGTTCAGCCAGCACAAAGAGCTAGTGTTCCGCACCATAGAAGTCGATGAACGAAGCCTGTGGGTGGCTGCCTTCCTGGAAGCGATTCAATCGCTTGAACCGTATCCCGAGGAGGCCTCAACTACAGAATCTGCCACCATCAAAAGCAAAGTTGCTGAGTCTACTGTGAATGCTGCAGGACTTGCCCCTGATTCACCCGGAAGCCCTGGCTCGAAGTCAACCGACTCAGCTCGATTTAGCGAAAACAACGACGATATTGGTGCCCTGCGAACCGGTCAGACACGCCACGACACTGGCACTTCCCTTGCCTTCGACAACGACGAGGATAATGTCTCCGAAACTGCCTCTATGCGTGGTATTCGAGAGGACAGAAAAGCAGAGGACCGCCTCACGTGGTTTGGTGGGTTTATTGGACCGATTGACTCGAGATCAAGGGCTTTCAATGACGACAGCGACGACGACGACGACAGCCGATCCATTCGCAGCAGTCAGAGCACCATCTCGAGAGGCTCCACCACTCTTACCAACCCACGATCTCCCTTATCACCGAATTCTGGTGGTATAAGCAGCTCGGAACCTTTAACGCCAGGTGCAGCAGCGGGGGTAGCCCTGAGAGGATTAGCCAAAGAGGTCAATGGTCGTGCCTCGTCGTCGAGGGGTGTTTCATCGTTGGCGGGTACCAAGCGGGCCTTAGCAGGAAGTGGGGGCGGCGAAGGGCGCCGGTTGCAGGATCGCGTGTCAGCTTCGAGAGCGCGCGGCTTAGGAGATTCGGAGCTCATCGTTTTGGAGCGAGTTGCATCACTGGTTGCTGCGCAAGACGCACAAGAGCAAGAAGCAGATAACCTTGCGCGCGTGTCTCAAAGTTTACCGCCGAAAGGATCGAGTTTGGACGGTAGTGGCGGCGGTGGTAACAGCAGCACCAGTAGAAGTATGTTTAACTCTGCACCGTCACCTAACTTAACGCCTGGCCAGTTAGCCACCTGTGATCGGTTATTGGCAGTGTGCGACCATGTCACCTCAGCACTAGCTTCGTGTTCGACCGTGCCACCTCTTAAGCCGAGGCGAAGGTTTCAGGCTTCAAAGCAGTTGTCAACGAAGGAAACGACTGCAGGTAGTGCTCCAGGTAATGCAGAAGCTACAGTTTTGACCTCTTCAAGAATGCAGCCACCGTCACCAACAACGCCAGCCACACCACCAGGTGAAGAAAGCCATAACAACGCAAATGCTGCTGCAAAGCCATCCGCACGTGGGTTGAGCCCTCGCCCTGGCCAACGTGACCCTCTCGAAGAATGGGCCAAGGAAGCTGATGCATTGGGGGAGAAATATCAAGCTCAATTGGTATACAACGTTGACGTGCTTGCGAGAGTTGCCACATTTGAGCGCGCCGCGTATCTCTGTGCACGCATCGTGCGACCAAACAACAGTAACAGTAGTGGCGAGTCTGCGCTTGACAACCGCGGCACTGGTAACAATGACAGCGTCATTCAAGCAGGGAACACTACCAATATCAGAAGCGTTCAAGATGGCAACAGAAGTGCCAGCAATCGGTTGCCGACTCCGGAGGAGCCTAGTACGCCGCTCTACGACGGTGAATTAAGCCCTGGTGTTGCAATTGCATACTCACCTCATCAAAGTCCAAGTACGCCTCAGGCAGCACCACCACCAGCGCCAATCAATCCTAGATCTCCTCCATTCTCGCCGCCGCCCCTCGCGCCTGTGTCTTCAAACAGCAATGGCGCTTCAGAGGAGCCCTTAACACCACCGCTTCTAAAGTCTGATTTCAAGACACGCGCACCATTCACACCTGCGGGGTCGATTGGTGGAAGAGGCCATTCTGATGGGCGTCAATCTCCTGGTTCACCTTCAGCGTATTACGAAGAGGAGGGATTCATGGAAGCACGTGGTATCAATGACGAAAGCACTGCAGATGTTGGCAGTAGCAGTAGTGCCAATGATGGTGGTGGCATGAGAGTAAACGCCAGCTCTGTTGCTGTGTGCGAAGCTTACGGAGACACTGAAGTTGGCTTGCACGACGGCAGCGGTCTGAGCGATCTCTTGAGTAGCTCAAGCAGTAACAATTTGTCGTTATCAATTATCAGCGGTGACAAAGGCAGTAGCAGAAATGGAAACACGTTCCGGAGTTACCGTTTTGACAAAGTGTGGGGCGCTGACGCGTCATCGGCTGCTGTGTTCCGAGATATGGAGCCGTTGCTGGTGGGCGTTGTGCACGGGCACTCGGCTTGCCTCGTGGGGATTGGGGATGAGTTTACCAGTAACCGTAGCGGTACCGTGTTGGGCGCTCGAGACCGTGACGTCGCCAATGATGTGGATGAAGAACAGAACAGCAAGCCTATCATGGGTAATGAAAACGGCGATAAGGAGCAGAAGAACCTACACGGAGCATCTCCTTTCTCCTCGTCCTTTGACCCCGAAAGTGCTGTGGACTTTGGTTTGGGATTTCATGCAGCAGCAGCTGTGCTTCACCTTCTCGAAGAAAAAGCACAAAGCGCTGCCGCCACACGTGCCGTCATGCGCGACGGTGGATTGTCGACTGGAGCGACACCTGATGCGATCGCTGGCAGCACGGGTGATGCTAAGACCAATGACAAGGACCACGATGTGAGAGCTATTTTGAGCATGGTCGAAATCGGGCGGCAGGGTCACATGAAGGATTTGCTCAGTGCATGGGCCAAGATCGCGCCCGAGGCAGAAGCTCGCACAGTTGCCGGCGTTACGTATGTAGCACTCGATTCCGCCCAGCAACTCGCCAGGCTTTATGCTTCAGCTATTCTAGCACGCACCAATCCAGCAGCAGGTGCTCATGGGACGGGACCTTGGGCCACAGCAGCAGCCGCTGCAGCAGAGGCGGCAGAGGCACAGAAGACGACTGCAGCAGGAGAGCCACCAGTGCCAGGGAACAATACAGCGCCCGCTTTTTCAACGAACGGTGATGAACAAGTAGGAGGGCAAGAGCAAGCAGGCAACGTCATCATGGGGCTGGAGTTGCGGCGCGGTCGCCAAGAAGTCATTGGTCGCCTGCTAGTGGTTGATCAAGCGGTGTACTTTGATGGGAGTGCAACAGCTCTAGCGGCAGCGGCGCGAGTGCCTCATCTTGTCCGGGACGCTGGTGGCGGCGCTGCACATCCTGGCACATTGCTGGCAGCGCCCTCACTTCGCGCTTTATCAGCAGCCATTACTCACCTAGGAGTCCCCACAGGTAGTACCAGCACCAACGGTGAGAACAACCACAGTGGCAGCAGCGGCAGTAATAGTGACAGCGGCACCACCAACAGCGATATCAGTGCCAGCAAAATCAGTGATAGCGGCAGCAGTAGCAACAGTATTAGCAGCAGCAACGGCGACGGCAGCAGTAGCACCGCGCAATCGTTGCTGAGAGGCGCTCTGGGTCCTGGATGCGTCACCGTAGTATTGGCGTGTTTGAGCGGTGGTTTGCGTGCTTTACCTCACACCAAGGCGACTTTGACTTACGGTCGACAAGTGGCCAATCAGTTGCCAACGGCCAGTGGCGCCACCGTGATCGAAGCTCTGGATGTCCAAAGCCACATGCGGTTGCTGAGAACACGCATTGCGTCCGCCCGGCAGTGCGCCGAGACTCTACAGGCGGACTTCGACCAGCTCAAACTTGACTTGAAGCAAGCAAGTCGCTCGAGTGCGAAAGGAGGTGCGAAGAGTGTGCCGCTGTCCACGGATGCGAAGGCTTTGGTGAAGGCTGCACTCGCGGCAACCGAGGGTGACGACGACAATGGCAGTGCGAGCATGGAAGCCTCGTCCTTGTCGTCGTCGCCATTGTCTTCCTCCTTGACCAACAACGTTGTTCCCATTGGTGCTCAACGCGATAGCCAACAAGGTAGCAAAAGTGACAATGCGCTGTTGGCGCCGCTGGTGCGCGCGGCGCGTTTACAGAGGGGCATGGCTTTGCAAGTCGCGCTCATGGTGGCGTCGCTGGATTCCATGGCGCAGCACCTCAACGAGGACGCATCCCAGCGCGACCGGCACGTCGCCACTTTGAACCAACTGTCGCAGGCCCTGCAGCGCTTGCGCAACGGCCAGGCATGGCCTTCTTCATCTTCTTCCACAGACTCTAGAGGAGGAAGTGGAGGTGGAAATGAAGCCTGGATCGCAGGTAGCAGCAGTGCAGGCGCTGGAGCAGCTGGTGTTGCAGAAGGAGCAGGAGCATCCGCAGCCGTGCTCACTCCACGCGCGGTGCGGAATGCGCTGGTTGAAGCCCAGGAAGCCGTTGAAGGAACACTGCGAGAGATGCACGTGAGCATTTTGGACAAAGTGCTGGCGTTCAACCGGCACGACAAGCTCGGCCACTTGCGGGAACAGCAGCAGGAGCGAGCAGCAGCTGTTGGCCCTCTCGCTCCGTTGCCCTCTTCGGGAGCCGGAGCTGGAGGAGTCGGAGTGGGGCCGGCGCATCGGGTGTCTGGCGGTACTGGAACTTCTCGGCTCACCGGGCGGTTAACAGTAGCCGCCAAGCAGGAAGCAATAATCGCGAGGCCGAGCAGCCCCCGAGCTCCTGGCCTGCGCCGCCGCCCACCTGCGGTCAACACCGCGCCACTGCCTCGCCCCGGGCGGCCTCCTAGCGGCGGGAGCAGCAGCAGCGGCCGGGGTGGAGGTGGGTACCACAATAGCCGCGGTTTGAGCGGCAGCAGCAGCAGCGGCCGCGGCAGCAGCAGTGGTGGCAGTAGTTTCAGTGGCGGAAGTAGCGGCCCAGGATCCAGGTCGCTGCCTCGCGCGCCTGCCTCGGCACGCACTCCTCGGCTGGTGGAACGAGATAGGAGTCCGCGTGCAGGGCGCCCACCTAGGAGCGCAACGGAGTTGTAAATGAATATTCCTGGCGTGTCATATAAAAACTTTTCTCATGGCTGCCTTCCTAGACGCAGGCCCCGAGGTCCACCAGGATTTGGTTAATGGCGTTGAGAGAACGTCTACGCAAGATAAAAGCAGCACATCACATATAGTAATAGTAGATAATAACTAATAGCTCGCTGCTCGTTGGGTTTGTTGGGTGTTGGGTGGACTGGTAATAGTTTTAATGAAGCACACACCCCGGTCCCTACGGCCAATTCCGATAACTCAACCCAAATGTTTCCTTAATCCAGGGAACTATCAAGGATATACCCACCTTCTCTTGTGCTAGCTAATAAAACGTGATCGTGTCGCGTGTCTTCATGTGTGCATGTGCTTAGTGCCCTCACCCCCCTTCCCCCATGATCCCATGAAATTCACTTGTGTCTTGTTGTTGTTTCTGCCTCTACTTACTAACCTAGGGTAGTTCATAACTTGCCTATTCCTCCTCCCTTACCATTACGAGCAAGCCCACCATGGTGAGTAGTGAACAGTGAAATGGAATATACAAAGAAATGGAGCGAGAACAAACAACCAGAGAACTGAAAACAGAGGCTCGAGAACAGAACAGTGTTATGTGCTGTGAGCCGCGATAGGTATCACTCTTATGGACACTCGGGCATTTGAACCTGATTGGCTTCTTAGTTTTAGTTTGCGCTGCTTTCCTTTATATCCCTACCTGTTAGCCTAATTCCGGCCCCTCGGGGCCTGTCTCGGAAGATGTGAAGATGTGAACGTCTAATATCCTTGATGTTTCCTTGCACCAATCAGCAATCAGTGCAAGTCCCAAAAGAGGTCTTCACATATCTCAAGTCTTCACGGTCTTCACTGCACTCTCCCCTGCATATCCAACCATGGCCACCTTTCGCTCCGAACTCCTCATCATCGCGCTCGCCTTGGTGGGTTATCGTGATTTGGTCATGGGTTAGAGCTTTTAAGGATTATAATCGAGTTTGCGTTTCTCCTCGTCCCCGTCGTTTCATTGGAGTGATTCCTTGCGCGTGGTCACAGGGTGCGGCCGTAGCTCGTCTCGGCTCGCAAACGGACGACTGCACCAACGGCGCATACGACCAGTGCGGCGGCACGGGCTTCGATGGGGCTACCTGCTGCCCGGCCGGGTAACCTTTGACCCTGTGATATCCCCTTCAATTCATTATTCATGTCTTGATTTCTTGCCAGTCCCCGTGGAACACGCAAATCACGCGAACACCCTACCCCACGCCTTCTTCGATTTTGAGCACAAGTCACTCACGAAACTCTGAAACTCCTCATTTTCTTTTAAATTGTGATTATTTCTTCGTCTCGCTCACTCTCTGACTTTTGTCGCGCCCACAGGTACAACTGCACTTACAGCAACGATTATTACAGCGGCTGCAGCCTCGAGGACCAGTGCCTCATTGTGCAATACGGCCAGTGCGGCGGCACCACCCCTTCGGGCAACCCATGGCCTGAAGACAAAGCGTGCTGCCCGGCCGGCTTCGAGTGCCAGTACCAGTCGCAGTTCTACTCCCAGTGAGTGTTCGATGCCCCCCTACCCCCCCTATTCCTCTTTTCGCCGCATCTTTATTGCCTAGAGCACACTTAGACTTGTTGTTGAATTCCCACCTTGCTTTTACGGTTGGCTACCGCTCCCTTCATTACGAGCGGTGCATTTGTTGTTGATGTTGTTTCGATCTCACTTTTGCCCTTGTGGTGTACCTTCGACCAGGTGCGTCGACAAAGCGTCGAACTCGACCGACTGCGCGCCTGCTTACGGCCAGTGCGGCGGCGACTCCTCGTACAACGGCACCACCTGCTGCGTGCCCGGCTACGAGTGCACCCCAGACCCCACCAACCCAGAGTACTACAGCGGCTGCACCCTCATTCCCGTGTGCCAGAACGCGGCCTACGGTCAGTGCGGCGGTACCGACTCGCACGGCAACCCGTGGACGGAAGACCACTCGAGCTGCTGCCCTGACGGTGCGTGTTGCAACAGTGCGACCAAAATTCATGACGTCCTTTTTCTTGCATTCATTCTCGCATGCCATTCTTCTTGTGCCTGCACTTTAAGCTTGAGGGTGGATGAGAACAGCACCGTGCTAAAATTCGATCGATGAAGCAACTCGTCTCATTCCTTATCTTGCCTGGTTCCACAGGGTTCACGTGCAGTTACGCGTCGGATTACTACAGCCAGTGCTGCCCAGAAGAAGGCGGCTGCACTTCTGCGTAAAGTATTGAAAGAGAATTTTCTGCACTGAAATGCAAGTCGACTGAACTGCTATCTAAATGGCACTGCTTGTATGCGCGCGTAAGCTTTTCCCGCCAAGCCCTGCCTAGCATGCCATTCACCCACGCGCACATCTGGATCAAATCCTCGACGTGCACCTGCCTTTCACGACATCCCAATGACACTCGATACACTCAGTTAATACACTCAGTTTCATATGTACCATCTATATTTTTACACGGCAAGACTATGTCTGATAGATCTAATTGCCGAATTGCCGAACTTAGCTTCGAGTCTGAGGAACGGACCAACGC
>Ga0307982_1003142_pt1 | contig 13205 bp, 8 predicted proteins | sample OrgLakmetagen989_FD_201847 | JGI IMG/M metagenome (GOLD analysis project Ga0307982, IMG submission 201847) | Saline water microbial communities from Organic Lake, Antarctica - #989 | ecosystem: Environmental > Aquatic > Non-marine Saline and Alkaline > Saline | place: Antarctica: Organic Lake... | reverse complement strand
AATATTTCTTGCAATCTTCGTCTGTTTTGAACCGATCAGAGAACTCTAGAAGATTTTGACCTTTAAATACGTCCATAATTATATATATTTACTAACACTAAGATAGGTGTTTATATACTGACCTCTAAAAGATTAAATTCATAATACAAAGAATGATGCTAACACAGTTGAGCTTTTTTGATTTGATTTGTTTTATTTTAAGTTTATCTTTTTTGTAACTTTCTACGGAGTTAGCCTTTGTTTTGATAAATGTTGTTTAATACCAAATTATATTTATAATGCCGTATGAATAAATTGAATTATTTTTTGATTGATTGAAATCAAAAATAACTAGCATAGCCTTAGCTACGGTAATTATTTTTGATGAAAAGCAGGCGAAAAAAGCCTGTGCCGAATTCGTGTCGGCAAAACGATTTATTGCGTCATTATAGGTCTAATTTGGTGTAATAAGCCTGAAAATGCACAACAAGATTATCAAAAACGATGGCAAATTGAGATGTGTTTTAAAGCAATGAAGTCTAGTGGATTTGATATTGAAAAAACACATTTACAAGGTATTCAAAGAATAGAAAAATTAATTTTACTTGTTATGATAGCCTTTGTGTGGTGTTATAAAATTGGCATATATCTGCATCAAATAAACCCAATTAAAATTAAGAAATAGGGTAGAAGGGCTAAAAGTATTTTTAAATATGGACTAACTTTTTTAGCGAATGTTCTATTAAACTATGAAAATCAAGAGGATACTGATATATTTTGTTTTTTGTCATGTACTTAGTAAATGTTGTCTAAAATTATTTTAGGTGCAAATTTCGCTTTTGATGAGCTGTTTTTTTAAATCTATGCTCTTAATATTTCTGGTAATGTTAAACTCCTGCTTGAGTATTCTATCGATTCTTTATGCAATGGCAATTTCATAAGGATCATATTTTTTTGTCATATTATACCAAATTATATTTATAATGCCGTATAAATAAATTGAATTATTTTTTGATTGATTGAAATCAAAAATAACTAGCATAGCCTTAGCTACGATAATCGTTTTTGATGAAAAGCAGGCGAAAAAAAAACGATTTATTGCGTCATTATAGGTCTAATTTGGTATTATACCTAAATAGCGCTTGATAATCATTTGAATAGTACTGTAGGGCATCTGTCTAAATGATGGGTTATTGGCATCTCTCTCTATTACTCCTGTTATTTAGAGCTATTTCCAAAACCTATATTGAACCATCTATAGCTAAATTTCTAGAGTGTTAGAGGCATTGAACCCATTATTTTCTTGGATTTCAGCGCTCTATAATAGAGTTGTCTATTGTGCACGGGTAAATCAAAGTTAGAAACCATCGCTTCTTTGTCTTGTTCTTTACAATATTGAATAATTTGGGCGTGTAGTTTTTTCTTATCTGAACATCGTATTCATTCTCAGCCATATCGACCAGCATATCAAGAATGACAATCTTTTTATCTACACGTTCTGCTAGATGTTCAGCTCTAGTTTTTTGCTTTTTAAAAAGCCCTACTTCTGCTTTAGGCTCAACCATTTATTGCTCAGGTGTTTTTGACATAGGCTCTCTAAATAAATTATTCCAATCAAATGTATCATATTTCCTGAGCTACCATGTAATCGTAGATCTTGCCTGTTTACTATATTAATGACATTGCATCCCTACGACCAAATTGATCAAATTCAATTGCTTCGGCTACTTGAAGCTTAAAAGAAAGCGAGTGATTTTTTTGAGTGCCCTTGGCATGCCCACTTTTACTGATGTTTGCATAACACTTAGATTTTAGTGTAATGCTCTGCTAGGACCAGAAAGGACAATTTTAAACATAAAAGAAATATTAGGTTTCTCCACCAGATTTTGTTTTAGATAATAATTAATTATTGAATTGGGAAAACCCAAATATCGTCATCTAACAAATGACCTCCTTATGCCTGAATTGCGCCTTCATAAGCATTTGGATTAGATCGTCTTTCCGTTATAGAATAAAGCAGTCTCCTTGGCATTATTCCAGACGGATTATTTCCGTTTACACCATTAGGATTTGGAGTTAATCCTGAAAATCCTGTTATTCTGAAATCATTCTATACCTGAATAGGAGATTGATTATACATGGCTTTGTACTTTTCAATCCCTTTAGCAAACCCGTCAAACACTTATTTATTCTTTAATGATCCTTCTATTAATAGTTTGTTGACCATCAGTTAAATTCACAATATACACACCCTTAGATAGAGAGCTCACATCTATGTTTAAAGCTCTTGCATAATCAAAATCATTTATACTTAAGATCTCTCTACCCATTATGTCATAAATGGATACGCTAACATCATTTTTAAATTCAAAATCTATGGTGGTAATATTAAGATTATTATTAACTGGGTTAGGCCAAAAGCTTATGGATTGAGGATTGAAGTCTGTCAAATTTAATGTAGTTGCAGAAATTCCTGTGGCGACTATACTAAAATCTTGATTTTCTTCTAGATTACCTTTGTGGGATATTTTAATTGTATAATTTTCACCAGCTATTGGATCATCTATGAGTATTTGCTCAATATTATCCACACTGTTATCACCTTTAATTGCGGGTGCAGAAACATCGTTAAGATCGAGTTTCCAAGGAAAGAAAGATTGAGTAGCATTAGATATCCTCAAATCTAAATCATTTATCAATGCAGGTGTAGAATTGTTAAGTTCACCGTTTCTAGCTTCTCCAGCTGGATCATTCCAAACAATCATTACACTCACAGGTTCTCCACCTTTTGCTGTAATTTGAAATACTTTTGTTTGCCCAGTCATTAAAGTTTCTTCCTCTAAAATAGATTCAGAACTAATTTTTCGTAAAATAACATTTGCAGCTTTTTTTGCATTTAAAAGACCCCATCCAAAAATTGCGTCTGGACCTTCATTGCCACCATCACTTGCAGTGTTTAATACCAGTGCTTTCAGACTACTTGAAAGCATGTACTCATTATATTCTCTATAATATAGTTCTTGCAATAACAATAAAGTGCCTGAAACATTTGGTGCTGACATCGAAGTTCCAGTAGCTTCACTGTAAGTATTATTATTAACATTATCAGACGTTGATAATATATCTGTTCCTAGGCCTGTTATATCTGGCTTTATCCTTCCATCATCTGACGGTCCCTGACTACTACTGTCGTTTATGGCTATTAATCCAAAAACAACTTCACCACTATTATTTATACTTGCATTCGAAGCATTAGCCACTACAAGATTGTTTTTTGAATTTTGCTCACCCGTAAGTTTATCATATCCAATTGCCAACCCTTCAGAATTTGTTTCCTCTCCACTATTACCAGCAGAAAAAACAGAAAGATAATAAGGACAGTTGTTGGCAATAACATCCCAATTTCTTGCAGAAGTATCATAGGAACCCATTATCCATGTAGATACAGGACCATTTGAACCTATAACAGGTATACCGTATGAATGATTAGAAATTAGTAATCCATTAGCAGCTTCGATCGCTGCTTCGCTGCTATCTTCAGACTGATTATAACTTTTCAAGATTGCCTTTGAGGCCATACCTCTTGCTTCCGAATTGATACCAGCTGAAATTATGGTACCAGAAACATGGGTAGAATGATATGTAATATCATTACCGCTGTCTGAGGGTATAATTCTGCTTGAACCATTATTTTGAAATTCTACATGTGATATTAATGATTTTCCTCCAACTTCCCATAAAGCAATTGTCATACCTTCGCCCTCCAAATCAAGATTTAAATCACCGTTAGGTTGTAAAAAATTAGTCCTTGTTCCTTTTGCTGATTTCTCACTACCAGTCTCAATATATATTGCATTTCCATCTATAACATTGTCCAAGACCGAAATTTTAAATCCGCTTTTAATTGTTCTTTCGTAGTCTTGGTTTTCCTTTAAAAACTCAGTAACTTTTGCTTCCTTTTGGACTTCATAATCCACTATTTCCCTGATAATCTCTTTAATATTTTTTTGATTATATCTCTTAGTGATCTTATCAATGCCGTCTTTATTTTGCGCTGACAATGAATTTACAGAGACAAACAAGAAAAAGAAGAATAATATTCTCATAATATTTTTTTATAAATATACCTAAAATAATTATTTTTTTTTAAAAAAAAAGGGTGAAGAAATTTCTTCACCCTTAAATTTAAATTGCAATCTGTAATTATGGATTAACAGTAAATGCAGTAGTTTCAAATTTGCCATTTTCTAACTCTCCCTCACCTTGGGCATGCACAATAATAGAACATGTTACACTGTAGTCTCCAGTTAAGGTTACACCCCCACCTGTTCCAACTTGTCCATCACCATATGAATCGTATAAAGTGAATATGTAATCACCGTCAGGTAACGTAAAAGTTTGACTAAATAATTTCGGTTGAGTCGAATTAGCACCAAATGGAAAAAATTCTGGGACCACTTCATTCCCCTTAGCATCAGTAATTTCAAATGAAGTTTCCGTTCCATACACATCAGATGTAATTTCTACTAAAACATCATTACATATAATTGCTCTAAAAAATGTGATCTGTAGAATGTCATTGTAAGATGCAATGCCACTAGACTTATCAATATTTATCTCCACATCTTTAGTTTCACCATCTACGCCCAAAATATCATTGTAGTTAACCTTAAATGTAAATATACCTTCATAACTGTCTGCGGGGAACACTATATTACCAATGACGTATTCCGAATCAGCTGCGGTTGTATTATCACCATTCACACTAACGTTGAAAGTCTTTTCGCTATCAAACGTTTTTGTGCTTATGACAGGCACCTCAATTGATGTCCCTTCTTCAGGTACAGAAAAGTTAAGACGTGTTTCATCAAATTGTAGAGCAGTTTGACCATTAACTGAGTCGTATACTACGTTTTCATGTTCAGAGCATCCTACTAAAAACGATGCAAAGAAAATACATGCTATTTTAAATTTTATCTTTTTCATTTGTATTATTATTAAATTAATAACCAGGGTTTTGTTGTGCTCTTAATCCAGGATTACCGTTAAATTCTACTATAGGTAAAGGGAGAGTTAGTTTAAAACTATCATTTTCTAACTCACAAACTCCAAATCTCAAACAGTCTTGGTCATCCCTAACAATATCTTGATTTGCTCTTTGTCCTAATCGTTTAACGTCTTTATATCTATGTCCTTCAAAAGCTAATTCTACTCTTCTTTCGTTTAAGATAGCTGCAAAAGCCTCTTGTTGTGAACTGAATGATAGTAGAGGCTGTGGATCCTCAAACCTTGCATCTCTTATCATTTTTAGCATAGAAGCTACAGAATTTGAACCACCATTTAAACTATTATTGTCAGCATATCCTTCTGCTATTATTAAAGCCATCTCGCTAGATCTGAAAACCTTTAAATCATTCATTAAATTTTGATTTTCTGATCCAGGATATTTTGCAATGGCTAAAACGTCTTCTTCAATATAATTACCAGCATTCTGATAATCAGGTGAAATGATAGAAGATGGGGCTAGGAATGTATCATATCTTATGTCTTCTGGGTCAAAGAGATTAAATAAATTTCTTCCAAATTCATAAAAAGCACCACCGCCAGCAGTTGCATTTACAAAAGCAAATGCACCTCCAGCCCAACCGGATTGACCATCAAAAGGATCATTTAAAGTCCTTTCTAATTTAAAAATTATTTCTTCATTAGATTCATCTGTCCATATTAATGGGTAATCCTCTCTATTAGCTAATGGATAATCACTCAAAAGTTCTTGTGCTAAATTAATAGCAGTAGGATAATCCCTCCTATAAGCAGCAATTCTTGCTCTTAGCGCCTTCACAAAATCGTTAGATACAGTTGTTCTTGTAGGGCTAGACTCATCTACTATTAACTGTCCTGCTGAAATTAAGTCATCTTCTATTGACTGAAATACTTCTCCATTTGTGCTTCTTAAGGGCTGGTCTGTAATTTCTGGAACTTCTGTAACTAGAATTACTCCTAAAGCATTATCATCTGTATAATCTGTTGAATAGTAAGATAATAATTGAAAATGAGAGTATGCACGTAACGCATAAGCTTGCCCTAAAGCATTATCAAACCTTTCTTGTTCTGACTCGTCATTTATTAATATTCCGTCAGAAGCTTCTATCACTCTATTCACAGCATTTAACTGGCTGTATCCTTGAGAAAAAAATGCAACAGCAGGTCCTGAAGCTGCAGTCAAATTGAAAATAAATGCAGTGCTAAAGCCTTGACCACCAGAGCCTACTCCTTCAGCTACTTCATCGGTATATTCTGCATTGAAACTTATTTCTGAAGTTAAATCATAAGTTGTATAAACTCCATTAACGCCTAATTCAAAATCATCTACAGTTATAAAGGTCTTGTCTGGTGTTAATCTACCAACTTGTTCTATATCTATTGCATCTTCACAGCCCAATAAAAAGACCGCTACTAGCAAATATAAACTGTTTTTTAAAAATTTTAATTTCATATCTTTTTTTTTAAATACCTAATTCTACACCGATTGATATAATTCTTGGAGTTGGATACTGTAACCCGTTATCTCTTGAAGCTGCGTCAAAACCTCTAAATTCACTTAGTGTAAATAAGTTTTCTCCATTCACGAACAATCTCAAATTACTAACTCCTATTTTATCTAACACATTTTTAGAAAAGCTGTATCCAACAGATGCAAATCTTAGTCTTACATAATCCATAGGGACCAAGAATCTATCGCTTCCAAAAACTCCATCGTTTGTTGCAGTTAAACTTGGGATATCAGTCACTCTATTGGTTGGAGTCCAAGCTCTGAATAAATCATTTGATAATCTAAAATCTCCGATAACATCTGGACTAGTAAATCTTGAATAATCACCATCGAATTGGTGTCTTCCAACTTCCCAGTTAAATTGTGTTTGTAAAAAGAATCCCTTATAATCTAGATTAATTCCAAAGCTACCTTGGGCATCTGGTTGAAGGTTTTTATCCAACCAAACTCTATCTGCCTCTGGGTTTGGATCCTCTGTTAAATCTCCGTTTGCATCTAAAAATAATAAATTCCCATTGGCAGGATTTACACCAGCATACCGTACTGTGAAATATTCACGTAGCTTACCGCCGTTTCTTCCTATACCAATAATCTCTCCATCATCGCTTGGGATATCACTTAAGGTGATTTTATTATAATTTCCGACAACATTTAAAGATAATCTAAAATCTTCATTGTTTATTAAGTCGTAATCTAATTGCAAATCAACACCTTCATTTGTCAGGCTACCAGTATTTGCGTTAATGCTAAACTGACCATTAACACCTGAAATTGGTGTAGACTGAAATAAGTCTTCTGTTTTTTTATTGTAAAAATCTATTGAACCCCTTAATCTAGATTTGAATAAAGCGAAATCAACACCTATATTGGATTGTATCACTGTTTCCCATGTTAGAGAACTGTTTCCGATTTGCGCTAGTCTGATTGCATCTTGATTACCATAACCAGAATTCACAGAGAAAAAACTAAACGGAAGATCTGCTCCACTCCAATAACTGTTGCCCGTAATTCTTTGGTTTCCAGCAGTACCATAAGATCCTCTCAATTTTAAGTCATCTACAAATGAAACTTCATCCATAAATGCTTCGTTGGATATGTTCCATCGTCCAGAAACTGAGCCAAAAGTACCCCAACGATTTGTTGTCGCAAATCTATAAGAGGCATCTCGTCTTATAAGTGCGCTAAAACCAAATCTCGTATCGTAATCATAATTGACCGTTCCAAAATAGGAAAATAATCCAGCATCAAGTTTCTCGGCTCTTACAGTATCTACCCTAGCATCATCGTCTGGTGTATCCCCTAAAAATCCAGAACCATCACCAGGCGCATATGTCCTAGGATCCAAACCTCTTGCAGTAAAACCAAATTGTCTAAAATGTGCTTTAAAATACTCTGTATAAGCCCCCGTACTTATAGAATGCTTGCCAAATACTTCATTCCAATTTAAAGATAATGTACTATTAATTGAAAGTTCTCTTGTGCTAATTTGAGTAGCAACTCCATCAACAGCAGGATTAAATCTCAATTGGTTCCTAGAAATTGGATCTTGCGCACTTAATAAAGATTCACTTTGGTAATCAATTCCTCCTGAATATGATAACATCAAGGACTTACCTAGATCATAACTAGATGTTATACCTGCTATCATTTTCAACTCCTCATCTAGACGATCTGATGTTCTCAATTTATCTATGATATAATAAGGTGCATAATCCAAAAGAAAGTCTTCTGCTAATACTGCACCACCTGGATAACCATCTGGTGTTAAATATGGTAGTGAAGAAAAGGCTCCAAACAGAGGATTCTGGTTTACGCCACTAGTACCGATAGATGTTAGAGAGTTATCTTTCGAATAGTTTAATGAGACCGAAGTAGAATACTTAAATTTACCATTATCTGACCTTCCATCTGTATTATTCCTTAAGTTGAATCTTTGTAATTTACTATTCTGTAAAACACCTTCTTGTTCAAAATAACCAAGTGATGTAAATTGGGATCCTTTATCTGATCCACTAGATAAATTTAAGGTATGATTTTGTGTAACCCCAGTCCTAAAAAAGAAATCTAACCAATCAAAGTCAGCCTCCTGAGCAATTTCAGCATCGGTTAAAGCAATACCTTCGTTTCCTGGAAAAAGGCTGTTACCTTCACCACCACCTCGTCCTGTAGGTATGCCTCTAAAATTAGAAAATGTACGCTCAAGTCTTAAAGCATCTTGTCCAGTTCCTAGGTTATAGTTATTACCTTGAAGAGTTGCAAAATTTGTGATTCCAGTATATTGAATTTTCAATGGCTTATTAAAACCACCTCTTTTAGTTGTGATTAATATGACACCATTTGCACCCCGACTTCCATAAATAGCCGTTGCACCTGCATCTTTCAGAACGTCTATCGATGCAATTTCGTTCGCGTTAATGCTTCTAAAATTATCTTCGTTTACAGGTATGCCGTCCAGAAGAAATAGTGGTTCAGTATTACCATTTATCGAAGAAACACCCCTTAAGTTAACAAGTGAATTAGCACCAGGTTGTCCAGAGTTCGTAGAAATATCAAGTCCAGGAACTTGTCCAGATAGTGTTTGTATTAAACTAGCATTTGGTCTATTTTCAATAGTTTTTGAGGTTATCTTAGTAGAAGCAATGCTAGATTTTTCTTTCGAAAAGGAACTATATCCAGTAATAACAACTTCATCTAGCTCTCCAGTTTCTAATATTAGTGAAACGTTTATTTCAAACTTTTCACCTACTTTTATGCTTTGAGATTTAAACCCAACATACTTAAACATCAGTGTTTGGTTTGAATTAACTCTAAGAGAGTAGTTTCCGTCAAAATCAGTTTGAGTCCCTGTTTTTTGTCCCTCAATTAATACATTTACACCTGGCAGAGGGAGTCCTTCGGGATCTGCTACCGTTCCCGTAACAGTTTTTGTCTGTGCAAAGGCTATTTGCACTACTAACACCAAAAATAGCGTTAGAATTCCATTTAACTTTGTTTTCATTTTTTGTTTATTTGAATTAGTCTACGCCAAAAATCAAAAAATAAAGTTAATCCTACAACTTATATTAGTACTATTTTAATATTAATAATGTTAAAATTTAATATTAACTCAAGTTTCGTACTAAAATAATTTTATTTACTACCCTGATGATCTAAGCTACAGGTATTGGTTAAAAAACCATAACTCTTAATATTTCGTACCATTCTGGATGTAATACACCCTATATCAAATTATTATATCAGTTTTTTCTAAAATGCTTAGTTCTAAGTTGACAACCCCTAATATCCTGATATTTAACTTGTTTTCAATATAATCCTGTTTAAATCTTTGAACAACCTACCTATGGTTTCATAGGTCTCAATCTTATATCGAGTACTCGTAGGTAAATATTGTATCATTGTAAGGGTTGTCTGCGCTATTTGAACATCAAAATTGGTAGACTGGCATCTTCTAAGGCCAAAGAGTTTCTTGGATTTTTTTAAAAAGACTTCAATTGACCATCGAATACTATAAAGTTCAATTGCTTTTACAAATTTGAGTGATGTATCAGTGGCTATCAAGGTGTGCCATTTGCCATTCTTCCCATGTTTTGAAATAAAGAGAGCAACCTTGAGCCCATTAAGTTTAGTTGTTTAATGATAGTAATTGAATTTACGACAGCGCTTGGGCTTTGCTTTTTGAGTCGTAATAAAGAGTTGACCTTTGATCTGACCCCAATTTTACTACAATATTTGTACACTTTAATAATAGGAGTCTAACTGCAAATATTTCGCAACTTTTTAAGCCATCTCACATTTGTAAATCTGGTATCTATTAAGTTTTACGTTTAACAACTTTGGAAAACATATGCACTATTAGTCTGTTTTCTTTTTATTGAGTTGCCTATACCTCTTTGCCACAAGTATTTTACAACATCTTGGCGTCTTCTTTTGGGTCTTACGCTGTTTTGTAGTTAACCATATTTCAATTTAGATTTTTTACTTTCACGATTCAGACTAAAATCAATAGGTATAAAAACACTTCCGCTCCAATATCCAGCCGTAAGTACCTTAAAACTTAAGTAGTAGGTTTTTGACACGTGGTTGTAGATCTTTGAGACTCCTTCAGTAGTCTTTCCCATTTTTGGAAGAGCAGTACCATCAAGGATCAAGGATCTTGAAGCCGCTGCTGATGTAGAAAGTTCATCCTTCAATAATTATTGCCTTACAAACTGGGCTAAAAAAGCCCCCCAATTAATTTTTCGATTTGCCAAAACCTGCCTTCTGGCAGTGAGGTTTGATAGTATGGCTCTTTTCGACATTTATTTAGTTCTGGATCTTTGTCAGTTGTAAGTCCATAAATAGAATTAATTCCAATAAGGGGTAAGATGAAGAGCGTAGCGATTAAATCCTCAAATGAAAAACCCACTTTTTTGCATTAACTGAATTATTTTTTATTCTATTGAAGCCTTAAATATCCAAATGTCCCCATAAATAGTCTGAACTTAGCTGAAGCTCATTAAACACCCCCCCTCTTATTTCTTGAACTTTTGCACTATCTTCATGTTGCAGCATGGTTTGTACTTTGTGACTCAAAGACACAGTAAAATCTAGGATTCCCTTTGATTTTCATGCTATTTATTATCATTTAAACCCTATGAACAATAGCTGCGAAAATTGAGATATCAGCATACTATTTATTAAAAAAAGGATGTGAAATTGATATGTATTTTTGTGTTTGAAAAGGTAGACTCCTGCACGTTAGACATAGAGTTTGCTATGATAAGATTAAAAATTCCCGCTTTTGACTTTAGTCCAATTCCCGCACCGTATCCCACTATGTTTTCATTAACATTATTGAGCTTATCTTCATAATTTCCTATGTCAATCACAGTATTTGTGTACAAATTTGCGTCTAAGATGTATCTATATTCAGTTTGTAGCACTACAAACCTTGAGGCTAAAAGGCTGTTTTCAGCAAATCCCCGGATGGAATTAACCCCCCCAAACCGAAATAATTCATTGTTGCGATAGTTATCAGAAATTAAAATTTGGCTACGTAAATTCAGATAAAGTTTGTTGCGGTAATTGATGTCGATCTGGTGCTGGCCACTAAAAGTTAGTCTGTACTGCTCTGTGTTATTTTCGGTTTTTCTGTTACCTAAAGTTAGATTTACATCAACAAACGTATTTACCCCAAAAACTTGTCTCGGACTCAGTTTTATAAATTCTGCACCAATCCCAAGGAATGAAGAGCTGTAACTTTCTATTGCCGATACTGAATTTAGGTCTTCTAATTCTAGACTTGTTGAGTTTGTGAATTCTGCGGTGCCTTTTAGGTTGAGTTTTTCATTGAGGTAATACTTTAATTCTACAGTTTGTGAGCTATTGGAAAATGCAGAGTCTCTTCTAAAGATTCTTAAGTCCGCTCCAAGGCTTACGGGTGAGCTAAATACAAATGGCAACTCGATATTTCCTTCAAAAGTTTGCTGCCCATCACCATCGTTTTTATAAATTATTCCAAGGCGTTCCCCAAAATTTAGATTATTTAAAAGTACCATGTTTAAATAGCCATTTACTTCAAAGTCGCTGTTTTCATTATTTCCAAAACCCAGAAAACCATCAAAGGTGTTGGAATTGAATTTCTCTAAATAAAGGAAGAGCTCTGTAGAGTCTTTTCTAAATAAAACTTCAGTAGGCCTTTTAACAGAGATGAAAGGGATGTTTCCGAGTTTTTCTGTTTTCTGTTGAATTCGTGATTCTATGAATTCAGATCCTATTTTAAGACCTGTAAAATAGGATACATAGCTTTTAGGTAAAGATTCGTAACCCTTTATATTTATTTTGTCAATTCTTCTTTTCAAACCGCTTTCTATGACAAGATTCGCATTTAGCGCATGATTATTTTTAAACTCCAGTTCTGTTAAAAATGATTTGCCAAAAGATAGGCCTTGAGCCTTTAATTCCTCAATAATAGCTTTCTGAAAAAGTTCAACATCTTGGTAGGCAACACCAATTTCTAGATCATTGACCTTAAAAGCCTTAGGAATATAAATTAGATCTTTTGCTTTTACACGTAAGTATATGGAGTCTATTTTTTGGTTTAATCGGACAGTAGCTAGAAGTTCTCCATCGGCAATCCTTTGCTTTAACTCCAAGAAAGGATAACCACTTCTTTTTAAGCTATCAATTTTTACTTTTAATTCATCTTCTGCAGCATTAAAGGATTTTAGGTCGTACTGCTTAGAGCTCAGCAAAGACTGGTTAATGGTATTGATCTGTAAGTGTATAGTTTGGCCATATGAATAAAAAGCAAAGCCCACAACGCATAAGAAAGTAAAAAGTAGTTTAGGCATTTTGCTACAGAGGTCTAGGTTATTTTTGCGATTGCGTAGATGTGTAAACGATTTTTATAGGTGAAGTGTATACCTAATTCCATAATGTTGAATTGGATTGTAAATGGAAGAAGAGCCTAAGAATCTTGAAATGTCTTAATTGCTGAAAATTAATCAATTATAATTTGTTATTCAGAATTATATATTTACATTTGCAGACCTTAAAAATAAGAGTTTTTTTAAACAATACAAGTAAAACTATGCCAACAATTTCACAGTTAGTAAGAAAAGGAAGAACCAAGATGACTAAGAAGAGCAAATCGGCGGCTTTAGATTCTTGTCCTCAAAGACGTGGAGTTTGT
>Ga0307982_1003141_pt1 | contig 13206 bp, 10 predicted proteins | sample OrgLakmetagen989_FD_201847 | JGI IMG/M metagenome (GOLD analysis project Ga0307982, IMG submission 201847) | Saline water microbial communities from Organic Lake, Antarctica - #989 | ecosystem: Environmental > Aquatic > Non-marine Saline and Alkaline > Saline | place: Antarctica: Organic Lake... | reverse complement strand
GCACTATTCTTGATTGATAAGCAGTGCATCTCTATGTGATTGATCAATGCCGTCGCGCATTCGCTGAGAGATATCCTCTGCCGCCATGGGTGTACGAGCGCCGTTCAACCGTTCTACGTAATAAGCTTCGCTTCGCTTCAGACAAGTGCGAAATGGTACTGAAAAATTCGTGTAGATTCCATGATGACGTCACTCTATTCTGAGCCGATTCCCGTGGCGGAAATCACGTCTGATTGGCGCAAATTTCACTTTCCGCGTGATTCCCGCGTAATTACGTGCGTGAATCTTACCCTAGCAAGCTATGGAGCTACATCTCACATTTCAATTTCAAGTATACTTCGCACTGTGTTATGTATGATATGGCCGCACGGAGATTGGTTTCTACACGCACCTCGCTGCACTAAGCACAGTGCCCTCCCCTTTTTGAATTATGCGCTGTGCTTTCGAATGTTTGACCTGAGCTGCGCATGTGTGTATGTGCATGACGCAGAATCAACCCTGCTTCATAGGCTTCTTTGTTGTGGATACTGGCACTGACCTGAATTAAGTCAGTGCGAAGTGGCTATATGCCAGCTCACAATCACGTCCATTTATGCTCTACTACATCGGCACTGCAGTGGGCTGGTATATATCGGCAGGCCACCCCTGTAAAGTTCCATGGGCTGGCGCGACATCGCCACTCAGCACCATGGTATGCTCAAGCAAAGAGGCGTGAGGCTCCATGGCAGCGCCACTCAAAAGGCGGCTCCCTGTATAGGGAAAAGAAAATGGGAATGCAAGAAAATGGTAAAAGTCTGGTAATCGAGATGATAGTCAAGGTAAGGAACGAAAAGAAGGTTGATAAAAGCACCTCGTACACAAATCAGAATGAAGAGGAGCTAAACAAAAGGCTCAAACTTGAGAAGCAGCATAGTGAAGGTAATGCTCCAACAAAATGTGCAACACGTCACATATGTGCACACATACACACGCAAACATGCACACAAGCGCCCTCATACCGCTCCGCATGGTGGCGCCTCGACCAATCACAAGTGGGTTCAGGGCGAAGTGCCCGCGGGCATTCAAGTGGCAAATCAGCGACGCGTCGTCAATGCAGGCGCCCGCTCCGATCTATTAGTGAAGACAGAAGCAACAACAACATTAGTCTCAAAGAACAAAAGAGTGGCGTTTTCATATTTCATGCATTCATGAGAAAGAAGAAATACGCATACTACGTAAAGACACACAGTTAAAGAACACTACACTGCAGACTGCGAAAGAGATCACGACGGCCGTGTAAGTGGCTTCTTTCTCTAAATAGACTCTCTCACTGTCTCTTCTACCTCGACAAGATCCGGCTCGGTCATCATGGGATCGCCCTTGGTCGGGTACAGCAAGACACGAGGCCCAATCTTCGCTCCTAGCGCTCGAAAGTACGCGTTCAGCCAGCCCGAGCCTCGAGTCCTGTCCAAAATGGGACCTCGGATTGCACTGGAGACGGCTAAATACACCTGTAGAATCGAAATGGCAAGTACAATTAATATAAAAGACAGTTAAAATGATTTCATTCGAAGTGATGGTGGCGGTGGTGAGAATAATAAACGTGCCAATAAACAGGAAGGAGCTCCTCTACACTACGCGTGTAACAGCCAACAAAGTTCCAACTTGTATGAGTTGTATGCAACCTTGTTCTCTTTGAGACATGAACATGCTTCGAATCGAAAATATACCTGCCACCGCTGGCAGTACGAGTCTTTATCCCATGGATGAGGTCCGATGGTGCGGCGCCCAAGCAAACACCACTTTGCACCCACGTCAATGACTAGAGACACCACGGCCAAGAGGAAGGAGACCAGCACAAGAGCCAAGAAGAAGGACCCAAGAAAATGCCAAGAAAAGTGCAACGAAGACGACGATGACGATTGGTCGAATATTCTAGCCGTGCTCATCTTTCTCAGGGATTGGCTTAAAATGTCACGGGTATCCGTATGCATTCCTGAAGCACTGCTATTGCTGCTCTCGTCGTAATTGCCGCTGCTACTATCATAGTTGCTGGTGCTGCTACTACTGCTGTCATAGTTGTCATAATTGATGTTGTCATAATAGCTGGTGCCACCGTTTCCTCTTACGTTGTCATCAGTACTGCTACTATGGACCCAATATACGGCGAGGGCCAGAGCACTCGGCAGAGTAGCCGCACGGAGCAAGGTGCCTAGGAGCACTGCGCCTACATGTACGCAACCCATTTGCCACTCTCCGTAAACGTGGTAAGGAGCAGATGGTGCACCCTGAGGAGACTTGTCGTTGTGGTGATGTTGGTGGTTCTTGTGTTCGTTGTTGTTTTTGTCGTTGTTATGCTGACCACGATAAAAAGCAACCCCAAAAGGAGTGATTGTAGGCGTGTTTGCATCAGCAGCTGCTCCATTCGCATCACCCTGAACTAGCACCTGCGAAAGAGTGAGAGAAAGAGAGATACATGTTTTTAACTCTTCGACAAGCAAAAGAAAACAAGCACCATGCTGCATTCACTTCCTTGAATATCACGAGTGGTCATGGGAGTACAACCAACATGTCTACAGTCAAAGAGTGAAGTTTGCGATAGAACCTTTCAACTAATATAATATCTTTTTTAATGATTACCAGAGGTTGCCCGCGCCGAGACCCTACCGCCTACAAAGGGACACACGCACAAAAATAAAGAAAATCAATCCATTGGATGACAGCAATAGCTATGTACGGTACCTTAACTTCCAAGAACATGCACGAAACGTAAAGGCCGTTAGTTGGTGACACCAATAGAGTGAGAAATTAAGCTTAGAATGAAAAGCATGAGATAAATAGCTTTAATGCAAATGACATGGCGTGTATATACGTGGTAGTTATGTCTGTTCTTACTAGTAGACTGCCCTCAAAGTTATTACAGTTATGCCGTTTTATTCTCAGAATTACTCACCATCCCGCCGGGCAACAGTTCCCATCCCCGAGGCGCCAGAGTGCCACTCCCTAAAGTGGATAAACGCCCTACATGTGCGCCAGGCAAAAGCACACACCGATCCGCAACCATAGCTCCTGCTCCGATGCACACCTGCCATTTTCAGAAGAGCAGGTAACGAAGAGTGTAAATAATGCTCGGTGTGCGTGCGCGCAGAAGACCGACAGAAACAAAGGGACGAGAAGAAAAATAAAATCATTCAAATGAGAAAGGACTTGACAGTAACAGACACCCAGAAACGCACCAAAGAACCATACCAGACGACAAATTAACTCAAGTAAACAACAATAGATAAATAGCTTACCGTGTCAAGTGAATGCGCGTCTCCAGGCATGACGATCGATCTCGAGCCAAAGGTCACGTCACTTCCCACTTCCAACAAGTCAAAAAGCCCACCCAATCCTCTGATTCCTGTGCCTGGCCAATAGACTCGCTGCCCAATTTTGGCGCCGAGTAAACGGTACAGGCGACTGACCTGTTGATGGGTAAATCAATAAGTAGATGAACAATGGACGAAATACTTTGTATACATCTTCAAAAGTAAGGAAGGAGAAGTGAAAGAATGAAAGAATGGAAATGCATTTTGACAACAAGGACAAAAACATGCAAGCATTTCACTTTGCTGTCAAGGTATGCGAGTTGCACCCAACACACCGTTTCGTAATGCGTGCCCACTAATTTAGTAACACCCCTCAGATCGCCGCCAGGCACCAGCACCTGTAGAACAGGAAATCAAAGAGAAGTAAAGCAAAAAGACTGAGTATGGAAGATATTGAAATGTAAAATTAATCATAAATAAATAGCTTTAAAAAAAATTCGGAGATGAAAGAATCTTTCACTGATATACAGTGTCTTTCAATATAAATAAAAGTATTCTCTCGACAAAACAGGAGTAGAAGCATAAAACCAATGAACACCTGAGCCAGCCACAGGCGAAAAGTCGCCCACAAATGAGGATTTTTCGGTCGGGGGCCAGGCGCAATCTTGCCCACCAGCAGGTGCTTCAACATGACCTAATACAGTAGAAGTAAAGAAAGATTTGCATGAACGGTTGACAAAATCGTACCATCGTCAAGATACTCGAACAATGCGTAGTACGTGTTGAACTTGTTATTAGTAAATCGAAACCTAGAATGAATACGCTTGAAAGCATTGAAAAAAAAGCACATGTATACCGCAGTGGCCAATTCCAATGGAGGCGTGAATAGAGCAGCTGCAATCCGCGTAAGAAGGTAAAAGCCGGCACGTTCTGGCCGTGACAACCTTTGGAATCAGATGAAAGCAGGTACATAGCGTAACAATTGCAGTAAATGCCACAACAAACACAGTTTTCTTAGGCCTAAGTAAATTATTGCTTATACTAATACTAAAATAGTGAAGGAGGTGAGACTAAACTGCACAAAAATTGAAAAAAAAAAAAAAGAAGAGAAAAAGAATAACAGATCAATCGCGCTGGTCTTAAAACCTACCAGATGGCAGCGTCTGAGAATGATTGCAGCGGTCGATCGGGTGCTCCACTTCCTCTAGCAACCATTCTCAACACGATCAAAAGCCAGGGCAGCGCTCCTGCACTCTTCACCAGGCACAAGGCAGGCCACCCTACACACACTTTCCAAGGCCAAATGGCACACTGATTTGGGTATGCGCCTCGCACAAAACGACGGTTGGACTCATCCTCAACATTCACATTATCATCAATATCATTAACATCTTCATAGTTAATGTCGTCGTCGTTGTCGTCACCATCACCATCATTGCGCTCATTGTTGCCGTGATTACCTTTCCTGGCTTCATTGGTAGTAGTATCATGCGGAGACACCCGAGTATAAGAAGTATCACTTCCTTTTAAACTGAAAAAGGACGAGAAGTTTCGGATGGAAGAAAATCGCGCTATCTTATTACTGTCACTGTCGCGGTGACATTCGTTCATTCTAGCGGCAGCAATAGTATGACGGAGTCGACGACGCGTCTGCGGTGCCAGAAAGAGACCAGGATCAGCGTCGCTACACTTCTGTGCAAAGTCAACACTTCCTTCGTAAGTACTGCTCAAAGGGCCTAGCTGACAATAAGGTGGTACGGAGGTACCTGGCGCTACCGGACTTTTCGCGCCTACGCTAGCGCCAGTGCGCACTTGTACGGTTTTGAAAATTACGGATCCACGATCAACCGCAAACCCACGAATCAGCGCATCGTCGATGGCGCATCCGTCCCCAAGCTTGACTAAGTCGAATTCTCGAATGGTCGCCTGTGGGCTGATGACGCATCCTAAACCTACGGCGCAACCCGCTAACCGGTAATACAGACGTAAACCCAAGGGTGAAAACACGAACACTCCTCGGCCACAGCAGTCGAGCCACTGGTCCACCAGCCACCATCTTAAATAGTAGAAACTCCAGGGAGCATGGCAACCGGGGCGATATCGCCCAATCACCAACCATTTTCCTGCGAGTCCAAGCAAGGGCAAGAGCAGACCTACAACCAGAATTTTGCCGACCGCCAGTGCCGTGAAGAGCGCTAGAAGCCTCGGAAAGCTTACATGTAAAGGTTCAAATACGTCGCGAGTGAAAGACACCCAGAGCGACACGATTACAGTCCAGGTGAGAACCCGTTTGAAAGGCCCGAAGAACAAGAGTGGAAAGAGCTGGGTAGCCATCACGCAGGGGTTGAGTTCCGCGGCATGATTCAAATCAAAAGAGAGTGCGCTTTCGCTGTTGAGGTCACCTACACCATCGCTGCTGTTTTTCGCTGCTCCTCTTGTTGCTGCTGCCTCTCCTTCCTTTGATGAGTCAAGCGTCTTCGTTTGTCCTTTTTGCCGAGGAAGTTGATTTTGTTGGTCAACACGTGTCAAATTGTCCCGAAGTTGCTCCTCGTCCTGTTCTTCCTGCTGCTCTGGCTCCTGCTGAAGAGACTGTAACTCATGCTCACGTTCATAAGGGCCTTCCTGAAAAGAATCGATTGGAAATGGTACGGGAGGCAGCGCAGCGTATACAGCCGTCGCAATCGAACGAATAGTGCGGTGCGTGAATATAGTAGTGGCATTTAGGTTCCTTCCAGGAGGTAAATTGGAGAGCTTCCGGACTCGAGACATGAGACGACCGGCGAGCATAGACGATCCACCCATCTATCAAATGCATTGTTACAAGGAGCAACACCAGAGTCAGGAGAAATTGCATGGTGATTTTTTATTGAATATGCACAAGCACGAAGGGTACACTGAAAAAGTATAGAATGCAAATAAATGACTGAGAAATCAATCTTTCACCTCAAAAAAGTCCTCATCGATGCCACATATGCCGTCCTCAAAGAAGGAATCATCTTCACTGCTTCTGCTCATCTTTCTTGGTAAGTTAAGCACTTCAATCCACGCTTTTGTCACCATAGCACGCACTTCCGATTCTCTTGTCGTCATTGCTGCTATGGAACTACCAGACAAAGGCTGTGACGGTGGTGATGATTGCAATGATGCTGCAGCTTGCCTTGTATTCGACATCGTTGGATGTTCCACATCCACCCCATACTCACTGCTAAAATTCCCTTGATGCTCTTGATCTATCATTTTGTCTTGTTCTTGTTCTAACTGCTTCTGTGCCTTTGCTTTTTGGAGCAATGCATCGCGATCTGCGTAAAAATTTTTCTTTGCTCGTGCCTTTCTTGCCGCTTCAGAGTCGTCTTCCTCTCCTTCGATAATTTGAGGTGTCGAGGTAAAGTTCTCGACATTTTTGTTGTAATCACTTTCGCTGATTTTGCTCCTAGCTTGAACTCCAATGCGCCCATCATTGTTTTTATTTCCATGAGCATTATTTTCTCGAGGATCAGTATCGTGCAACGGGATAGCATCAAACACAGCACGGCGTTTGCGTTCATTCACTTGTGGTGGAGGAGACAAAGCTAATAGATCTAAGCATAGATGAGTGGAGATGTCTCCATATTCGCTGCCACGAGGAAATTGCTTTGATTTCGTAGTAGAAGTCGTAGTAGCTAAAACGAGGGCACCCGGTGACACAGCTGATGCAATCGGTGTAAAATTTCCTCCATTTCTTGTTTTCATAGCAGCGGTATTTTCAGGAGCACTAGAGGCATGATCAGTTGTGGTTGTTGTGTCAGTGGTTGCAGGTGCACTAGTCGTGCCAGGTTCAGATTGAGATGCTTTTGGTATTAAAGTGGTCGGCGAAAAAGCCCATCGGGCGAAGTTGCCAGAGTTGATGCCACGATCTGGAAGCGGGCTGCTGCTATGATTCGCGGCTTTTGAAACTGTGACTGCAGATGAGGTCGCATTTCCCTCGGCAGCATCACCAGCAGCAATTGGATCCACAGTCGTAGCAGGCAGTGGGCTTTCCAAGACAATCAGATGATGAGGCACCAAGTGAGCATGCACCGCCGATGCCAGATGACGGAGTAGGCATAGTTCAGCATTCGAATCTAAGACTGCACATGTTGGTGTCATCGCTGGCACTTCTCCTCCTCCTTTTGTAGATTCTAACAGTGCTGCTGAGGCACTCCCAGCAGTGCCCTCTACAGGGACACTCGAGGCACCAGGTGCACTTTGCTTGGTCTTTTTCGCTTTCAAGGCCTCAAATCTCGCTAGCACCGATTCTCGCGTTGCTGCTCCATGAGGAGCATCGCTCGAAGCAGTTGCTGATGGAACTGACGTCTTTTCATGGATTCCACCGGTGCTGCTACTGTCGGTAGTACCTGTAGAATTGCTTGTCGCAGCCGCAGTAGTGTCTCCTTCTGTGGCTGTAGTTTGTTCAGGAAGTGATGATGACAGCAAGTGTTGCACGCTCCGAGGCGCGAGGTAGAGACACACTTGTTGGCTGTTGTCATCAGCACTGTGCCAGAGAACAGCAGCTATCGCATAATTAGCCCAAACCTTCACGGACTCAGGGAGCAAAACTGCAGACGAAGACATTTCTCCTGCTCCTGCTGAAGACGTAGCTGTTTTATTGCTTGAGCTTTCAGGTTCGATTCCGTGGTGCATTGCAGCAGTGGTTGCTGAAACGAGAGAATCTAAATTATACCTGCACGATCATCCACACAAAGCACACGCAAAAGTTATATTGTAATCCATCAATTTAGAAGTCTACCCTACCAGTGCTCTGTGAAGACAAGTATCACTTCTGTGTGTCGCATATATTTTACAGCATAGTTTGTTTTACCGAATCGGGCAGCAATTGATGTTGCTTAGTGATAACAATGAACCACTGCTGCTGCCCCTGCTGCTACTATTTACTTTATGACCACTACTTCCATTTAACAATGGAATTTCAGCTTCAAATAGCACTGCCATTTCAGTATTATTCTCATCCGTTGGTTCATTTGCAGCTGATGACGAATAGAATGCTCCAGCTCCCTTCGATATGTTCTCATTATTGTTGATGTTGCCATTGATATTATTGTTGACATCATCGTTATGATCGCGCAATCTAGGCAGCTGCGCCCGTTTAGCAAAGTCAATTCTTTGAAGTTTTCCGGTAGGACCCCGGGGTAAGCCTTGCGGCATGAAAATGACCGCTTGAGGCCATTTGAAAGGGTGCAACTGGAGGCACACAAACAAAGCTAGTGAGCACAATATTGGTCCTACAATGACGACGAGGTAATAAACAATGTCGCCTTGGACAAGGCTAGGCAAGAAAGAGCGTATGCATATTTTTTTAATTCTTTTTCTCTAGGCCCCGTACCTGTCGCTGTGATGCGTAACGCTGCAATAAACCTAGGTCAGAGGGCCAGGGCACATGTGCTTTGGGCACAACCACAAGGCCAACCACTTCTTGAAGCCTCTCGTGAGGCACGCCTACTGCTAGCACCTGAACATCAGCGAGATGAGAAAGGGAGAGAAAGCACTCAAGTTCGCACGCACACGCAATTAACAATGCTTTGGAAAGTAATGTTTCCACTTCAATAACTCAATCCTAACATCAATACACGATAGCGAGTTCTTAATTACATTTTGGCATTTATTGAGAGAAAAAAGTGATGCACAAGTAAAACAAGTATGTACGCACACCTCTTGAATGGCAGGATGCTGCTGAAAGATTTCTTCAACTTCAAAAGGAGAAATGAGCTCACCACCCCGGTTGATCACCTGTACGGTGCATGCCATTTACGTACATGTGCGAAGGGAGATTAACTGAATGAATGTACATGAATGAAAGCACCGCACTTCTATTTCATTTCATCAAGTATGGCATCACTAAATCTACTTTTAAAAAAGCGCCTTCTCACTTACCTCTTTGGATCGCCCTGTAATGTACAAATAGCCTTGCTCGTCCAAGCATCCTAAGTCGCCCGTGTCGAACCACCCTTGTCCTAATATAAATACTTGTGCGGTGGCTTCAGGATCGTTTTCATAACCTTTGAATAAAGGAGAACCTCGTATTGCAATCCGCCCAATTTCAAGCGGTTTTGCTCGCCTCGGCCACACGGCAGAGTTGACATTGGTTTTTCTTCTATCGCCTGTTTTGTCTCTATCCTCCTGTTCTCCTGCCGTTCTTGCGACTCCTGTCGAGCTCTCAATTATTTGAATACCCATTCTGAGACTGCCCGAAACAGACACGTCATTTCCCAACGAATCGTGTTTACCGTTTTCCTCAATGAAGCTGCCGTTTAAGAGACCCGAAGGCATCGTCCCTTTTTTACTGCTTTGACCTAGACTTCTCACATATTTGGAATTGAACTTTCCTCTGCTCGATGACGCTGAGCTTGCATCATCGTCATCACAATGAGCATCGTCAGCCTCGTTCGCATACCCAAAGTAGTCACTGCTCGCCACACTAGCGTTCTCATCATCGTCATCGAAGGCTAGATTGGAGTGTCGATTGCACTCGTCCAACGATTCGTCAATTTTATTCACCTGCCGACCCAATAGAAGTTAATTGTGTCGATATACATATGCAAAAGCACAACTACTGGTCCAAGGTTGGAGTTTCGCACCTCTTGATCGTCTTCCAAAGTTCGAAAGATGGCGATTTCCGGGCCCACCGCAATGCCAGAGGTGCCTGGGCGATCGAGCTGATATGACTGAGGCGGCGTGCTGAGGACACATGGTAATCGACAACCAGCGGGGAAAAAGGAAGAGAACAAATCAAAATGAATACAGTTACGTGAACTCTTTCAAGATTGAAAGCTTCCTGTAATCATTACTTAAATAATAAAGGATCCAACCTAATGGGCATGCATTCGGTCATGCCATATGATGGCAGCACCACGGCGTTCGGAAACGTGTGCTTGAGAGACTCGGCCAGAGTCGGCAACAATCCGCCTGCTGCATTAGCCACCATACGCAACTGCTCACCAGGATGACGTTTCACTACCTCATTTGAGGACTTCACTTCACTTTTGCATGATTCTGAAGCGTGCTTCTGGCTACAGCTATTACTTCTACTATCACTACTGCTTCGACGACTACAACTACTGTCACTACTGCTTTTCTTACTATGAAGTGCCTGTGGGCAAAATGTCATAATTTGATGGTGCATAGTTGGCGCAGCGTAGTACCAAGTGACGCCGTGTTGGACAAGACATCGCCAGAAGTCGTGCGGGTCAAATGCGGGCAAGCACACGACAGCGCCACCCGAGAGCAACGGCGCCATAAGATTTCGGGCAATGCCTCCGACATGAAACAAGGGCATCATGTTGCAGCACACGTCCGAAGGGCTGAGGTTCCAACTTTTCGCAACGAGGGCAGCGCCAACGCACACATTGTCCAAAGTGTGTGGAACTCGCTTTCTAGTTCCCGAAGTGCCTGAGGTGTGCAGCACCAGAGCCACCTTCAAGGCGACACGAAGACAAAATGTTAATAAAGCAAATAACAGTAATTACCAATAAAGCAACACAAAAGAAGAGAAATTTGATCCTATGACAAGTAGTTCCCGGAGAAAAAGAAAGAAGCAAATTATGCAGGGTTGGTGGTTGGACGCAAATCTATATTTGTATAATGATACCTCGTGTCGCTGCGTAAATGGCCATGACGATGCCATTGAGAGTGGTAAATGTAATGGTATTGATGATGTTAATGATGTTGGTGGAGGCACAACGCGAGATAGAACCACGAGACCACGAGGATGTGGATAAGAACAAGGCGCGAGAAAAGCAACAGGTAACCCACAGGTGGAGGCAGCGCTCAAGGCGTGGTAACTGCTGCTGGAGTCACCTGAAGAAAAGGAAGAGAGATGAGTTAGATACGACGTAAATATTACGACTCGCGACTATCTTGGTAGAACTTCAACGCTTTTCAAAGTAAAAATATACGAAGTAATTGCAATCAGCGAGCATTGAATGCAAAGAAGTAGGTGTATTCGACTACCAGGTGTTTCTAAAGCAAGGACAAGACTAGCTCCTAAGCTAGCTAGTTCAGAGATAGCCTCCGCTGCTGTGCTGCTGTAGTTCATAGGGCAGCATACTCCACAGGCGATACACCTAGTAGTACATTGGAACAAGCGAAGATATCATGCAGGCTTACATTCAAACAAGCAGGGAATGTGATTTAGCTTGAATGGAATAAAAGCAAGGTACGACTACTTTATAACTTACTTGCAAGGGACAAAGAATTTTCTTTGACGAAAGTGTAAAGACTTGACTAGTTTCTATACTCACCCGACAAGCACAGCTGCTGCTTCTGGTCCATTGGGGATCAAGGTTGCAAGTCGTGGCTGAAAACGTTCTTGCTGCTGATTACCACCACTCTCTTCATGCCTACTTCTTCTGCTGTTACCGCCTCCTTTCGGACGTAAGCCAGCAGCAATCAAGATACTGGGGAAGTCTTCTGCAACGAATTGTCGCAAAGCATTGTAGCTCAGTGAGGGCCGCGATTCATTGCCAAGTATATTTTCACCGGATTCATCTGCACTGGCCGTTTTGCTGTTAATGCTGGGTCGCTTTTGGTTATCAATAACCTCGTCGTCTTCGTCAAGTGCAAGGATGCATGGCGCATCACCGGTAGGGAGTAAATCTATTAAGGTGTCGAAAGGCAGCGCTGAAGCAACGCCATTGCCACTCAATTGTGTGTTGTCATGACCTGACAACGGCAACGGTTCTAGAAATCTAGCTATTGGGATCTCATCGGGCAGGTTCTTGCACCCCTGATTGTGTTCATCGTAATGGGTATTATTTTGGCTGCTTGCGACAGGGGATAATCGGTGGCTATCTTTCGTAGTCACAGTCGTCGTCGTTGCGGCTCCATCTGCTGTCGTATTGAAATGGCGACTTTTACTTAATCCGCTCCAGTCAACAAGAGAGTCACGACTTGAGGCTACTGTGTTGATTTGCGAATCATCACGAGCATGGCTGTCGATGGTGTTATCATTGCCACCACTCCCGCTGCTTTTGAGTTTGCCACTTCTCTTACTTCGATCGCTGCCATGGACATCTACATCGCACGCACTATCTTCGAAGTCACCGCCAAGCTGTTCCAAAGCGTTATTTTGTGCTGCAGCAGCAGGAAGCAGACGGCCATAGAGCGTGGCGTCTTGCACGCGCCGCAAGTATTCTTCTTCACTTACTTCTTCACTTTCGTCGTCTTCTTCGTCGCCGCTGCCGCCACCTATGGCATCTTCGTCAACATCTCCCCGTGCTGACCTTCTATGGCTTTTATTCTCAGCAGCTGGCATGGAGCTATCATGAGCAGCCGTTGGGCTGCCGATCAATGCACGCAGGCTGTCATGTGCAGTTTGCTCTCCTGCATCTTCGATATCGCCCTCTTCTGGAAAGGATCCACCACCGTAAGCTACACTTCTTTGTCCTTTGCGTGGCAAAAGCGAAGCCGACGAGACCCTTAGAGCCTCAATTTCTTGCTGCCTACCGTAGCTGCTGTTCGCTTCTGGAGATTCCGTAGAAGGTCGTGGGTTTCCACCTCCAAAGTTTTGAGCAGGTGTAAATCCACGAAGCGCTTCAGCCATCGACTTCACAGCATCAGCCGCAGCTGCGTCAACTTCACCCAAAGAAGGTCGTACGCCAGCCACCATTCTTCCAGTATCAGTTTTTACTGCATCAACTTCATCCATAGATGGACGAATACTAGCTGCTAACCTCCTATTATCAGCAACGGCTACATCAATATCATCTAAAGAATGCAAGTAAGAAGCCATTGATTTTACAGCATCAGCTGCAGCTGCGTCAACTTCATCCAACGACGGCTGCTTCTCAGCATATGTAGCACTAAAAGCATATGTGGTGGACAATTTAGATATTTGCTCAGAGTTTGAATGCTTGTTGAGTGAGGTGTCATCAATTGGCTCGTC
>Ga0307982_1003138_pt1 | contig 13212 bp, 11 predicted proteins | sample OrgLakmetagen989_FD_201847 | JGI IMG/M metagenome (GOLD analysis project Ga0307982, IMG submission 201847) | Saline water microbial communities from Organic Lake, Antarctica - #989 | ecosystem: Environmental > Aquatic > Non-marine Saline and Alkaline > Saline | place: Antarctica: Organic Lake... | reverse complement strand
CCCCTCTCCCTCCTGAATCATTCCGCACTTGCTTTGTTTGCGCAACGCACGCGCATTCCCACTTCTGCCCGCAGCATTGGCTTCTGTGCCATTTGGGTTTGTATTAGTTCGAGTTCGAGTTCATTTAGAAGTACGGGAAATTTAAGGACGAACGGCTGGATGGGACCTTTATCTCCATCTAGGTTATAGCTGGCCTTATTAGCTCATTAGCTCTCAGTGCACATTGCAGCTGGGAATACTATGGGCAAGATTACTTACTCCATCAAGGTTACTGACGAGCACGTAAGATAAAGGCGGCATTTGCATATTCGTATACACAATACACTGATGAGCTTCTACCAGAGGCCGTGGTTGGTGGATTTCAGTCCCTTGGAAGAGCCCGGGCTTCTTGGATAGGCCAACTGCGCGTCGCCATCTGATGAAGTATCAGGAGGGGCATCACCAGTGGCGCTCCTTCCTTCCACTTCTATTGTTTGCTTGGATGGCGAAAGAGAAGGCACTGCTTCAACATCTGCTGAGACCGCCCGAGAATGCTGAACCACAGGTCGGATAGTGGGATGAACGGGTTGAATGGGCGCAGCATTCACGGTATGAACTTGTCGAGAAGATGACGACGACGATGAGGATAGCGACGACGACGACAATGGTGATGGAGGTGAAGAGGTACTAGAGGTAGGAGGAGCAGGGAAACGATTAAGCTCAAGGCGAGGAATATCACCGCTGCTGCTGCTGCTGCTAGCACTGATTCTAACCCTGCTATTGCGACTAACGCTGTTACTGTGCGTATTGATGCTGGTGTCGTTCTTTAGCTCAATGCTCGACGATCGCGGCGGTGTTGGCCTTCTTGGGTTTCGAGCTTCTATACTAGCTGCGGCCTCAGTCTTAGCATTCTTGGGAAAAGAAGTAACCCCGCGCTTGCTCAAGAGCACTTTGCGAGGCACAGGGACGGAAGGTACCGTGGACTCAGCCATCCTGCGAGATTCGTTTACCGGAACGTCCTTTACCGCAGAAACAGCACCAACAGTAGTAGCCGCAGCAGTAGCAGCCACCGACGCATCTGCCACTTCAGTTGCTGGCATTGCCTCTCGCAGTCCAGCCGCTGGTGCTGGTGGTCCTGCTGCTCTTGTCGACGTAGAGGAAGTACTATTTGGAGTCACCGCAGCACTGACAGCACGCCGGCGTAGAATCCGTGCCGACGGAGGTTTCGACGGCAATTGCTGCCGAGCCGATGAGGATGGTACAGCCGACGGCTCAACGGCTTCCGACGCCGGAATTGGCGTCGAGGCAACCAGTGCAGGAGCACTGGGAGCGGCACTAGTAGTGGACACTGGTGCTTTCACTCGCGGCGGCACGGTAACTTTCACGTGGATTGGCCTCTGGGTTGTTTCTTTACTCAACGGTTTGTCAAAAGCATCGGAAGCAACCTCTCCTGGAATGTCAGAATTCGCCAAACTTTCTGAAGTAGACGTAGCAATGGGCACTGCGACAGCTGGGGCTAGAGCTGGAGCTGTAGGTGGAGCATCTGATTCAGGAACGGGGCCAGGAGCACTAGGAGGAGCAGTAGTGAGAGGAGGAGTTCTAGCTGGTTCTGCAGCAGTGGCCGTAGCTGTTGACACGATTGTTGGCTCTGGATCAGCTGTCAGCTCAGCAGTGCGCTGCAAACGGCGTAAAGTGCTCAAACGAGGATCTGGACCGATTGCCACGTCAGAAGCAAAGGCGCTGCGCCTACTGGTAGTAGTTTTCAGATAGTGTTGATAGTTACTGATGGCACTATTGCTGCTGGTGCTGGTGCTGTTGTTGCTGCAATCGGTGCTGTTGGAAGTATTGGGGCCGCCGTTGGTCGCATCGAGAGCATTGTTGGTGCCAGGGCCGACTTTTTGTGCACTACTATCGACAATTTCATCGCTAATTTCCTTGCCGCTTGCAATGAGAGAACTGCTTTCGCTGTTGCTACTGCTCGTGATATCACCATCAAAGTCAGCCGCGTCAGTAGGATTCGAACTGCGTTCTGAAGTTGCCGCTGGTAGCGATGGAGATGGAGGAGCACCAGATAGATGCATTAGCGTTGACAAAAAGGGTGACGGAGCAGACGGAGAAGTAAGCGTGTTGTTATCTATTTCTTGATGCTCTTCGCTTGAAATGCTGCGTGCGAGTCCGCCACCGCCAGAATTATCTTCAACCGCGAGCAGTGTAGAAGCAGAGATTCGTGATAAACGTGATGGTGCTAAGATCAGTGGCGGCGGCGAAGACTGCCTATGATTTGATCCTAAAACGACGCGATCTTCAGAGGGCCACCGTAGTGCAAAGGACGAGTCAACGCTGCCAACACGGGTACTGCCTCGAGCGTGCTCGCTGCTACTACTGAGGTTACTGCTGATTTTGCTACTCCTATGTTTGTCTACTGAAATTGTGTTGTCGTCGGCATATACAAGGTGCTCCTCGTGATCTGCGCTTTCCTTCTCTCCAGAAGTCGCACTATCAAACGTGATTACCTCCTCTGCTGCAGCTTGACAGTTGTCTCTTTCATTGACTTTTTCAGCCGCTGAGAACTCCATACTTAATTCATTGCTTTCAGCCATAGCATCTTCTGAAATAAGATTCGTGTTCTCCGCAGCAGGCTTGTGAAGGCTATCTTTGTCGCTAAGGCTCGAACCAGATGAAGATGCGCTTAAAGATGAAGCTCCAGTTGAGGCAGCAACAGCAGTAGCAGCACCAACAGGTGAAGATGAAGGATCCGATTCAATTTCTGTGCTAATTAAGTCATGTTGATCACCGGAAATGGTATGATTGGCTGCGGGCGGCGAAGGAAGTTGTTGTCTTGGAGTCACAGTCAATGCCGCCGCAAGCGTTAACAGGAAAGGCGATGTTTCCTGTTGAACTACATCCTTTTCAAATATATAATCTTCACTCGTTGGCACAGATTTCTTAACTGAATTATCCTGTGGAATATAATCAGCAACGGTGGTGGCAATTCTAACAGCACTTGAATTGACAGCAGCAGTCGCATTTGCAACAGCGGCTGTAGAGGTTTCGGTGGTGGCATTAGTGCCTGCAGTGCTAGCCTCTGGTGATAGTTGAGATGGAGATGGAGCTGGTGCAAGCAGTGCAGAATCTTCGCTGGGCCATCGCAAAGGCTGTCGAGGCAAAGAACACGCGTCGCGCAGGCGAATTACATCATCATCATGATCATGATCAACATCTTCGCCTAGTACCACTGCTAGTGTATCGTCGGCTGAGGGGTCATCTAGTATATCAACTGGTGAGGCAGATGTTGCACCATCTTCAGAGTCTTTTTCTGAGGCGATTGAGGCATCTTGCAAAAGTGCAACTAGCTCCAGAGTCTTTTTTGTTGAAGGGTGGCCAGAGAACACAGTTGTGGTTGTGATTGCTTCTTCACCATTTTCTTTGTTATTGCTACGCAAGCCTGCTGCGGAGATCGCAGGAATGGTTGTTGACGCCAGAGGCGGCGGCTGCAGTGGCAACAGCGGTGGTAGCGAAGAAGATAAGGAAGAAGATGAGGAAGGCGCTTGGCAGGCAACTGGCAGAGTGGGCGATTCTGGTTGTGACGCCGCTGGCTCCGTATCGATAACATCCTCTTCCTCTGGCCACGGCATGGCAGACTCGCTGGCTGCTGAGGCTGCAGCAACTACAACAGTAGAGGGATGGACAGGTGCTGCTAAAAAGTCGGCTGCAAGGCCATGACTTTTCGCGGCTGCAGCAGCAGAATTGTCGACGTTGTCGCTGTGGGAAATAGCACTGCTGCCGCTGGAATGGCCATGAACAGGTGAAGAACGAGTATTCGGAGTAGAAGCGACCTCTGTCCTCAACGGCATATCACAAGGGATCCATCCGTCAGAGGAGGAAGAAGATGGCGATTTTCCCATGCGAGGCGATCGTGGCGCTGGCCGAGCAAGGGGGCGCCTCGAGCGTTCTTGGTCTGAGATTCGGGTGGCATTACTGCTGCTGAAGTCATTATTCTCGTCGTTGCTTTTGACTGCACCAGCCCTCTCTCCGATACCACTATTAGCAGCAGCAACAGAAGTTGCACCATTTTGATTATTTGACGTGGCAGCAGTTGCCGTTGCCGGAGAAGAGGAAGGGCGTAATTTCTTCGGTCTTGAAGTTGATGGTGACGGGCGAGGCGATCGCAGCGGGCGCGGGCGCAGTGGCGGTATTGGTGGCAGAGTTGGATATGGTGGCACTGGTAGTCGTTGAGCTTTTCTCCTCTGGCCTTTCTTCATCTTCTCTTTGGACGAGCTTTCACGGTCAACGCGCAACCGATGATGCTCTTCATCGAGTGGTGGTGACAACGCATTGGCAGCCGTTGCTGCAGCGTGCGCAGCGAGAAGTGCTAGCATTGCCCCAAACCCCTGAGCGTTTGTATGCCCACAGAGTAAGAGGCATAGAGAGAAAGCAAAATAGATCACAGAAACTCAGGCAATAGCAAAACAAAAAGTTCATACATAGATCACAAAAATTGATAAGTAGTTTGGCTTTGATATCAGGTGCAAGCATGACATAGTATGCTTACCTGTTCTCGGAGTGCCCAAGTCATTGCGTTAGTTCCCTGACAATCTACAGGGCCGTGCGGATCAGCCCCTGCTCTTAGGAGCAACGGCCACATGGACTGATGCAAGTGAGGCAAAGCTGATGCGAGCATCAGGGCGGTTTCCCCCTCAGGGTTCGGCTGATATATAGAAAGAGAAAGAGGAAGTGAGAAAAAAATCACACACATGATGTAAAACGCGTGAAGCAATCATGTTCAGAAATTTTGTGTTCGAATAATGCACGCTGATTAGTAAGCTTTGATATGGATTGCGAGCGTGAATGTGTACGAGGTTTTTAAACGCGCAATATGCATCATCATCCTTGCCATCAGCCAAGCTCACCTGATCTACTTCCAAGTGAGGCAGTTCCAGCAACCTCTGCACGATTCGCAATTGCCCGTTGCACACCGCAGCTACCAGTGGCGTTGCTACGAGGCGCTCAAAGCCACACGAAGGATCACGCATGCTTTTTCTACGGTGCTGGTGTCGATGATATTGAAGAGGGTAACAGTGGGACCCTTCTGATACACTGGCTGCTTCCTGATTCGGTCTTTCATCTTCTTCGTGTTCTCTGATATCATCCTGATGATGCTGCTTCTCTCGAGGAGACGTAAAAAGTACATCGCTTTCATTCAATTGGTCTCGAGCGATTGCACTTTCTTGGTCCGCTCCCTCTGTCGCGTGGTTGTCCTTGTCAACTGATGGTGCGTCGACTATTCTGTTGCCCCTGTAGCATCCCAATTCGCCTTGATCATCGTCGTCGAAGAAGTCTCTTTCATCAGCATTGTCAATTTGAGCATCTGCAGTTACCGTTGAATCCTCATTGTCAATTTCAACAGTGTCGTAATCGAAAAAGAAACCTGGTGCGTTGACCATAGTTGGATGGCGCAACTGACGTAGCAGACCTGTAAATGCAGAGGTCGAGGATAGGAACTCACATATGGTGGTGATAATAAAACGGATAACACTACAAAAGAAGTCGCAATTGGAGATGCGGCCATGAAAATGCAAATAAAAGAAATGGAAGCCCTGCTTATTACAACAATCAACTTTTAAAGTGCCAAACCTTCCGTTAACACACCTTCCACAATCGGCAGGTCGCCCCGGTAACACGCTAACGGTAACGATATTCGAAGTGGGTCAGCATTCAAAACCGCGTTGGCCAAAAACAAATGCCCATGCGATATGGCCAAAGCACGCGCGTCGGTTGTGCTACTGGAAGCGCCTCGACTTCCTCTTTCGTGCTGCTCTAGGGTGGCAAACCTGTGTAATCATAAGCCATCAAAATGCGGAACGATAAATAGATATGACAGTGACCTCAAAGAGCTATTTTTTTAAAAACCAATTTACATTAAACAAGGGAAATGAGAGTGCAGTGAGGAAAAGACTTCTTATTTATACCGGTCGGCGCCCGCATTCAATAGAGCAATCACCGATGCCTCTTGGCCGTAAGTTGACTGAACCACATAGAAAAAGCAAGCAAACAAACATGTTACAATAGAAGACAAAAAGGCAGCAGACGACGTGAATGATGAGAACGAAGCAAAAAATGATGACCGAGCAACTTTCGATAATTAGTTGCGAGACATGCATATCTTCTTGTCGGTTCTCAAGTACAGATTTGCCGATGTCTGACAATATTACTCTGCATGGTGAATTAAAAAAAATTAAGGAAGTACCGCCAACATCAGAGGAGTGTAGCCCTGGGAGTCTCGCTGTTCTAAGTTGCATTTCGGGTGATCGAGCAACAGCTGCAATGCTGCTAGTGCAGCCATTTCAGAATGCACAGCACTCGCGACCACGGCAGCTCTGACGCTTCTATTTGTGCTTGCAACAGCAGTCGCCCTGGGAGGAAGTGCCTTCCAACTGCCGTTAGTGCTCTTGCTGCGGCTTCGATTGAAATCGTCTCTTCCAGGCACTCCAATCCCCAAATTAGAATTGGCAGCACCAGGAGAGATTGCCTTAGTGCTACTGCTTGAACCTTTGGTTGGACTTCGGGAGGGACTTCGCTGCTCTGCTGAACGACCTGCTGGTGTGATATTATGGCTAATACTATTTCCACCACCGCTACTACTAATGCTACTGCGATCTCCTGCTGTGGATCTACTCGGTGAAAACGACCCATCTTCTGCAGTAACGTTGCTCCTCGTAGACGCAGGACTACTGCCTGATAAGCTCATCGTGTGATTGGTGGATATCAAAGCAGAAAGGCCGAGGGCTGCTGCAGCGAGGGCGGTTTCTGCTCTTAAGCCAGGAGTAACGAGGTTGATGTTCACTCCCTGGCAGAGGCAGAAAAGGGCGAGAATAGAATATCAAAGATATGTCATCATAGACAGATGGGATACTAAGGAATGCCTCACCTGTTTCACGAGCGCAACAATAGCGCCCCGATCTCCTACTGCGGCTGCCCACTGCAGATTACAAGAGTTGGCAGCAACAACATCAACAACATCAATAACCGCAACATATAAAACATGTCGAGATTCAATGCCCGTTACTGTAGAACGATTGAAAGAAGGAATAATTAAAGCCTTTCATGTACCTGCAATGCTCCGTGCCCTTTCTCAGCAAGGTTGCTATTACCACTACTTTCGCTGTCGTTGCTGGCGTTGCTGCTACCAGAGATCTTTTTGGTGCTATCGCTTTTATTGGCAGCGGAAAAGCCACTGCTGTGGTGGCGCTTGTGGCGAGGTGTTGCTTTCGCTAGAGCTAGTGGGCCTTGGCCAGCTTGCGGGTCACTTCTCATCACGTCGATCACCCGCCAAAGTGCTTCACAGGCTTCAACTTTCGCGCTTCGAGCTTCGGATTCACTTTCACTTTCTTCGCTGCTGTCGTCATCATCTTCGTTTACATCTTCTTCCTCTTCGTCTTCCTCGTCAACATTGTTGTAGCTACTGCCTTCTTCTTGTTCACGAGAATGACGTGCCGCTTGTGGTGGCACAGGTGACGGAATGTATTCAGGCAACAAAGAGCCATTCAAGTCTCCGTTAGGAGATCCTCGTGGTGCCGTCAACACTACATGATCTCTTTCAGCTACTGCAGCAGCACCTCTACCTCCTCCGGTTGTTGTTTTTGTTGTTGCCGGATTCACTTTTGGGGGCGTTCTAGTAGTTGGCGATTGAGCAATTCCCTTCCTCTGATTGACATGCGTTGAGGGTCGACCATTCTTTTGAGGCGATCTGTTCTTGCGGTTAGAAAGTGCCCTTTTGTCACTTCCCTCATTTTCAAGGTCATGCAGACGGCGCAGTGCCCATTGAAGAGGAGTTAAGCCACGGCGGTCTTGGAGGTGGCGATCAGCGCCTGCCATTAACAACAACAAAACCACACGCTCCGACCTGTACGTACATTGGAAGTGATTCAGAACAACAACAACTGAATAGGAAGAAACGACCTACAATTACCCGTCCGATGCACTCAAAATATTAGAGTACGGTAGGATGAGGAAATTTAAGGGCTTAAGGCCTCCGTTGTTTCTCATGAACTTACCCCGAGGCAGCAGCGTAATGTAGAGCAGTGCCGCCTTTTGGGTTCTGGTAATTGATGTCATGGCCCGACGTAACAAACGATGCTGCTGAAAGTGCAGCTCCTCTTTCACCTCGGGTGATAGCCGGGTGACTGGTGCTGATCTTCCCTGCACTGGAATCACTATCGTCTTGGAAGGGCAAAAGAGGCCAAGATGGCGACGACATATCGGAAGGAGAGACAATTCCACCACTAGAAGCCGCAGCCGCAGCAGCAGCATGAGTCGCCTGTGATTTCATGTATTTCAGCAGAAGTTCAACCACTGCAGGTCTGAAGGAGTAAGAACGCGAACAAGAATTCGAGAGAGACAAACGAGGAGAAGGACAATGAATGGAATAAATCGTTGAGGAGAGAGAGAGAGAGAGACGTAATAGAAAAGTGAAAGAAAATTAAAAACAAATGGGACTGAAGCCTAGATCTGAGTATCAGTATTGCATAATTTCTCTCTCTCTCTTCTCCCTCTATAATCGGTTACACGCGAGACACATACCGCCGGTGAGCTGCAGCTGCCATGAGTGGAGTGTGTAAATCGCGACGACTGCGAGGGCCTAGAGATATTGGCGATGATGAGGTTGGAGGAAGCGGCAACTGACGGTTTTGGTGTTGATTGGTAGCATCTTGCGGAACAGAGCCTGGTGAAAACCCAGGTGAAGGTCTAGGATTGGCATTTGGAGCTGGGGAGTTTCCTGGTGAGAGCGACGGCACTGCTACTGCTGCAGCTGCTGTTGTTGCTGCCAAAGCCCCCGGAGAGGAGGATGAAGAGGAAGAAAAAGCTGTCGTCGGCCCTCTTGGAAGGTGAGCAACGGGAGAACTTGGAGAGGTAGTAGTGTAAGCTCGTAGGGCAGCGGTGGGGCGCATGGGAGAACGAGCTCGGAGATGAGGAGGCGACCGTTCGCCCGGGCGAGTTTGACTGGTGGAAACGCGGCGGCGAATTACGCCAGGGCTCTTGCTGCTGTTGCTGCTGCTGGGAGTACTCGTGCGGCTAGAATGACTGCTGTTGTTGCTGCCATTACTTGGGCTAGGGCTGTTATTTTGGCTGTTGATGGAATTGTTACTAGGGTTGAATGAAGGGCTAAAGTGAGCGCTATTTGTGGCGGTTGCTTCGGAATGCACCTTGGAGGCATTATCTCCTTCTTTTCCTTGTCTTGCTTGCTTTGCTTCCATTCCTGAGCCTGTTCCTGTTGCAGAAACGAAAATGAATCAAATTAGAGAAGGAAGTTGAGGAGGAAACAATAAGACGCAAGAGAAGAGCATCAAATAATCAATACGTACAACAGGGAAGAGAGCAAAATCGAAGGATGTCGGAAAAGAGCTGTGTATCTACTAGTCGATGCAAAATTCTATACAGTTATGCTTTGTCGCACAGTGCTACCTTGGTGGTCATCACGAAACAAGACTCGAGGAGTTCCAGGGCTTGAGCTGTGCGGCAGTGCGTCATTATCACCCAGAGGACATTTCACGCCACTGCTACTATTAGTGCTGCTCCCTGGAGTGAGCGAGGTAGTCCTATTGTGGCTGTTAGGAGTCGAGAACGAAGATCTGCTGCCGTTGCTTGACTTCGCGATACTGCTCCTATGGCTGCTGCTACTGTCGCTGCTCATACTTGATTGACCAAGGTGTTTGCGCAAGAGATCGAGCGACGGCTGGCTTGATGATGAGGATAGCCGAGATGATGATGAGGAAGGCGGCGTGATTTGCAGAGAAGGCGAATGCTTGTTAGCAGGTGAGGAAGGTGTTGGAGCAGGAGAGGCTCCTGAAGAGGAGACAGACGAAGAAGTAGGCGAATGGAAACGATGAGGCGCAGTCGAAGTGCTTGAAACGGCTGCTGGTTGTTGTGACCGCTGCATGGGCGCATTCGAGCCTTTCTGTGGAAATGCTATCTCAGTTTCTGTGCGATGACAAGAGGAGTCGCGAGGAGGCGACGGTGCAGATGAATAGAAAGCATCGTTTGGCGGCAGCTGCTCAACGACCGACGACTTCGGCAACGGATGAGGCGGTTCATTTAACGGTTGTGCTGTCGGCGAAGAAAGGAGCACTGATTGGTATGGCGGCGAATAGGGGACGAGCGGCGAAGAGGTAGTCGGTGAATAAAGCGTCGGTTGAAGCGGGCCGTTAGGGGGCACTCCTTGGCGCACCAGTGCTTCAATCGCTTCGCAGTGGCCTTGCGCGGCCAAGAGCGGCGCGGACTGCACTGCGGGATCATACCGCAGCAGCACGCAGGCTTCGGAGTGGCCACTCGCAAAGGCGAGGTCATACGCGTTGTGGCCGTTGTCGTTGAACAAAGACCGGTCACAGCCTGGCGCTCTCAGCAGCACTGCCACCAGGTCCTCTTCCTCGTCGTCGTTTTCTTCATTGCCTGCATAGTTGTCAGCGTTCTCGCCGTATTTTAACCTGTTTCCTTGCTCTTTTGAACGATCTTCGAACCTGTCTCCAGCATCATGCCCTCGGCTGCCGCCTGCGTGAAGTAGATCTCTGTTTCGGGAGTTTGATTTTGAAGTTGTCGCTGTTGTTGATCTACTCCCAAGAGCTGCGTACATGAGAGGCGTCATGCCACCCACACCCACCTAGAGGCCAGTAAAAAATAAGTAAAAGATATGCACAAATCTGAGTCAGTTTTACTCCCTTGATGGCTTGGTTTTAAAAAATACAGAGGATAGAATGTTGTTGAGCCAGTTTCCGTGCGATGAATCGTCAGCATGTGGAATTAGACCAAATGGTTGTAAGAGATTTAGGGTAAGGCTTACTCGGTTAACGTCACAAGCTGGGTGAGAAATTAGCAAATCCACGAGGAATCGATCCTGTTGGGCATAAGATAAAAAAGTAAAAAGTGTATAAGACATTAGTGGCTATTTGTTCATTTCTCAATATTGGCGACTACTCAACACAATAGTATATGAGTAGTGTCAGATGCATGTCGCTCACCTTGCGCCAGACTGCCGCAATCAGGGGCGTGAATCCATACACCGGGCAGCGTGCGTTCGGATCAGCACCAGTGGCAAGCAGGCGCTGAGCTTCAGCAAAAGCCGCGCGGCCGTCTTCGCGCGCAACATCAGTGATGAGTGTTGGCGGGTTAATGCTTGAGGAGCTTGGTGAACTTCTTCTGCTGCTACTGCTGCTGCTTTTACTTATGCTAGCAGAATGGCAACCGTAGGACTGCATTTCATTTTCAAGAACTTCGCTACGCCGAGGCCCCCATGGCGTTGGTGCAGGAGGCAGCACGGGCGAGATGCTCTCGTCCACAGAATAATGGTCCATGGAGGATGGTTGATATAGCTAGGCCTTGGGCTCGTTAAAAAGCGCTACGATGCTATAAACCCAAGCCTTGTAACGGGTCCCGACTCGCAAAGCTACTGTAGGAACGTGACCTTCTGCTGCAGGAATTAAGAGCGGTATGATGCAACCCGAGAGCTTCGATCGAAGGATTTCAGAAGCACCGTTGCTGTCGCATTGTATTACTTCGTGCTTTTGAGCCCTCGACACACTGCACACGATGCACAACTCTTCGCCATGTTCCACGTGCTAATCTAACGAGAAACGAGGAGCGAGAGCGCAGCGGACACGAGCGGACCGTTGCCAAAAAGTGTTGGGTTTGCTCTAATATGACGTTTTAAACTTACAGAATATCTGCCGTCGTCTGCCAGTCCGCCAGTCCTGCCAATCTGCCAATGCAATAGTCACGTAGAGACGGACTACATTGACTCTAGACTACCACCACACCTCGACGAAGAAGCTCTAGTAGGACTACGCCTTGACAATGACTGAGTTTTGGGTATCAAATGCGAAGAATTGGTGCAAGTACTGCAAGGTAGCCATGCAATTTTGTGGTTTGACTGCTTTTGTCGTTTGCTCGCACTAAACCAAACTATCAGGAATCGCACTACTCACTGCGCTACTTCTTTTGCAAATCGTGTGTGCTGCAGTGCTGGATGCAAGGTGACCGCATGTCGATCAAGAACCACGAGATGGGCAAGCGGCACGTGGAAGCCATCCAGGCCTTCAAAACGGAGCAGCGCCAGGCCAAGCAGGTTCACCTAGTTTGTTTCACCCTAGCTAGCGAGGCGATGAACCACCTAGGCATTTCGTTCATGAATGGTTTCGCCTCAACGAATACTCATAGCTCGCTAGGTTTCCTGGAGCATGTACCGACTATTGGTTTCGCAGTTTTTCATATTTTTGTCATCGCGCGCGCGCTCTCTCTCTCTCTCTCTCTCTTTTTTTTCTTTTGCACAAACTAGGGGGCTGCGAAAGGCGATGCCGACTTGCAGAGGCAACTCAAGGAACTGGAAGCAGCAGCTGCTGCAGCCGTTGAGCAAGACATGTCCTCTGGTAAGCATGAAAAGTATAGGTATTTCTTTTCTCCTTCAAAGCCTTTTTGGGCAGAGGGGTTAACTATACTTAGATGGTGGCAGTACCACCGTACCATGCTTCATCACAATTTCCATTGAAACCCAATAAGATGGTAAACGTGTAGTCCTGACAGTTTTATTTCACCATGCCGTATGTATACATATGTGTGTATTCAATTCTGTCGTTGCATGATCAGGCGCGGTGCGTTATTCGCAAGCCGCGAGCTCTGGCGGCTTACAAGGGCACGGTGTCGGGGCCACCTTCGGAGCGGGCAGCGGGTATGCCCCACCACCACCGCCTGGCAGCAGCAGCCGGCGGCCCCCGCCTCCACCGCCGCCGCGGCCCCGCAAAGAGGGGGACTGGGACTGCTCGAGCTGTGGAGCCCTAAACTTTGCCTCCAAGTCGCAATGCCACCGCTGCAGCGCACCTCCGCCCCTGCCCGAGACGGGAGGCGGCGAAGGAGATGATAGTGATGATACCGGGGTGTACACGGCGGGTGGCGTCACTTATTTGGACGGGAAGCGGCACGTGGAGAAGCTCCGCCGCGGGGTAGAGGCCGAAGTGTGGGTGGAAGCCCTCGAATCGTGGGTGGATTGTGTGGTGGTGGGGGTACAAGAACTCGCAGTGGCGCACACCTCGATTGTTCGCCGCACCTTCACCTGCTCGTACTTCCCTCCGGGTGCCACCACTACTACTGTTGCTAGTGGTGGTGGTAGCGGTGGAGCGAGTTATGTGCCGCGCTCGATGGCTGGCCACTATGGGCCTTCCTCTTCGACAGCGTCTGTACGAGGAGGAG
>Ga0307982_1003134_pt1 | contig 13232 bp, 10 predicted proteins | sample OrgLakmetagen989_FD_201847 | JGI IMG/M metagenome (GOLD analysis project Ga0307982, IMG submission 201847) | Saline water microbial communities from Organic Lake, Antarctica - #989 | ecosystem: Environmental > Aquatic > Non-marine Saline and Alkaline > Saline | place: Antarctica: Organic Lake... | reverse complement strand
AGTGCTATTCAGGAGTCAACACTTGAATCCTCCACGCCTGCTGCGTCCTCGCTAGCCTCTGCACCTACGCCCCAACCAACCTTGGCAGCACACCAAGCGGAGATGGTGGTGGCTCAGATGGGGACAACTGGCCTCGAGCCGAAGGTTCCCCGCCCCATCGATTGGGGGGTACCCATCACCGAGCAGTGGTGCCAGGGGCGCCTGTCGAACCTGGACTACCTCTTATGGCTGAACCGCGCCGTCGGGCGCAGCACTTGTGACGCCAAGCTCCACGCCGTGGTGCCGTGGGTCTCCGACTGCGTGACCCCCTGGAGTGGGTGGCGCGACTTGGGGCAGTCCAAGCGGCGGCTCAAGAGCGGCGACCAAGCGCTGGATTTGAGTTACGCGCACTCAAGTCCACCGCACCACATAGCCGAGGGCTTGTCGGAGCTGGCTTACTACATGTACGAAGCCCGCCGGGTGCCGCTCGCCACCTTGCGCGCCACGGTACGATGAGATGTGGTCAATTTCTAGTACTAATTTCACTTCTTTTTTTCTTTTCAGATTTTAGTTTTGAAGGTACCGTCAGGGAGGTGAAGTCTGCTGCATTGATTGTCTGCTTGCTGGGGGACATAACACCAACGTTCTTCGACTTTTTCTCCACCCTCCCATTCATTGGACCAACAGGTGCGATCCAACTTCGTGGCCGCGCAGTATCCCGTCTCCATCGCTCGGCTCATTGCGTGGACGCCCGACGAAGCCACGCCTGCTTTCTACTCGGACCCGGCCCTGTTGCGAAGCCGCCATAAGGAGCTTGGGCTGGCAGACCTTGAAGTGCCACCTTTTGTCGTTGAGATGGCCGAAGAGAAGTTTGGAGGCGACCGTGCCACTGCGTTTATCAGCTACCACCGTGCTCTCCTGGAATCACCTCAGGTATACTGCATGCAGTCGCTTTACGGTTAATAAAAAAATCAGAGTATTCGATTCATTTATTGACGTATGCCTTCTTTCCGCCTCGTTCCCACCAGGTGAGCCGTCACTTGCACCGGTGGATTGACTTGGTCTTTGGCTGCAACCTTCTCGGCCCCGCTGCTCGCCGCCACCGCAACGTGCCCCTCGCCCCGCCCAGGCACGTCAAGAACCTCGAAACCTGCGCTTCCATGGGCAGCGACGTTGTGGATGACCGGGGTAGCATAAGCAGCAGCGGGGGTTGGGGTCTCGGTGCCGGAGGTCAGCCAGTGGCGGCAGCAGTGCAGCGGCTCGAGCAGAGACCAAGGCTAGTCGCCCTCTTTGACACCCCACACCCACCCCGCCGCAGCGCTTTTGTGGAAGCGCGTGGTGCTCAACACGGCGACCGTGGTGTTGGCGGCAGCTATACCGGAGGCGATGCATTGGGTAGCACCTTAGACAGTTGCAGCAGCAACAGCAGCAACAGCAACAGAAGCAGCAGTAGCAGCAGCAGCGGTGCCGACGGAGAGGTGGACAGCGCAGCGGCCGCAGCGCGCGACCTGCACGCAGTGGGAGCTGCGCAAGCCCAGCAGGAATACCACTCCTGGCTGAAGTTGAGCGCAACATCTTCGTCGTCCACGGACTTTGTTGGATCCAGTCCTTCTCCCATTGTGAGAGACCGAAGAAATGCCACTCCGCCACATGCACCACCATCGCAAAGAACAAGTCAAACCCCGCCGTCAGCGTCAGCAACTCCACCTCTACCACCAGGGTCCCATCCTTCTCAACCACGCCATGGACCCCAGACTTCCACTACTCCACTCTCTAATGCAGTGCAGCCACCCAATCCGCTGGCTCTGGGGCTCGAGTCAGCGCTGGGCGGTGATTTATTGGACAACCTGGGAGCTCTCTTTGGACCGGGACTAAACGCCGAAGGTAATCAACCGGACCCTAGAAGCAGCAGCAACAGCAGCAAAATGCACGACAGCGGCAGTGACCAGTCACTCATGAACCGAAATCAGATCAAAACGTCTGCTGCTGCAGTCTCGTCAACAAGCGGTTGGCAAGTGAATCGTGTTCAAGACTGGGCGATTCAAGCGGCCATGGCACCTGAGGTGTGTGTATCTACAAGTGACAAGAGGCTGTAGATGTAATCAGCAGTTCTTTCACAGTTGTCAGCATATTTCACAGTTGTATTATTTCACTACTTATTTTTCTTAATATAGGCGCGTGCTTCAGCGCTCAAGTTCGTTTGATAGAAAACTTGCCTCTTATTCACCCCTCATCTCCCCGTAAAGTGCATCCGTCCTCTGCGTACATATTTGTTCCTGCATTCTCTTCGCATTTTGCGATGATAAATTTTTTAAACGTGTCTAAGAAGCCACCTACTTAATCCGTCTTACAGGTAAGGTCAGCCGACCAGGCCGCGCTTGATCGCTATGCCCACACCAAAAATGCAGCGCTCGCGGCTTCTTGTCGTAGTGGGAATGGCAACCACTCTCCGCGCAAGACAAGGCCGCCTACTGCCACTAGTGGGCAGATTCAAGAAAGCAAAGCAGACGACCTCTTGATGCGTTTCTTGCCCCGCATTCAAATGTCTGAATGTCCAACAAGAGCTTCAGCGCAGTCCGACTGCTTGACTCAAGCATTGACTGAAACAGATGGCAGCAACAGTGTAAACCTTGATAAAGCAGGTGCTCCTGCTCTTACTGCGGCGCCAGGTGGTAGGGTGCTTGAGCGAGGCGTTGAAGTCGTCACGAACGAACTTGAATCGAGAATGGCATTTGCTAAGCTTCACGACAGCACGATTGACGGAGGGCAGAAACTCTTGGAGCACCGTGCGCGTGTGCGCGCTTCTCAGTTGAGTAATGCTGCTGTAAGGGGTTCTTCGGTCTCAAAGCACCCTAGCGAAGAATGCGACAGGAGCAGTGGCGATGCCAACAATAATAGCTGTGTAGGAGACACTGAGAAGGAGCACCTTTCCACGAAGCAGGCTTTAGCACTCCTGCGGGCTGACGACGCGCTTGCTTGCGGTTTACTTCTCGCTGAACTTGCTACTGGGAAGCCTGCTCTTTCGTCTGCTCGCGTCGAGGAAGCTCAAGAATGCGCTGCCACGGGAAGGAGTGATGGAAGGGTTGATTTGCGCGCCTGCCTTGAGCCTTCTGTCGATGCCCTTCCTGCGCCCGTGGTGGCGGCGGTGCGTGCGCTGTTGCACCCGAATCCTCATTGTCGTCCAACCCCGCGCACACTCCTCGCCATGGCTGAGGGTGCAACTCTATCACATGTGCCACCACGGGCGAGTTCCCGCAAAAATCAAAATGCAACCCCAGTCGATAGCAGGAATGTTTGTACAAACATTCCTGCTCTAAAAAGACAGTTTGATTTCAATGATGGTTGCCTTGGTGACATTTTTGTTTATGACCCTTTTAGTAATAGCAGCCAGCAGCTTGATCATGGTGCTGCGCTCAAAGCGCTCTTTCCTTCTTATTTCTCCGTGCTCTACGACTACATGCGAGAAGTATCCTCACAAGCCCAAGCCGCAGACTTGGCGGACATGTCATTCCACACCATCGCCAAAACTTCCTCTTCACACGCGGCAACTACTGCGGCAGCAACAACGGCAAGTGCAGTAGCACAGGGGTGTACATCAGAGGGTACATCCGGGGAAGCTTTAGGAACCGCCGCAGCGACAGCAGAGACTGCCACCGCCGCCGCCGCAGGCGCAGCAATCACGCGTGACAACATGGTCGGAGCCTCAAGCTTGGCGATGCTCGTGACTACACTGGAAGCACTGCCTAAGCTGGTGACGCTACCTCCACCAGCTTTTGCCATGGTGCTCCCATACGTCTTACACGCGGTAAGTGTGTCAGTTGAACGGATAGAGTTCGTCGACGCATAACTTTGAAGTGATGGAGACGAAAGAGATGAATCCCTTTAATATTCCACTTCTGAACTAAGTTAGCTTCTTATAGATAAGTGTGGATGATATGACGTTAATGTGTACAATTTGCGTGCATTTTACCTCTTTACATGTCGTCCTTCCTTCGCTGACATCCTCACTCGACTATGCGCACAGGTATTTGGCTCGACTACACCGTATATTTACGCTTACGAACACATGCGGCAGCGGCGCCTTGAACGTGAAGCCGCTGAAATTAGCAGCGATGATGACGATGACGATGATGCAGAGAAGCAACAGCAGCTGGAAGGCACAAATCGCTCGGACCATGACTTCTCTAGTGCTGATGGTTCACCAAGTTCCGTTGACGCGCTCCTCTTGCGAGCTCGCTTATGCGCCACTGCGCCGCAAAAGCAATTGGGTAGCGGCGATGAAGGAGCTAGTTGCCTCGTGCTGCACATTCCAGCTGCAATGGCTATGGTGGGGGCAGCTGTGGGCCTTCCTGCCGCTCAAGCACTCTTCTCCACGCGTGTGGTTGCCTTCCTTGAAGCAGCCACGCAGCACCCCCCTGCGCTACTTTTGCCTCTCTTGCGCCAAGCTGTTGCTTCGTCTCCTTCTTCTGTGAAAGGCCGCGAACACGACAGCAGCAGTGGTGATGGTGGTCAACCTTTGTCAATTTGGTCGGCCATGTGTCGCACTTGTGGGTGGTCTACTTTGCGGCTTCATTTGATACCCCAAGCGATCCGTTGGCTGGAACCTGCAAATGTGGTACTCAATGAAGCGGCCGCACACGCAGAAGCATTGTCTGCGATACGTGCGGCAAAAACTATGGCAGATTCAACGACAGCAGCAGACGGTGTCGACGACGGTGAAGACTACTTCGAGACCAGCAGTCCTCGTGACCTCATTCGGGCAAGCACTGAGGTGCCTCTGGCCTCTGCGCGGGTGCTAGCTACCTTGGTGGCCCCGAATGCGCTAGGGCCGATGCTCGCGATGCGCCACATTCTTGCTCCACTTCTGGACATGCTTGGCAAAATCCAGCGCACTTCTCCTTCTTCGCCTGTTTCTTCCAGAAAAGTTGCCGATGCGATCACCTCAGTGTTTCTCGCTATTAGCGAAGTGGAAGGAGGGTCTTCTCGCTTGGTGTTTCCTGCAGCTCAACTCGTTGCAACTGCAGCGCTCAGCCGTGCTCCAACTGGGGCTTTTTCGAGTTTGATGCCAGCGCTCAAGCAACGTGCTGCGCCTGCTGCTGCTTATGCTGCGTTTAAGACCACTGTAGCGTCGAACTCATCTAACCCCATAGCTTCCTCTTCTCATTGTATCGGCGCGTCATTAACATCGGTTGCGTCTCCTTCCCTGCTGCATGTCGCTTCCATGACTGCTCTATGTGCTGCGAGTGAGCTGATTGCTGTGCTCCGAGGTCTTTTAATTCCACAACTCTCCACACCCGTAGTCCTCGAGCTGTACTTTGGCGGGGCCACGCTCAAGAGAGGTAAAAGCAGCAGCAGCAGTCAACACAGCAGCGCTAGTGGCGTGGGCCCTGGAAGTGAAGACACAAAAGCTCGTTTGTCATCAACCACACCAACGACGAAGTCGAGTAGTGATCATGCCAATGCCAGCCCAGGCAGAAAGCAAGAGCCCAAGGATTTGCCAGGAGACTTGCACAGCGTAGGAGACCTGCTGATTGCGCTGCTCCCGAGCCCCGCACTCGTGGCCGAGCGAGCCGCGTATGAAATCGCCGAAGACGGTTTGAACGTCAACAACAATATCTCAGAGGGCGCAGGAGAGGCAGCGCGCGCGGCAGCTGTGCATGCGGCGAGTGTAGAGCGCGCACATGTAGCTCGAGCCGAGAAAGAAGCCCTCCGAGATGCGTCCGCACTGGTGGCAGAGGTTCGTGAGGAGAAAGCATAAGAGAGCAGAGATGGTAATTGAACCTCATGTATTGCTAATCTCTACTTCGTCACAAGAACGCTATGTTTCTATTTGGACAGAAATTCCGCACCTTTTTGACTCTTATTGCTACTTGCTCGTTGATACTTGCATGGCGTGTGATTCAACAGGTGGCTTTGCACCTGATGGTGTCGGCGAAAGCGGCGACGGTAGAATCCGTGGTTTTGCCCCTGGTGAACCGTTTCTTTGCGGCTTTTGACAGCGTCTATGGCCTGCTATTGCAGAACCACGCCTCGGTAAGAAGCAGTAGGTTTGAGTTCGTTAATATTGTACTACATGTAGTTCGCTCTCATTTGTTCTGACCTGTAATAATGAACGCGTAATCTGTTTATGTTTTCTTACTCAGTAATGCTTTGTGTGTGTGTGTCGTTCACCCTACATAGACGGCAGGAAAAGACGAAAGCGGCCAAGTAGCCGTCGCGCTCACGCTTGCCCGCGGCCTGTACTTACCCATTGCTTCTCTCGTTGGGTTCGATGCTATGACCGAAGGAGTGCCTTCCGCTTCTCGCGTGCGGCAATCCATTCATGGCACCTCCAGCGGGACTTCTTCTTCTTCTTTATCTTTGGAGTCCAATCTAGCAGTAACAAATGGTGGTGGTCGCGTCGGTGGCAGTGGTGCTGGCGGTGATGGTGAAAGTGGTAACCAGCACCGTGGCAGTGGCGTGCGACACAGTGGGTTGCACGGATGGGGAGATTTGTTCGGTGGGCAGCAAGACAGAGCTTCGGAGCTCAATTTAGTCGACAAGGGCTTGAAATGGTTCAAGAAACAAAAGGACAAGATTGGGGGGCGCGAGCACCGCCAAGACAAAACCAAGTCGAGTCGAAGCCACCACAATGCTGAGGGAAGCGGCCACAAGCAGTGGCAAGATGCAGACGACGACGCCGCGTGGTTCGTGCGAGAAACTATGCTTTCCCGGGGGTCATCCCTTCAACAACTGGAGTATTCATTGGACGATGGTGGCGATTTCTACCGCGGAGACGCGAGCCATCGCCAACGAACCACCGCCATCGCTACCGCTGCCACACTGACAGCTCCCCAGACTCCAGTGGCGGTTGCACCGGCTTCGGCGACAACCATACAGACAGCGCCGCTTGAGGTGGTGGAGAACTTCTTTGAGGCGTCAGCCACAAGACGTTTGCGGAAATTGTCCTCGGGCTCGGGCGACGCAAGCGAGAACGATAGCCAAGAAGGCGGCTACACTGAGGATGACGACAAAGCAGCTCTTGGTGAAGAAGACGAACCAAACCCTTTCTTAGGCGAAGACAGCGACATCGACGAGGAAGAAGATGAAGGAGAAGAAGAAGAAGAAGAAGACGGCAACGATGACTTGAAGGAACGTACCGAGAGGTTGAATGAAGCCAACAGCGATGACGTTTTGATACATGCAAGCACATCATCCTCCTCCTCACAACTTCTTGCAACGTCACTTGAATTGACGTCAAAGTCCTCGTCCAATGATCTAGCAGCATCCTTTGACGAGATGGGCAGTGAAGGGGCCTCCATGGAGCTCGGTGCGTTGCCTGACAGGCGACGCACAAGTAGCCCTGCTGCTGCTGCTGCATCTCCTCCAACACTCGCAAAGTCTTCATCGTCATCGCAAGGGCGCACTGCGGGTATGAACGATGTATCATGCCTTGAGGGGCTCAAGTTGCGGTTCGCTCGAGGAAGAGGCGCAGGCAAGCGCATAGCTTGCGTGCAGCCTTGTCTCGATTTCCAGCGCGTGGGTCGTTTGCTTCCCCTGCTCTTTGTGCCACGCTGCCAGGTTGCAAGTGTACTAGACTTGAACCCAACTAGCTTGCGCGCCAGCAGCCGCGCTCTTTTCGAGGCCATGGTTGGCGTTGGAAGCAACAGCAGCAGTGGGCGGGTACAAAGTGGCAACAACAGCAGCAGCAGTGGCAGCGGAAGTGGTAATAGCGGTGCTCCCAGCTTGACACCTCCTGGCGAGTTATCGAAGAGCCTCTCTAGCTCAAGTTCTCTGCATGAATCACCTGGCAGCGCTATGCCTCAGCGGGCAGCTAATCCGAAACCCACAGCTGCTCACGGTATAGCACCCCCAGCAGCGGCCATACCAACCGCGGCAGCCACTTCTTCAGCTGCACCGTCAACAGCTTCGGCTGAAGGAGGAGCGCATAGTCGGAGCAGTCATGCTGGTGCTGGAGACGCATCACAGGACGGCGGAATTCGCATCATGGTGCTTTCACTTACTTCTTTTTCTCCTTCTTCTTCTTGAATCAGCCGTCTTAAAATCGACCCTTAAAATCGACCTAATTTTGCCTTTGTGTCTCTGTGTTGGTCTTCAGGTAACGGACGCTATGGAGACTACTCTAATCACCGGCCACCGTGGTGGTGCCATCACTGTCTGGTCGCTGCACAACTTGCCTGAGCTGACGCCCCGTTGCTCTTACCGGGCCCATGGGGACGGTGTGGTCGCTGCCGTGTTGTTTGGAAATACATCCTGCAGCACGGGCCACACCGTCGCCCCGCTGGCTGCGTCCTGCGATTTGGAAGGCGCCTTGCACGTGTGGGACACGGAAACGGTATATAGGAATATACGCGCTTTTCTTGAGATGACGTATTGTCGATGCAGAGCGCTTTTTTCTACAACTCACGCTGGTAGACGAAGAAACCTTCTCAAATCATACCATGAAGTGTCGAGAGTCGCAGTTCTCAAGAGTATCTAAAATCTGAACTCTTTGTGTTCCTTTTCAGTGGGATATTCAGGAGTAACGTAAACACGCTTCCTTTGTATGTTTGTTTTCTTTGTGCGCACGCGCGTTTATGCTTTTCAAGGCAACCACGTTAGACGCCTGGCGCAGCGGCTTCTCTCACGGTGCTGCGCGCGAGTCCCGTCGGGTAGCTCGGGCTTCGGGCCGAGATCCCGGGCCGGCCCCGGCTATGCGATGGGCGGGCGCGAGCCATCTCGGCGGAGGCGGTGGCGGCTGCGGCAAGGGTTATCCAAGTAGTGGTAGCAGCAGAAGCGGTAGCAGCAGCAGCGGCGCTGGCAGCGGCAGCTTAGGGAGTAGCCATCACGGCAGCAGCAGCAGCAGCGGTGGTGGTGGTGCGTCAGCATCCGTGTTGGCCGCAAGAGCTGCTGGATGTGCTCAAGGCAGTGCCGGACCATTAGATCGCCTGCACGCGGCATCAGCGGTAGGGCCTTATGTCGCACTCGCCGATTTGGGCGCGCACTACGACTTAGAGCCGCGGCCTGCGGATTGGCGCCCACCAAGGGATGCAAGATTTGGAGGTCACAATACCAGTGATGATGAAGGTGATGATAATGATGGCGACGATGACGTTGATGAAGACGAAAAATGGTTGTCGGAATTAGGGATGGGCGCCAACCCAGCTGTATGGGTGAAATCTCCTGGATGGTCCACACCGCACCAGCTCTTGGCGGCCACTCCGGGCATGCTTCACCTCTTTGACCTTCGCTGCCCACGAGACTCTACAACTAACAGTGTTTCGCGTGATAGCAGTGGTGGTGGCCAATTGCGAGTGGAGCTGTTGCCCCGCGCGGAGTGGGCGCTGAGTCCGTCTCCTCTGATCGACCTCGACCTTCAAGACCCGTTCAAGGGGCCCGGGCTGCGGTGCGTGGCGGCGGGGCGGGCCGACGTGGCCGGTGGGCTGGACCCGTATTTATACGCAGGCAGCGGCACGGGGCGGGCGTGGGTGGTGGACCGCCGCAACGGCCGCGTGCTCTTCGACTGGCAGGCTCACGGGGGTGGGGCAGAGGGTAGCGGTGGTAGCGCTGGTGGTGGAAGCAGCACTGGCAGCAAAGTGGGCAGTGGGAGTGGCATGGGAAACCCTTGGGATGGGTTAGGTGGCAGTGCGCACGGTGGAATCGGCGGCGGCAGCAGCAGTGGTAGCGGAGGCGGCCTAGGCGGCGTAGGCAGTGGCGGCAGCATGGCGGGGGGCGGGGGCGTAGGATTGGGCAACGCTTTTCACGATGCCCGCGGGTTGAACTCGGCGGTGCTCGCGGTTCGGCCGGGGGCGGCGCGGCACAGTTGCGTGACCGTCTCCTACGACCAAAGCGCCCTGGTGTGGGACCTGAGTGGGGCAACGCCGCGTTGCGTGTCGTCTCTGAAAGGTTTGCCGAGCGTGTCAACCGCGGGGGTCATGGGAGCGCACCTGCACGCCTCCACCATACATGTGCACGACTTCGTGACGCCAAGCAACAACAACAAGAGATCGGGCGATTCTGCACCAGCAGCGCTGCCTTCTAACAGGCAACACCAACAAGTGCTTTACGCAGCGGCCGGGCACAAAATATCCATTGCTGCGCTGCCTTCGCCGGGAGTCTCAGACACAGCGGTGCCGAGGTACTTCTACGACCGCGGCGGCCACAAAATTCATAGGCACCAACTGACCACCAAGGCCAGCGTGGTCTTGCCCCTATGGCGGATGGTGCTCCTCGGAGGCCTCGACGATAAGATTCGTGTCTGCATCTGAAGAATGCGCGTTACGAAATAAAGTAAATGTTACGACATTACCCTTTGATGTGATGCATAAGGCATAAGGCCGCCGCACCCGTCACACCCGATAAATGTTATTCTTTTAGTCACTTCATCGAAGTGGTGCATGGCAGAATGGCACCGACACCGACACTAGGGGCTCGGTTAAGCAAACGAAACTTTAATGATACAAACAGGCCCAATACTGGCATATCCCTCTCTTTGACTATGCCTGTACGTGCTTGCGATGTACCTGAATTTTGGTGTCGAGAGGAGTGAAGGGAGATAGTACAAATTCAAAGTTCACAGGGGCACTGCGACTATATCCAGATCCAGCTGCCCTGTGCTTCGATCGGGGGTACATCAGTTCCTTTGTCTTCAGTGATTTTGGGCGCTATGGCGCTATGGCGAGGGGTTAAATTGAATGAGTTCCGAGTTCTCAGGAGCATACAACGCGAGAAATTGAGGGCGTTGCGTATATATGGGCGCTGGGCGCCGACTGCGGGTACGCGGATGCACGGTCCCGCATGGCCCGTTCACTTAGCCCCAGATGCGTAATATCATGGATCGCTAGGGCAGCACCGCGCTTTAGCATAAGTCGATGTCGATACGTACGGCCATATCCGAATATGTCTACCTACTAGCTAAATTTCCGTATTTGTACTTGTACGGTTCTGACAAGTAGGGTCGTCGCGTCGTCGTGTCACATTAAGCGACGCAACGCTCGTTCCGAGGCAACACGAGACAACGAGACGCGAGACGACGACCATCATCCAGCAACCATCAACCATCAACGACTGACGACCGCGACCCAGACGACAGACGACAGAGCGACGGAGCACGAGGTAAGAAAGCACAACTGTGCGGGCACGAGCAAGCAAAGGCGGCGTGCATATTTGCCGATAAAAGGAACAAGAATTCTTGTTTGAAGCCTCTTAAAAGCGTCTGCATTGTGCACAGGTACTGCCGCCCTAGTTTAGCTTGGTTGTTGAACAACCTGCCACACTCGCTATGCCTGAGAAGCGGCCCGCTGATGATGATGATCCAAGTTCGCGTTCACAAGCTGAAGCTCGTGAACGGCAACGCCGTAGGCGTGCTGAGCAAAATCCTGACCAACTTGACGAAGTGAATGCTCGTCGCCGTCAGCAGTACGCTGAGCGCCGGCGACAGAACCCTGAACAGTACGAACAAGTCAACGCTCGCCGCCGCCAACAGTATGCGGTGCGCCGACAACAGGAAGCCCTACAAATTCAGATTACGGGTAACGCCATGTCGCATGAAGAAATTAACGCCCGCCGCCGCGAGCAGTACGCCGAGCGCCGGAAGCAGAACCCCAACTATCACGGAGAAGTAAACGCCCGCCGCCGCCAACAGTACGCGGAGCGCCGACAGCAGGCCACCCAGCCAAGCGAATCTTCGGGAAACGCCCTGCAGGTCGCAATGCCTGCAGAAGGGTCGACTGAGGGCGCTGCCGCCATAAGCGCACAAGCAGCTGCCGGTGGACGGCAACGCCGAAAGCGCGCTGAGCCGCCCCCTGAGCAACTTGACACTTTGAAGACGGTGCCGGCGGAGCCTTTGGCTGATGTGAAGGGACACACATTGCAGCAAATCTGAAGCTCCACGAGGACTTCTTGGAGGCATCTTCATCCTCATGCCTCAGCCATAGGATTCGCGACCCGATGTGCTTAGGACTTCTCCAGGAAAAGTCGATGCAGGTTCTATCAATTTTATCCGCAAATCGCCACCTCGGGCGTCTGGCCGCTCTTGAGTGTTTTTGCCAGTTCTCGCTTCATCAAGGCCTTGCGAGTTGTCAACTGGGGAATAATCAATAGAAAGGAAGAGAAGTCTTTCACAACCACGGTTCTTACTGATTAATAGAGCAAAATAAAAAAGAGTAACGTCTAATTTGTAATTTCTATAATCATTAAACCTTAAAATTTTGTGTTTTACTTAAATCTCAGACCAAAAATCATAAATTAAAACCTCGAAATTAAATGATATATATATACGGGTAAGTAATGTACCGCAATAGCCCGCATAATACGTGGGGTTATAATAATAAACCACCGAACTCGAAGCGGCAAATAAATCTTCTTCTGGTTGTTTGCTGAATCGAGAATCGAGGATAATGCGATTACACGCAGTAGAAGCACGTCGAAACATTTAGATCATTTAGGGCCGTGTGAGTAGAAACTTTATACTTCAGAGGAGGGCGATAATTCGAGGCTCAACAGCCAAATCTCGAGGGTTTTCTGCTCCGCGTCGAGCTCTTCTGCGGTCTCTACAGCGCTGGCTGCTCCATCGGTTTCGCTGCCGCTGTCGCGCCCGCTGCCTGCTCGCCCTCCGCCGGACAGCACTGGTGCACCCGTTCTCATGAGGAGGGCTTCGCTGGAAGCGTCCGAGCCGCCCATGCGCTTCAACTGCCGCGCGCGACGAGCTCGGCGAGCTTTGGTGGCTTCGATTTCGTGGAGCCGTTCGAGCACCGAGTTGAGCTCGAGCACGGACGCCTGGGCGCCGGGGACTTCAGCCACCACTCGTTGAGCAGCAGCAGACGACGACGATGCAGCTGCAGCAGACGATGACGACGAAGAAGGGGCAGAGGGTGCACGCGGTGCTGGTGGCGGCACTGGCGGCGGGACTCGTGTGGGCGGCAGCGAAGCCATTGCCGCTTCTTCAAATCCCTCCAGCGCCGCTGAAAGGTCGGAATGTGAGTCGTGCACTGACAGAGAGGCGTCTACTTCCTCAGTAGTGTTGATGCCTGACGCGCCAGTCAGTAAAGTGCTGTCCGCGGCAGGCGCAACAACTGCGGACTCCGTCACAGCAGACGTGCTGTTGTCGGTATCGGCATTGCTATCGTCGTTGTTCGTTACCGCCTGCGTCGCTTCTTGGGCCCGCAGCGCTGCCAGCATCGTTAGCATGCGGTCAGAATCTGTGGACACTTTCTTGTTGCTTTCTGTCACTACAGCAGCAGCAGTAGTAGTAAAGAGGCTGCTACTACTCCCTG
>Ga0307982_1003133_pt1 | contig 13234 bp, 7 predicted proteins | sample OrgLakmetagen989_FD_201847 | JGI IMG/M metagenome (GOLD analysis project Ga0307982, IMG submission 201847) | Saline water microbial communities from Organic Lake, Antarctica - #989 | ecosystem: Environmental > Aquatic > Non-marine Saline and Alkaline > Saline | place: Antarctica: Organic Lake... | reverse complement strand
CTCAGCCCAATCAAGCCACGATGCAGCAGCTACTTTTCCCTTGGACATGAGGTAGCTGGCGTTGGCAGGCGTGGCGCCGCCGCCAGCGCCCGCCCCCAAGCTGGAGTGCATGAAAGCAGAGAAACCACGGGCAGGTGACGCAGCGGAGCCCGACGCAAGGTGGGATGGTGAAACACCATACCATGTCTTGAGCCAGTGTGGGTGCTGTTGCTGCGCGTGCTGCTGCAGCCATGCTCGCAGCGCTGGCGTGAGCGCCTCCCCTCGCAGTTGCCGACGGCATGCCTCCAGCACCGGCGCCGCGATGGGGCCCGTGCGCACAATGAACTTGTTGTAGCTGGCCGGCAATGTGTCTGGCCGCATCACATACGCGTACATGACGCTTGCGCTGCTGAGGGCAAACAAGCCTGCGATTTGAGGTGTGAGTGGGGGCAGGCGGCTTGCAGAGGGCACATGACAGCGCTCACCAACTGCACCAAAGGGCACCGAGGCCGGAAGCCGCTGCATGTCGGCCAGCAAGTTCCAGCCACATTGAAGAGCACGTGCAAAAGCGTACAGCGCGAAGGTGCGCCTGGATTCTGCAGGGAGGACAGCTAGGGTTGAGCTGGCCACTGCCCCTGCCAAAGCAGCAGCATGCCACCTCTGCGGCAACAGCAGTTGCAAAATGGCCCGCACCACACGATATATAGCCACAAATCCGCCTACAAATACACCAAAGCGTACAGCTTCCACCCTGAAGCCAAGGTGCCGCTCGCCAAGTAGGGAGTTCCATGAGAGCAATCTCCTAGGAGAAGTCCGCAGCAGCGACAAAGCACGAGCTAGCAGAGCTACTCCAGCACGAACGTAGAAAACTAGGCTGAAGTTCGAGCCAAAGGTCTTCAATGATAACAAGCCTTCCCGTAGTAGTGTATCAGCGAGGGCTTGAAACGAGAGGCCACGTGGGTCGCTGTGCCCACCAAGCCCTCGCCCAGACATGCGTGACAACGGCAATGCTGTGATTCAGGTCCCTCAAATGACTGTCTCAGCAAGTTTACGACTAGCTCAATAAGTGTTGGTGAGGTTGATGTGCAGTTCAGATAATGAATTGGAAGATGCCTGCAGAATTTGTCTGCCAGATGTGGCCCCCCATTTCCTTCCCTGCCGCCGTTGCCCCCCAGCACCCATTCACCACTTCGGGCCAACGCGCTCTTGAGCAGACAATGCCGGCATGCCTGCTCGCTTATACCTCATGTCTCTCTTGGGGTGGGGCTGAAATGCAGCCCTGGCGGCGCCTACTGGCGTGCGCGGCAGCAGGCCTGTCGCTGTGCTGGTCTGGGGGTTCTGCAGGATGCCGGCTGCCCACGCGCCCTTGCGGCTGTAGCCATGCTGGGAGGACACGGTGCCTGCAGATGCTGACGCAGAGAGGGGTAGCGGCAAAGTCCCGCCTGCGCTCAATGCAGTCTTAGCGGCCCGCTGAATGGGCCCCTTCCCGTAGCCCCCCTGCGCAGTGTTCAGCGTTCCGCTGGACTGAATCCCCGCACCAGCTGAAGATGCTAGGGCTCCAAAGCTTGCAGACACACCCAGTGGCCTGGGCGAGCCCCCCCCCCCAGTGGGTGCTGGCAGCGGCTCCCGCTGCACCATTGCCCCGGGCACAGCCTGCCCTGGGGCAGCGTCGCGGTGCACTGTGTCCACTGCCAGCCCATCCTGCTGAAGGGGGACGATGCGGCCATCAGCCAGCTGCGTGGCGTGCATGGCCTTGAGGGCGCGTGTGGCTGGAGGGTCCCTCAGCATGGACTTGTACTTGTCCATGGTGCCTGGCGCCGCGTGGGAGCCCCCATGCCCCCGCCACTTCACCTGGGCCTCATCCACCACTAGCTTGCTGCGCCAGTGCTGCGCCTCTGCTGCTTGCCGTGCAGCGGCCTCCTGTGCGTTTGCAGCAGGGGGCTCCCGTAGGCCGCCGTTGAAGGCAGCAGAGGCATCTGCACCGGTGTTGGGGTCTGTGTATCCAAAGTCTCGTCCACAGGCAGCCACAGGCAACCACTGCTTGCCTTGGCCGCTGGCTGCAGCAGCTGCTGCACGCTCTTCTTCCCGTTGCAGGGCGGCTGCCTCCGCCTGCTCCAGGTACGGCTCCCGAATCATCTGCATGGTAGCGGCGTCGGGGGCCTTGGCGTGTCGCTGCCGCTCCACCATGCTGCGTGTGCTGGGGCTGGTCCAGCCACGCTTGGTGGTGTTGGCGGCAGCGCTTGCAGCTGCCTCTGCTGCCGCTAGCTCCTTCAAGTCCCAGGGACTGGCGGTGGCGGAGAGCAGCAGGCCGCCCTCTGCGCTGTCAGCCACCACGTAGGTGCGGCCGGGCGCTGCTTGCAATCGGGCACGCTGCTCTGCCCGCTGCGCCTCGGTGATGCTGTGGGTCTGCCCCGAGTACACGTGCATGCTGTGGCCTGCCGCTTGGGCATCCAGCACAGACTGCGGCAGCGCCCGTCGCTGCTCGTATGACACGCCTTGCTGCTGCAGTGCTGACGTCAGAGCCCCTGACAGCTCGTGCACTGCAGCTGCGTTGCGGTTCACGAAGTCCGTGGTTCCTCGGGACGTAGCCAGGGCTGACTTCACCGCTGCATACCCAGGGAAGCTGGAGTCTGTGGCCCCCTTGCGATAGCTGCGCTGCCGGCCCGAAGGGGTGACGTCGCTGGGTTCAGTGGACTCCAAGCCCTCCCCAGCCACCGTGCTGTTGCCGTCCATCCTGCTGCTGAGGCGACGCACCGTGCCACTGCCGCCCACAGTGCTGCTGTCAAAGGCGGAGCTCAGCGCGGTGCTGTCCATGCCAGCCCGCGCGGGCTCCCCTGTGGGAGCCGCTGTGGGCCTGAACGCCCGTGCAGCAGCGGCATCGGCACCGTACATGTCCACGTGGGTGACGGTGTCTCCCTCCCGCATTCCAAGTGCCACCAGCTGCGCAGCTGTTGGGAACAGGCCGGCACGCTTGCTGTCCCACAGACGCTGCACTCGGCGCAACTCGAAGATCTTGTGGGCTGCCTCGTTGGCTGGGGCACTACCCTTGGCAGGGTTGGCAGAGTACGTCACGGGCATCTCCACGATTTTGGCCAGCCGTCTGGCCAGATGCGTGGTGTGCAGAGTCAGGTTCAAATGAGCATACTCCCGATGAGCCCAGCGCACCGCGGGATTATCCAGCAGTTTCCGCTTCTCGGAGTTGCGGAAATTGCGGGCCAAGTGCGCGCTGAGGGCAGGAATAGCCGAGAGGCTGCCCTGTGCCCCCCCCTCCACCACGATCACTCGCCAGGCCTTGTCCACTACTTGCCAGCCAGTCACCAGATCAAGCACACCTTGCTGCAATGCCCATACTTCCCCGGGGGTGAGCTCCAGGGCAGAGACGCTGTCCACGCGTGTGCCGGTGAGGCCAGCTCGCACAGCCTCCTCCCCGTCTGGCAGCTGGGGTGCTGGGGCAGTGCCCTGTGCAGCAGACGCCGCTTTGCTATCCTTGCCACTTTTCTTCCGTCCTCGAGGGCTCTTCTTCTCAGCAGCGGCAGTGGCAGCGGCAGCGGCGGCCTCAGCAGCTGCAGCCCTTTTTGCAGCCTTCGCTTCAACCAGGAACGCCTCGAGGTGCCCTTTGTTCCATTGCTCCATGAAAGCGTTCACAGCGACCAGTAGGGAATCGTCTTTGTATCTTGTGACCAACACCATCCGGCCAAACCGGTCAGCGTCTGAGCCTGTGTTGAGCAAGGCCTCTGCCTGTGTGCCGGATGCTTCGTTGGGGCTTAGTGCCTGAGGCACCAGCGGCAAGGCCAGCGCAAACGTGACTTGCATGCGACAGTCTGTGTCCACATATGCGCCTGTATCCCGCACCAGCTGCTGCTGCGGCGTGAGCAGGGCGCTGTCTTCGCCCCCCCGGGGCAGCGCCTGGCGCTTGCGCGGAAGCACGTTCACGCTGCACTTGTGCACAATGGCGTAGCTGCGGACAGCGGCATCTTCCTGGTTGGCACCCCCTGCCAGCAGCGCTTGCCCCCGCTGCAGGGTGCTCTTCAGCAGCAGCTCCCCGTCAGAGTCGGAGGAGTCATCCTCTGCGAGCTGCCCCCCGCCCCCCGCCTCGGGCGCAGGCACTGCTGCAGGCACCTTCTCTCCGCGAAGACAGGCCAATTGGGCTGCTTTGCGCGCCACTGCAGCGCTTGCTGTGCTGCTCAGCTGTTGCCTGAGCTCCCGGTGGCGGCCCTTGGTGGCGCCCAGTGTCCGCCCCGCCAGGGCAGTCTGCGTCACGGCAGACGTGTTCAGCAGCTCCGCTGGCTGGATGCACCCCACTGCATGTGGATGCAGCCCACTGGACATCACGGCCTGTGCCTCCACTTCCCACCCCGCGTGGCCGTCTGCAGCCAAGAGAGCGGTCAGTTGCATGCCTGCTGGCAGCTGCACCGCTGGCGGAAGGGACACCTCGGCAGGGGAGCCTTCCCCACGGGATGAACGCCCACCTCTGCCACTGCTTTTACTGTCCGGACGAGTGTCTGCAGGGGCACTCATGGCGCCAGCATGCGGGTGCGTGCGCTGCCCAGCAGCAATGGCGCCCCACCGTTTTGCCCTCTCAGCACTAGTCTCTGCACCGGACACGCCAGTACCAGATATGTCACACAGGGCTGCAGCAGCTAGTGCTGCTGTAGCTATTTGGGCCCGGCTGGGTGCTTGTGTAGTGCCAGCAGCGCCTTCCGGGGCACCAGCACCGTCTGCAGCTGGGGCCGTGGGCGCCGAAAAGCCGTCGCAGTCATCCCGCAGGTGGCCCTGCACATCTGCTTGGCTAGTTTGGCGGGATGCCGGCGTGCGTACGGCCCCCGTGGCAATGATATCGTCTCCTGCATCCCGGTCATGCAGTCGCAGCACCAAGGGGCGGGTCAGCAAGGCTTCACGCACATCTGTCACAGGCACGGCGCCCAATAGAACCGTGCTGGAGATGTTCCACGAGATGCGTGGGAAAGATTTGGCTCCCTGTGTTGCCCGTAGCCCCCCCTCCTCCTCATCGCTGCTGGAGTCAGAGTCGCTGAGCGCATCGCCAGCTGCGCCACTGGCATCGGTCAGGGCAGACCACTGCAGCTGTGGCGTGAGCACAACACGGTCCAAGGCAGGCATTGTCGGCCCAAATAAGCGGGCCATTGCATACGGGGGGGCGCAGTGCCGTTGCAGGTGCGAGTATCGGGTGGGCTGCAGCAGCTCGGCCCGCTGCGCGGCAGTGGCTGTCGGCAGGTGCACGCCAGGCAAGTGCAGGCTGTTGCCCAGAGTAACGGTGAGGGGATTCAGCTCGCTTCGCAGCTCTTGTGTGAGCAGTGGGCAAGAAGGAATCAGTTGTATAATGCACGTGGCGACGCCAGGGGGGGCAAGGTACATGAAGGGGGGGTCAGGCAACCCCATCGCCTTCAGTGGCAGTGGATACGTGATGCCAGCTTGCACTGAGGCAGTTTCTGTGTCGTCGCCGCCCTGGGCTGGTTCAGGGGGGGGGTGTTGCAAGCACATGGCCGGCGGCACCGCAGATCCGCAGGCCACAGTAACTGGCGAGCTGCTGTCCAGGAGGGGGGAGGCATCCAAGGGGCAGTGCCACCGATACTGCTCACCAGAAACACCAGAAGCATCTGCCTTTGATTGGGCAGTGCCAGCAAACAAGAGAAGCCTGGGTGCCGCAGCCAAGGCCAGAGCTGTGTCGGCAGAGCGGTCCAAAGAGATGGGCTGAGATGTCCACTGCATCAAACGCGGCACAAACTCATCTCCATCGGCAGCTTCTGAGGTATTGGGCTTTTCTCGGTTTTTATTTTTGGCGCTGCCCTTGGCCTTGGCGCTTCCAGCCTTGCCCTTTGCCTCGGCTGCTTGCGCTCCTGCGGTTTCTGTGCCCTCCACCGCGGTGTTCACCGCGTCTAGCCATTCAACAGCACTAGAGACGGAGGGGGAGAGGAAATGGTGTTTGCCCAACAACGATGCCCGGAAATACAAGTTTGGTTCCGCAGTGGATGCCACAAGCGTGATGCGCAAAGACACCTCGCATGTTGAGGCCATGTCAATTTCCGCAATTCACAAGCTTCCCGCCACCAACATGGATAAGCGCTGAAGGCAATTATGGCTAAATAGACTGAGCTAAACACTACATTTACGCTGTGCTTTGTCAAATTAGCAGCGTGTCGCAGGTCTGGCTCAGTAATTCTGGCAAGGTTCTGTCACCCCCCAAAAATGCATGCGCAGCCCCCCTGCTTCACAGATGCGGCTGAAATCATGGTTGACGCTGTCAGCACCTCTGTGTACTTCCCAGCAGTAGCAACAGAACTGTCGGCAGAGCAAACAGCGCGGGGCATACCAAGCAGCTGTCCAAGCACTTGAAGCAACAGGGGGCCATCAACCCTTGATTCCGCTGCTGCGAATGGCCGCCGCCGCCAGGTGTGCCTTGTCCGCCAGCTCGTCCGTCAGCAGCTCAAACTGTGGCATGGCTGCGGGGCGCCAGTGCTCCCCTGCCCCAGCCCCCCCCGCCGCACCCGCCGCGGGGGCAGCGGGCACCATGGGGCGGGTGTGCGGCATGACGACGTCCAGCACATCCGCCACCAGCGTCGTCTTGCGCCTCTTGTCGTGTGCAGTCGTGGCGGAGAGCGAGGGAGACGCATTCACTTCAATCAGCCACGGTGCCAGCTGTGCGTCCAGCATCACGTCATAGCCGTACAGCTCAAAGCAGCCCGGGGCGGACACCATGCTGGGCTGCACAGCCAGCAGGGAATGGTGAATTAGCGACCTGATGTCTGCAAAGGCCTGGGCTGTAGCGGTCTCCCCCATGGTGCACTTAAGGTGTGCACGAAGGCTCTCCAGGGGCCACTTGCCGCCGTGCGTCGCGCTGTACTCGTCGCCGTGCTTCTGGATGGCCACGTTGGTCAAGTGCATGTACAGGTTGTCGAGATCTGCTGCCGCCGCCCGCTTGCCACTGCCGTCCTTAGGAGTGGCTGTGTACTGCACTGCGCAGAAGCGCGCAAAGCCGCTGCGGTGAATATACGCCTGCAGGGGCTGCCAAGAAGTCACCAGCACATACAGCCGCAAGTCGAACTTGCGCCGGCCCACCAGCAGCGGATTGTCGATGTAACGGCTCACGATGTACATGCTGTCCAGCTTGCTCACCCCCGAGGAGAAGGTTGCAGCTGCAGAGCCAGATTTGTACGGGGATGCCGTGCCGGCAGGGGTGCGGGGGGAGTCGCCCCCAGACCCAGGCGTGCTTGGCCGGGTGCGTGTGAGGGCCTTGAGCTTGCCAGCAGATGCAGCATCAACCAGGAATATCCCGCGGCCTTGTGCTTTCCCCACGGGCTTCACAATCCATATCCAGTCTGCAAAAGCGGGCATGCGACAAGCGGGGGGCGGTGCATGACGCGCGCCGCACTCACCTCGGTGCTTGCAAGCAGCACTGTACCACATGCCGTAGTCAGATGGAATGTAGAATGTTGTCGGGAGAATGTCTGGGACAACTCGGTTGTACTTGGCTGCGTTGCGGACATAGCGCTTCCAATTCTTGGCGAGTAGGTCTGCGGGGGCAGTGCGCGGTGACTGGTCGTCAAGGTGCTGCGGCACAGACTACGCACCCTTCCGTGTGAGTTCGTAGTGTGTTGGGAAGTGATTGATGACCTGGTGGCGCTGCAGACGTTGGGTTCCACTGCGGGAAGCACTGAAAATAGAAGCAGCCGTGGGCACTGTGCTCCAGATTATGTCCCAGCTGCAAATAAAGCCGTCAGGTCTGAACAAAACACCACCATGCCAAGAGACCCACTCAGCATCAATGTCGAGTTCCTCTTCAAATCCGCGATTCCTGAAATTGCTGACTAAGGACTGCAGGGGATGCTTTCTATGTGCCACGAAATCTCACGCAATCGTTGCATTGCGTACACTTTTCTCGAATTCAATGCAATACCGGATGTTTGCAGCTGTAGGAGGTGTATCTACTTTTCTGCGAGGCTGTTGGCGTCGTCGCAGAGGTGGCGCTTTAGAGGCCAGGCTTTGATCTGCCATGTTTTGCAGCCAGGCGTGATTCTTGTAACGGTAGCGCCCTACAGCTAGCAGGCTTTCAGGCAGCGGCGGATGCTGCAGCAGTTGAAAACTGTAGCAGCTATACAGTGTAGCCAAATCATTGCAGCGCACTCTGGCGCTTGTCAATATTATCATTGCCTGTTGAGTTGTAGGCGTTGCCAATAAAAAAGGGGGGTTGTGCAAGGGCCTCGCGCAGCTGGTCTTCAAGGCTCTGTGATACATGCCGCGCCCATGCAGCCACCCTTCTGGCTATTTTTACGGAAGCAGCAACTGGCATCACTTTTCTGTAATTGAAAACACATTGCTGGCGGCTAGTTTCTGCATTTGAGCATGTGGTCAAGTTCAGCAGCCTGAAGAGATTGCTTCGGCGTTTTCGTGCCCTTCATACAAATGGCTGCAGAGGCTACACCCCTGAATATTTGGGCTCCAGCACCCTGTGATACTGTAGAGGATTTGCAAGCTGCAATGATTGCATTGCAGGCGGTGGATTCATCTTTGCTTCTTGCTGCCCCCGCCGCACCGACACTGCCAGAGTACAATGAAAACGCGACACTCGCAGCATGCTTGCAGCAGGTACAGCACTGTATCCAGCAGATGCAGTACAACCACACTGGTGAAAAATGGTTTACCCTGCGCAAGGATCGAGGCATCAGTGGAGTGCTGAGCATGGTGCGTAGAGGGCAGTTTGCACAGCGCCAGCGCGAGCACATGCACCCACCACTGTGCAGGGGCGGTACATCATGGAGAAAGCGCTTCCCATACAGTGTGTAGAGGCAGTGTTCATTGCAGTGTACCTCACACAGAATGCAAGTGGCTTCCCCGGGCAATCTGTGTTCCCCGACTGCATGACCCGCTTGACGCTGCGTTTCAAGTCCTGCTTGGCAGGGAACCCCAGGCAAACGCACCGACACATCGTGCTGGCTATCCGACTTCCTGAAGGGCAGTGGGGTGCAGTTGGGATCTCCAGGCGCGGGAACTTGCAGGACAAGGCCTTTGTGCATGCCTCACTCAGTGAGCTGGTGCTGGAGTACGCACTGTCATACAGGGAGGTGGGGCATGTGCTGCGCAAGGTGTATGTGGGCCTGCCACTACCACAAGGGGCTGCGAACCATGCAGCGCTGCAGTGGCGGGCGGCGGCCCTGCGGCTGCCGCTGCACCTGCTGCCCCCCGCGGAGAAAGCGTTGGGGGCGTGTGCCCGCCCAGCATGGCAGCAAGCCAGTGCTGCCCTACACAAGTTCGAAGAGGCGCTGCCTGCGCTGGAAAGTGCATGGAAGAGCCGTGGCCGTATCAGTGCAGTGCACCGCAAGGCGCATAGATGCGCTGTGCAGCTGCCAGCACCCACAGCTGCCGCCGCGGAGACGACTGCGCCAGGAGACAGTTCTTCAAGTGACGATGAATGTGTCGATACAACGAGCAGTGCAGCAGAAAGCGGCTTACATGTTCAGAAGGCGACACGTGGCGAAGGCCATGGGCAGCTGCAGCTCACTCTGGGGGGGGTGTAGCGCTTCCGCGATGAACTTACGAAAAAGCTGCCCAACTTCTGGGCTCGCGTTCATTTAATGTCTTTAGTGCATTGTATGTTTCCCTCCTTCAGCCTCAAATGTCTCCAGAAGTGATTCTTGGACTTGGCCAGCTCAAACATGGATTTCAAAATCCGCTGTGGAGTGCTGCTGGCACTTGCAGGTGCTGCACTTTGTCTCCCAGAGCAAGAACAACTGCTTGCCAGTCAATGCGATTTACAATCTTGGACTGAGGCAGCATTTTTAAAGCTTCCATGCTTCGAACGCGCTGAGTGGGGCCGTGGCCGATCGCGCACAGTGGAGCTTGGGCCTTTCTCTGCCCCGGCTACAGACGCCTTCACGCACACATTGGCTACCTGGAGCAGCATATCAGAGCTTCTAGATACCGTAGCATTGCGTCAATGGGAAGCCATGCAACATTTCGGCTGGTACAAGGATCCACTCCTGCCAGTTGGTGTAAACCACACGTTTGTGTCCAGCCGGCTGACGGACTTGAATGACCAGGTCGGCGTGAAGCCTGCTTTTGTACAGCGGGTGCAGCTGCCGCCAAATGCGACAGTGTTTGTGTGGGGCGACCTGCATGGCAGTCTGCACCCCTTCCTGCGTCACTTGGGCATGCTGCGGCGACTGGGGGCCCTTGACGCCCGCTGGGCCCTCGCGCCCCATGTGCACCTGCTGTTTCTAGGGGACTACGTGGACAGGGGTCCCTACGGCATTGAGGTGATAGCAACAGCGCTGCGCTTGAAGGCTGCGAACCCGGGGCGCGTGTGGATGGTGCGGGGGAACCACGAAGACGCCGCGCTGAACGCACAGTCCACCTTTGCACCTGAGCTGGCTGGCAAGTACCCAGCTGTGCCCCCTGCACAGAGGAACAAGGTGTTTGCATGGTACCACTCCTTGCCCCAGGCAATATTCTTGAGGCAGCATGGCTCTCAAGGCGCTGGGCCCGCCCAGTGGGTGTTGGCTTGCCACGGGGGCATCGAGCCGGGGTATGACCCGGCGCCCCTGCTGGAGGCCCCCGTGCCCCTGGCGCATATTCAGGCAGACACACATGCATGGCTGCAGCAGGCGCATGTAGAGGGGGTGCATTGCTTGTTTGCCCTGGTGCCTGGCCTGCTGCGGGCACAGTGGCTACGCTCCCTGCCCCCCCCCTTGCAGCGGAGCATCGGGCAGTCACTGCGTAACATGCTCCTCAAGCCGCAGAACTCATTCGGCCCACTGTCTGATGAGTGGGCGCATGCAACAGGGCGTGCCTCCCAGCATGCTGCCTGGCCTGTGCCGTCCAATGCCACGACAGCAGTGGGAGTCCAAGGGGAAGTGACACATGCCGCGGCCCGCGCAGCACATGTGCCGTTTAGTGGTATCCTGGATGATGCTCAGCGCCAAGCACTGCTGGCTGCAGAGCAAGCTGGTGCCGATGCAGCCTTGAAGCTGGGCCTGTGGCCAGCGGCACCCATGAACACAGGGGCCTTCCCAGTGGGGTTTCTGTGGAACGATTTCTACGTGGATGACACCGAGGCAGTGCTGGGGTACAATCGGGGGCGTGGGTTGATCCTGGGTCAGCCTGTGACTGCTCACTGGCTATGGGCAAATGGCGTGGCCGGCATTCTGCGGGGGCACCAGCACAACAACGCCCCACCCGCTGGGCCCATGCTCAGCCGACTGAAGACGCACAAGGGCGTGTACGATAATTGGGATGGATCAGGCATGGTGTACACCTTCCTCAGTGCGGCTGAAACTGCGGTGCTTGGGTACAACTCAGCCAGCGTCGGTGTGCTGCGGCTGGGGGGGGGTGCCACCAGTGACGCAGCTGTGTTTGCTGGGGACAGCGAAGCCTGCGCGGGGAGTGTAGCACGGTCAAACCCATTGGAGCCCCCAAATGAACACCGCGAAGGGCAGCTCCCGGCCGGTTGGCGGCTGTGGCAGTGCCAAAGCGATGTCCCAGCACAGCGGGTGCAGTTCCAGGGGGGCTGGAAACGAGCCACCCGGCCCATGGCTGACGCACCCACGCTCCAGGAGAGTGATACGGCCGTAGGTAGTATGAGGGATGCGGCACACGCCACTTGCATCAATGGTCGTTTGTGGCAGAGTGTGTGGTGGCAGCCAGTGCTTCACAGCAGCCAAGGCAGCGAAGCCACCGTGGGGCATGCCTGCGAAATGATGCCACTACCGGATACAACTCCAGCCGAAGGGTGGTCACATGCTCAAGGGTGGCTCCCAGCCCTACAGTGCGACCTCATGCGTGGCTAGTCGCCAAGGCAACTGCCTGGCCGTGGTCTGCATGCCCGCGAGGGGGGGTGGTACCTTAGCTGCGGCTTACCCGCATGATTCGAGATAATTTTGTTGGTAATGTAAATCAAACTCATAAGTTTGTGCATTTTATGTGGACGTGTTGCAGAGTACATGGCTTGTGGCTGTCAGAAAGACTTAGCACCCCACTTGCGGAATTTGACGGTAACCGTCGCAGTCATGGCACAGTCAAGCCCCACCGAGCAGTTGGTGAAGGCAGACAGCGCGGGCATTATGAAACAAATATTTTCATATTTTGCTGGGCCAGAAGAAGGCGCGCAAATGAGCATTCCTCAGGCTGCACAGGTGCGTGTCTGCAACATCTACGCGCCAAGCGCAGAGTCTCAGCGTTTGGGCGTCCTTTGCAGATGCTGACGGAGGCAAAAGTGCAAGTAGATATCACAATGCTTCAGAAAGCTTATCAAGTATGTGAAAATGGCTGCTGCAGTGCGCACAGCCCTTCAGAGACGCTTTTGCAGGAGGTGCACAGGGTGGCCTTGGCCGATGCAGGACAAAGCAGCGAGCCTTCAGCAGCTGCTGCGTCTAGTGGGCCTTCCGGTGCCGCAAAGATGCCCTTTCTGCTGTTCCCCACACTGGTTTCGGAGACTGCCGCAGCTGCATTCGCTGAGCCGGCAAAGGTACGCAACAGTGCCTGCTCGTGCCGCAGCTGCACCCGCTCACAGTGTGCTGCTCTCACAGAGTGCCAGAAAACGCATCATGCTGGAGCACTTGCTGCCGCTGGTGAAACGCATCAATGAGGCAACACTTGGCAGTCGGCCTGCTTCACCAGATGCACGCCCCGCTGCTGCCCCCGCAGCGTCCAGCAGCCACCATGCTAGCCAGCGGGTGGCTGCCCTTGCCGCCCCAGCAGTGCCCGGTGGCTTCTCGGCTTTCATGCAGCGGCAAGAACAGACCCTGCAGCGCAAGAAGGCCGACGCCCGCAGCGCCCGGCAGGAGATGGAGGCGGACGTGGCTGCATCCCGCCGCGGCATGTCCAAGGGCAGTCGCCGCATGCTGGCCAATGGGGAGGTGCAGCGCAGCAGCCTCGTGCAGCGCCCACTGCAGGAAAGCAAGGGCGATGCACAGGAAGGGCAGCATGCGTCACCATGGCAGGACTCGCCCCCCCGCTCTGTGCGCCCTCTGCAGGAGGTGCTGCAGGCTATAGCTCCCATGGCGGCGGCACCATCGGCAGTGCACAGTCCAGCAGTGCAGGCGCGAGCTGCTGCTGCTCGAAGCAGCTCCCCAGCCGCGCCAGCACATGCCACAGTGGAGCAGGTGCTGTCTCAGCGACCCCCCCGGGACGCTGGCACTGTGAAAGCTGTGTTGGCAGGCACATGGACGTACCCTGGCCAGGGGGACTCCCTGTACGCAGCCGCCCTGCAGCAGCGCTCCCGTCTGGCGGCGGCACAGCAGGCAGC
>Ga0307982_1003131_pt1 | contig 13239 bp, 11 predicted proteins | sample OrgLakmetagen989_FD_201847 | JGI IMG/M metagenome (GOLD analysis project Ga0307982, IMG submission 201847) | Saline water microbial communities from Organic Lake, Antarctica - #989 | ecosystem: Environmental > Aquatic > Non-marine Saline and Alkaline > Saline | place: Antarctica: Organic Lake... | reverse complement strand
AGGGTAGTAGGGGAGCATTTTGGGCTACTTTTTGGCTCTGGGACACGCGACCCGGGTGAGTTACGGGTAACCAAAGTTTATATCTCCGGATTTCCTCTTTTATTTCCCTTTATGGAATTTTCCCTCTAACGTGTTCTTTTTGGGGACTAGGGGCAAAAATGTACTACCTACGAGGAAATCACTTTTTGACACAGGTCCCAAGGGGCCTTGCTTGCAGTTGCTTCGGACTCTGCACGTGTGGACTGCGCTTCTACCAGCTGCCATTTACTTGGCGCAGGATCACCAGGGACCTGCCCAAATTACACATTTCAGACGTTATATCCGAAATGCATTTCTGATTGTAAGCCCTTTGATTCTGCTGGTCCATCGTCCATCGGGGCCTGTGTCAAAAAAGTAGGAAATGGGTATCGCATACAGTATTCCATACGGCGAGGCAATAGCTAGTTGCAATGAACCCACGAAACATGTCTATGCATTATATATATACAGAAGCCTGCTGATCTGTCATGGAATTGACTACGGCGGTTCAATAATTTCGATACAGGATACAGGCCCCAAGGGGCCGGACTACTGTACAGCCCCGGGGAGGTTGGACGAGCTGGATAATCTTTTTGATAATTTCAAGCCAAAGGATCTTAAAAAAAAAAGGCCAACAACGCAAAATAACGGAGCTTGGATATCGAAGCTTAGAACTATCATCAATTAGCCATACAACAAGGAGATTCAAATAATTTTCGTGGGCCTCCACTATGTAACTATACGGATGGAGTTGTTTTTATAAAAAGAGAAGCGAGTTCAAAATATAATCCCAATTAACATTAGAGTCAAATATATCTTAATACAGGCCCTGAAAGGCCGGAATTAGAGGGCCAACAGAATCATATTATACTGAGAGCATTGAACTCTTCTCCGATCGTCTTGTCTAAGCTTTGCACCTCGCTGGCTGAAACGTTAATCTCACCTACAACGTTGAAGTAAGAAGTTGCATGAAGAGCTTGCTGCAGTCTATGTTTGAGCCCTGCCGACAAAGAACTTCTCCTGATAGCCATATGAATATACATATCAAAAGCAGATCCAGGAGAAATTCTTTCGAGCAAAAGCATCAAAAGCTTCCAGCCTTTTTTAATTGACTCCGCCGACGGGTTTTCTGTTAGCTGCTTCAACACTTGAGCGTACACTGAGCAGCACACAGAGAAGGAGAATTCGTTAAGAATTATGATGATGGAATGTGGACGATGGCTCTAGCATGATATGGTTCACTTACACTCAGGCCTGAGCTCGGAATTTTCAGACGCGACATTTATCAACCGCATCAAAATATCGGTTTCAGAGTGTCCTTTGCGAATCTTATGGTCACCCATAAGAGCTTGGATGTCTCGAAATATGACTTTTGCCTTCGGGACATCAGCAGCTCTTAGTTTGGTAAGGGATTGAATGAGTGACCCATCTTGCCATTTGTGCATCGTAGCACGTGCCTCTTCTGCACGGGAGTTTAGCCAAACCCCTTCAGCATAACTTGCTGGGGTCCTGAGCAGCGAGCAATTACTCAAACTTAGCGTTTCTGGCGAAAGACGGTCGAGCGCTATATCCTTAAGCTCTATTTCCTTCGCACGTGAACGAAAGACATCTCCACTTCTTAGAGCACATTGTAGTTGTCGTTTGATAAGGTCTTCTGGCTGAAGCGCAATGGCATCGTCTATTGCTGCGATATTAGCAGTATTCTTATATCTGAGCCGACTTGCTTCAGCTTTGAGTTCAAGCCTAAACAACAATATTGATGCTATCAGGAAAATAATAATCTAAAGCAGAGCTGAACGAATATTAGGTGGTAGTCTTACATCTCATCTTTCTCGAGTGTCTTGAGAACATGATCAAATCGAGGTTCCAGGCGCCATGCTGTCCAAGCGTCAAGCTGTTGCGCAGCAATCTCCGTCACCTCTACCAACTCCTCGATGCACCTAAAAAGCAATTTTACTAATGATACGCGTGCTTAAGTCAGTAAATCATAAACTATGGCTTCTCAGGCTTACTTTTCAGCGATGCAAACTTGAAATTGAGGCTCGTGCAGGGTCACCAAGAGCTTTTCAAAGTTCTCTTCTGTTGACAGATCTGCCCAAGCTTCACGACGAAGTCTTTTAAGATAATCTGGTGATGCCCTCAGAGCTACAAGAAGATCTTTAGCACGCTTCAAGTCGCGCAATGGAATCACGATAGAGAAATTTCCCATGATATGATGTGCTTTGTCAAGTGCGCTTGTAATCACATCAACGTTGCGAGAGTAAACAGCTAGGGCAAGTTCGGGGGCAATCAAGCGCGCCTTCTGTACCAAGTTGCGGGTGAGACATCCACGAACGAATGCTTGCACACAAACTGTGAGAGACTCCAAAGCAAGCGCTCGGCAAAGCTCGAGAGTACGAAATTCTTCACTGCGAAACAAAACCATCGTCTTTCCCTAATCAAACAACAGTTCGATAAGACAGGGAATGAGACCAATAGATAAGAAAGCTGAGCAAATTGAAAAGCCACAAATCAAACCATTCGGAGTGCATCGAAGTCTTGTCCAGTAGCGGCGAGCACTTCTCGGCAGCAGTCGATTGGACTCATCGAATCAAAGTGGGGACGGGTGGAAGATTCACGACAATGCAAACTTTGCTCAATTTTGAATACACATTTATACCGCCTCATAAACTCGCAAAAATTGAATCGAAACGGTAGGCCACTCCGTCGAATGGCGAGAGCTTCGAAGATGCCAGAGTAACGGAGCTGCTCTAATACTAAGCCACCCGAAAACATGCTACTAAGTTTCAATGAGTTTGGTTTGATACAGCGGATATAATGGGCCGACGAGCTGTCAAGCTTTGACATGAGCTCTCTCATTGAATTGACGAATCGTAGTCCGAGTGTGAGCTTTTTCCCAGACCGTACATTGTTGTTTGAGCTATCAGTGATTGTGCAAGCAGAGGTCAGGCTCGAAACAACTGGAACTAGACTTTGAGCAAGAAGTTTTTCGAGATCTGGAGACGGAGAGTCCATGGACCTATACTACGTCATGAGGTGGGGTCGCGAGTCGCCAATGAAAGAAATTACTTTTCTGAAAAGAACTAAATCTCAGGAATGAAATTAAAAAAAATATATTACCTCTCGCAGAATCCAGCGACACAGTAAGATACTTTGCCAGCATAATGTTTAATTGAGAATACTGCCGACTTTGCAATAGTAGAAATGCATTCTGAAGACCGGAAGCGTGCATCAAAAGCTCCAGTTAACATTGAATCCTTGTGCTTATTTTCGCGGCCCGGCGTCCGAACAACCTCGTCAATGAGAGCAAATACGCCACTCCGACGACACTCCAAGAGATCCACAAGAAAGGAATTGTCTGGACACGAAAGCTCACCAGGAACCGATACTCCTTCAAAGTGGAGTGCATCTATTTCGGTTTTGAATGTGTCTCTGTTGAAGCGACTTTGGAGCTAGAGAAAGTATATAGCAATAAAAGAGAGAGGTACATGCAGGGCGCAAAATTTCAAGATTAAGTCGGGCAAGCAGTGAGATACAACTGTTGTGCATCTAAAGATATGAAATAACTTGCAAAACAAGCGTCACTTACTTTTTCGTTGGCAAAATTTATGCAAAGCTGCTCAAATCCGTTTACTTCGAAAACTTCAAAACCGAATATGTCCAATATGCCGATACTGCGAGCAGTCACTACATTACGAGCAGCTAGGTGAAGATTGATTTTTGAAATAAGCCAATCAAAAAGTCGACCGTACACCAGCCGCTCCAACGCGTCTCTTGATTCACACGCTTGATCTGGTCTAAGCGGCACGGCTACCGCCTCCATTGCGCCCATTTGTGACGTTTTGGATAGCAACGCCCGAGTTAGGTGAACACAGCCGACTCCATCGTCGTCATTTACACCGAGGAGGCGAGCTGCCCATTGGGCGTGGACCTCACTTGAGGGATCGAGAGTCGCTCCATCATGATCTGAATTAGCATCCACTTTGAATTTGAGTTCACCAAGATGCAGAATTGCTGCAACTATGCCCAACACCATATCAAAATCATTGTGGGTCAATCCCAAAACTTTAAAAGCCTCTTCAACTGTTGCTCCATCAGATACGTCATCAATACCATTTGCTTTTGTGCACGAACCAAGCAAAATGAAGTTGTCATCAACTCCAAGTTGAGATGCCTTGGAACCACTGATTACTTGGTAGAAAGAGTGGAAATTACGCTCACCAGGTGTTGGTTGTGATGCCCTTGACTTTTCGAGAAGATATTTGGTAATAGTAGCACCTGATATGCGAAAGTCAGGAGTAAACCATAACTCTGTGAGGCGGCCAAATCTGCTCGAGTTGTCATTGCGCACCGTCTTTGCATTTCCGAAAGCTTCTAATATCGGATTTACTGACGATAGCTTTAACTCAACGCCCAGTCCTGAAGAATCGGCCGAAGAGTGGCCAGCCACGGCAGCTAAATATGAAAGACAGTGCTTGGTGGTCTCTGTTTTTCCAGCACCTGATTCACCACTGACAAGAATTGATTGCGGAGTGCCGCTTTCAAAAAGCTGTCGGTACGCACTTCCAGCTGTCCGATATGGATGGGACGGAAGATTTTGATTCCCACAGGTGCGATATTTATTGATGACTTCAACACCATAACGGGCAGGGAAATACTGGAAAGGATTGATTGCAACAAGTACAGGACCCACCGACGTATAGATAAGTTTCTTATGAAAACGTCGCCGTAGGGACTCGAGTACCAAACCGTCGTGAACCTCAGGCAGTAGAACCAAATCGTTCACGTGGACCACCCACTTGTCAGCCAGCCAAGAAAGGCGGAGTGGCAAAGCACATGCGCAGTCGGCGGCAGACGCCCTCCAGTCGCCTCCATCAATTTTTTGAAACTTGTCGCCATTGGATCGTACAGGTACCCAACCTTCATCTCTGTCAGGCAGAAATTTATAGTCACCACTTTCAACAATGCAAGAGTTCTCAAACTCTTCAGGCAGATCCCACTGTAGCTTCCCGGTGCGTCCATTGAAGTAGTAGGTCGCTTGATCTTGCGTCCTTCGTTCAAACCAGCCATTCCCGATGTCTTTTCCAGGTGGTATATGCCTTTGAGCCCGCGAAGGTGCCTGAGACGCAGTCTTGAACTCTGTGGAAGGCGCTTTAGGGGGGTCCCTCGAAGGAGGTAGAGGTGGTGGTGGCGGTGACTTTATATATTCTAGGAGTGCTGGGATGTTATGTATCGCTGTCCAGCTTGTAAGATCTTCCCCGTATACAAGAGATGTGGGTTCAATAGTTCCATTGAGTAGCAATGCTCGGAGCTCATCAATGTCATTTGTTGGACCGTATTGGTTACCATCGTAAGCAATGTAGTAATAACTCATCACTGTTGATAATGTGGGCGATTTAATATTGGAGACCTGACAAAATATGACCTGCTCTTTGACAACAACATTCAGTGGCAGGTCTGCTGCTTTGTTACACTAAATGGGTGTCCAGATTAATCTTCTTTCGCACATGTACTTAATAAAATACCTTTTTGTTGAAGGCATTACTCTACTTGCCAGATACTGTACTACCAAGGGTGTATCATCAAAGTCATCTATTTAGATTTCTGAATTAACATAAACAAACAGCGAAAAGTGGCTCTTCATTCGAAACGTTAAGTGTAACAAACTGGCAAGATTGCCTGATTGTATTTGAAACATCAATAAACAAAACTGATGTTCTTCAACCTTATTTACATTTATACATCAAACAACTTGCAACAAAAAGCCATGTGGTTGGTTGGTGTCACTTGAAAATGATTTTATCCGAAAGCTTAATCATGATGAAATGTTCATCACATTATTTCCGCCACTCTTTTTCAAAGGTTCAATGTCATGGATCTCGATAGCTACCATCTCAGTCGGAATCTTCGTTGGGCTGGCCACGTTGCTCGGATGCCTATGACTCGGGCGCCGCGGCAGTTGCTCACTGGTTGGGTAGCACACTTAAGGCCGAATGGATGCCCTGAGATGACATGGGGTCGGACATTAAAGAAGGCTCTAAAGTGCAAAGGGCTACCGGTCAACTTCTAGGAATGGCGTGCCATAGCAGAGGATAGGTCGGAGTGGAGATTCTGACGTACTCGAAACCTATGCCTCCTTCCGAGAATTGATCCTACAGAGTTCATGAGAGAAAAGATGGACATTGTATTACGCAAAAGGACACTCAGCCCAGTCGGACTTGTTCTGGAGGATTCATCAAAACGCAGCTTCATGCTACTTGTTATTGCTGTTTCTTTGCGATTGGTGAGTATAATCTAATCTAATCTAAAATGTTGGTGCAGAAGAGGTGTACAGCTGCAGAGCATATACTTCTTCCGGCCTTAACGTACCTACTACGTACGATTATAGCAAACTATGCGCTTCTCACTTCTGCGTCTTTTTTGTCTCTATAAGCGCTTGATTTCTGGAATTGAAATACTTTTCGACACAGGCCCCCTGTTTCTGTTGATTGAATTGTTGAATTTTTTGGGAGTTCAGTGTTCAGGTCACCGTTGCTTCTTTATGTTGTTGTTGTTGTTGTCGTCGTTGACTTCATTCGGCGAAGTCGTGACGCTGTGACGCTACTCAGAAAGCGAAAGAGAACGTCATTCTAGAACATCCGTTGGCCATTCACAACCTAGCAAGTGTAGGAAGCGACAAAGTGGCACGTGACACTACCCTGCCATCTTCTCTGCCTTTGCTAGATCTGAAGTTCCGAAGTTATTTTCGTTAAATATTGGCTTCCTATACTTCCGAATAGTATTATTGAAGAGAAGTAATTAAAACCACCTCACTCGACATCGATGCTTAAGGCGCTTGCAGCATCAGCTTATATACACGATGCTCCAACGTGGATGTGGACACTCTTCCTGCTTTCATTGACGTGGGGATATCTAGGAATACAGTCCAGACGTAAGGCTGCTGCCCGCAGTGGTGCCTCCTCTAGAGGAAGTTCGGAAGGCTTGCGAGCAACTGATTCGAACAATGTTGACGTTTGTGGAGTAAAGTCTACTAGTCCAGCTTATAATTGTAAGCAAATTGATGTCGTTAGAAAATCCACCGCGGTTGCTGGTGATGCTCCTAGTGCAACGGCAGTGGCTGCAGCAGTAGAAGTTGACGCTGCCTTGCCATTCGAGCCAGAGCCTCCGTCGGACCCTCTCATGAAAGCGCGCATGAAGCAGCTGATTGCTGGGCTAGACGAAGAATGGGCTGCCTCAGGCCCGCCCTTGCTTGACAATGGGGCCATGCGAGTGTGGCATCGACCTGACGGCGGTAGCGTGCATAGCTTCAAGTATGAAGTCGTCATGCCGCTAGGTCCAGGTAAACAGTCCAGACGCATTGCGGCCCTCTACCACTATTTCACGCATGGCTTAGAGTCGATGTCTACTTGGCTATTAGTATTGCATTATCTATTTGGTTCCTCGTAGTCTTAGCCTCTCTCCTTCTGCTTGCCTACTTCAAGAACCTAGACCTGACATTATATTTGGTCTTTTTGTATCCGTGTTTCCGTAGAGCCATGCGTCGCCCTCGCGAAGGAGCTTGACCTGATGCCGACCTGGCACAAGTTCGTTCCCACTGGCACTGTGCTCGCCCCGCGGCCCGGCATCTTTGGCGGCATTTACGCTTACGCCACCATGTGGATGCCTTGGCCCATGAAGCACCGCGGCATTTTGTGCCAATCCGCTTTCTTCGACTGCCTCGACGACCCAGCGCTCAATGCTTACATTGTCCACGTGAGCAGCCTGAAGCGCCCTAGTCCACCGCTACCACACCAGAGCACTTGTCAACCAGATGACACCACCGACGAAGACGACGAAACCAAGGCATGCAGCCCAAGCCCTAGCGGCAGCAGCGTCACTAGCGGCAGCAGCAGTAGCAGTAGCTGCGAAGGAGCTCACAGCGCCGCAACGCATGCCAATGCTCAACAGCAGGAGCTCCAAGAGCATCAAGAGCGAGCCGCGGAAATAGACCGGGTGATTGCGATGGTGCCAACCTCCGAGGACGAGTGCCCGCGCATGCACTTCGAGTCGTACACCACCTTCAGGCCGTTGCCGAAGGACCCTGTAACCGGCAACGCCCGCACGGTGCGTGCAGCTTAGCGTGCGCTTTTGAACTGCTTTGAGTGCTGGCGTAGTCACTTAAGGCAGTATTATGTTTCCTGCTGATGACTGAGTGCAGAGTCCACATTGTTTTTATTTTCTGTTTGATTCCATTATTAATCATCTTTTCGCTTGTTTTTATCTTGTGTGCTGGCCGTCAAACAGGTTTGGTGCCTTTATTTCGACCGCACCGACTACCAGTTCGAGTTGCCCGCGTTTGTGCTGGGTTTCTTGATGAAAGTGTGCGCGCCCTTCGTGCTCACCGTTGCCGTCGGCCTTGCCAAAGCAGTGCCTCAGCACTACTTGGACCGGATAGCCCGCGACGAGCACTTCTACGGCCCGCTCGGACGCCGTTGCCGCCAGAAAGCGCACGCGCTCGAAACAGCAGCAGCAGCAGCGGCGACTAATGCCGCAGCAGCAGCAGCAGCACCAGGGAGTGGCGCTAGCGGCCAGGGTCCTCGGCGGCAAGGCGCGACGTCACTGAAGCGCGCCTCTCTGGCGAAGCCGCCCCCGAAGCCACCTCCGAAAGTGGCGGGTGCGCGAAAAGCGGCTCAGCGGAGCAACAGCCTCCTCGACCTGTGCGACATGGAACGCGAGCAAGAAGCACTCTACAGCCCGCGGCCGAAGGCACCGCTCAACAACACTTTTTCAACTGCTAGTCCTGGCCGAAAGCAATATAATGGCAGCAGCCAAAGTCACCAGCATAATGGATTGAAATCGCCTAAAACTTCCTCAAGCGCATACGCCGGTAGCAAAGATGAACCAGGCTTTCACGACAGCGCTGAAAGCGATGTCGAAAATCATGTCACTCCTCTTTCTCAGAACCAAATCACTACTCGTGAATCTTGCCTCTTTTAATTTTGGATCCTGCAGCTGGGTTTGGGTTTGGTAACGTCTGGGAATTGGCACTTGGCACTTGGGATTTGAGCAATAATCACAGATATAGCACCGAAATGATTTGCCTATTTCTCATCTCCGATCTCCAGTATTTCTCCCCAAGTCTACGAGGTGCTCGTTGCTCGTTGTTGGTGATCTTCTAGCTGGTATTTGGAACTAAGGAAACTGGCACACTGGCACTGGCACTGTCTGCTGTCTGAGTGTAGATGTGCGCCTGATTTGTAACTTCTCTAGTACTAGTAACGCATGTCGGGTCTCCGGGACCTTTATCGAGAAATACCCCGCTGAAGGCTGAAGGCCGCCCTCGCTTTCTCGCTTTGCCGCTTTGCTCTCTGCCCTTGATGCCCGATGCCCAATCGCCCGTCTGGATTTCGGATTTCGGTGACGGAACACGAACACGCCGTAGTGGATCCATGGCATATAGAAGTAACCCACGTGACACGGCTGGTTGTTATGGGCATAGCGAGCGGCCATTGGGACATGGGACATCGGAATAGTAATCGTCTGTTGGAGTAACTTTCCACTTGACTCCTTACATAGGCGATCTTCGCTGCAAGAATGGCGCTAGACTAATTCAAGGATTGCGTTATGGCGTAAGAGTTTCGTAGAGGAATAAAAAACCACGGCCACTCGGGCCTGTGCGCCTGATTAGCTTCTTAGGTTTAGTTTGCGCTGCTTTGCTTTTCTTCTCTACCTGTTCTTCTAATTCCGGCCCCTCGGGGCCTGTCTTAAAAACCAAAAACCCAACTGCGCTTCATAACTAGGACTCCTCCGTGCCGATTACGCACGACATATAGTATACCCTGTTACTTTCTTGCGTAATGAGTAATGTTTTGCTGGTATAAACTGTAAAGCTACAGAGCTACACAGCCGTAAGTAGGCAGGCTGTATTGTAGAATTGTAGATGAGAACGCAATCCCTACGGGTTGAAGTTGCAATTTCGTTAAGTCACGTCACATCTTTGCCGAAAAATCCGTTGTTTATCTTTTGCATAGCTCAGCGTAAAGTTATCTTCAACTCCTTTGAAAGCTTTGTGTGCTGCACTTTGCGCGGTAGCCATGGCTGCGAAAGTGTTCAAGATGGTCTTGGCCGCTTCTTTGGCAGCAGCAGCTCATTCGCTTGCCACCCCTCAGCCACCGCGTACGCCGCCTGCAGCCGAAGCTCCTGCAAAATCACCTTCGGTATTGCAAATTAAACATGAGGCACTCGTAATGTTTGGCCTTACCTTGCCGCTTGAATCCATCTCGTGATTTGGCGAGCTAAGTATTCACAATGAAGAAATTATTTCCTACATATCACACCATCTTGATGCGCTTGTGTGATATGATACCGTGCAGGCTCCGAAATCTATGAACCTTTTCGAGGTTGAGACGAGCAGCGCGTCTGTTTCGTTTGGTCCTCGCAGGACAATGCCCGAATCTACATGGATCCGCAAAAAAGCGTCCGATGGTGGTGCTGGTGCTTCAGTAACAATGGGAAAGTACTACCGCACTGGTAAAGGTGTGAAGCAAAACATGTACGCAGCGCGAGGCTGGTATAAGAAGGCGGCCAAGAAAAAGGCCAAGACGTGCAACCCAGGTGGTACCTTTGCGTACGGTATGTCACTGGTTCGAGGCGAAGGTGGCAAGCGCGACATTGCTGTGGGCGCAACTTATTTGGCGGACGCTGTAGCTTATGGCAACCCGGCGGCGCTCAAATCACTCGGCAAAATTGAGTTCGATTAAGTGTTTTGCTGGCCAAATCTGTGCCGTGATGGTCTTGAGTACTAGATGCCCATGCCCATACTCCACAGAAGGAGCGCGGACCCCCGTGATATTTTATAAAAAGGGACGTCCTTTGAAGAGAACCTGACTGCGATGTGTGTCCTTTTCGCTCGTTTGATTAGTTGAGATATATGAACGCAAACACGTCCCTATCTAGTTCCCGTGTGTACTGTGTACTGATACTAAGATACGCAAGCAACCTATTACCTATAATGCACGGAATGCGAGAATGCGAAGTGAAATGTGCACCGGGCGCGCCTCTCAGATTTACCTAGCCACTCCAGTTTGGCTTTAAGTATTCTCTTATCGGATATCCAAATTTTTGGACTGCGATTAAGCAGACGCACTTGGCTCAGTTGGTTTGGCGTCTGCTTAATCGCAGTCCAACAAAACGGTGATCCCGGTCCTTGGGTATTTATTAATTCGATCGCCCGGCCAATTTTAGGCCTCGCACAACTGAATTATACAGTTGTACTGCAGCCAAGGCATTATGCAATTGGCTGGGTGCGCCCCTGTACTGGGTTGATTTGACGACGCCGGGAATGGAAGGTCCTGGGTCCTGGGTCAGCCTGGGTTCGATTCCCGGCGTCGTCAAATCAACCCAGTACAGGGACGCACCCAGCCAATTGCATAATGCCTTGGCTGCAGTGCAACTGTATAATTCAGTTGTGCGAGGCGTATAATTGGTCGGGCGATCGAATTAATAAATACCCAAGGACCGGGATCATCGTTTTGTTGTGTTGGACTGCGATTAAGCATTAAGCAGACGCCAGACGCCAAACCAACTGAGCCAAGTGCGCACTTGGCTCAGTTGGTTTGGCGTCTGCTTAATCGCAGTCCAACACAAATGCTACTCCCTCGTTAATTATTAGATATTGGAGTATTTAGTATTTAAACTTTGAACTGTGGCGTCAAGCACGGGTGTACATCAAAGGCACGCGGTGAACTCTGTATCAGCTCTTACTTAGCATCTTCTTCCATCGGAGCTGGCGGGGCCTCGCCTTCTTTGGACTCAGCTGACTCCGGAGCCGCGGCTTCCGTAGCAGCTGCGCCTTCCTCGCCTGCAGCCCCTTCCGCTGAGTCTTTGCCTTCACTGGCGTCCTTTCCTTCGCCTTCTTTGCCCTCTCCTTGGGCGGCACTGGCGTTGCCCTCGGCGGCTGGCGCGGGCTCTGCGTCGGCAGGCTTGGCCTCGGGCTTGGGCGGCTTGGGCTTGGGCTTGTTGACCACTTTCTTGCACACGTCTACGAGCTCCCGGCGCTTGGCGTTCAGGTCTTCCGTGGTCAGGCAAGGGTCCACGTTTTCAGCGAGCTTCGCCTGCTTGTCTAATGCCGAAAACAACCACTCTTCGGCCGCAGTGCAAGCCGAGCGCATGGAGGCTTTTTCTTCTTCAGTCACGTGCGCGAACGCGTCGTTGCCTTCGCTGGACACCAGCCACGCCTTGTACTCTTCGATTGAGGACTGAAGAGCCTTCACGCACGGGTCGCGGTTTTTGGCTTCCACCATCCGGAAGTCAGCGTTGGCGCCCTTCTTTTTCAAGTCGCTCAATTTCTCAATGTACACGGACTTCTGCGCGTCGTAGCCGTCGCCGTAATACAACCATTCTTCCGCTGCCTCAAGCGCTGCTTCCTGTTCGGACTTCTCCTCGTCCGTGCAGAAAGGCTTGAGGTCACCCACGAGGGCATCGCGCTGCGAATACACGTACGCCTCCACTTCGTTCTTCGCGGCGTTGGTTTCTTCAATCACCTTGTCCTGGTGGGCCATCTTCACTTCCAGCTCCGTCGCGCTCTGCAACCGAGCCGCCGACATGCCCACCTCCGACGCCGTCACCGCGAGGTCGACCTTCTTGAAGCGCTTCTTCTTTGGAGGCTCCTCGGCGCCGTCCTTGGCCTCGCCTTCCTTCGTTTCTTTCTCCTCGCCGCCAGCTGCTTCGCCCTCTGGCGCTGGAGCAGCTGGTTCGGCCTCCTTGATCTCTTCCATCAGCTGCGCCGAGCTGACAGCGACCATTCCGTGCAAGGTGTGCTTCACGTGCACGCGAATCTTAGGAGTAGACTCCGAGGGAGGCAAGTCCGAAGGTACCTCCACCCGGAAGTTGCGGATGGTGGGGTTCGAGTTCGGCGGCAGGTCAGGCAGCGCGGCATCGTCGTAGGCCGCAGTCACCGAAAACGGTTCCGAGCGACGGAAAGTCACCTTCTTGGCGTTCGGGGACGCCTCGTGCTTCTTGAACACCACCGCGGAAGTCGCGGTGCTGCTCACTGCAGCTTCACCCTCGCCTGCCGCGTCATCGCCCTCAGCGTCCTCCGTGCTTGAAGCGGCAGCAGCAGCCCCGGTCGCTGGCTCCCACACCAGCTTGATGGGGTACGACACCGCGTCCTCCACCTTGAATTCCTTGACGCGGAACCGGGTGCTGAGCAGGGCCGCCTGCCACGCCGTGCCGCGGCTCACA